>SMVA01283302.1_pt1 | contig 34557 bp, 36 predicted proteins | sample 2456451 | NCBI WGS metagenome assembly SMVA01 (sample SAMN11095933, study PRJNA526329) | marine sediment metagenome | biome: Marine sediment; feature: Surficial sediment; material: Deep marine sediment; isolation source: Hadal surficial sediment | place: Pacific Ocean | collected 2014-05 | depth... | reverse complement strand
GGCCTGCTTGGCGATGTCGCCAATGCAGTCGCTGGCGAAACCAACGTCGACGCCAAGGGCTTTGGCCAAGGGGGCCACGATAGGGGCCAGGGATGCCGCGGGCACAATTTTGCCTTTGGGGCGCCCAAAGTGGGACAAGACGGCAACCTTGCCGCCCTGATCCAGGATTGTCTTAATGGTGGGAACAACCGACCGAATGCGCGTGTCGTCAGACACCTGCCCATTCAGCATGGGGACGTTCAGGTCAGCACGAACGAGAATCGTCTTGCCAGCGATGTCGATATCCGAAAGGCCTTTGAAACTACGTTGGGTCATTCGGGTCGATCCTGCCGGACGCTTCGACTTAACCCAAAGACGCCATAACGCGCGCTGTGTCGGACATGCGGTTAGAGAAACCCCATTCGTTGTCATACCAACTCAGGACACGGACCAGGCGCTTGCCGGTAACCTGTGTCTGGGCCAGATCAACGCTCGAGCTTGCAGGGCAATGGTTGAAGTCGATGGAAACACTGGGCTCTTCAACAATGTCGAGAATGGATGCCAGGGCATCGCCGCCGTTTGCCGCCGCAGAAATCAAAGCGTTCACTTCTTCCACATTTGTGTCGCGTGACGATGTGAAAGTCAGATCTACCACCGAAACATTTGGTATTGGGACGCGAATGGATGTGCCATCCAGCTTGCCGTCCAGCTCTGGCAGAACCTTGCCAACAGCGCGCGCGGCACCGGTGGATGTTGGGATCATGGACAGACCAGCAGCGCGGGCGCGCAGCGGGTCGGAATGCAGGCTGTCGACGATGTTTTGGTCGCCGGTATAGGCGTGGATCGTGGTCATGAAACCAGCTTCGATGCCGACGCCATTGTTCAGAACCATGGCGAGAGGTGCCAGGCAATTGGTGGTGCACGATGCGTTGGAGACGATCTTGTGATCGGCCGTCAGGCTGTCGTGGTTCACACCATAAACGACCATATTGTCGGCATCGCCAGATGGTGCAGAAATCAGAACTTTGCTGGCACCCGCTGCCAGATGGGCTGCCGCTTTGTCACGAGCGGTAAAGATGCCCGTGCATTCAAAGGCGATATCAACATCCAATTCGCCCCATGGCAGGTTGGATGGATCGCGCTCAGCAGTGACCTTGATGTCACCCTTGCCAGCATTCATGATGTCGCCATTGACGGTGACAGGTTGGGAAAGATTGCCGTGGACCGAATCTTTGCGCAGCAAATAGGCGTTCATATCAGCAGGTCCAAGATCGTTGATGCCAACAACCTGTACGTCGTCGCGATCAGATTCGAGGATCGCGCGCATGACAAGGCGGCCAATGCGGCCAAATCCGTTAATTCCTACCCGAATGGTCATTTTATGCTCCGTTTTTCAGTTGTGCCGCCTACAGGCGGGCTTTTGCCTCGATGATCACGCGCTCTGCAGTGATGCCAAAGTGGTTATACAAGTCGTCGATGGGGGCTGATGCACCAAAGCTGTTCATGCCGACAAAGCCGCCCTTGTCGCCGATGATGCCTTCCCAACCCATTTTGATGCCGGCTTCGATGCCGATGCGGACCGTATCGCCCCCAAGAATTTCCTGGCGATAGTCGTCAGACTGCTGGGCAAACAGCTCAAAGCTGGGGATGGACACAATGCGTGTGGCAATGCCCTCGGCCTGTAAAGCGTCGCGGGCATCCATGGCAATGGCCACTTCTGACCCGGTGGCAAACAGGCTGACCTGCTCGTCACCGTCAGCGGCACGTAATTCATAGGCACCGCGGCGACACAAATTTTCATCTGTGTTTTCCAGCCGGACCTGTGCCAGCCCCTGACGTGTCAGGGCAATGATTGAAGGTGCGTCGGCGGATTGTAGCGCCAGCTGCCAACATTCCATGGTTTCGACTACATCGGCGGGACGATAGACATTTAGTCCAGGGATGGCGCGCAGGCTGGCGACATGCTCGACTGGCTGATGGGTTGGGCCATCTTCGCCCAGACCAATGGAATCATGGGTCATGACATAGATCACCCGCTGGCCCATCAACGCCGACAGGCGAATGGCCGGGCGGCAATAATCTGTGAACACCAGGAAGGTGCCGCTATAGGGGATAAATCCACCATGCAGGGCAATGCCGTTCATGGCGGCGGCCATGCCGTGTTCACGCACACCGTAATGGACAAAGTCACCCGAGAAATCATCAGGGGTGATCGGCACCATCTTGGAAGAATTGGTGTTGTTGGACCCCGTTAGATCGGCGGAACCACCAAGCGTGTGGGGCACTTCACCATTGATGACTTCCAGCGCCATCTGCGAGGCTTTGCGGGTCGCGACATTTTGGGGGTCGGCAATCAATTCACGCTTATAGGCGTTGATGGCTTCATCCAGCGATGCGGGCAGGTCACCCGCATTGGCAGCCTCAAAAGCGGCCCGCGCATCGGTATCCATGTTGGCCAGGCGGCCTTGCCAGTTTTGGTAGTCGGCACCGCTGCGATTGCCAGCCTGCAGCCATGCATCAGATACGTCAGTCGGTATCTCGAACGGCGCGTGGGGCCAGCCAAGGACTTCGCGTGTGGCAGCAACTTCGTCATCGCCCAAGGCAGCGCCATGGGTGGCCGCCGTGCCTTGTTTGTTGGGGGACCCAAAACCGATGGTTGTTTTACAGGCAATCATCGAGGGCTTGTCGGATGCCTTTGCGGCACGAATGGCGTCTGCAATAGCGGCAGGGTCGTGGCCATCAATGGCCTGGACATGCCAACCGCAAGCAGCAAATCGCGCGCATTGGTCATCACTGACTGTCAGGTCCGTGGGGCCATCAATAGAAATGCCATTGTCGTCGAACAGAACAATCAGCTTGGAAAGTTTGAAGTGCCCGGCCATGGAAATGGCCTCATGGCTGATGCCTTCCATCAGGCAACCATCACCGGCGATTGTATAGGTGTAGTGGTCAACAATATCGCTGCCATAACGGGCGGCCTGCAGCTTTTCAGCCATGGCCATGCCGACAGCGTTGGCCATACCCTGGCCCAATGGGCCTGTTGTGGTTTCGATGCCAGGGGCTTCGCCATATTCTGGATGGCCGGCGCAAGGGCTGCCGAGCTGGCGGAAATTTTTGATGTCCTCGATGGAAATGCCGTCATACCCGGTTAGGTGTAACAGCGAATACATCAACATCGAGCCATGACCTGCGGACAAAACGAATCGGTCGCGGTCGGGCCAATTAGGGTCTCGCGGGCTATATTTCAGGAATTGGCCAAAGAGGACAGTCGCCACATCGGCCATCCCCATGGGCATCCCAGGATGCCCGGAATTGGCGGCTTGTACCGCATCCATGGTGAGTGCGCGGATGGCATTCGCCATGTCTTTTTGAGTGGCCGGAAAAGCGTTCATATCAATGTCTTGCTTGGTCATAGGTCGCGATCTGTTGTCAGGAGAGTCGGTTCAGCGCCAAAGTGGCGCCACAATACCCGTAGAATTGGTCAGGTCAACAGCCAACGAGCCTATGATCCCCTGTGTTGCAACTTGTTTTCGCCCAAGCCTGTCAGAATGTTTGACGCAGACAAGTTCGACCGCGTATCAACTAGGGTCAGGACCCATATAAGGGGTGCTGAAAAAAGGCAGGTGCAGAGAACGAAAGTTCCCCCTAAGATGCCTGTCACCAGAAGGGGAGAATCGCTGTGACAGAAGACACCAATTTGCAATCCGCAACCGACAGTTTGACGAACGCGCTGGATCGATTGCAAAAGGTCGTCGCAAAAGATGATGCCCAAGACACGATTTCGGCTCTGGAGAATGAAGTCAAAGAGCTGCGCGCGCAATGCGCTGTTCTGATCAAAGATAATGCAGAACTCAACGCATCAATTGAAACCAGCCAGGCCTCGGTCACAGATCTAGAATCGCAACAGAACGTCGTGACCTTGCAATTGGACAATGCCATCGATCAGCTGCAAGACCTGCTGAAGGCTAGCTAGTCAAAATATAGACAGGAACCGACCGTGCCACAGGTAACCCTCAATATTAACGGCAACCCCTATTCTTTGGCCTGTAATGAAGGCGAAGAAAAACATCTGGAAGAACTGGGCACTGTGATATCTGCCAAGGTTGGCGAAGTGTCTGAATCCATGGGGCAAATCGGCGATGCCAAGCTTTTGTTGATGGCTGCCCTTTTGCTGCTGGACGAAAGTCGGTCAGAAACATCGGCGGCGGATCGGGTGGTTGCAGATGCCCGTGCCAGCGCCGAGGCCGTGTTGGCAGCTGCCGCACAAATTGAAAATATTGCCGATCAGATCGAATCTGCCTAAAAGGGACCTTGGTGGGCTCTGCTTCGTGCGACGCACATCTATTTCCTGGGGCCAACATCTACCTCAAAGGGAACTGTCCCTGATGGAACCGTGGTTTTATCATATGGTGCCCACCTGCTGAGAGCAGGCCACAGAGGAATAACGACTGCACCCGGCGATAGCGGTCCCACCACCTGACTTATCAGGACTCCTCTACCTAGTTGCTTAGGACAAAGCCACATGCCCCCGCCCGGCAAATCCAATCCCAAAGACAAAGATGGCCTGCGTATCCATGCGCGGCGCACTCGGTTTGACCTGCAATTTGATTTGGGGGAATGCGGCGCCGAAATTCGCGACAATTTTTTGGCCGGTTTTGCTGATGACGTCACGCCAAAGACCATCGCCGGATACTGGCCATCAGGGTCCGAAGTCAGTTGTATCGAATTGATGAACGAGCTGGCCGGTCGTGGTTGGCAGCTGCTGTTGCCAATTGTCGATACAGAAGACCAGCCCCTGCACTTTAGCCGGTGGGAACCGGGGATGGATCTGTTCAAAGGGGCGCATGGCATTCTGGTGCCGGTGGAAACAGACTATGACGCGGGCAATGTCATCCCCGACATTGCGTTGGTGCCGCTTCTGGCCTATGACCGCGCCGGTTGCCGTCTGGGGCAGGGGGGTGGTTATTACGACCGGACCCTTGCATCATGGCGGGAATGGGGTGATGTGGTGGCCATTGGCCTGGCCTATGATGGCCAAGAGGTCGACAGCGTACCCGTCGACTCGCATGACCAGAAATTAGACGCGTTGGTTACCGAACAACGGGTCATCAAGTTTGAAAGAGGTAATACGTGAAGCTGTTGTTTTTGGGCGATGTGCTGGGGTCATCTGGACGCAAGGTCATTGGTGAACACCTCGCAGGCATCCGTGATCGCCTGGACATCGACTTTGTGGTGGCCAATGGCGAAAACGCTGCTGGTGGATTTGGCCTGACCCGCAAAACAGCCATAGAATTGTTCGATGCCGGGGTCGATGTGCTGACCGGTGGCAACCACACTTGGGACCAGCGAGAAATTATCGAGTTTATCCGCGAAGACAAGCGCGTTTTGCGGCCCGTCAATTACCCTGAAGGCACGCCTGGGTCTGGCATCGGTATTTATGAAACTGCCAAAGGTGATCGCGTTGGCGTCGTCAACGCGCTGGGTCGTGTGTTCATGGACCCGCTGGATGACCCGTTCCATGCCGTCAATATGGCGCTGAACAAATTCAGACTGGGGCAGGATTGCAAGGCTGTTTTTGTCGACATCCATGCTGAGGCCACATCGGAAAAAATGGCCATGGGGCATTTTAGCGATGGTCGAGCCTCACTGGTGGTCGGCAGTCATAGCCACGTCCCCACAGCCGACGCCCAAATTTTACCCGGTGGCACGGCCTATCAGACGGATGCCGGCATGTGCGGTGACTATAATTCGGTGATCGGGATGGATATTGAAGAGCCAATCCGTCGTTTCACGACAAAAATAAAGGGGCGGTTCGCCCCTGCCAAAGGGCCCGGCACGATGTGTGGCGTATTGGCAGAAACCGACGACACAACGGGGTTGGCCATAAAAGTAGAGCCCGTGCGCGTATCGGGGCGGTTAATCCAGACCGGACATGGTTAAGCCGCAATTGCTTGCGATTGTGGCGTGTGCCATACGCAGATTTGGTATAAAAGATGCAGGCTGATAGCTCCCGTGGGGTATCGTATCGGCATCAGACTTGAAGAAGCAGGATTAAAGAATAATGGCGGGTCATTCAAAATTTAAAAACATCATGTACCGCAAGGGCGCGCAGGATGCCAAGCGGTCCAAATTATTTTCCAAATTATCGCGCGAAATTACGGTTGCGGCAAAAATGGGTGGCGAAGATCTGGATTCAAACCATCGATTGCGCGGCGCAGTGCAAGCGGCAAAAAGCCAGTCTATGCCCAAGGACAATATTACCCGTGCCATCAAACGCGCCAGCAGTGGCGAGGGCGATAATTACGAAGAAGTGCAATATGAGGGCTATGGTCCTGGCGGCGTGTCCATCATTGTTGAGGGCCTGACAGATAATCGCAATCGCACAGCTTCTGAAGTACGCGTGGCATTTTCCAAAAACGGTGGCAATATGGGCGAAACTGGCAGCGTGTCCTACCAATTTGACCATGTCGGCATGATGAAATATCCGGCCGACGTTGGCACCGCTGACGAAGTCTTTGAGGCCGCCCTGGAGGCCGGTGCCGAAGACATCGAGTCCACGGACGAGGGCCATGAAGTGTTCTGCCCGCTGGAAGAATTTGGCTCTATCCGTTCCGCATTGGAAAAATCACTGGGCGAACCAGATGTGGCGAGGCTAATCTGGAAACCGCAAAACACAGTCGAAGTCGACGAAGATCAGGCCCGCACATTGCTGAATTTGCTGGACGTGCTGGAAGATGATGATGACGTACAGCACGTGTTCGCCAATTTTGAGGTGAGCGACGAGGTCATGGAAAGGTTAAGTTCGTAAGGCATGGCAGCCATACGACTATTGGGGTTAGATCCCGGCCTGCGACAGACCGGGTGGGGGATTATCGAGACTGAGGGAAGCCATTTGAGGCACCTGGCCAACGGAACGATCAAGACCAATAGCCGCAAGTCTACGGCCGAGCGGCTGGTCACTTTGCATGAAGAACTTGAAGTCGTGTTGAATGCCTGGCTGCCCACAGCGGCGGCTGTTGAAGAGGTTTTTGTGAACAAGAACCCGTCGTCGACCCTGAAATTGGGACAGGCGAGGGGGGTGGTTATGCTGGCGCCAGCGCTGAAAGGCATCGAGGTCGCTGAATACGCCCCAAACGCTGTCAAAAAGGCCGTGGTTGGCGTGGGGCACGCGGGCAAAGACCAGATATTTGCCATGGTATCAATGCTGTTGCCCGGGGTCGAGATCGACAGCCCCGATGCCGCCGATGCCCTGGCTGTGGCGATTTGCCATGCTCATCACGCGCAATCTGCTGCGCGTATAGCGGCGGGCAGGGTGCGCTCATGATTGCACAGTTGAAGGGTATCTTGGACGCGGTCGGCGATGGTTGGGTGATCATCGACGTGGGCGGTGTTGGCTATCAGGCGTTTTGTTCTGCCAAGACCCTGCAGGCCATGCCCCAGACCGGCGAGGCTGTCAAAATGTCGATTATCACCCATGTGCGTGAAGATCATATCCATCTGTTCGGGTTTATTTCTGCCGCCGAAAAGGAATGGTTCGACCGGCTGTTGGGCGTGCAGGGTGTCGGGGCCAAGGTGGCGCTGGCGATTTTGTCGACCCTCGACCCCGGCGATCTGACGCAGACCATCCTGGCGCAGGACAAGGCCATGATGGCGCGCCCCAGTGGCGTTGGCCCCAAACTGGCCACCCGCATTCTGACAGAGCTGAAAGACAAAGTGCCCGCGTTTGGATCAGAGATCGAAATTGCTGCCCTAGGTAATAGTGGGCGGAGTGGTGGGGCGGATGCCGGCGCCCTGAGCGACGCCGTCTCGGCATTGGTGAATTTGGGGTATCGCCGGGCCGATGTCATGGGCGCTGTTGCCCGGGCCAACCAGGCACAGGGCGGTGATGCCGATCTGCAGACGTTGGTCACGGCCGGTCTTAAAGAGCTTAGCGCATGAGCAGTCAGTCGCCCCATGATCAGGATCGGTTGGTGGCTGGAACAGAGGCTGTTGGCGATGGGGTGGACGCCAATCTGCGCCCGGCACGCTTTTCGGAATTTATTGGCCAAAAGGCCACCATCGATAATCTTGAGGTGTACATTCAGGCCGCCAAGTCACGCGGCGAGGCGCTGGATCATGTGTTGCTGGCCGGTCCGCCGGGCCTTGGCAAAACGACCCTGGCGCAGATCATCGCCCGAGAATTAGGCGTCAATATTTTGGCGACGGCTGGCCCCGTGATTTCCAAGGCGGGGGATCTGGCGGCAATCCTGACCAATCTGCAGGAAAATGACCTGTTGTTTCTTGACGAAATCCACCGGCTTAACCCGGCGGTCGAAGAAATTCTTTATCCGGCGATGGAAGATTTCCAACTTGATTTGATCATTGGCGAAGGACCTGCAGCGCGGTCTGTGCGGATTGATCTGCCCAAATTCACCCTGGTGGGTGCAACCACCCGGTCTGGATTGCTAACCACGCCTCTGAGGGACCGGTTTGGCATCCCCGTGCGGTTGGATTTCTATGACGTGGACGATTTGACCACCATCGTGCGGCGCGGCACGCGGGTGCTTAACGTCGCGATGGATGAATCTGGTGCCATAGAGATTGCCCGACGGTCTCGTGGCACCCCACGAATTGCCGGGCGGCTGTTGCGGCGTGTGCGGGACTTTGCCGATGTCGCCGGTGTAAAGCTGATTGACGCCAAGATTGCAGACCAAGCACTGAGGCGGATGGATGTTGACGTGTTGGGGCTTGATGCGATGGACCGGCGGTATCTTTCATGCATTGGCGAAGGCTTTGGTGGCGGGCCGGTGGGCATCGAAACCATTGCAGCGTCCTTGTCAGAGCCACGCGACGCGATAGAGGACATCATCGAGCCATACCTGCTGCAGCAAGCCTTTATCCAGCGCACGCCGCGGGGTCGGGTGCTGACAGATGCGGCGTTCAAGCATCTGGGGCTGGTGGTACCACGCGGCAATGATCAGCGGCAACTGAGCCTGAATGATGGCGACGTGGGGAGTGGGGGCAAGTGACGGGGTCGCCGACCAGTGGCACTTTCCACGATGGCGCCCATCACATGACAATGCGGGTCTATTACGAAGACACGGACACTGCAGGCATTGTCTATTACGCCAATTACCTGCGGTTTATCGAGCGTGCCCGCACCGAGATGTTGCGCCTGTGTGGCATTCATCAACACGCGCAGATGAATGCTGCACCCGAAGACCGCATCAGTTTTGCCGTCACTCGGTGCGAAATTGACTATGTCATGCCGGCCCATCTGGATGATGTGATCGAGGTCAAAACGACGGTGACGCGCATGCGCGGTGCCTCCATCCACATGGAGCAGGAGGTTTTTCGGGGTGATCAGCTATTGATTAAGTCGCTGGTCAAGGTAGCCTGCCTAAACGACAATGGAATGCCGACCCGACTGCCCAGTAATTTTGTGCAAATGGCGCGCGAGCTCTTACCTATTGAATAGACAGATAAGGCCCTATCCCTATGAATGAAGATGATATTATCGCACCGCTCGTAGACAGCACCCAGTTGGAAGGGTCCTTTGGTGATATGTCGATCTGGTCGCTTTTAATCGAGGCTGACCCCGTCGTGCAGATTGTCCTGCTGATCTTGGTGGCGGCGTCTTTGTGGTGCTGGACCATCATTTTCAACAAGATTGGGCTGTATCGTCGGGTTGTTGCCAAAACCGACGGCTTTGAAGATGAATTTTGGTCGGGCCAATCGCTCGATGAACTTTATAAACGTATGAAAGACAATGCAGACCATCCTATGGCCGCGTTATTCGTGGCCGCCATGACCGAATGGCGTCGGTCTGTGGACAGCAGTATTCGGGGTGGGTTTGGCGCGCGCCTGCACGAACGGATTGATCAGATCATGCGCGTCACGCTCAATCGCGAGATCAACCAACTGGAGCGCTATTTGGGCTTTTTGGCGACGGTGGGGTCTACTGCGCCGTTTATCGGCCTGTTCGGGACCGTCTGGGGCATTATGGGGAGCTTTCAATCCATTGCCGCCAGCAGCGATACCAGCCTGGCCGTGGTTGCGCCTGGCATTGCCGAGGCTTTGTTCGCAACCGCCATGGGGCTGTTGGCCGCTATCCCGGCTGTTGTTGCCTACAATAAATTTTCGGGCGATATGGCCCAGTTGGCCATGCGCCTCGAAGGCTTTGTCCAAGAGTTCAACACCATCCTGTCGCGCCAGATGGAAGAAGGCCAGCGCTGATGGTCACGCCACTCAATAGAGGGCGCAGCATCGGGACAAGCCGCTATCGCCCGATGAGCGAGATTAACGTCACACCCATGGTGGATGTGATGTTGGTCCTGTTGATTGTGTTTATGGTGACCGCGCCTCTGTTGACCGTGGGCGTCGCCGTCGATCTGCCACAAAGCAAGGCATCACCCCTGGGCGAGCAGCGCCAGCCATTATCTGTGTCCATCGACGCATCGGGTCAGGTTTACTTGCAGGACCAGAAAATTGAGCTGGGACGCCTGATCGAGCAATTGCGTGCGATTGCTGAAGTATCAAAAGACACGCGGATTTATGTTCGGGGGGACAAATCCATTGCTTACGGTATCATTATGGAAGTGATGGGCACCATTAATGCCGCTGGATTTAACCGGGTGGCCCTGGTCACCGAGCCCCTGAAGCGCCTGCGAGGGCGCGCAGAAGAGTAGTCCCTGTGCGTAAGGCACTGTTGATATCGATACTTTTCCATGGCGCTGTGGTCGGCCTGATCGCAGCCGATATTATTGTGTTTGGCGAAGACGACTATCCAGAGTTCATGGAGGTCGAGATCATCGAATATGATGAAATCGCTGACCAGTCATATATGCCACCACCCGAACCAGAGCCCGAGGAAGCGCCACTTCCAGAACCTGAGCTAGAACCAGAGCCTGAACCAGAACCCGCGCCGCGTCGAATAGAAGAGGCCGCACCAGAATTACCACCACCCCTACCGCCAGAGCCAACAGAGGCAGCGCCTGCCGCGCCCGTGCAAGTGGCGCGTGCGACCCAGGCGGTGCCGAATATCACCCCGCGCGATAAACCGGCGCCGCCCAGCCGCTTCAACATCAATCGGATCGAGGCGCTGCTGGATAAACGGCAAGAGGAAGAACAAAAACCACCACCGCGCAAATTCGCAGTCAACGAGCCCGATAAAGAACCCACCATCTCGTCAGCGGCGCAAAGGCTCCGCCTGGCCAGCCTGGAGCAGGCGATCCATACACAGATATCCAGATGCTGGTCTGCCCCGGTGGGTGCCAGCTATGCAGAGACGCTGATTGTCGAGATAAAGATCCAACTTGCGCGGGACGGCAGCCTGCTGCGCCCGCCTGAAATTCTGAACCAGTCGCGACTGCAAAGTGACAGTTTTTTCCGCGCAGCTGCAGAAGCCGCTAGACGTGCGGTGCAAAGATGCACACCATTGGACCTGCCCGTGGCTGACTATGATGAATGGAAAGACACCAAATTGAACTTCGACCCAAGTAAGATGTAGCGTCATGAAAAGAATACTGAAAATATTGCCAATGATGGCCTTGGCAGCCCTTATTGCGATGCTGTCGATGACACCGTCACGCGCATTGATCGAAGTCGACATCACCCAATTCAATGTAGACCCGCTGCCCGTCGCCATATCGTTGTTCCATGGCAGCAGCTTCCTTGCGGACCGAGAACAAGACATGGTGTCGCTGGGGGAAGACTTTGCTCAGGTTGTCAGCGATGATTTAAGGCGGTCTGGGCTGTTCAGGCCATTGCCCCGCAATGCCTATATCCAACGTGATGCCTCGGCCGATGAGCGACCACGATTTGCCGATTGGCGCGCAATCAACGCGCAGGCTCTTGTGGTGGGTGGCATCGAATTGTTGGCCGATGGGCGGATCGATGTGACGTTCCGGCTGTGGGATGTGTTTGCCCAACAACAAATCGCTGGTGTGCGCTTCCAGACAACCGAGGGCAATTGGCGCCAGATCGCGCATCGGGTTGCCGATGCCGTCTATGAACGATTAACCGGGGAAAGTGGCTATTTTGATACGCGCATTGTCTATGTGGCGGAATCGGGTCCGCCAACCAATCGTGTCAAACGACTAGCCATCATGGACCAGGATGGGGCCAATCATCAGTTTTTGACGGATGGCCTGTTTTTGTCTCTGACGCCCAGGTTTTCGCCAACCGCGCAAGAGATAACCTATCTGTCCTATTACGATAATCGGCCGCGCGTCTATCTCTACAATGTCGATACCGGTCGCCAGGAAGTATTAGGCGACTTTGATGGCATGACTTTTGCGCCGCGCTTTTCACCGGATGGTAAAAAGGTGGTTATGAGCATGATCAGTGGCGGCAATTCCGATATTTTTCTCATGGACCTGCCAACTCGCAAAGTTCGGCAGCTGACCAAACACCCCGACATCGACACAGGGCCCAGTTTTTCGCCCGATGGCAAATATATTGTCTTTGAATCTGATCGGTCGGGCAGCCAACAGCTCTATGTCATGCAGGCTAATGGCAGCGAGGTCAAACGCATCAGCTTTGGCAAGGGGCGATACAAAACGCCCGTGTGGTCGCCCCGTGGTGACCTGATCGCCTTCACCCATAGTCGTGGCCGGCGTTATTCGATTGGTGTCATGCGGCCCGATGGCAGTCATGAGCGTATGCTGACAGAAAGCTTCCTTGATGAAGGACCGACCTGGTCACCCAATGGCCGCGTGCTGATGTTCTTTCGTCAAACGCCTTTTAACCAAGCTGGTACTGGCGGTACCTATTCAATCTGGTCAATCGATCTAACCGGTCGGAACGAACGACAAATCCCTACTGATGGTGATGCATCCGATCCGGCATGGTCGCCCTTGATACCCTAGGACGTCGACCCTAGTTTTTTAGAGACGGCAGGGCGGAAAAGCCTGCACATGAAGGCACAACAAGGTACACTTCGTGCCGAATATTGATTCATCGGGGCAGAAATACTCGCCCCACTCATCGGAGGATATAGGCGGATGATGATCGCAGGGCTGAAACCGAAACTTTTTGGCGTATTGGTGCTGACACTCTTTGTCGCGTCTTGTTCAGGGCAAGACAGTGACAGCAGTGCTGTGACCCAGGCACCCGGAGCGGGCTCAGGGACCGCTAGCAGCGGATCAGGCGCAGGTGGTTCTGATGTCACCCAGGGCACCCTCGCCGCGCCCAAGCCTGGCACGCAAGACGAGCTGGACCGGCTGGTCGGCTCGCGGGTCTATTTCGGATATGACCAGTATGATCTGTCGTCAGCCTCTCAGACGGTGTTGCGCAATCAGGCCAATTGGCTGCGCAACAATCCCGGCAAACGCATCATTATCGCAGGCCATTGTGATGAACGTGGCACGCGGGAATATAATCTGGCCCTTGGTGCCCGTCGGGCCGAATCGGTGCGGCGCTATTTGATGGTGCTTGGTGTTGATGGCTCGCGTGTTCGGACCATTTCGTATGGCAAGGAACGGCCCGAGATGGCGGCTTCCAACGAAACTTCATGGTCGCGCAATCGCCGTGCGGTCACTTTGATTGAATAATTCAGCATAAGGCAGCTGGGCCCTACGGTTCCTTCCTACGGTTCCTTGGCTGCTTTTGGATGGTCTGGCATGGTGCGAATTAATAAGATCCACCCTAAATCCCACCCTAAACCCCGCCCTAAATCTTGGGGACTGGTTGTTGCTCTGTTGGTGCTGGGTGCATGGCCTGTCCAGGCTGACGAAGCGCAAGATCGCTTTCGGTCTGAAACCGAAGTCCGGTTGATGGAAATGGAATCGCGCTTTCGCACCGTGACAGGCCAATATGAAGAGGCCATGTACCGGCTGACGCAGATGAACCGTCAGCTGGAAAATGCCCTGTCAGATATGGAATTTCGCCTGCAACAGATAGAGCGCGGGCAACAGCCTGTGCCCACCATGCCTGATCTGTCCGGTGAGGGCCAGATCATCCTGGATGGCACCGATCAGCCCATTCTGCTGACTGCTGTTGATCATGCCAATCCACCGGTTGAAGCCGTGGCCCCGCCAGCATCGCTCAAAGCCACGCCAGAGACTCATCCTGAGCAATTTTTAGAACCAGGCACGCCGGAAGAGCAATTTCGCGCGGCCTTTTTTCTGGTGCGTCGGAACGAATTGGACAAAGCAATCCTGTCTTTCCGCGCCTTTATCACCCTTTATCCTAATCACATCTATCGCGCTAATGCGGCCTATTGGCTGGGGCGTTCTTATGCTGCCCAACACAACCATGTCGACGCCGCCCGCGTATTGGTCGACGCCTATAACAAACATGCGGACAGCGAAAAAGGGGCCGAGATATTGTTGCATCTGGGGTTGAGCCTCGAACAATTGGGGCAAAATCAGGAAGCCTGCAGCGCCTTTGATGAATTGGACCGGCGCTATAATGATGCGAGCGCCGCCGTGAAGGAGGGCGCAATCGATGGGCGCACAAAAGCAGGGTGCTCCTAAGGGCGCACAAAAGCAGGGTGCTCCTAAGGACGCACAAAAGCAGGGTGCTCATAACCCGGGCCAGCGACGTGGTGGGGAGCCCCTGACCGACCTTCCGCCCATTTCAGAAGACCAGTTTCAGGACATGATGAATGTCTGCAAGCCCGTGTCGGTGTCAGCGCCAGCGGACGGGGGCGTCGCTGTTGCTGTGTCTGGTGGGGCCGACAGCATGGCCCTGTGCCTGTTGGCCTTTGCCTGGGCAAAGACGCAAAACCGACCCTTCATGGCGCTTACTGTGGATCATGGCATCCGGCCTGCGGCCAAAACAGAGGCCAGACAAGTACAACAATGGCTTATTGAACGGGGCATTCCGCATCAGACACTCACGGTCATTGATGCTGCGCCGTCATCAAACCTGCAGGCCTGGGCAAGGGATGCGCGTTACACATTGATGGAAAATTGGTGTGCCGCCCACCAAGTCAGTGTCTTGCTGTTGGCCCATCATCTGGAAGATCAGGCTGAGACATTATTGCTGCGTTTGGGCCGAGGGTCTGGTGTTGATGGCCTATCTGCCATGGCCACACAAGTTGCGCCACGCTTTGAGGCCGGTCCCTGGCGGGTGCGCCCTCTATTGGACGTGCCAAAGGGGCGACTAACAAAAACGCTGCAACACGCCGCGCAAGACTGGATAGAAGACCCGACCAATCAGGACACAAAATACGCCCGCAATCGGCTGCGGCGTATGAGCCAGTCCCTGGCAGACATCGGCCTAACGCCACAGCGCCTGGCAAAAACAGCCAAGACACTGCGGCGAACAAAAGAGGCCTTGGACGACGCGGCCCGGCACCTGCGGGATCAGGCCTTGCGAATTGACGATGCAGGTTATTGTCAAATGACTGTATCGGCCTATCGCAAGGCATCCGAGGAGGTACAATTGCGTCTGTTGGGCCGGTTGCTGTCGGCATTGGGTGGGCAGGCCTTTAGCCCGCGTGTCGAACGGTTGGAATCATTGTTGAGGGCAATCCTCGGTGACGGGCTGGGCGGCGGCCGCACCCTTTCAGGATGTCGTATCGTGCCCGTCGGCGGGCAGGGTGATGTCGTGTTGATCTGCCGCGAATCTCGTTCTGTCGCCGACATCATTGAATTAGAGGTGGGCAAACCGACGAATTGGGATCGGCGGTATCGTCTGCGTGTATCAGCAGGGGATCAGGTGGGTCACCTGACCGTTGGGCGATTAGGCGCCGATGGATGGATAGCGATTCGTAAAATTGCGCCAAATTTGCTGAAACAAGTGCCCAGAATGGCCGGGATTAATCTGCCTGCTGTGCGGCAGGATGACGAATTGGTGGCGGTGCCGGGGCTGGGGTTTGCAGCCGAGGGGACAGAAATCACTGTATATATTGAATTTATAGCCTTTCGCAGGTTGTAATTTCACGTTTCGCTAACCATTTCAGGGTGGAATTAAACCTTGTCTGAAGGCGTAGAAACCCTATGTTTCAATTTATATGGGGCTGCATCTGTGAAAGTTGATCCTTTCGCGCATTGATGCGCCACGGGCAAATTGCCTCTAAAACCCAGGCACCGGTTAGACAGCCAACCACTGGTTAGACAGGAAGCGTAGTAGTGAACCAAAAAATGGGCCGTAACATACTCATCTATACGATCATCGCCTTGGTGTTGATTGCACTGTTCAATCAGTTTCAGAGTTCGGGCAGCCGCGCCAATGTCGAGGTATTGAAGTACTCGACTTTCAAAGCCGAAGTGCGCAAGGGCAATATTGAAGACGCCGTAATCCGCGCGACCTCTATCAGTGGTAATTATCGCAACAGCGATGGACGCTTCACGGTCTCTAAGGGCCCCGAGTTGGACTCTGATCTGTCCGCCTTGATGGATGCCCAGGGCGTCGAGTATGAATACGACCCTGAAGAAGCAAGCGCGTTTTGGAGCATGCTGCTGAGTTGGCTATTGCCCATGCTGCTGCTGGTTGGGGTATGGATCTTTATCATGCGCCAAATGCAGTCTGGCGCCGGCAAGGCCATGGGCTTTGGTAAGTCCAAAGCGCGCCTGCTGACGGAATCGTCCAAGCGCGTCACCTTTGATGACGTTGCAGGCGTTGAAGAAGCCAAAGAAGAAGTCGAGGAAATTGTCGAGTTCTTGAAAGACCCCCAGAAATTTGAGCGTTTGGGCGGCAGAATTCCCCGTGGTGCCTTGTTGGTGGGGCCGACAGGGACAGGCAAGACATTGCTGGCCCGCGCCATTGCAGGCGAGGCCAAGGTGCCCTTCTTTACGATTTCGGGTTCTGACTTTGTCGAAATGTTTGTTGGTGTTGGTGCCAGCCGCGTCCGCGACATGTTTGAACAGGCCAAAAAGAATGCCCCGTGCATTGTCTTCATCGATGAAATTGATGCCGTTGGCCGCCACCGTGGCGCCGGCGTGGGCGGTGGTAATGATGAACGCGAACAGACGCTTAACCAGTTGCTGGTCGAAATGGATGGCTTTGAAGAAAATGAAGGCGTGATCATCATCGCGGCCACAAACCGACCCGATGTGCTGGATCCGGCTTTGCTGCGCCCGGGTCGCTTTGACCGCCAGATTGTTGTGCCGAACCCTGATGTTCTTGGCCGTGAAAAAATCTTGAAAATCCACATGCGCAATGTGCCGCTGGCCGCGGATGTAAAGGCCATGGTCATCGCCCGTGGTACCCCCGGATTCTCGGGTGCTGATCTTGCGAATCTGGTGAACGAAGCTGCCTTGTTGGCCGCGCGTCGCGGCAAAAAAGTTGTCGCCATGCAAGAGTTTGAAGATGCCAAAGACAAGGTGATGATGGGCCCCGAGCGTCGCTCGATGGTGATGTCAGAGAAAGAAAAAGAGCTAACCGCCTATCACGAAGCTGGCCACGCCCTGATGACCTTCAACGTGCCCGACACAGATCCCATTCACAAAGCGACGATCATCCCGCGTGGTATGGCTCTGGGCATGGTATTGCAACTGCCAGAGTCCGACAAATTGTCTTCAAGCCGTGAACAGATGCATTCTCGCCTGGCCGTTATGATGGGCGGACGTGTCGCTGAAGAACAGATCTTCGGGTACGACAAAGTCACGTCCGGTGCGTCATCGGATATTTCGCAAGCCACCAAACTGGCCCGCTCCATGGTCACCCAATGGGGCATGAGCGACAAGATGGGACCATTGGCTTACGGCGATAACGAAACTGAAATTTTCTTGGGTCATTCGATTGCGCAGACTCAGAATATGTCTGAAGAGACAGTCAAACTGATTGATAGCGAAATCCGACGTTTTGTGGATGACGCCTACGAGTTTACACGTAAAGTACTGCGCGAAAAGTCAGCGGATCTGGAAACCATTGCTCAGGCGCTTATTGAATATGAAACCCTGACAGGGGATGAACTCCGCGCCTTGCTTGACGGGGAAGACATTCAGCGGGACCAGGATCCGGACGACGAACCAGCGGTGGTGAGAACACCACAGACAGTTCCGACGACTGGCAAGTCAAAGCGCCCGCCCATATCGAGCAGTCCCGAACCCCAAGGCACCTAAGCCTGGCCTGACCATGGCCTCCACGCAACAAATGGCCCCCAATCAACAAATGGCATCCCCCGGACTAATTGGGTCTATTGGACCACTGGACTTTTCACGTCCAATGATCATGGGTGTTGTCAATGTTACCCCCGACAGCTTTTTCGACGAGGGTGCATTCCTGGACCCGACAGCAGCGGTTGCGCATGGACGGCAATTGGTCGTCGAGGGGGCAGATATCCTTGATATTGGCGGCGAATCTACCAGGCCTGGCGCTGACCCTGTCACGCCAGCGGAAGAACTGGACCGTGTCCTCCCCGTTATAGAGGGCCTTGTTGGGGTGGGCGTCCCCGTATCCATTGATACGCGCAATGCCAATGTCATGCGTGCGGCATTAGCAGCGGGTGCCGAGATCATTAATGATGTCACGGCCCTGACCCATGACCCCGATTCGATGCAGGTGGCGGCCAGTACAGAGGGACCGATTATCCTGATGCATGCTCAGGGCAAGCCCAAAGACATGCAGGACGCCCCGCAATATGATGATGTGGTGGCCGAAGTTCTGGCGTATTTTGAGGGGCGAATACAAGCTTGCAAAGATGCCGGTATCGACCCACAGCGTGTGATCCTGGACCCGGGCATTGGCTTTGGCAAAGCGCTGGACCACAATCTGGCCCTGCTGGCGGGGTTGGAGGCACTGCACGCGCTGGGACGCCCACTTTTGTTGGGGGTGTCGCGAAAAAGCTTTATCGACCACATCACGCCAGTGCCGAATGCTGGGGACAGATTACCAGGTTCCATTGCCGCAGCCCTTGCGGGGATCGATCAAGGCGTTCATATTTTGCGGGTGCATGATGTGGCGCAAACCAGACAGGCTTTAGACGTTTGGCAGGCGATCCACGATTCCTAATGGCGGATTGAGTAGAAATTTATGACAGAACGTCAGTATTTTGGCACAGATGGCATTCGGGGCCGGGCCAATGCCCACCCCATAACTGTCGATATCGCCCAGCGGGTCGGGATGGCTGCGGGTCGTCATTTTGTCCGAGGGGATCATCGCCATAGGGTGTTGATTGGCAAAGACACGCGCCTTTCTGGCTATATGTTGGAGGCGGCGTTGACCTCGGGGTTTTCATCCGTCGGTATGGATGTGTTTTTGGTGGGGCCGATGCCAACACCCGCCGTGGCGATGCTGACCAAATCTTTGCGTGCCGATATCGGTGTGATGATATCGGCCTCGCATAATCCGTATTACGACAATGGTATCAAACTGTTTGGGCCGGACGGGTTCAAGCTTTCCGACGATATCGAACTGGCCATCGAGAAGGCCATGCAAGGTGACCTTGATAGCGCGTTGGCTGATTCTGCAGATATTGGTCGTGTGCGGCGGCTGGATGATGAACAAGGCCGCTATATCGAATATGCCAAGGCGACCTTCCCTACTGGCAAGACGTTGGACGGCCTGAAAGTCGTTATCGATTGCGCCCATGGGGCTGCCTACAAAGTGGCCCCTAAAGTGTTGTGGGAGCTGGGAGCAGAGATTATTCCGCTGGGCGTATCCCCCAATGGATTCAACATCAATGATGGTTGCGGGTCCACGGACACGGCCCTGATGCAACAGGCCGTCATCGACAACAAGGCCGATCTGGGCATTGCCCTTGACGGTGACGCAGACCGAGTATTGATGGCTGACGAAAAAGGCCAATTGATCGACGGAGACCAGCTGATGGGCCTGATCGCGATTGAGTGGCAACGCCGCGGCATGATCAAAGGTGGTGGCCTGGTGGCGACCGTGATGTCGAATTTGGGTCTGGAACGCCACATCAAAGCCCAGGGTCTGGACTTCATCCGTACCCAGGTGGGTGATCGCTATGTGGTCGAACACATGCGGGCCCATGGCTATAATTTGGGAGGCGAACAATCGGGCCATATTGTGATGACCGACTATGGCACCACAGGCGATGGGCTGGTGTCGGCCTTGCAGGTGCTCAACGCGCTGGTGAATACTGACGCGCCCGCCAGCGAGGTTTGCAAGATTTTCGAGAAGACGCCACAGATCCTTGAAAACGTTACTTATTCTGGTGGCGCGCCGCTTGATAATGCGCAGGTCAAGGCAGCCATTGCAGATGGTGAGCGCCGGGTTGATGGCAAGGGGCGGCTCCTTATCCGGCTTTCGGGTACCGAACCTTTGATTCGGGTCATGGGTGAATGCGATGACGAAGTCTTGCTGCGGTCCGTCATCGACGACATTGTTTCTGCCGTACAGGCAGCAGGGGCCTGATGACGGGGCGTGTCCTTATCATTGCCGGGTCTGACTCTAGCGGCGGCGCGGGCATCCAGGCAGATATCAAGACCGTGACTGCCTTGGGGGGCTATGCAGCGACGGCGATTACGGCCCTGACGGTGCAGAACAGTCTGGGCGTACAGTCGATCAAATCCATCGAGCCCGAATTCGTGTCCGACCAGATGATGGCCGTGCTGGACGATATCGGCGCGGACATCATCAAGATTGGTATGCTGGGGGATGGGGCCATGATCAGCCACGTCGCCAAGACAATTCGAAATCTCAGCGAAGGCCTACGCATTGTTGTTGACCCGGTGATGGTCGCCAAGGGTGGTGCTTCATTAATGCCGGACGATGCACTGTCCGTGATGATCCACGAGTTAATCCCATTGGCCTGGCTGGTGACCCCTAATATTCCCGAGGCTGAAGCCTTGACGGGCATTGGCATCACAGGTTCCGACGATATGGCCATGGCAGGGGCCAAAATCAGGGCCATGGGCGCACAGAACGTCTTGGTCAAAGGCGGGCACCTGGAAGGCGACGACCTGGTTGATATGTTGGTCACCGAAGGTGGTTTTACGTCTTATGAAAGCCGTCGCATCGACACAAAAAACACCCATGGGACGGGCTGCACGCTGGCCAGCGCCATTGCCACACTGGTGGCCCTGGGGCAGGCACTACCGACGGCCATTGTCGGTGCCCGAAGCTATGTGCAAGAGGCCATTCGGACCGCGCCCGGATACGGGTCTGGCCATGGTCCGCTGAATCATGGGCACCCATTTCAAACCAGCGGATACACCCGTGGATAAATCTGTTTTATAACCTGCGTTTTTTGCATTCCAGATAGGAAAAATGCTTCGTTGACAACAGGGCCTTGGCCCCTATTATCCGCCCCGAAATCAGCCTGAAAGCGGCGGTTTCGGTCGAGAGTAACGAATGCAGAGCTCCCACCATGAATGTACCAGTACAAAAGCCAAACCAACGGCCTGCCAACTCTAATTTTTCCTCGGGCCCCTGTTCCAAACGACCAGGTTGGTCGCTGGACGCCTTGCAGGATGCCTGCCTGGGTCGGTCACATCGCTCGAAAGACGGCAAAGCCAAGCTGGCCGAGGCGATTGACCGCTCGCGGGCTGTGCTGGGCATCCCCGACGACTATCGTATTGGCATAGTGCCCGCCTCTGATACAGGCGCGGTCGAGATGGCCCTTTGGTCACTGCTGGGCGCGCGCGGTGTCGACTTGTTGGCGTGGGAAAGCTTTGGTGCAGGTTGGGTTGGTGATGTGCTGAACCAGTTGAAGCTGGATGATGTGCGCCGAATCAATGCCGACTATGGCAAAATCCCCGATCTTTCTCTGGTCGAGGCTGACCGTGACATCGTCTTTACCTGGAACGGGACGACCTCTGGTGCTTGTGTTCCCAATGGCGACTGGATTGCAGATGACCGTGCGGGCCTGACCATTTGTGATGCAACTTCGGCTGTGTTTGCCATGGATCTGCCATGGTCCAAACTCGATGTGACAACCTATTCCTGGCAAAAAGTCTTGGGTGGCGAAGCCGCCCACGGCATGCTGGTCCTTAGCCCCCGGGCTGTCGAGCGGCTGGAAAGCTATACACCCCCCTGGCCGATGCCCAAGATTTTCCGCCTGACAAAGGGCGGCAAGCTGATCGAAGGAATCTTCCGGGGTGAAACCATCAACACGCCGTCCATGTTGTGCGTGGAGGACTATCTTGATGCCCTGCGCTGGGCCGACGATGTTGGCGGCCTGTCTGGCCTGATCGACAGGGCGACGGGAAATCTGGCCGCGTTGGAACAGTGGGTCGAGGCGTCCGACTGGGCTGCATTCCTGGCAGAAGACAAGGCCATCCGATCCAACACGTCCGTGTGCCTAAAGATCGTTGAGCCCTGGTTTGTAGGGCTAAGCGAAGACGATCAGGCTGCCACCGCTAAAAAGATTGCATCCTTGCTGGAAGTTGAAGGTGTAGCATTGGATATTGGTGCCTATCGCGACGCCCCACCGGGCTTGCGCATTTGGGCCGGTGCGACCATCGAACAATCTGATTTAGAATCCCTGACGCCATGGCTAGACTGGGCGTTTGCAGAGGTAAAGAACCCATGACCAAAGTCCTCATATCCGACAAGTTAAGCCCTCGCGCGGCCGAAATCTTCAAGGAACGCGGCGTCGAAGTTGACCAGATCACTGGCATGTCGCCAGAAGAACTGATCGCGTGCATTGGCGACTATGACGGCTTGGCCATCCGGTCGGCCACCAAGGTCACCGAAGAAATATTGGCGGCAGCGACGAATCTTAAAGTCGTGGGCCGTGCGGGTATTGGTGTCGATAATATCGATATCCCGGCTGCAACCAGTCGTGGTGTTGTGGTCATGAACACGCCTTTTGGCAATTCCATCACTACAGCAGAACACGCCATTGCCTTGATGTTTGCCCTCGCCCGTCAGATCCCCTTGGCAGATCGATCCACCCAGGAAGGCAAGTGGGAAAAGTCCCGCTTTATGGGGGTCGAGCTAACGGGCAAGACGCTGGGCCTGATCGGTTGTGGTAATATTGGCTCCCTCGTCGCTGAACGCGCCTTGGGCCTGCGCATGAAAGTTGTCGCTTTTGACCCCTATCTGTCGCCAGAACGGGCGATTGATCTGGGTGTCGAGAAGGTCGAACTTGATGCGCTGTTTGCCCGCGCTGATGTCGTTACGCTGCATACGCCATTGACCGATAGTACGCGCGGTATCATTGACGCGGCGGCCATTGCAAAAATGAAAGATGGCGTCCGCATCATCAACTGCGCCCGTGGTGGATTGGTTGTCGAGGCCGACCTGCTGGACGGTCTCAATAGCGGCAAAATCGCCGGTGCAGCCTTCGATGTGTTCGAAAACGAACCGGCCACAGAAAACGCCCTGTTTGGTCATGAAAACTTTATCGCGACACCGCATCTTGGTGCCTCGACTGCAGAAGCCCAGGTCAATGTCGCCGTCCAGGTTGCTGAACAGATGTCCGACTATCTGGTCGACGGGGCCGTTACAAATGCGTTGAACATGCCCTCAGTGTCGGCCGAAGAAGCCCCGCGGCTGAAACCTTATATGGTGCTGGCGGAACAATTGGGCAGCTTTATTGGCCAGATCGCTGAATCGGGGATAACCCAGGTCGATGTCGAGTATGAGGGCCACGCCACGACAATCAATACAAGCCCGCTGACGTCCATCATTCTGCAAAGCCTGCTGGCGCCTGTGCTGGATGTATCGGTTAACATGGTGAATGCGGAAACTGTGGCCAAAGACCGCAATATCGATGTATGCGAAACCAAGCATAGCCGGGAAGGGGATTATACGACCCTGATCCGCCTGACCGTGAAATCGCAAAAGACAACGCGGGTCATTGAGGGCACTTTGTTTTCCGACCAACAGCCACGGATCGTGCATCTGATGGGCATTGATGTCGAAGCGCAGCTGGCGCCTCATATGCTGTTCGTCAGGAATGTGGATGAACCCGGTTTCATCGGCGCCCTGGGCACGATACTGGGTGAAGCGGGCGTCAACATCGCCAACTTTAATTTGGGCCGGGCATCAAGTGCTGAAGATAATGGCGCGCTGGCGTTGATTCATGTGGATGAAGAAATCTCGCAAGAACTGTTGCGCAAGGTTTGCGCTTTACCCCAGGTCAAATTGGCAAAAGCGCTGTCGTTCTAGGGTAACGGGCTTTTAGTCTTCGGATAATGCAGGAGCATCAGTTAGGGTTATGGCGATGAAAGACACCGCCTCAAAAGCTTTGCTGCCCGTTGGGCTGCACGACACGCTTGCGCCAAATGCCGAGCGTGAAGCCATTACTGTATCGACGCTGCTGTCCTGTTTTTACCATTATGGCTATGCCCAAGTGGCCCCACCATTGGCCGAATTTGAAGCTACATTGCTGGCCGGCGTCGGGGCATCCGAAGGCCCGCGCATGTTTAGGCTGATGGACCCGGCGTCCAAGAAAATGCTGGGCATCCGCACCGATATTACCACGCAGATTGCCCGCATTGCGACGACCCGGTTGGCCAACGAGCCGCGTCCTCTGCGCCTGTGTTACGCTGGCCAGGTTCTGCGTGTCGAGGGCGGCCAGTTGCGCCGTGAACGCGAGGTGGGCCAGGCTGGGGTAGAGCTGATTGGCGAGGCCTCGCAGGCTGCCGAAGTTGAAGTGATATCGCTGGCTATCGAGGCAGTCCGGGCGGCAGGCGTCGACAATTTTACAATTGATCTGACCATGCCGCAGTTTGTCCCTGAATTGGCGGCAGAATTAGGCTTGGATGCCGCCGTTGCTGACGGCATCCGCCAGGCGCTGGACACCAAAAATATAGACGCGCTGGCCGCCCAGGATGGTGACGCCGGGCCTTTGTTCAAGGCCTTGTTATCGGCTGCAGGTCCTGCTGACCGCGCCTTGGACGCTTTACAAAACATGTCGCTGCCCGCCAGTGCGCAGGCACAGGTCGACGAATTGGCCGCTTTTGTTTCTGCGCTGCGTGCCGAGAATCCCGACGTGACCTTGACGATTGACCCGGGCGAATATCGGAATTTTGAATACCATGTGGGCCTTTGTTTTACCCTCTTTGCCGGTAACGGCGAAGGCGAATTGGGTCGGGGTGGGCGCTATGGTGTTGTTGGCGACGGCGGTGCCACGGAACCTGCTGTTGGCTTTACCATCTATGTGGATTCGCTGATGCGCGCTGGTGTCGCGAGCAGTGAGGCTGATCTGGTGTTTGTCCCGCTGGGGGCAGATGCCGGTTCGGCGGCGTCATTGCGCGTCGATGGACACCGGGTGATTGCGGGCCTTAGGCCTTGTGATGACCCAACTGCCGAGGCCCAGCGCCTGGGTTGCCGCCATGTCTATCTGGACGGGCAAGTAATTGAAATTAAAGAGGCCCAGGGGGCGTAATGGCAAATGTAGTGGTCATGGGGTCGCAGTGGGGCGACGAAGGTAAAGGCAAGATTGTCGATTGGCTGTCAGAGCGCGCAGACGTTGTCGTGCGCTTTCAGGGCGGGCACAATGCGGGCCATACGCTGGTCATCGGCAATACGACCTATAAGCTGTCGCTGCTGCCATCGGGTGTCGTGCGCGGCCGCCCGTCGCTGATCGGCAATGGTGTTGTTGTCGACCCGTGGGCGTTGATGAAAGAAATTGAACAATTGCGCAGCCAGGGCGTCACGATTGACCGGGATGTGCTGCACATCGCTGATAATGCGTCGCTTATTCTGCCATTGCACGGCGAGTTGGATGGCATTCGTGAAGATGCCTCGGCTGATGCAACCAAGATTGGCACGACGCGTCGTGGGATCGGTCCGGCCTATGAAGACAAGATTGGTCGTCGTGCTGTCCGCGTATGTGACCTCACCAGCCGAGACGCTGTTGCAGCGCGGGTTGATGTGTTGCTGGCCCATCATAACCCGCTGCGCAGAGGCCTGGGCCATGCCGAGGCTGACCGCGATACGCTGGTCAACCAGTTGATGGAGATCGCCCCGAAAATTCTCGAATTTGCCTGCTCTGGCTGGCGCTTTCTGGATGAAAAGAAAACCAAAGGCTGTCGCATTCTGTTTGAAGGTGCGCAGGGCACCATGCTGGATATCGACCACGGCACGTATCCCTTTGTGACGTCGTCCAACACGTTGGCGGGACAGGCCGCCGCCGGGTCAGGCGTTGGCCCCGGCACGCTGGATTACATTCTCGGGATCACCAAAGCCTATACGACGCGCGTTGGGGCGGGTCCTTTCCCGACCGAGCTGCATGACGAAATTGGCCGGGGTCTGGGCGAACGGGGGCACGAATTTGGCACCGTCACCGGGCGCGAACGCCGGTGCGGTTGGTTCGATGCCGTCATGGTGCGCCAGGCCATTAAAATTGCGGGTATCACGGGCATCGCCCTGACCAAGGTTGACGTGCTCGATGGCATGGAAGAACTGAAGGTCTGCGTGGGCTACGAGTTGAATGGCGAACGCATTGACTACTTCCCCAATGGCGTTGAAAACCAGGCGGGCGTTGTGCCGATCTATGAAACGATGGAAGGCTGGAGTGAGAGCACTTATGGTGCCCGGTCCTGGGCTGATTTACCCGCAACAGCGGTTAAATATATCCGCCGGATCGAGGAATTGATCGAGGCACCGGTGGCTTTGTTGTCCACCAGCCCCGAACGCGAAGACACGATCATGGTAAAGGATCCATTTGCGGACTGATTATCGCTCACGCCAATGCGCTGTCGCGCACGACTCCGCGGGGGCGGCGCACGAGCGCCGGGCCACTTGTGGCCTGGAAAATTAAGGGCCTATAATTAAAGGTAATTAAGGGGACACAATACTTAATTGCCTATTGGCCGAGCTATACGCGCTGCTGGCCTACAATTAAGTATTGTGTCCCCTTAATTATTTTAGCTGACGTGCTCTTCGCGCGCTTCTTCGCTGGCGAGCAGTCGTTCGCGCATGGCGTTCTTCATGGCTTTTTGCAGCTTCTCGAAGGCACGGGCCTCAATTTGACGCACTCGCTCGCGCGAAATGTCATAAATCTGGCTGAGGTCCTCAAGGGTCGATATGTCGTCTTTCAGGCGGCGTTCGGTCAAAATGTGCTGTTCACGTTCATTCAGACCCTGCATGGCTTCCAGCAGCAATTCCCTGCGCAGGTCCATCTCGCTTTGTTCGGCCAGCTGTGATTCCTGATCGATTTCATCATCCACCAGCATGTCCTGCCAGTCGGTATCTGAATCTGACTTCAGGGGGGCGTTCAGTGAACTGTCCTGACCGCTCATGCGGCGGTTCATGTTGACAACTTCATGTTCGGGCACGCCTAATTTGGTGGCGATTTCGGTGACATGATCAGGATGCAGGTCGCCATCATCGATGGCCTCTATTTGACCCTTGATGCGACGCAGGTTGAAAAACAGTTTCTTTTGGGCCGCCGTCGTGCCCATTTTTACCAGGGACCACGACCGCAGCACATATTCCTGAATGGATGCGCGGATCCACCACATGGCGTAGGTCGCCAGGCGGAAGCCCCGCTCCGGGTCAAACCGTTTGACCGCCTGCATCATGCCGACATTGCCTTCAGAGATCAGCTCGCCCAAGGGCAGGCCATAACCGCGATAGCCCATAGCAATCTTGGCCACCAGGCGCAGATGGCTGGTCACCAGCTGATGCGCGGCTTCGGTGTCTTCGTGCTCTTGCCAGCGATTGGCGAGCATGTACTCTTCATCTTTTGAGAGCAGCGGGAATTTGCGGATTTCCTGCAGATAGCGCGAAAGGCTGCCTTCCGGGCTGATAACGACAGGAAGTTGATTGGACGCCATAATGGTTCCCTCTTGGCTGAAACTTCATCCCCCCTAACTGCCAATATAAGGGAAATTTCCTCCTATGGCGATGGCTCGGCTAAAATCCTGGCCAACGCCTTCATGTCATTTGGTAATTTGCTTTTAAATTTCAAGGGATCACCTGAAATTGGATGGTCAAAACCCAGGATACCAGCGTGCAGTGCCTGCCTGCCAAAGCCTTTCACCGCCGCGCGGGCCTCAGGCGTTAATCCACCAACTGCTTTGCCGCGGCCATAAACAGGGTCGCCGATCAGCGCATGGCCAATATGGGTCATGTGAACGCGGATTTGGTGCGTACGCCCGGTTTGCAGACGACATTCTATCATGCTGGCAAAGGGGGCATGCGGGGGGCCATATAGTTCCTTGACCGCATAGTGGGTGACGGCTTCACGACCACCGCTCGTCAGTATAGCCATTTTCTGCCGGTTATGGCGGCTGCGCCCTATTGGTTCATCCACGGTGCCCTGACGGGGCCGGGGCGCACGCCAGCAGATGGCGTAATAGACCCGTTCAATAGAATGCACGCCGAACTGGTCCGACAAGCCCTGATGGGTGGCATCATTCTTGGCCACGACCAGCAGGCCCGACGTGTCCTTATCCAGCCTATGGACAATGCCAGGGCGTTTAACGCCGCCGATCCCCGACAGCGTATCACCACAATGGGCGATCAGCGCGTTCACCAGGGTGCCGCCAGCATGACCAGGGGCGGGGTGCACCACCAGCCCAGCCGGCTTGTTGATGACGATCAAATCATCATCTTCAAACACAACGTCCAGCGGGATGTCTTCGCCCTGGGGTGTTGGGTCCGCGGCTGGCGGGACCGATAGTTGATAAGACTGGCCGGGTTTGACCTTGGCCGATGGGTCCAGTATCGTCGCCCCGCTTTCACGCAGGGTGACCTGTCCAGCCTCGATCAACACTTTGATCCGGGCACGGGAGATGTCTTCCAACGCGTCTGCCAGGGCTTTGTCGAGGCGGCGCGCTTGGGTCTCTTCGTCGATGGCGACCGTAAATATTTCAGTAGGTGATGTACTCATGACAGAACAAGTGGACCAAAAACAGCTCAGGCTCAAGCGACTCGTTATCGGTCTCGGTATTTTGCTGTTTATTTGTTTTTGTATTGTGGTCGGCACGATGGCCTATCGCATGTCGCAAATGAGTGCCGAAGAGGCCGTCGCCGTTGAAAAAGTTGACCTAATTGACCCTGGCACCCTGCCTGTGCCCAACCTTCAGGGCCTGGATATCGTCATCCCTCTTGGCAGTCGTGTCGTTAGTGTCAGCGCCGAAGGTGCGCACTATCTGGTGCTGCTTGAGACGGTGAATGGCCAACAAGTTCTGGTAGTTAACCAGTCTGACGGTGCGCTCATACGGACCGTCCGGTTTAAACAGCCTCAATAACTGATGATCAGACTGACCGCAGCACAGCATCAGTTTTTGATCGCTGCTGCGCGTGCTGAGCATCCCCATGAATGTTGTGGCCTGATCATTGGCCACAAAGAAGAACAGGATTGGGTCATTGATGATCTGGCGGCCAGTGAAAACCTGTCGCCAACACCGGCGCAAAATTTTGAAGTTGACATGCGTCTACGTCTGCGCTTGCAAAAAGAACTGCGCGGCACGGGGCGACGGATCATCGGCCACTATCATTCCCACCCCGATGGCACCGCCAAGCCCTCGGCGACCGACTTGAAAAGCGCCTGGGAAGACGACATGGTCTGGATCATTGTGGCAGTGACGGCAATTGAGGCGGAGTTGTCAGCCTCTGTCTATTCCGACGCTTTCAGCGAATTTGCCAAGATTGACATCCAAGTGACCGACTAGGGCAATAATGGGTCTGGCCAGACTGTCGATAATTCGCTTGATCCCGCTGGCCTCTACAGACTATTAAGGCGCGCGCTCGTTTAGAAGCGCATTTGGCCATGTTCCCTTCGTCTAGTGGCCTAGGACGCTGCCCTCTCACGGCGGAAACACGGGTTCGAGTCCCGTAGGGAGCACCAAACTTCACGGCATATGTGAGTGATTGCCTAGCGCAGTGTGACCCACAGGCTGTGCAAGATGCCCGGCACCCAAAAGAAGACGCATAATACGATATTGATGATGAGGTCGCTGCCTGCACCTTTTTTCAGGAATACGGCCAGCGGCGGCAGCAGAATAGCGATGACGATCATCAGCGGCTGGTTGTTGGAAAGGTCGCTCATTGGTATTCCCCCTTGATATTTGTCTGACTGGGGGAAACTAGCGCTTTGGCGCGGGTTTAGCCAGACCGCAGGCGCGGCGTGCGTTGGGCAGAAATTACTTCCTGCCCAACTTGCTCAATCCGTGTTTCTCTATCTTGGTGCGAAGCGCTGGCCACCATCGATGCGAATGGTGCTGCCATTCATCATCGGGTTCTCAACAATGGCGCGCGCCATGATCGCATATTCATGCGGCCGACCCATGCGCTTGGGGAACGCGGCGTCTTTGGTCAGAATTTTTTCAGCTTCATCCGGGATGCCTGCCGTCAGGCCTGTTGCGAACAGGCTGGGGGCGATGGTCATGACGCGGATGCCATAGCTGCCCAGATCGCGGGCCATGGTCAGTGTCATGCCGGCGATACCAGCCTTGGCGGCTGTATAGGAAACCTGGCCAATCTGGCCTTCGAAAGCGGCGATGGAGGCGGTGTTGATCATCACGCCGCGTTCGCCGTCTTCGTCTGGTTCGTTTTTGGACATGTGTTCTGCCTGCAGGCGATTCAGGTTAAATGTGCCAATCAGGTTCAGCTCGATAATCCGGCGAAAATCATCGATCGGATAGGGGCCATCTTTGTTCAGCGTTTTGCGCGCATGGCCGCCACCAGCCGTATTGATGGCAATATGCAGGGCACCCATGGCCTCGACTGCGTCGTTCAGCGCCTGTTCGGTTTCCTCGGCGTTCATGACGTCGCAAGGATGGAAGGTGATGCCCAGTTCCTCGGCAACTTCAGCGCCTTTTGATGTTGGCAGGTCGACGATGGCCCCCTTTGCGCCGTGTTTCATCAGCTCTTTCAATGAGGCTAGCGCCATGCCAGACGCGCCGCCAACTGCAACCACACATTTTCCCTGAATATCCATTTTATTCTCTCCTAAGTTTTGATTGCGATATTGGTAACGCAATTTTGCCTGGGTGGGGACTCTTTGTGTAATAGGAGCAAAAAAACGGTGGGCGCGCTTGATCAACTGACCAATGTGGCCTAGATTTGCAGCAACTGACAATCAACTACAAAAATAGGGGATCATGCCATGCAAGTCGGACTCTTGATGGTTTTTCAAAACTTTATGGACAGCACATCGGACCAGGCTGCCTATGAACGTGACTTACATCTGGCCGAACTGGCAGAGCCCTTGGGCTTTGATATTCTGGGTGGGGTGGAACATCACTTTAACAGCTATGCCATGGCGCCGGACAATATGCAGTTCCTCAGCTATATGGCAGCCAAGACCTCGACCATCCGCCTGATGACAGGTGCGGTGATCTTGCCCTGGTGGAAAGATCCTATCCGGATCGTCGAGAAAATGATTTTGCTGGACCATCTGTCCAAGGGACGCGCCCTGTTTGGCATTGGCCGGGGATTGGCGCGCAAGGAATATGAGGCCTTCGGCATTGATATGGATGAAGCCCGGGATCGCTTCGACCAATCTGCCGAGATCATCCTCGCCGGTCTGGAAACGGGTTTTGTCGAAGCCGATACCCAGCACTTCAAGCAAGTGCGGACCGAGGTTCGCCCCCGGCCCTATGCCAGTTTTGAAGGGCGTTTTTACAGCGTCGCCATGTCTTCTGATTCCGTGCCCGTGGTTGCGAAGCTGGGCGCCCAGATGATGAGTTTTGCGCAAAAACCCTGGGAAGAAATGGTCGATCATTTCGACACCTATCGCACCCTGTATATGCAACATCACAACAAGCCCGCGCCACCGCCCGTCTGCGTAGACTTTTTGGCGTGCGATGAAAGCGCCGAGCGTGCAGAGGCACTGGCTCGCGAACATATGGCCAATTACTACGTCACCGTGATGGACCATTACGACATGGCTGGTGATCACTTCAAGAACATGAAGGGCTATGGCGATTATGCCGATAACGCCGTTATCTTGGCGGCAACGGGCTTGGAAGATGCAGCAAACAGTTTTGTCGATATCAACACATGGGGCACGCCTCAACAAATCCTCGAGAAGCTCGATAACCGGGGCAAGTTCCTGGGTGATTTTGATCTGACAGTCCAGGTTTCTTACGGTGGCATGAGCCCGGAAGATGCTGAAAGCAGCATGCGGCTGTTCGCCAAGGAAGTACTGCCTGAAGTGCAGTCCTGGAAGCGTCAGGCAGAAGCCGCTGAATAAAGCCTATTCGCTAAGTATGACAATCAGCTGCCGCAGGATCACCCAGCGGCAGTTTTGTTATCTGCCCAGAGTCTTCACTGCTCGTTCTTGAGACTATGCGTTCTCGGGAATTTTGCTGGGCTTTGAGCAGACATAGATCGCCACCAAAACCTCTATGGTGCCGATAATCGCTGGCAACAGCCAGCCTTGGGCAATAAACACTGTGAAGAAGCCCCAGCCAAGGGCCATGAAAACAACGGCCATGACCTTGGCCTGAATTGGGATAACGCGATGTTGGTCCCAGGCCACCAGATAGGACCCGTACCAGCGATGGGTATACAGCCAATGGTGAAAGCGCTTTGAACTGCGGGAAAATGCCCACAGTGCGACTATTAGAAAGGGTGTGGTTGGAAGAATGGGCAAGAAGACGCCGATGGCCCCTAAGGCCACAAAAAACCAGCCAATGATCAGCAAGACATAGCGCTTGGCGGTTGAGTTATTGTCGCCCAGATAAGAGGGCGTGTTGCTACTTTCACTATCCATGCCAGACTGTATATAGACTGAAGTAAAATAAGTAACCCTTAAGACGCGGAGTGTGTGAATGAACAACCTGTTTGATCTAGCTGGTAAGGTCGCCCTTGTTACTGGCGGCAATGGTGGGATTGGCCTTGGCATGGCAGAAGGCATGGCCCAACACGGTGCCGATGTCGTGATCTGGGGCACCAATGCGGACAAGAATACCAGCGCCCTGGAGCGCCTGTCAAAACAGGGCACCAAGGTGGCCGCGCGTATTGTCGATGTGTCTGACGAGGCCGCCGTCAAAGATGGCATGGCTGCGTTGCTGGCAGACTTTGGGCGGTTGGATATGTCGGTGGCCAATGCGGGCGTATCGCAAAACCACTCTGACATTTTTGACGTGGATATGGCGGATTTGGACAAGGTTGAGGGCGTCAATCAGCGCGGCGTGCTTTACACCTTGCGCGAATCAGCTCGGCACATGATCGAGCGTGCCAAGGCTGGTGACCCGGGTGGATCGTTGGTTTCTATTGCCTCGACCGCAGCCATCCATGGGGCTGGCCGCAATATGATTTATGGTGCCACCAAGGGGGCGGTTGTTTCTATGACCCGCGCCATGGCGGTGGAATTTGGCCGCTATAAAATTCGCGTTAATTCAGTCTGTCCGGGTTGGACTCGCAGCGGAATGACCGAGGCGTCGCAGAACTGGGACAAGTTTACCGAAAAGGTCATCAGCCGCGTGCCGATCCGTGGTTGGGCTGACCCTGAACAATTCGCAGGCATTGCAGTTTATCTCGCCAGCGACGCGTCGACCTTCCACACGGGGGATATGATCGTTATCGACGGCGGCTACACGATTTACTAGACTTTAAGGTCTTCAGGACAGACGGAAACACAATGCATATCGACGAATTTCTTGGCATCCAAAGCACCCATAACCCGCATCGTTGGGTGCTGCCGATTACGCCGGGCATCAGCACGCTGGGGAACTTCCTGTTTGGGGGTTGTGGCCTGGCAACCGCTGTGACGGCGCTGGAACATGTCAGCGACCGACCGTTGATTTGGGCCACGGCGCAATATTTGTCCTATGGCAAGACGGGCAGTGTTCTTGATTTGGATGTACGTGTCCCCGTCATGGGTAGAAACGTGACCCAGGCGCGCGCTGTCGGGCATGTCGGTGACAAGGAAATCCTGACCGTAAATGCAGCGCTGGGTCGGCGGCAAATTGGCGTGTCGGGTGATTGGGCGTCGATGCCCGATGTACCAAAGCCTGAAGACTGTTCGGCAGACGATTGGCGGTCGCGGTTGCCTGACTTGATGAGCATCGAAAAGCGCGCCGATATCCGCCTGGCCATGGGCCGGGTCAAAGGTGGCTGGGTTGGTGACAAACGGCCCGAGCCGGGACGGTCGGCATTGTGGGTGCGCATGGGTGAAGGGCTGGAGCTATCATCAGGAACACTGGCGATCATTGCCGACTGGGTGCCGTCTGGCCTGTCGCAATCGGTTGTAGGGGGCCGCGTTGGGGGCAACAGCCTCGACAATACAATCCGTATTTACGCGATATATCCGACCGATTGGGTGCTGTGCGACATCCGCATTCATGGGGTGCAGAATGGCTTTGGTCATGGTACGGCGCATCTGTGGACCGAGGATGGACGCTTGCTGGCCACGGCCAGCCAGTCATTAATTGTGCGGGAATGGACGCAAGAACAGATCGACATGATAGAAAAGACCATGGAACCCAGGGAATAGACCATGCCAGGAAATAGATCATGATTGACAAGGACCTAGCAGACAAGATTACCGCCTATTTGGTTCATTGCTATCCCGATGCGAATGATTTGTCTGTTGACGAGTTAAGCCGCATCCATGGCGGGGCCAGTCGGGAAACTTATGCCCTGACCGCCAATTGGTCACAGGGCGGAGAGACTGTTTCCAAACCGCTGATCTTCCGACGCGACCCAACCACAGGCCTGATCGAAACGGAACGCGATGTTGAATTTGCGGCCTATCGGGCGTTCCATGGCTCGGTACCGGTGCCCGAGCCCCTGTTTTTGGAAACTGATCCCAAGTGGCTGGACCGACCTTTTTTTGTGATGGAACGTATTCTCGACGGGCAGGTCGGGTCGCCCTTTGCGGCGGAT
>SMVA01172938.1_pt1 | contig 34593 bp, 34 predicted proteins | sample 2456451 | NCBI WGS metagenome assembly SMVA01 (sample SAMN11095933, study PRJNA526329) | marine sediment metagenome | biome: Marine sediment; feature: Surficial sediment; material: Deep marine sediment; isolation source: Hadal surficial sediment | place: Pacific Ocean | collected 2014-05 | depth... | reverse complement strand
GTGAACGAAATGATCGCGGTGAACGGGGTGGTCGACGTAATCGTCGCAATAAACACGACCCCGCGGATACCGAGGTGCAAGCAGAAGTCGTCGAGGAAGTAGAAGACCGCAACACCGAAGACACAGTAGAAGACGGCCAGGAAGAGCCCAGGAGGAGGCGTCGTCGGGGCAAGCGCGGCGGTCGTAGACGGCGTAAAAACAGCACCGAAAATGAAGTCGCAGTCGAAGCAGGAACTGAAGCAGCGACTCAAGACAATACGGATACACCTGCCGCTGGTACTGAAGACCAGCCTGACATCGCCCAGTCCGCAGCCACATTGGATATTTCCAATGATCCAACGGTTGAGCCGGACGGAAGTGCTGTTGCTGATGAAGCCCCTGCCCCAACCTCTGCTCCTGGCACCGAAGAAAAAGCCGAGAAAAAACCGCGCAGACGCCGCATCCGGGCTAAGCCAAAAGCTGAAGAAGCAGTAGCAGAAGCCAGCGAAGCCCCAATTGAGGAGTCAGCAGCTAAAGTTGAAGCGGCCCCAGAGCCTGTTGTTGAAGTGGCAGCACCAGCCACCCCTGAGCCCGCAGCGCCAGAGCCAGAAAGCACGCCGGAACCAGAACCGGTGGCCAAAGCGCCAGAGCGCCCCAAAGGGCCACCGAAGTCGGGTTGGTGGAATCGGCCGTCGAGTTAAGATGCATCTTTGGTGTGGGTGATTGACCCACACCAATCGCGCACCTACCTTTAGTCCCGCGTACGGTTTCTGCTTATAGTCGGCCTTTGACACTTAATTGCGGAGATAGACCATTCGTAAACTGGTCATCACATTGTTGCTTGTCATCTTTCCCCTACAAGCCAGTTGGGGGCAAGGCATTACTTTGGTGCGAGATGCCGAGATCGAGCGGTATATCAAATCCTATTCAACGCCAATCTGGCTGGCGGCAGGCCTCGACCCCGACAATGTCCAGATACACTTAGTTAACAACAAAAGCCTGAACGCCTTTGTTGCTGGTGGGCAGCGAATTTTTATATTTTCTGGGTTATTGTTGGCGGCACGCGACCCAAGTGAAGTTATTGGCGTGCTGGCCCATGAAACCGGCCATATCACCGGTGGCCATCTTGCTCGGTTCCAGGACGGACTGAAGGGTGCGTCGACGATCACCATCATAAGCATGTTGTTGGGGGCCGCTGCCATGGCCGCTGGCGCCGCTGATGCTGGCGCTGCCATCATGACCAGTGGTGGCCAATTCGCGACACGGTCCTTCCTGACCTATAGCCGGACGCAAGAATCTTCTGCTGACCAGGCGGGGCTGCAATTCCTGACTGCTGCGGGCATGTCCGGGCGTGGTCTCATTAGTTTCTTCGAGTTTTTGGGTGACCAAGAAGCCCTGTTGACCACCAACAAAGACCCTTATGTGCGATCGCATCCACTGACCCAGCAACGCGTAGAGTCTTTACGCTATCAGGCAGAGGCATCACCCTTTTGGAACAAACCCACAGACCCTGTCTTTGTCGAGATGTTGGCCCGCATCCAAGCCAAGTTGCACGGTTTCCTGACGCACCCACGTCGCGTTTTCACCATGTATCCGATTGATGACAAGTCTGACCACGCCCGTTACGCGCGCGCGGTGGCCTATCATCGCGAGGGCATGCTGGAAAACGCCATAGAGGAAATGGATGCCCTGCTCGAGGCCAATCCCAAAGATCCTTATTATTGGGAACTTAAGGGCCAAATATTATTTGAGAGCGGCAAGTTGCGGGAATCCATCGAACCCTACCGACGGGCGGTCATTCACGGTCCGAATGAGCCCTTGTTGCGCGTTGGTCTGGCCCAGTCCCTGCTGTCCCTTGACGATGAAGAATTGGCAGAAGAAGCAATTGTGCATCTGGAAAGATCCAATCGAACCGAGCCAGACAACAGCTTCTCTTGGTTCCAACTGGCCAAGGCCTATACGCTGGTCGACAACAAAGCGATGGCATCCTTGGCATCGGCCGAACGCGCCGCCATTACTGGCAGTGCCCGTAACACCATCAGACGAGCCAACTATGCCCGCGAAAACCTGGAAGAAGAAACCCCGTCTTGGTATCGGGCGCAGGACCTCTATCTGCTGGCTCGCAACGCCATCGAAGACCAGTACCGACGCAAAGGCAAAGCCCCACCCCCGATGCCCGGTGACCCGCCACCTGAAGCAGAAGGCAAGGATGGTGATCGTTCGAATAAACCAGATACAGAAACTCCAGAACCCGAGCCGGCCGATACGGAGCAACCGACTTCATGACATTTTCTATCAAGATACTGACAGTTACATTGGGTGTGATTCTGGGATTAGGTCTATCAGTGCCCAAAAGTTTTGCCTTCAACGATGATGAACAATCTGAAATCGAAGCGATCGTCCATAATTATCTCATCGAGAATCCCCAAATTCTGGAAGAGATGATCGCAGCCATGAAGTTTCAGGAAGCATTCTCGGCACAGAAAAAAGCGAAAGACATAATCGTCGAAAAATATGATGCCATCTTTTACCCAGGGGCAGCCTTTGTAACCGGTAACCCGAAGGGCGACGTAACGCTGGTGGAGTTCTTTGATTATACCTGTGTTTTTTGTCGGAAATCGCTGCCTGACCTGGAAAAACTGATCAATACTGACCCAAATTTGCGGGTGGTCTTTATTGACTTCCCAGCGCTCCGCGGTCGCAACCCGACAAGCATGGTAGCCACCCGGGCCTCAGTCGCGGCAGCCCAACAAGAGGGCAAATATGCCGCCTACCACTTCAAGATGATGGGCACTAAATCGGGCTTGACGGAGAAAGCAATCGTTCGCATTGCCGGTGAAGTTGGCCTGGATGTCGAGCAACTAACAAAGGACATGAATGCGCCAGAAACATACGCTCGGATCGATGCCAATATGGAGCTGGCGCGTGACCTTGGTATTGATGGTACGCCAACCTTTATTGTCGGCGATCAAGTTATTGCCGGTGCCGTGGGCTATGATTTACTGAAGGCCGAAATTGACGAGGTCCGGCGCAAAGCAGCTGCTGCGAAAACCAAAGCAGACTAAATCAACCCGGCCAATGGCGACGATGGGTCCGCGTATAACTTGCGCGGCATGCGGCCTGCCTTATAGGCCAATCGTCCGGCCTGAATAGACAATTTCATTGCCTGGGCCATAGCAATGGGGTCTTTGGCCTCGGCAATGGCCGTATTCATCAGCACACCGTCGCAGCCCAATTCCATGGCAATGGCCGCATCAGAGGCAGTCCCGACCCCAGCATCCACGAGGACGGGCACCTTGGCATTTTCGATGATGATGCGGAGGCCCACAGGGTTTTGCACACCCAGGCCAGAGCCGATGGGCGCCGCCAGGGGCATGATGGCGCAACAGCCCAGGTCTTCCAATCGTTGGGCCATGATGGGGTCATCACTACAATAGACCATCACGTCGAAATCTTCTTTGATCAGCACTTCAGCCGCCTTCAACGTTTCGACCATTTCCGGGTACAGCGTCCTTTTGTCACCCAGCACTTCCAGCTTTACCAGCTTCCATCCCCCGGCCTCACGGGCCAGGCGCAGGGTGCGCACGGCATCATCTGCGGTAAAACAACCTGCTGTGTTGGGTAGATAGACATATTTTTTGGGGTCGACAAAATCTATCAACATAGGCTGGCCTGGGTCAGAGATATTGACCCGGCGCACAGCGACAGTGACGATTTCGGCACCGGATGCGGCAATGGCTTCCCGTGTTTCTTCGAAATCTTTGTATTTGCCGGTTCCCACGATCAGACGGGATGTGAAGGTCTGTCCAGCAATAGTGAATGTGTCGTCGTTTGTGTCAGTCATGCCACCACCAATAAAATGTACGATTTCGAGTGTATCGCCTTGGTCAATATTGACATCGCGATAGGTTGATTTGGGGACTATTTCCAGATTGCGTTCAATAGCTACTTTTTTTGGGTCTATCTCTAGCTCTATCAAAAGAGCCTCGACCGTCAAGGGGCCCGCAAATTGATGCGGTTCACCGTTGATCGTTACGTCAATCACAATTGTCCTCGTTCTTCTTTTGTCACCTGGTCCGAATTTTCCGGTCAGGATAAACATTTATGCTCACGGCATTATTTGACTAGTTAGTCATAAAAACTATACAAGGTTTCGATCCAATGTAAGTGCAGATGACTATGGCAAACCAGACAAACACAACTTCAACGCAGACCATATTGGTTCTCAACGGACCCAACCTCAATATGTTGGGCCAGCGGGAACCAGAAATCTATGGCGCGCAGACATTGGCCGATATTGAGGCGTCACTCAAGTCTTTGGCGACCGAATTAGGCATGAATATTGATTTTCGCCAATCCAATGTTGAAGGCGACTTGGTCACCTGGATTCAAGAGGGCAATTCAGGCTGCCAGGGGCTGATTATCAACAGTGCAGCTTACACCCATACATCGGTCGCAATTCTGGACGCCTTATTGAGTTTTGCTCCACCAGTGATAGAAGTGCACCTGTCGAACATCTTCAAACGCGAATCATTCCGCCACCATTCCTATATCAGTGGTGCTGCTGACGGGGTTATTTGCGGGTTGGGTGCGAACGGCTATCTATTGGCCTTGAGCGCATTGAACGATATCATAGAAAATTCCTGATCCTGCCTGATCGCCGGACGTTCACAACAAGTAGTCAAAGGTAATATGACCAAAATTAAACTCGACGAAGACCTCATCCGAAAGCTGTCCGATTTGATGGACGAAACAGGTCTCACAGAAATCGAGATTACCAGCGATGGCCAAGCGGTTCGCGTGTCGAAAGGGCATGTGGCGGTTGCAGACCCCGCGGTTGCAGCGGCCCCTGGGACCGCGGAATCGCCCTCACCTGCTGTTGAAGGCGATGATCTGGCCAACCACCCGGGTGCTGTCACGTCGCCCATGGTTGGTACCGTATACATGGGCCCCGAACCAGGCGCCCCTGTGTTCATCCATGTTGGAGATCATGTCGTAGAAGGTCAGACAATTCTGATCATTGAAGCCATGAAAACCATGAACGCCGTCGCGGCAACTCGAAGCGGCACAGTTAAACAGATCATCGTAGAGAACGAACAGCCCGTCGAATACGGCCAGCCTCTCGTCATCATCGAGTAAGGCGTATGTTCAAAAAGATCCTGATCGCCAATAGAGGGGAAATTGCCCTTCGTATTCATCGTGCGTGTCGCGAAATGGGTATTCATACAGTTGCCGTTCATTCCGTCGCCGATGAACATGCCATGCATGTCCGATTGGCTGACGAAGCGATTTGTATTGGCCCGGCACCGGCGGCAAAAAGCTATCTGAACATTCCCGCTATTTTGAGTGCCGCTGAAATTACGGGTGCTGATGCGATCCACCCAGGTTATGGCTTTTTGTCCGAGAACGAAGGCTTTGCCCGCATAGTGGCAGATCATGGGATCACCTTTATTGGCCCGACGGCCGACCATATCCACACTATGGGCGACAAGATCGAGGCCAAGCGCACGGTCAAGAAACTGGGCATTCCCGTTGTGCCGGGTTCCGAAGGCAGTATCGATTCGATGGAAGAAGCGTACCGTGTTGGTGAGGAGATCGGTTTTCCGGTGATTGTCAAAGCGTCTCTGGGCGGTGGTGGGCGTGGCATGAAAGTTGCGCAAACCAAAGAAGACCTGGAGGAGGCCATGTCGACGGCCAAGTCAGAGGCCATGGCAGCTTTTGGTGATGACGTTGTTTATCTCGAGAAATTTCTCAGCAAGCCACGACACATTGAAGTGCAGATTTTGGCCGATAGCCACGGCAACGTCATTCACCTGGGTGAAAGAGATTGCTCATTGCAACGGCGTCATCAAAAAGTGTTGGAAGAAGCACCCTCGCCGACCCTGGATGAAGAAGCGCGCAACAAGATCGGTGAAATTGTTCGTACCGCTATCGCCAGCATGGGCTATCTAGGCGCCGGAACGATTGAGTTCCTTTATGAAAATGGTGAGTTCTATTTTATCGAAATGAATACTCGCTTGCAGGTGGAACATCCGGTGACTGAAATGGTCACAGGTATTGATATCGTACGAGAGCAAATTCGAATTGCCATGGGCATGCCGCTTGAAGTCACCCAAGATGATATCAAGCTGCGGGGCCATGCGATCGAATGCCGCATCAATGCCGAGGACCCACAGACCTTTATCCCCATGCCAGGGACCGTCAGGGATTATCACGCGCCGGGCGGCCTTGATGTCCGCGTCGACTCGGCACTTTATGCGGGCTATTCGATCCCGCCCAATTATGACAGCCTGATCGCCAAGCTTATCGTGCACGGCCGCAACCGCCATGACTGCCTGTTGCGGCTGCGTCGGGCGCTGGAAGAATTCGTCATTGATGGCGTGCCAACAACTATCCCACTTCATGTCAAGCTCATCGAAAATGAAGACTTCAAAGCCGGAAATTACGACATCCACTGGTTGACCAAGTTTTTGGAAGACCAGGCGGCGCAAACTTCCGAATGAGGAAATGGCCTAAGCAATGAAGCTGGCCCCTGAAACTGTCCTTTCTGCTTATGCCGCTGGCGTCTTCCCGATGTCGGAATCGGCAGATGACCCAGAGATCTTCTGGGTGGAGCCCGACCATCGTGGCGTCTTGCCGCTTGATGCTATGCATATCCCCAAACGCCTGGCCCGCACGATTCGTCAAGAACCCTTCCAGGTCCGTTGCGATTCTGATTTTCAGGGCGTCATTGACCGCTGCGCCCAGACTGCCGGTGACAGGCCCGAAACCTGGATCAATCAAACCATTCGCGATCTGTTCACGGAATTATTTGATCTGGGTGTCGTGCATACGGTGGAATGCTGGGACGGCGACGAATTGGTTGGGGGCCTTTATGGCATTGCCCTGGCCGGTGCCTTTTTTGGCGAAAGCATGTTTTCGCGTCGTGATGATGCCAGCAAGATTGCACTGGCGCACCTTGTCGCGCGATTGCGAACCGGTGGATTTGCATTATTGGATACCCAGTTCACAACGCCACATTTGGAAACATTGGGCGTGATCGAAATCTCAAAGGATGAGTATCAAAAGCAACTGGCCGAGGCCCTGAAGGTTCATGGTGATTTTGATGCGATGCCTTCATCGGTTTCGGGTGCAACAGTTTTGCAGTCAATTACCCATACGTCATAAACCGGGTGCTCCATAGCTGACAATGCCGGGCTAGATGCAAACATCCAGCCCGTAAAGACTGGCTCGGGCTCCCTATCAGGTCTATGGTCGGTGACCTCTAAAAAGACAGTGACTTCTGGCGTATCTTCTGGCGGATTTTTGTAACAATAACGCATCGTGATCTGCAATGTTCCAAAGCTTGATACGTCATTCAGCGGCGCATCCAGGTCCGTTACGCGTGCTGTGATCTTGTCAACCGCGCGCAGCACGGCCACATTTCCACCAGGCGGTTTGGGTTCGGCTTTAACTTCTGCGGGGGGCGATACATCAATGGCCTCAGTCTCGTCGCCCAATCCATATTCTTCGAACAGAACATCGACACTATCTGCGGGTGTTTCTGCCGGCAGTTCCAGCAGGTCCTGCGCAGCCAAAGGCGCACATAAAGTGACAGCGCCAAGAATGATCAGAGGAGAGACAATACGCATCAGCAGGCCAGCTATTCTTCCGAATTACCAAGAGAGCCATAGACCACCTGGCCAATCAGACCCATCAAATCAATCGATCCCTGCCCCGGTTCGTCCATTTCCTGTCCGGGTTGCAATACATCCAGTGATGCACCAGGCAACAGGGCAATGTAGGACCCACCCAGCAGGCCATCCATCGAGACTTTGGCAAAGCTGTCTTCTGGCAACTCGATGCCATTATTTATTTGCATGACGACGTGTGCAGTATAGGTGATCGGGTCCAGAGACTGCGCCGTGACGCGACCGACTTTGATGCCACTGATACGAACATCAGCGCCGATACCAACGCCATCAATACGGTCAAACCGGGCACTGATCTCGTAGCCGTCACTGTTGAGGTCCCTGCCCGCAAAGGCAAAGGTCAGAAACCAACCCGTCACGCCAAGAACCAGAGCCCCGATCAGTGTTTCTACCAAAGTGCCGCGCATAAGACCGTTCCAGTTGTTCAGTCGCCTGTGTGTCAATCGGGGGTGATGTCGCCCTTATTCAGGCTTCCAAGCTTCATAGTCACCTGCCACTTTGGCACGTTGGCCACCGCTATTCAAACTACCTGGCGGGAAATACGCCCCCACCGAGCCTGTCTGATTCGCCTCATGCGGTTTTTCCCAAGACTTTACAGGCAAGGGCGCTTCAGATGGTGGAAGGTCACTGGTGTAGTGCAACCAGCGGTGCCATTCAGGTGGGATGCGCGAAGCATCAATGTCACCATTGTAGATGACCCACCGGCGCGTGCCGCGGCGTTCCCGGTAATAGATATTACCCTGTTCGTCATCGCCAACTTTTAGTCCCTTGCGGAACGTATACCAGGCTGTGCCGATCGTTTTATCGTTCCACCAGGTGGTGATCGCCTTTAAGAACCACATTTGCTGTTCAGACCTTCTGTTTGACTGCGGCGGGAATATGGCATTGCCGCCCTCTGGCGTCCAGCCTTTCAAGCCGGTTTGCCTTAGGTTTTTTCCGGCCTTTGTACCCTTTCCCATGAGTCGCACGGACGAGTGCAACAATAGGGACGGCAATATCGATGCGGTCACTTCTGCAGTTCCGCATTAGGATTAACTAATAACCTATTATTATTAGAGTATTAAAAGCCATATCTAGCGAATATTATAGTGACTTCAGAACACGTTATTGCCTCAGCTTTTCCAACCAATTCGTTGGGACACACTCGGTTTAGCGTTTGCAACACAATTATTTACTAAATCTTGATAAAAGCACCTTGCGCCTGCATAGGGTTATTTACTAGAGTTTGTGGTCTTCGCCGATAACAACACTAAATGTAGTAATTGGCGGATCGGACCGGGGGGTTCAAAAGATACGTCAATAAAACGACCATAGTGCGAGGGACAGGCATGCGTATAGAGCGCCAATTTACGACCGAAGGGTCATCACCATACGACGGTATTCCGTTCAAGACTGCGACCAGCGAAATTCGTAATCCTGATGGGTCAATCGTCTTTAAGCTTGAAAACGTAGAGGTTCCAAAAGCTTGGAGCCAGGTTGCCACAGATATCATTGCGCAAAAGTATTTCCGCAAAAAGGGCGTTCCCCTCACCTTCAAGGCTGTTTCAGAAAAAGACGTCCCCAAATGGTTGTGGAGAAACAAGCCAGCAGACAATCTGCGCGATGATAATCGCGATTACACCGGCGAATTGAGCGCCAAGCAAGTGTTTGACCGGCTTGCCGGCACGTGGACCTATTGGGGCTGGAAAGGTGGCTACTTCGATACAGAGGGCGACGCCCAAGCATATTATGACGAATTGCGCTTCATGTTGGCCAAGCAGATGTGTGCGCCGAATTCGCCACAATGGTTCAATACGGGTCTTTACTGGGCCTACGGCATCAATGGACCAGCCCAGGGCCACTACTATGTCGACTTCAAGACCGGCAAATTAACGCGCTCCAAAAGCTCTTACGAGCACCCCCAACCCCATGCCTGCTTTATCCAGAGCGTCAGCGACGATTTGGTCAACGAAGGTGGCATTATGGATTTATGGGTGCGTGAAGCCCGCCTCTTCAAGTTCGGCTCTGGCACGGGCAGTAACTTCTCGCGCATTCGCGGCGAAGGCGAACCTTTGTCTGGTGGCGGCACGTCCTCGGGCCTTATGAGCTTCCTGCGCATTGGCGACAGGGCTGCCGGTGCGATCAAGTCTGGTGGTACAACCCGCCGGGCCGCCAAAATGGTCGTGGTCGATGTCGATCACCCGGACGTCGAAGCATTTGTGAACTGGAAAGTTATCGAAGAACAAAAGGTCGCCGCGCTGGTCACCGGCTCCAAGCTGTCACAAAAGCACCTGAATGCCATCATGGCGGCCTGCGCGCCGCATGATGATCTGACGGACGAACAACGCTTCAACCCACGCGAGAACCCACATCTTAAGACGGAAGTCATCGCGGCTCGCAAAGTACAAATCCCTGAAAATTACGTGCAGCGCGTCATCCAATTCGCGCAACAGGGCTACACATCCATCGACTTTCCAATCTATGACACGGATTGGGATTCCGATGCGTATTTGACCGTTGCAGGCCAGAACTCCAATAACAGCGTGCGCGTTACTGACGACTTCATGAAGGCCGTCGAGGAAGATGGCGAGTGGGAACTGATCGCGCGCACCAAAGGCGTGCCCCCTAAAGTGTTGTCTGCCACGGACTTGTGGGAAAGCATTGGCCACGCAGCCTGGGCCAGTGCAGATCCAGGTCTGCAATACCACACGACGATCAATGACTGGCACACCTGCCCCGAATCCGGTGAAATCCGGGCCAGTAACCCTTGTTCTGAATATATGTTCCTGGACGACACAGCGTGTAACCTGGCATCCCTGAATCTGATGACCTTCCTGCGAGACGATGGCACATTTGATATCGAGTCTTTTAAACATGGCACCCGCTTATGGACCATTGTCCTGGAAATCTCGGTGTTGATGGCGCAATTCCCGTCCAAGGAAATTGCCCAACTGAGTTACGACTTCCGCACACTGGGTCTGGGTTACGCCAATATCGGTGGTCTGCTGATGGCAACCGGTCTGTCCTACGACAGCGAAGAAGGTCGCGCCATTTGTGGGGCGATCACAGCGATTATGACCGGGACTTCCTATGCGACGTCTGCCGAAATGGCAGGCGAACTGGGTGCCTTCCCGTCCTACGATAAAAACAAGGATGCAATGCTGCGGGTGATCCGTAACCATCGTAACGCCGCCCATGGCAGAGCCACGGGTTATGAAGGCCTTAGTACAAACCCAGTACCGCTTGATATCGCCAATTGCGATGATCCACGCCTGACACAGGCTGCCAGCGATGCTTGGGATAAGGCCCTGATTTTGGGTGAAGAACATGGCTTCCGCAACGCCCAGACCACGGTAATTGCCCCGACGGGTACCATTGGCCTGGTCATGGATTGCGACACAACCGGCATCGAGCCGGATTTCGCCCTGGTCAAATTCAAGAAGCTTGCAGGCGGTGGTTACTTCAAGATCATCAACCGCATGGTGCCAACGGCGCTGACGACCCTTGGTTATGATAGGGGTCAGATCGAAGATATCATCAAATACGCTGTTGGTAATGGCACGCTGAAAGGTGCGCCAACGCTGGGGCATCGCCTGTTGGGCGAAAAAGGCTTTGGTCAGGAACAGCTGGATGCCATCGAGGCCAATCTTGCTGAGGCCTTTGATATCAAGTTCGTTTTCAACAAGTACACACTTGGCGAAGGCTTCTGTAAAACAGTGCTTGGCCTGGACGATGAACAGCTGAATGATCTCAGCTTTGATCTGCTGGCCGCCATTGGCTTTTCGAAAGAAGATATCGACGCTGGCAACCTTTATTGTTGTGGCGCCATGACGCTTGAAGCTGCCCCTCACCTGCAGGACGAACATCTGTCGGTCTTTGATTGTGCCAATCCTTGCGGTCGCATTGGCAAGCGCTTCCTGTCTGTTGACAGCCACATCCTGATGATGGCTGCTGCACAGCCATTTATTTCTGGCGCCATTTCCAAAACCATCAACATGCCCAATACGGCGTCAGTGCAAGATTGCAAAGATGCCTATATCGCGTCGTGGAAAAAGGGTCTGAAGGCCAATGCCCTGTATCGGGACGGCTCCAAACTCAGCCAACCACTAAGTGCATCACTCGTTGATGAAGAGGATCTGCTTGAAGAAACAGCCCAGCCCATAACCCGCATCGTCGAGCGTATCGTTGAAAAAGCCGCTGTTGTCGAACGCAACAAACTGCCCCACCGTCGTAAAGGCTATACGCAGAAAGCCATCGTTGGCGGCCATAAAGTGTATCTGCGTACCGGTGAGTATGACGAAGGCGAAATCGGTGAAATCTTTATCGACATGCACAAAGAAGGTGCTGCCTTCCGGTCAATGATGAACAATTTTGCCATCGCCATTTCCATTGGTCTGCAATATGGCGTGCCGTTGGAAGAATTTGTCGATGCCTACACCTTCACCCGGTTCGAGCCATCGGGCATTGTCGAGGGCAACGACACGATCAAAATGGCGACGTCCATTCTGGATTATATTTTCCGCGAATTGGCCGTGTCCTATTTGGGCCGTTATGACCTGGCCCATGTAGAGCCATCCGACGTCCGCTTTGATGCTATGGGCACGGGTGTTGATTCGAACGCTGTTGACGATGAAGACCAAGGTGAAAGCCCGCTCGAGGTCGCTATTCGGGGTATCGCATCCAATGGGTATGTCCGCAACAAGCTGACAGTTATAGATGGCGGCGCATCGCAGCATCGACAAGTCAAAGTTGAAAAGCCTGCAGTTGTTACCGCTGAAATGCCACTACGCCAGGCCGTTGGTGGGGCCACAATCGTCGCGACGCATACAGAGACAGTCACCGAACAGGTAACGGTCTCTCCGATGGTTCCTGACAAAACCAATTTGATGCATGCTGCAAGGATCAAGGGATATGAAGGTGATCCATGCGGCGAATGCGGCAATTTCACCCTGGTACGCAATGGTACTTGCCTAAAATGCGAAACCTGCGGGGGTACAAACGGTTGTTCCTAAAGGATGATTGAGCACAAAAAAAGGCGTTGCTGTAATGGTTGCGCCTTTTTTTGTGCTCAGGATTCCCTTGAAGCCTAAAAAATCGTCCACATATATGGGCGACAGCGGACCAGTAACCGTTGTTAACTGTCTCTAGTAATGAGGAAAACCATGGCTGACGAAACCAATGATTCATCCGACAACGACGGCGAAGGCTCCAAACCTGCCAGCAAGCCCGTTGCGGCCCGAAAAACAACCGAAGCAACCAATGGTGACAACATGAGTGATAGATCAGGACCCGGCACAGGCGACATGAATTGGGGCAAAGCCAAAGAGGCTATCTCAGGCGTTGACTGGGGTTCTCGGGTTTATCAGCTAAAGCGTGTCGTTTTGATGTTCCTGGCGGCCATTGCGGCAGCTGTTTCTCGCAGTATCATCTTTGCCATGGCCACTGCCAATTTCCTATACGTGTTCATAACGCTGGAACGACTGACAGCCCTAAGCGAGCTTTCAGGCCGTCTGTCAGCTTATGTAAATCAGTTATATGATTTCATTGGCTATCATTCGGACGAGCCCGTGTTTCCGTTCGCCCCCTTCCCCGAGGCTGTTGAGCGAAAGCGGGCTGACTGATCAGGCTGAATGGGTCGCCTCATAAGAGTCGACCAGTGTCGTATAGAACGCCATATGATCCTTGATGGGCGCTGCCGCTTCAATCGGTGACTCATAGGCCCAGATGGCGTTCTGCACTTCCCGATCCCCAACTTTGATCGTCCAATAACTGGCGTCGCCCTTAAACGGGCAGTGGGTGGTATGATCAGTTTTGGTCAAATATTGCTCGGCTACGTCCTCTGGCGGAACGTAACAAACGGGTGGAATACCCGTCTCCATCAAAACCACAGCTCGGTCTGTATCAGCGATAACGACTCCGTCAACGGTAACTTTGACGGTTCCCTTTTCGGGATGAAAGTCAACTTTGTGTCCTGGCATAGCTTTGTTCTCCTGCAAGCAGCGTACTCCAAATCAGACTTTGCTGCTATCCAATGCATAGCCCGCAGATCGTACCGTTCGGATAACGTCGCTCTCGCCTTCTTCGCACAAGGCCTGGCGCAATCGACGAATGTGCACATCAACGGTTCGCGCTTCGATATAGATATCGTGGCCCCAGACAGAATCGAGCAATTGATCACGAGAATAGACCCGCCCCGGATGTTCGATAAAGTGGCGCAATAGTTTAAATTCGGTGGGCCCTAATTTGACCGCACGACCATTTCTGCTGACACGAAATTCTGCTGTATTGAGGACGATGTCTTCGAATTCCAACACTTCAGTGCCAATCTCGGGGCGGACGCGACGCAGCACAGCCTTAATGCGGGCGATCAATTGACGCGGCGAAAATGGCTTGGTGATGTAGTCATCGGCACCAGTTTCCAGCCCCCTCACCAGATCGTTTTCCTCGCTGCGCGCCGTGATCATAATCACGGGTAGGCTGCTGGTATCGCTGCCTTGGCGAATCTGGCGGCAGATTTCAATGCCAGAAACATTCGGCAACATCCAATCCAGCAGCACCAGGTCGGGCAAGTGCTCTTTGATGCGCAACAGCGCCTCTTCGCCATCCGTGGCAACGGAGACATCGAAGTCTTCAGCCTCCAGATTATACCGGATCAGCTCGACCAGATTGGCATCGTCTTCAACTAGAAGGATAGTGGCCTTCAATTCAGATACTCCTGCAAACACCCTTATTTGTCTGTTGGTTTAGGTAAACCATCAAGCTTTTTATTCAGTAATTATGGGCAAGCCAACTGATATGACCGTACCGTTGATGTCGTCGCTTGCCACGGCAAAGCTGCCACGATGGCGATTGACAATATGTTTGACGATGGCAAGTCCCAGACCGGTGCTGTCGAGCGAGCGCGACCGGGCACTATCAACCCGGTAAAACCTGTCCGTCAGCCGCGGCAGCATTTCCCGAGGGATAACGTCCCCTTGGTTTTGCACACTGATGACAACGCTCGGCTGGCCCTCGGTTTTCGAGGCATCGAGAATTTTTGATGATACGCACACCTGGGTGCCTTCATCGCCATATTTGATGGCATTATCGAGCAGGTTTTGAAATACCTGCATGAGCTGATCCAGATCACCCCGGACGGAAGGTAAGTCTGCACCAAGATCTATGTGCAACGACATATCCCGATCAGCGGCTCTGCTTTCCAACACTTCGCATACTGAACTGAGAACCTGATCGAGACGAACTGTGCCGGTAGGCTGAATATGCTCGTCCATTTCGATGCGGGACAAAGACAGCAAATCATCAATCAGTCTCGACATGCGTCCCGATTCTCGCGCCATAATATCCAAAAAGCGCTCTCGTGCGACCGGGTCATCTGCTGCTGATGTTTGCAATGTTTCGATAAATCCGACAAGGCTGGCCAGGGGTGTCCGGAGTTCGTGGCTGGCATTTGCGACAAAGTCTGCACGTAACTGCTCTGATTTTCGCTGAGCCGTAACATCGTGTAGCACCAGAATGGCACCGCCAGCCATGTCTTCGCTAAGGTATGGCCTGGTGTCTCTGTCAGCCAAAATGGCAAATGGAATGATCTGTAAGGTCAAGAAACGCTCACCAGGACCTGGCATGGAGAGATCGGTGGTTCCCAGTTTTTCTTTATCCAGGGCTTCATCAATGGCAGCTGATACGTCTGGTTGGGTAAGGCTTAGTGCAACGTCTCGGCCTCTTAATCCGTTACCCAATAACTCGCGGGCCATTTTGTTGGATTCAACGACTATCCGGTTTTGATCAATAGCCAGTAGCGCATCGGGCAGCGAATCGATGATGGCAGGTGCAACACTATCGATGCCCGTTATCTGGGCGACGCCCTGTGTTGGATTGTCTGCCTGTGCGGGTCCGACAAATAGTTTGACTGTCGAGGGAACAGATCCCAGTGCAAACAGCCCGCAAAGCCACAGAGGAGCGAAGCCCGAAGCATATAGCACAACAGCAAATCCTATTGGCATAAGCGCCGATATTATCAGGTTAGACCTATGTCTGCTATTGTCAGCCATGGGGCAAAGTCTCGCTGTGGTTACACTCTATTTAGCCTCTTATCAGGACTTTGTGACAGTTCGGTGACATTTAGAATTTCGGTTCCGGACCACCTGGTAACAGAACCGCTTGCCAGCCTAAGGAAAATGACGCAAAACACTTCTGAATACTGATGTAAACACCGGCCGATTAACAAGCCGTAGAAATAAGAGGACTTCCCGATGGACCTTTCCTTTTCGGATGAACAGAACATGCTGCGCGACAGCGCCGAGCGTTTTGTTGCAGATAATTGTGGGGTAGAAAACCTGCGGACCGTCCGTGACACAGAAGATGGCTTCAGCCGCGACTATTGGAAGCAGTTTGCTGAACTCGGCTGGCTACACCTGCCTTTTTCTGAAGAACAAGGTGGCCTTGGCGGCACGCCTGTTGACACGATGGTCCTGATGGAATCATTCGGCAAAGGCCTGGTTATGGAACCGTATTTTTCCACGATCATGCTGGCCGGTGGCGTTCTCCGTCAACTTGACGAATGCGCTCTGATCGAACCGATCATGGAAGGTAATCTCTTGATGAGTGTTGCCTATGCCGAGCCACAATCCCGCTATGACCTGTTTGACGTCACCACGACGGCGACGAAATCTGGCGATGGTTGGACCCTAAACGGCCACAAGTCTGTTGTTCTACACGGCGAAACCGCCGACAAATTGATCGTTAGCGCGCGGACGTCCGGTGATCGTCGTGATGAAAGTGGCATCAGCCTGTTCATTGTTGATGGGAACGCGCCGGGTGTCGAGCGCCGCGGTTACCCAACCGTTGATGGATCCCGCGCTGCTGAGATTATCCTGGAAAATGTCTCGGTCGATGCTGACGCTTTGATCGGTGTCGAGGGCGAAGGTCATGCCCTTTTGGAAAAAGCAACCGATGAAGCCATTACTGCTCTGTGTGCCGAGGCTGTTGGCGCCATGAAAGTACTGGTTGATACCACCGTTGAATATTGCAAAACCCGCCAACAATTCGGTCAGCCGATCTCGCAATTCCAGGTTCTGCGCCATCGCATGGCTGACATGATGATGGAATACGAGCAAGCCAAGTCGCTGGCACTTGTTGCCGCGCTCAAGGTTCATTCTGATGATCCTGTCGAGGCGCGCAAAGCCGTTTCTGGTGCTAAAGTACAGATTGGCAAAAGCGGCAAATTTGTCGGTCAACAGGCCGTTCAACTGCATGGTGGCATGGGCATGACCGACGAGCTGTCTGTCGGCCACTACTTCAAACGTCTGACCATGATTGACGTGCTGTTGGGCAACACTGATCACCACCTGAAACGTTTCAGCAACGCTGCATAGTACAGAGTAAACGGGGAAATAGCATGAATCTCGAATTCGATGGCGAAGAACTGGCCTTCCAGACGGAAGTCCGTGAGTGGGTTGGCAGCAATCTACCCGAAGACATCCGCGATGGCGTGATGAACGGTACGGGCATTGTCAAAGAACAGACCATCCGTTGGCAAAAAATCTTGCATGACAAGGGCTGGATTGCCCCTTCATGGCCCAAGGAATATGGCGGCACGGAATGGACAGCAGCCCAGAAGTACATTTTCGCAAACGAACTGGCAGCAGCCGGGGCACCTGCCCTGAACCCATTTGGCCTGACCATGTGTGGACCGGTTATCTACACCTTTGGCAATGAAGAACAGAAAGCCGAGCATCTGCCCGGCATCCTGAATAGTGATGTGTGGTGGTGCCAGGGATATTCAGAACCTGGTTCTGGCTCTGATCTGGCATCCCTCAAGATGGCGGCGATCAGCGATGGCGATGACTATATCGTCAATGGCTCCAAAATCTGGACATCAGGTGCCCATATTGCCGACTGGATTTTCTGCCTCGTCCGCACCAGTACCGAAGGCAAACGCCAGGAAGGTATTTCGTTCCTGCTGATCCCCATGGATTTACCCGGTATCGAAGTCTCTCGCATTACCATGATCGATGGTGGCCACCATGTGAACCAGGTGTTCTTCACCGATGTTCGTGTGCCCAAGGCCAATCGCATCGGCGAAGAGAACAAAGGCTGGACCTATGCCAAGTTCCTGCTGGTCAACGAACGCAATGGCATTGCCCAGATCGGCGGCAAAAAACGCCAACTGGCCCGCCTGAACAAGCTGGCCAAAGCCACAGGCATGGAAGGCGAGACACTTGCTGACAGCCGGACATACCAGGAAAAAATGGCGCATGCTGAAATTGCGCTGAACGCCCTGGAATATACCGAGCTGCGTTACCTTGCCGGCCAACAGTCTGCCTTCGCGCCAGGATCCGAGGCCAGCGGCCTGAAGATCAAAGCCACGGAATTGCAGCAAAGCATGAGCGAGCTGTTCCTTGAGATGGCCGCCTATTACAGCCTGCCCTACAATGGCTTTAGGGATATGGACGGCGTCAACGAGCCACCGATCGGCATGCCCGAATTCACCGGCGGCAACGAAGACTTCCTGTATGGCCGTGCAGCCACCATCTATGGCGGCTCTAATGAAATCCAGAAGGATGTGATGGCCAAGATTTTGCTGTCGATGTAGATTGTTCTACATCAATGAACAATCAAGGGGTGGCTTCGGCTGCCCCTTTTTTTATGCAGTGATGACGAGTGCAGGCAATGGCAACTCTTCCTTATCCTCTCATTTCCCGCACCAGCCCTGCCCCTGATTTAATCATCCCCGTGTCGGATGCCACGGTGACCAGATCAAATCCCTTTGCGGCCATCTGCTTGGCATAATCGACGTTGGAATTGAAAATCGCTGTCTTTCTTCCGGCGCCTTTGGCGATCTCAAGAATGTGGTCGATGGCTTTGACCACTTCGGGATCCGTCTGATTGCTTTTGGCCTCACGACCCATGGAAAGGCCCAGGTCTGATGGGCCGACCAGGACAGCGTCCAAGCCTGGTGTCGTGCAGATTTCTTCTAACGCTGCCAAGGCTTCAACAGTTTCAATCATGGCGATGGTCAGGACTGTTCTGTTGGCCTTGTCGAGATAATCAGACCCGCCATACAGCACCGCCCGATTTGGGCCGACGCTGCGATATCCGTCTGGCGCATAGCGACAGGCGCCGACAAAGGCCTCGCATTCTTCACGACTGTTGATCATGGGAGCGATGATGCCATAGGCACCCGCGTCCAGGGCCTGCATGATCGACGCAGGTTCGTTCCACGGCACGCGGACCAGCGGCACACAATCCGTGGTAGAGATCGCCGTCAGCATGGCATAGGCGTCTTTCATGCCGATCATTCCGTGTTGCAGGTCGATGGTGATGCTGTCCCAACCCTGATGTGCGATCAGCTCGGCCACATAGGGGCTGGGGATGTTCAGCCAACAATTACTGGCCGCCCGCCCCGCTGCCCAAATATCCCAGAGCCGATTTGGCCGCATGCTCAGTCTTTCCCTCTATGCAAAGGGATCGAGCAGGATTTTGACCTGATCGTCAGGTTTACGCAGCGCCTCAAACGCCGTGGGGAACTGGTCAAACGAAACAATATCTGTCACCAGCCCTTCGACATTGATGCGGTCTGACGCAATCATATCCACGACGAACTGGAAGTCCTGTTTTTCCCACGCAATCACGAACTTCATGGTGATTTCGTTGGCCATGGCCAATGCTGGAAAAATCGTGTCTGGCTGGGTGCAAAAACCGACAACGACAACGGTGCATCGATGCGGCGCAATGGCCAGACAACTCATGATCATGCCAGGCACGCCAACGCATTCGAATATGAAGTCAGGCGGGCTGCCACAGATTTCAGTGAATTGGGCACCGACATCGCCATTGGCGTCTATCAGGTCCGTTGCGCCATATTTCAGGCTCATTTGGGCACGTCCGGGGTCCAGCTCAGATACCACGACTTTTCGGGCACCAAAGAACTTCACCCACAGGGCGGTTGCCACACCAATGGGGCCACCACCGACGATCAGGACATTCTTGCCTTCCATATTGCCGGCACGGCGCACCCCATGCAGGCCAATCGATAAGGGCTCGACCAGGGCACCCTCTTTCCAATTGACAGACTCGGGCAGTTTGATGGCCTGGTTCAGATCAACCTTCACAAACTGGGCAAAGCCACCGGGGACTTCGCCACCCAGAATGCGCCGTTCGGAACAGGTCCAGGGCTTGCCTGTCAGGCATGGCACGCACTTGCCACAACCCAGCATCGGCAACGATGTCAGGCGATCCCCCATCTTCCAGCCTGCGGGGGCGTCCTTGCCCATAGCGACAATCTCGCCGGCAAATTCATGGCCCATAATCACGCCCTGCTCGGACGCAGGCGCGTGTCCTTCCGTGGCGTGCAAATCGGTACCGCAAATGCCGCAATGCTTTACCTCGATGACAACTTCTGTTGCCTCGGGCGTGGGGTCGTCAACAGTCTCGATCTTGAGTGGTTCCCCACCCTTATAGAATACGGCCGCTTTCATGTGATTGTGCTTCCTTGTAACTGGTCATTTGATTGGCCCCAGCTTACCCCACGCGGTGTTGGGTGCAATGTCTTTTCCCCCATGACACGGGCTTTATCGATCACTTTTTCATGCTATGACTCTCAGCACACAACGGCTGAATAGTCGGCCGATCAAAGTCTTAGGGAGACCATTATGGGTGTTGCACAAGAAATCGTCGAAAAGTTCCTGGCGCATTGGAATGCGAAAGAAATCAATGAAGCCTGCGATATGCTGTCAGAGGATGTGGATTATCACAACATCCCCATGGACCCCATCAAGGGACGTGAAGCGTCACGCGCGTTTTTGGCCGCCATGGGTGATTGCGAAAGCATCGACTGGAAGCTGCATGCCATTGCCGAGAACGGTGACACGGTCCTGACCGAGCGCACCGACTGCTTTTATTATGCCGATGGTCGCAAGCTGGAAATCCCGCTGATGGGGGTTTTCAAGGTTGTTAATGGTGAAATCACCGAATGGCGGGACTATTTCGACCTGGGTGAATTCCAGCGTCAGATGGCGGGTGATTAGGGTTTAACCCAACCACTCAATGCCTCGATTGCCTCTGGCAGATCTTTGAAGACGGGGATGCCTTCGTCTTCCAGTGACCGGCTAAGTTTGGTCGAGGCCCCAACCCAGATAACGCCTGCAGGTTTGCCTTTAGCCTGCAGGCCTTTCTTTATGCCGTCGATCATGGCACCAGAAACGCTGTAAAGCAGGCCAGTGGCGATCAGATAGAAGTCGTGTTCGTCATGATCACCCAACAGGTCACATAAATCGGCAAAGGTCTGTGGGTTACCGACAACACCGGCGGTTACGTCCAGCGGATTGCGCGGGCCCACGAAAGGCGGCAGTAACGCTTGCAACTTGGGCTGCATATCTGGCGAGAAATCGGAAAGGTCAAATCCCTTGCGACTGGCATCATCGGCAATAAGGACCCCTGCCCCGCCAGACGTTGTGATGATCCCCAGACGCTTGAAGGGCTTCAGGTCGGGATAAGCCAAAGCGACCTTGGCTGTATTGAGGGCCGCAGACATCGATTTGGCACGGATAATACCCAGATCGCCAAACCACTTGTCGATTTCGGCTTCTGTCATTTGGGAGTCTGCGCCTGTGTGGGCCGCCGCCGCTTTGGCCCCAGCATCTGTCTGGCCCGCCTTTATGGCAATGACCATCTTGCCGTTCTGTTTGGCCAATTTGGCCGCGGCGTCGAATTTGGTGCGGTCCCGAACGCCTTCTGCATACAGTCCAATGACTTTGGTCGCAGGGTCCAATGCCAGAGCCGCAAGCCCGTCGGCGACGTCGACATCGCACTCATTGCCCGTTGTCAGCCAGGACGAGATGCCAATGCCTGCATTGACGGCCAACGCCAACCACCACGCTGCCAAGGCGCCACTTTGGCTGACAATGCCAAACGCACCCTGTAATCGGGCACCTTCAGCCCATTCGTTGCGCTCCAGGGCCGTCGTAAAGGTTGCGGTCATACCGTTGGCGGTGTTGATAGCACCAAGGCAATTGGGACCCAGGATTGCCACGTCGTGTTCCTGGGCCAGCGCAGACAGCTTTGCCTGTTCTTCGGCTCCGGCTTCGTCCTGTTCGGCAAAACCTGACGTAAAGATGACAAAGGCTTTGACCCCAGCCGAGATACCATCAATTACGATGTCGACAACACCAGCGGCAGGCGCGGCCACAATGGCGAGGTCTATCTGGCCTTCATAGGCTGATAAAGTGGGGCTGGCTGCCAGGCCCTGTACTTCTGCTCGATGGGCGTTCACGGGGACAATTCTGCCCGCGAACCCGGCGTCGCGCAGGGCGGTAATTGGCCGTCCCCCAACCTTTAATGGATTGGAAGATGCCCCGACAATGGCAATAGTCGATGGATTAAGAAGCGCCGATAGATCTTTGAACTGCAACGTCTATTACAGTTCGCCAATGCAATGTTTCAAGCCGCGGCGAATAAGCTCGTAAAAAGCCGGATGCTTCCAGGCGCCTTCTTCGATGACTGGATATTCTTCGATCATCGGCTGCATGTCGTACTTGCCACGGCAATGACCAAGCGTCAGGTACAAGACCTCGCCCGCCCCGTAAGGATGCGTGTAGAACACCAGATGCGTGCCTTTGGCCTCATCGGTCCAGTCTTCATCGGTAAAGCCCTCACAGGTGCCATTCCATTCGGTTTGGATGTAGGCCGTATTCTCACCAAAATAGTTACAGCAATACAGTTCGTCATCGACTTCGAACGGTTCAATGCCCTTAACCAGGGGATGATCTTCCTGCCCCGGTGTCACGTGCACCGTATAAGGCATGATGGGCGGATGCGCGGCGAACTGGCTGCCCAGCATTTCCATGAATCTGGGGGCTTCATTAGGCGTATCTACCTTCCCGTCGTCCAAAAAGCGCAGAATTGAGTTCGTGCCATGCAAGGCAAACCACTTTTTGCCACTGTTCAGGAACTCTTGCAGACCGTCCTGCTCTTCTTCGGTGGGAATGACGTCGCAGGTATAGGTAATCAACACGTCGGCGGCCTGAATGGCCTCTATATTGGAATAGTCGTCACCGACCTGCACGCGATAGCGGTCATCCTCGGCGATTATCTTCAAAAGCTCTAATCGGGCAAAGTCGATATTGTGATATTTGCCCGCAGCGACGAGGTAAAAACGAAAAGGTGCCTTTGACATGGTTGGTCCCCTGAAGGTTGTTGGCCCCTAATCCACCAGGCCTGAATAGTTAGAAATTGAGTTTGACGCCCGGAATGGCAAAGGGATTATCCGGTCCCCTTTTGGCTGTCACTAATTGGACGTATACATTGCCATCTTCAACCCTCACAGGGAAGACGGTGATTGGCAGGACCGCTGGTGCCCCCAGGGCCTTGCCATCGTCATCAACATCGAAGTTAGACCCATGATGCGGGCAAACAATTTTTCCAGCGCCGCGCAGTCGCCCGCCTTCCAGCGATATTTTTTCGTGCGGGCAGATATTCTCGACCGCTTTCATGCCGCTGTGAAAAGCGCAAAGCAGCACGCCGCGGCCTTCGACTTCGAAACAACGATTTTTGCCCGCGGGGACATCATCCACGCGGGCAACAAATACGAATTCCAAATCTGAATTATCGCTCATGAACCAAGCAGGCCCTTTAGGCGTCGGTGGCGTACTTCCCGTTGATATAGTCCATCAAACCAACATGCATGTGACGGATGCGACGTTCCTGCCCGGAAATATGGTAGCCATCATAGGCGTCGGAATTCAGGCCAATCTGCACATGTGGCAGGTTCACTGAATCCTGATCCAGCACCAGTCCCAGGGACCGCTCACCATGCTTGAACTGTTCATGATCTGCAGGTGGTGGGTTGTCTGTACCATCTGGCAACTGCACGAACATCTGCATATCGAACAACATCTTGTTGGGGTCGGTCGGATGCGGACGCTGAATGAAGAGCATCATATTGTCAGAATGGACGTTCAGGGTCAGGTTCGGGAAGATGTTGTAATGGTAATCATCCGTCAGCTGGTCATCGTTGAACATCGAATAATCACGGCCCAGAGACTTTTCATTCTTGCGCTTGAATTTTTGCATATCAACGCGAATGTCGGCGACCTTGCCCTTATAGTCTTCAGGGTTCATGCCCATAGCCTGCATAGGCATAGCAATGGCTTCAGGCACTTCTTCCAGCTCTACACCCAGGCGTGGACTGTAGGTTTGGAATGGCACCAGATAGCGATTGTGGAGTTCGTAAAGATCGATCTGCACATCGACATCATCAATGCTGTAGGCCAGTTCCGGGTGGATGGACTGCACATGGTAAACTTCGTTGAACGCGTCAACCGACGTCTTCCAGTTGCAATCCCACTCGACCGTCTGGTTCATGACCATGGCCATGTCTTCAAAACGGTAAGGGTCAAGATGTTGCGGCACCATGCCCAGGAAATCAGTCAGTGGAACGCTGTTTGGATCGAGGCTGACCCACACGAAGCCACCCCAGGTGTCAGCTTTGACGGTGCGCAGTGACAATTTGTCCTTGTCACAACCCTGTTCGAAGTCTTCTTCATCCGGGACAGTGATCAGCTTACCGCTGAGGTCATATTCCCACATGTGATAGGCGCAACGCAGTGTCTTGGCGCTGCCCATCTTGTCGAATTTTACCTGGTTGCCGCGATGCTGACAGACATTGTACATCGCGTGGACTTCGCCATCATCACCACGGGTGATCAGCAGGGATTCTTTGCCGATTTCAGTTGTAATGTAGTCGCCAATTTCGGGGATCTGGTCTTCGCGACACATGACCAACCAGATCTTGGTCCACATTTTGTCCCATTCCTTGTCCATGAAATCCTTGGAGATATAGCGCTCCTTGGGAATAATTTCACTGCCCATATCTGGGTCATTGGCTTTTTCAGCGGGCGTTTGAACGCTCTCTGTAACGCGGGTAATGGCAACCATCTTAACTTCCCCTTCGGTTCTCTTCTTTGGCCTGGCCTAAATCACTGTCGGCCGGCCTCGAATATTGGCTGATTAACTTTTGGCTAAGGCTACTCAGCGGCTTCTTTTGGTTTGCGGAACTTTTCTGGCATGCCCTCTTGTCGGACAGCCATCATTTCAACTTCCGCATTATGGGCGTGGCACATGTGGTGCAACGCCAGTGATGTTTCCTGTGTCGCACGATGGCCCATATTGTCCTGTGCAATATTGACAGCCTTCTTGGCCATCTTCAGCGCAAACATGGGGCGCTCGGCAATCTTCTTGGCCATTTCCAGGCTGAAGTCTTCCAGATTATCGCGTTTAACTACTTGGTTCACCATGCCCAGGCGATGGGCTTCTTCGGCGTCCCACCAATCGCCGGTGAACAAATGCTCTTTGGCCTTGCGGATACCAAGCTCATAGGGGTGATTGAAGTATTCGACGCCCAATACACCCATGGCAACCACGGGATCGACAAATGTTGCATCGTCACTGGCGATAATGATGTCGCACACCCACGCTAGCATTAGGCCGCCAGCAATGCACTTGCCCTGGACCATCGCAATCGTTGGCTTTGGCATATCGCGCCAGCGCTGGCACATGCCCATGAAAACTTCTTGTTCGAACGAATAGCGTGAGTGTACACCACCTTCGCGAACCATGCCCCAGGTATTGACCAGCTTAAAATCCCGCTGTGGGAACGGCGGGCCAAACCCCCGCAGGTCATGACCGGATGAAAAATGAGGTCCCTCGCCGCCTAGCAAAACGACTTTGACTTTTTCATCTTGGGCAGCCAGATCAAAACAGTCGTTCAGATCATAAGTAAGTTGCGCGTTCTGGGCATTGCGAGCCTCCGGCCGGGCCTGCATGATCTTTGCAACGCCGGGGGCTACAATTTCATAAGTGGCGTGTTTAAATTCCACTTTCTTCTCTTCAGACAATCTCATTCTCCTTAAGCCACACCTGTTATCCACAAATGTGGGGGCTTCGTCTGCTTACCCGAAATCAGCTGCAATTTACCGCGTATACTGCTCGGGTCATTGTTCAATTTGGAGACACTCTACTCAGTGCGCCCCCCAAATACCAATACAATCCGCCACTTTTACGCATTTTTTCAGCACGCGCGCAGAAAATGGCGCTGTTGCTATACTACCCTACTTTCGTGGCCTTCCCAATATGGCTCGCGCAGGTCACGCTTCATTAATTTGCCCGATGGATTGCGGGGCAGTTCCTCCAGAAATTCGATGCTTTTGGGGACCTTGAAACCCGCAATACGCTCTCGGGCAAAGGCCATCAGCTCTGCTGGGTCGGGGTCCGTACCCGGTGCCTTGACGATCAGCGCTTTGACTTCTTCGCCCCAGCGTTCACTCGGCACGCCAATAACGGCAATATCGGCAACACTGTCATGCAGGGACAGTGCGCTTTCGACTTCGGCCGGATAGATGTTTTCGCCACCAGAGACGATCATGTCTTTGAGGCGATCGTGGATGTACAAAAACCCGCCTTCATCAAGATAGCCCGCATCACCAGAATAGTACCAGCCATCCCGCACAGCTTGTTCCGTTGCCTCGTCCAGGTTCCAATATCCTTTCATCAGCGCATCAGACTTGACAACAATCTCGCCAACTTCGCGGGCTGGGACTTCATTGCCATCGCTATCGACGATTTTGATTTCGCAGCCTTCGAACGGTTTACCGCAGCTTTTCAGGCGCTCGTTGCCGACGACATGTTCTTCCGGCGGCAGATAGGTGACCGACCCATTGGTTTCGGTCATGCCATAAAGCTGGACGAAGCTGCTGTTGGGGAACAGTTCCATAGACCCAACCAGCACGGCCTCGGGAATGGGCGATGCGCCATAAAGGATGACTTTCATTGATGATACATCTGTTGTTGCCGCGTTTTCGTGCGCCAGCAAGAACTGAAGCACTGCCGGCACGACGAACACTTTGGTAATCTTATATTTTTCTATGTATTCAAGTATATCGCCCGCATCTGCCACAGGCATGATGACGCCAGCGCAGCCATTATAGAGGCTCTGAAAAACCCACCCCGTCCCACCAATATGGAACACCGGCATCGGTATCAACGAGACGTCACTGTCATCCCATTCGTTCCACTTGCCTGTATCAGAGAAGCCTGGCGCAAGGGCCAAAAAGCCCCGATGGGTCATCTGCACGCCCTTTGGCTTGCCTGTGGTGCCCGACGTGTACATCTGCAGCGCGACGTCTTCATAGTCGATGGGGATCATGGGGTCAGTATCGCTCTGGCTGTCGCGCCAGGTGGCGTAGTCCTCCCACTCATCCCGATTGCCGGACAGGGTGATGATCTTCTTCACTGTCTTTAGCTGATCACGGATTTTGTCGATAATGGGGAAAAATTCCTCGTCAACGAAAAATACCGTGGCCTCGGCATCATTGGCGATATATTCAACCTCTGGGGCAGCAAGTCGCCAATTCACGCCAACGATCGCGCAATTGGCCTTGGCACAGCCCAGCATCAGCTCAATATAGGCCGTGGAATTTTTGCCGAGATAGGCAATGCGAGATTGCGGGGGGATACCCTCGGCAACCAACCCATTGGCCACCTTGCTTGTCAGCACATCCAACTGCGCATAGCTGGTTGCCTCGTCATTAAAGATGATCGCTGTTTGGTCCGGATTGCGCGCTGCATGAAACCGGGTAATTTCTGCAAGGGTGGTGATCTCGGGAAAATATGGCATGTGTTACGCGTCCTTTTACTAGTCGAATTTTAGTCGAGAATGGGCCGAAAGCCGAACCCGTTGCCATCCCCGACCTTGGTAGAGATAATATGACCGTATCCTGGGTCAACAAAGTGCGCAGGGATTATTAAAGTATCTGTATCGACCAGTCGCTCCAGCACAGACCGGCGGGTTGTCGCCGATTGTACTGGGTCTTCGCAGAAACCGCTGTTCCACTCGGGAAAGATAATTTGGCTGGGGTGATGCAGGCAGTCACCTGTGAACAAGGCAGTCTGTCCATTACTGGCCGCGTTGATGCCGCGATGGCCTGGTGTGTGGCCTGGTAACGGTTCGATCACCAGCCCTGTGTCGATTTCAAAGTCATTGGCGACGAGGTCCACCCTGCCCGCCTCGACCACAGGCAATACACTGTCCTGGTAAACCTGCAGATGGTCACCGTCATGGTCGGCGGAATGTGCATCCCAGTGGTCCAACTCTGTCTTGTCGAACAGATAGCGTGCATTGGGGAATGTCGGCACCCAACGCCCATCCTCCAACTTTGTATTCCAACCGGTGTGGTCGACATGCAGATGGGTGCACATGACGAAGTCGATGTCTTCAACACCAACGCCAGCGGCAGCCAAATTGGCCAGCCAGGGTGTTTCCTTTTGATGGAACGCAGGCGAGTTTGGTCGCTCTTTGTGATTACCACCGCATGTATCGACCAGAATATTGTAGCGGCTTGTTCGGATCAGGTAGGAATTCACGCTCATATACATCCAGAACGACTCTGGATCGAGGTAGTTGGGCGTCAGCCAATCGTAATAGGGGCGCAGGGCCTGTTCATTGGCGTCGGGCACCAACCCACTCAACAGGCCAAAGGGGCCATCCCGCTCGACAATCCGGTCGACCCGAATATCCCCTATACTGAATGGCTTCACATACTTTCCCCTAATCCGTTTCGCGGATTGTCGGGGGCTAGTGAGATGTTTGCAAGTCCAAAAGCAACAGCCCGCTTCGTTTCCGAAGCGGGCTGCAATTACCGTCGCTGAAAAAGCAGTTATGCCATTTCGATTTCCAGGTGCAATTCGCCTAGACCACGCAGCAAGACCGACGGAACGTAGACCAGTTCCTGATGATCTTCGGCCAGTTTCCAGCTTTTCATCCGTTTGATGATGATGCCAAAAGCGACATTCAGTTCCTGACGCGAAAGATGCACACCCAGGCAAGCATGGATGCCATAGCCAAAGGCCATGTGCTTGTCAGTATTCGTACGATCAAGATCGATGTTTTCGGCGTCTTCGAAGATTTTTTCATCACGGTTGCCAGATGCCCAGCGGATCATTGCTGTGGCCCCTTTGGCCATTTTGACGCCGTTGATTTCAGTATCTTCCAAAACGAAACGCCACATACCCGCCGAAGGGGTTTCGAGGCGCAAAAGTTCCTCGACAAAAATCGGGATCAGGTCTGGTTCCTTGCGCAAACGTTCCAACACATCGGGACGCTGGATCAGGTGAACCATACCGGCAGCCAATGTAGCGGTTGTTGTTTCGTTGCCGGCCACCAGGATCTGTTGGATCATCGACAACATTTCTGCAACGTCGAGGGGTTCTTCCTCCACTTCAGAGTTCACCAGAATTGACACGACGTCATCACCCGGATTTTCTCGGCGATGTTCGATCATGTCGGCGAAGTATAGCTGATACTCCAGTTGGGATTCAGCATTGCGGATGCTGTCTTCCTTGGATGCCATGCCCGAAATGGCTGAAACGGCGCAGTCTGACCAATATTTGAATTTGTCCAGATCTGACCGGGGTACACCCAGCGCATCGGCGATAACCCATACAGGCAAATGAACACAAAATTCGTGGAAGAAATCGACATAGCCACTTTGAGGCAGCTTATCCATCAATTCATTGACGATTTCAGCCATCTTTTCCGTCATCTTCTTGATGCGGCCTTCTGCAAACGCGGGGTTCACGATTGCGCGATAGCGGTTATGGCCTGGCGCATCCTTGGTCAGCATGGTGGCAACGGTCGGATAGCCCTTTTCCATAATCGCCACCACTTCGGGGTCAGGCTCCATCCCCTGCATCAGGGCGTTTATTTCGCTGGAAAAGATTTTGTGCTTGCGAGCAATCGCCTTGACGTCTTCATAGCGCGTGACCAAGTACATTTCTGTCCCAGGGATTTGATAGATAGGCGCTTCATCGCGAAGTTTTTCATAGAACTCAAAGGGATGTTTCACGACCTCTGGGTCAAAGAAATTAAAGTCTTCCAATTGCTTGTTCATTTTATGCTCCACGCTTTGCCGGTTGCTGTCTGACAGTTTTTACCCGAAAGGTTTGGCCGCTTACAACGTATATCTTTAGATAGGGTCGTTGACCTTGATTAATTGCTTGCCTTTGTTCGCGCCGGTGAACAATCGCATCAGACCATTTGGCAGGTTTTCAAAGCCTTCGATGATATCGACCTGATACTTCAAGCTACCATCTTCCAGCCATGGCGTCATGGCATCTGAGAATTCCTGCGCACGATGAAGGTTATCAACAATGATAAAGCCTTCCATGCGGGCGCGCTTATAAACAAGGTTAAAGTAGTTTTCCGGGCCCGGCACTTTGTGGTCCTTGTTATAACGCGATATCCCGCCACAGATGACAACCCGGGCATTGAGCGCCAGATTGTTGAGCGCAACATCAAGGATTTCACCACCAACATTATCGAAGAACACATTCATGCCGTCTGGGAATGCTGCACGGATCTGATCCGCATAGTCATCGTCTTTGTAGTTGATGGCCGCATCAAACCCAATTTCGTCGATCAGCCATTTGCACTTTTCATCCGTACCCGCCAGGCCAACAACTTTAGAGGCACCCTTAATCTTGGCGATCTGACCAGCGATATTGCCAACTGCGCCGGCCGCACCAGAAATCAGGACCGTGTCGCCTTCTTTGACTTCGCCCGTTTCGACCATGCCGTAATAGGCGGTAAAGCCAGTGCCACCAAAAACGCTGAGGACTGCCTCAGCATTCAAACCATCGGGCAGTTTGGACACCATCTTGCCATCACTGACCATATATTCCTGGAAACCGGGCGAGCACTGAATCATGTCGCCAACGGCGAAATCTGGATGGTTTGATTTGATGATCTGGGAAACACCGCCTGCGCGGATGACGTCACCAATTTGCATGACCTGAGCATAGGCTGACTGTGGCAGCATTTGGCCGCGCATCGCGGGTTCAACACCAACATAAATTGTCTTGGCCAGGAACTCACCCTCACCTGGTTCGGGAATGGGTGTTTCAGTTTGTTTGAAATTGCCGTCGTTCAACATCCCTTCGGGACGGGCGGCCAGCAGCCATTGGCGATTAATTTTTTCAGACATTGGGTGATCTCCTGCACGCGTGAATATTTGTGCTCGCAACCTAGAGCCTTCAAATGGAAATTGGAACCAGTTTGCACTCTCAGGCGCAAAAACGGCCATTTCTGGACATACTGTGTTAACTATTCTTAACTGACCTTGCATCGACAGCTAAAAATGTGCCGTGGTAGGCATAGATTATAGTTTGAAAAGAAATTGGTACGTCCCAGATTAGTTTAGGCGTTTGAAGAAATGAAAGAACATGGACTTAACAGCCCAAGCGATCCTTGAACCGCTGCTGACAACATTCAGCGTGGAAGTTATTCGCTACCTGATCGCCGTATTTTTGGTGATTACAGCGATCTTTTTCATCACGAAAAGAGGCCGATCCCGCAATCTGCATACCGAGCCAGCCACCGCCGAACAGAAACGGCGAGAAGTTTTCTATTCAATACTGACGGCCCTCGTGTTTAGCGTAAATGGCCTGTACGTATATTTCGGCATGCAGGGCGGTTGGGCACTGGTTTACGAAGATATCAACTTGTATCCCGCCTGGTATTTACCGATCTGCCTCATCGCCATGATCATTGCCCATGATGCCTATTTCTATTGGACGCACCGATTGATCCACCACCGCTTCTTATTTCGGTGGGTACACCACACACATCATCGTTCGATAAAACCGACCGCTTGGGCCGCCTATGCTTTTGCCCCAGGCGAGGCCTTTATCAACGGCCTTTTTGTGCCCATCTGGGTCACGTTCGTGCCGACTTACGAATTCGTCGCCTTCTTCTTCCTGGCCCATATGATTTTGCGCAATGCCATAGGTCATAGTGGTTATGAACTTTTCCCAATCCGCATGCCCGGCAGCAAGGCCTTTGGCTGGGTCACCAATGTGTTTCACCACGATCTGCATCACAGAGATATTGGCGAGAACAATTTCGGTCTCTATTTCACCTGGTGGGATCGTTGGATGGGCACCGAGCATCCTGAATATACCCAGATAGTTGAAAAACAGAAACAGGCCCGCCTGGAAATTCCCGCAAGCTGAAACTGCGCTCTTGGCACGGGTGGAACAACCCGGCTAGGCTTGAATCACCAGTCTGGCTTGCGCTTTTCGATGAAGGCATGCAAGCCCTCCTGGGCCGCCTCTGTTTCAGCAAGAGCGCATATAGCATCGACAACTTTGGCGATGTCGTTGCGATAGTCACGGTCGTTAGCGCTCAGAAAAGCAGATCGCGCATGCTGCATGACTGTGGGTGAAATTGCCGCAAACTTGTTGGCCAGCAACAGGGCTTGCTCCATCAGCTGTCCCTTTGGCACAACTTTATTGACAAGCCCAAGACGCTCGGCCTCGTCGGCACCTATTGGATCGCCTGTCATCAATAGTTCAAAAGCCTTGTAACGCCCGATATGGCGCGGCAAGTGAACAAAGTGAATGGCGGCCATAAGCCCCACCTTCACTTCCGGATAACCCAACGTAACCTGCTGTTCTGCAACTATAATATCGCAAGAAGCAGAAATGGTCATGCCGCCGCCGCGCGCCGCACCATTGAGTGCTGCTATTGTCGGTTTGCCAATGCCTTGTTGCGCATCATAGAGATCGAGATAGAGTTTCTCGATCAACTGTCGAAAATCCTCACTGCCCGCCCCGGCCGATAATTCGAGATCAATACCGCCGCAAAACATATTATCGACAGCACTTGTGATGATCACAGCCCGCACCTGCGGATCATCACCAGCAACACCCAGGGCGGCGATAAGTCCCTCAATGAATGATTGATCCATCGCATTAACGGGTGGCTTGTTCAGCTCTATTATCGCGATATGCCCGTCGACCCGATAATTGATGAGATTGTGCACTGCTTGCTCCAACGTTGAGGGGTATATTTGGATTGGTAACAAAAAGGGCCACCGATTTCCCGATGGCCCTTTCCTTGAAATAATGAACGCTCTGATTATTCAGCAGCAGCCTTGTTCTGTTCTGCCACCCAGACTTTGGCTTCATCACTGCAGGCCCATTTGATGGCCTGGGCGAGAATGCGGCGGAAGATCGGGTTCTCATAAGTCGCAGGACCATCGCCAAATTGCAGGTAAACAACGGGACTGTTTTTATAGGTCTTGATCCAACCCACATAATTGCTGCCCTTGTCGTGTTCCCAACCTTCGTTTGAATTCAACTCGCCCCGCAGCACGGCATTTGCCGCCGAGTAAAAGTTGTCGCGGCTATAGTCCCAACTGCTGGTGAACAGTGGCGTGACAGAATCTTCAAACACTTCTGACAGATACACTTCATCGACAATCTCAAACGGTTCAATACCAGCTGTTATGGGATGATCCATTGCCGGCGATACCGTGTAAGGCACATCGATGTTGTAGCCAGAATCTGGCTTGTCAACGCCGCGCGATTTGCCGGGTACATAAAGGAAGTGACCGCCGCAAATTTCTGCCCATTCGGGCCAGGTCGGCCAGGCTGCTGCGGTGTGATGCATAATCACGAAGGGGCAGCCAGCCTCGCCCATGGCACGGACGCCTTCTTTATAAAATTCGGGCGGATCGTAAAACATTTCGTCATTGCCGAACTGGATGCCCGGCATGTCGTACTGAACATAGCAGTCGAAATTTTTGGCCATTTCCGGGTTGAACATGAACTGCGCTGCGGGATGCTCGACCATTGAATACTGAATTTCCGAAATGGAATCGAAAATGTCGTAAAACTGATCCCGAGCGAACGGATGCCCGCGCGTGACAACCAGCACGTTCGCCTTATCATCCTGCGGCAGCCTGGTAGTCGCAGGCGACGACGCCCGATGATAGTCGGGAACGTCTTCTTCAACATCAGCCATGGTATTTTCCTTATTATGAAATTGTCTGTTGGCAGAATGCTAGTGCAGGGCCCCCGCCTGTGCAACCGGCTTGTCGGCGGACCATGCGATTTGCATACCCTTCAAAATACTGCTATATGACTATGGTTATATGACTAGAGGCATTAGCAATGAACAAGCAAGTATCAAAGTCACAGTTCAAGGCGCGGGCATTGGAATATTTCCGGGAAGTTGAACGGACTGGCAAAGCCATCATCGTGACTGACCGAGGTCAAGCAGTGCTGGAAATCAAGCCATATAAGGACAAGTCCCTGCCCCCGTTAGAGCGTCTGCAGGGCAAAATATCACGGTATGACAGCCCGCTGGAGCCTGTGAGCGAAGATGACTGGAATAATGCCTAAGCCATGACCGGGATTGTCCTCGATACACACGCCTTGGTGTGGTGGGTAAATGGTGACCCCCTGCTGTCCCCCGACGCCACATCGGCCATTAACAAAGCCATGTCCAATGACAGGGACATTATTGTCTCATCAATCTCGGCATGGGAATTAGCTATGTTGGTCGACAAGGGTCGCCTTTCCCTAAACATGGATATTGCAGATTGGTTGACGACTGTCGAAAGCATCGAGCAGGTCACGTTTGTACCTGTTGATAACGACATCGCCGTAGCATCAGTCGTGCTTCCCGGGAACTTCCACAAAGACCCTGCTGACAGGATGATTGTTGCAACCGCCCGCAAGCTTGGCTACGCGCTATTGACGGCGGATGAGAAAATTCAGAAATACCAACATGTGAAAACAATCTGGTGAGGTTTCGTCAGTAGGATTTTGCCCTAGTAAGATTTAGGAAGCCCCAAAACCTTTTCTGCAATGAAATTCTGGATCAGGTGCGGGCTGATGGGCGCGATGCGCCCGATCAGGATTTCCCGCAAATAGCGCTCTACATGAAATTCCTTGGCGTAACCATAGCCACCATGGGTTGCCATGGCATTTTGACAGGCTGTAAAGCCAGCTTCGGCAGCCAGATACTTCGCCGCATTCGCCTCGGCGCCACAAGATTGGCCTTGGTCATACAGGCTGGCCGCTTTCATGGTCATCAGGAAGGCAGCTT
>SMVA01038069.1_pt1 | contig 34593 bp, 33 predicted proteins | sample 2456451 | NCBI WGS metagenome assembly SMVA01 (sample SAMN11095933, study PRJNA526329) | marine sediment metagenome | biome: Marine sediment; feature: Surficial sediment; material: Deep marine sediment; isolation source: Hadal surficial sediment | place: Pacific Ocean | collected 2014-05 | depth... | reverse complement strand
TGCTTCTGCATCGCCGTCTTCCACGGTGACGTATTGCGGCATTGCTCCGCCCTTTTTATCGGTGAACAAGTCTTTCTTGTATTGCCTGTCCGCTTCAGCAATCAGGCAATTCGCTGAGTCCAGTATGGGCTGCAATGAGCGATAGTTTTGTTCGAGGGTTACGATGCGTGCAGACGGAATGTAGTGATCCGGAAAATTCAAAATATTCTCGACATCGGCTGCGCGAAACGAATAAATTGATTGCGCGTCATCACCGACAACAGTGACGCCGTTGCCGTCTGGCTTGAGTGCGTCGAGAATTTCCGCTTGCAGGATGTTGGTGTCCTGGTATTCGTCGATGAGTACATGGTCAAACCAGGAGCCGATTTCTGCGGCCAGCTCTGCATCACCCACAAGGTGACACCAGTACAGGAGCAAGTCGTCGTAATCGAGCAATTGATATTGCTGCTTGCGCTCAACATAGCGCCTGAATAACGTTCGCAGTTCCTCGTCCCAGTCTGCACACCACGGAAAGGTCTCGTTTAACGACTCGAGCAATGGCTTGCGGGTGTTGACGCAGCGCGAATAGATGGACAGACAGGTGTCTTTTTTCGGAAACCGCCGTGACTTTCGGGACAGATTGAGCTCGTGGCGCACCACATCCATGAGATCCGCCGAGTCGCCCCGATCGAGTACAGAAAATGCAGGGTCCAGGCCCAGGTTATGCGCGTATCGGCGAATCAGCCGGTTCGCGACGGAATGAAAAGTACCGGACCACGGCAATATGCCTTTCGACATTGGCGGGCTGTTGCTGCCAACGACTGCTTTTCGAACAATCGATTCCACCCGGCGCGTCATCTCAACGGCAGCACGCCGCGTAAACGTCAACAGCAGGATTCGCTCCGGACTGACACCCTGGATAATCAGGTGTGCAACCCGATACGCGAGCGTCATGGTTTTGCCGGTGCCGGCACCGGCAATGACCAGTAGCGGACCCGCAGTGAATCCGCCGTCTTGCATGCTTTGGCCATATGACGCCGCCTGACGCTGCGCCGGGTTCAGCATCTCAAGATAGTCTTCCTGTAGTTCTGCCGCCTGGCCCATGGCAACTCCGGCCAAAGATCTGTATTTTTATACAGTACTGTATGAATATACAAGGGCGGTTGCTTATTTTTGCAGAAAACCCTCTACAGCCGCGGCCAGCGCCTCGGGCTGATCGAAGTGAACCATGTGGCCTGCGCCCTCAATAGTCGCAATTTCTGCCGACACAAACGGCAAAGACACCCCATCGGGGGCAAGCCAGGACAATACATCCGGTCGAAACTGACTTTCGGCGCCAACCACAAGCAACGCGGGCGCTTTTGTCTGGCGCCAGCATGCTTCGGCCTCGCTACGCCGGTAGAGCACTGGATTGGGTAGCTTGTGCGCAGGATCGGCCTTGATCCTGATCAATCCGTCGTCGTCCTCACTTGCCCACTGGCTTGCTACGAACTGCGCCCGGTCGGCTCGCATGCGTGGATTCTGTCGCTGTATTCTCTGCGCGAATTCGTCGAAGGAAGCATAGCTTCGATAGTCGGCGCCTTGCCGGCCTTTCTCGATCCAGCGCCGATAGTTGCCGGGGGCGTCCTCTGAATCACGGTCGGCAAGACCAAAGCCCTCGACGATAATGAACTTTGCAACACGATCTGGGAATACGCCCGCGTAGAGCCCGGCAACATTGCCACCCATGCTGTGGCCGAGAAGTGTTGCCGGTTCATCCGGTGTGTAAATCGCTAACAACGCATCGAGATCGGCCAGGTAATCCGGGAACCAGTAACTTTCTGCACGACCAATGGATGCGCCGAATCCGCGCCAGTCCGGCGCAATGACATGCCAGTCATCTTTGAGCTGGTCGACGACAAACTGGAAAGTAGATCCGGCGTCGCCCCAACCATGCAGCATCACCAGCAATCTGTTCGATGAGTCGCCCCACTCGCTGACATGGTAATCAATACCACGCACGATGTGCCGCGCTGATCGGCGACTAACAAGTGAAATATAGTGTTCTTTTGATTTATCGCTCAAGTGACCCTGCCCTTCTGATGCCTCACCGGTATATCATCGCCAGTCTACTGACAAGAGGATACAAGATGGGACGAGTCTCCAACAAAGTTGCACTGGTAACCGGTGCCGCACAGGGACTGGGTGCTGCGATCGCGGCGATGCTTGCCAAAGAAGGCGCCAGTGTGGTGCTGAGCGACATCAATATCGATGGCGCCCGGCAACAGGCGAATGATATTAATCGTTCACATACGGGTCGCGCCGTCGCAATTGAACACGATGTTACAGATGCTGAACAGTGGGCAAGCGCGGTCAAGCAGTGCAAAGAGACGTTTGGCGGCCTGAACATCCTGGTCAACAACGCGGGCATCGGATCCATTGGCAATGTTATCGATGAAACGTTCGAAAACTGGAAACGCGTGCACGCGGTCGATCTGGACAGTGTATTTCTTGGCTGCAAGACAGCCATTCCGTTGATGGAAGCTAGTGGTGGTGGCTCCATCGTCAACATTTCTTCCATTTCAGGGATTATCGCCGGCCACAATCTGGCGGCATACAACTCCGCAAAAGCGGCGGTACGGCACCTGAGCAAATCGGTTGCATTGCATTGCGCGCGCGCCGGAAACAATATTCGTTCCAATTCGGTACATCCTGTATTCGTTGACACACCGATACTGGATGGGATGTCGCGTGGCGAGGACCGGGCCGAGACCTTGAAGAAACTTGCTCGGCAAATACCGATCGGACGCGTCGCAGATCCCGACGACGTTGCTTACGCTGTTCTGTATCTTGCATCCGACGAGTCCGGATTTGTAACCGGCAGCGAACTCAAGATCGACGGCGGCATTAGCGCCATGTAGTTGTTGCTTGAACACGGATAAAGGCAAACCCGGACAATGAGCAAAAGAACAGTAATCGTCGGCGCGGGCCACTCCGCAGGCCAGGCTGTTGCAAGTCTCAGGCAAAAAAAATATGCCGGCAAAATTGTATTGATTGGTGACGAAGATCACTACCCGTATCAACGCCCGCCCTTATCCAAAAAATTTCTTGCAGGTGAATTGACGGCCGAGCGCCTGTACGTGAAGCCACCAGCGTTTTATAACGACCCTGATATTGATGTGCGGCTCAATACCCGCATAACAAAACTTGATCCGGCCAACAGGAAGGTAATTGACGCCAGCGGGCGGGCCTGTGACTACGATGACCTGGTCATCGCGACGGGCGCACGGGTCAGGAAACTTGATCTGCCAGGATCTGACTTGCCCGGCGTGCATTACCTGCGAACGATCCAGGACGCTACCCGCATGCAAAGCTACCTGCACAAGGGTGCGCGACTGGTCATTATTGGCGGAGGCTATATCGGTCTGGAGGTTGCTGCCGTCGCGGCCGGCCTCGGACTCAAGGTCACTGTTGTAGAAATGGCAGAGCGCGTTATGAGTCGTGTTGTCTCAGAAGATGTTTCCAGTTTTTACGAAGCGGAACACCGGCGGCACGGTGTCGATCTCAGGCTTGCGACCGGCCTCAGCGGTTTTTCCGGCAACGAAACTGTCGAAGAGGTGAATCTCTCCGACGGCTCCAGTATTTCTACCGACCTTGTTTTGATTGGCATCGGCGTGATTCCAAACGTCGAACTCGCCGTTGACGCCGGTCTGCACGTCGACAACGGCATTCGCGTTGATGAGTACTGCAAAACCAGCGAGCCGCATATTTATGCGGTTGGTGATTGCACGAGTCACCCCAACAGTTTGCTGGGACGTCAGTTACGGCTGGAATCGGTACACAACGCGCTCGAACAGGCGAAGACTGCGGCTTCTAATATTTGCGGCGATGACCTCCGATATTCGCAAGTCCCGTGGTTCTGGTCCGATCAGTATGACCTTAAACTGCAGATAGCCGGCATTTCGCAAGGCTATGATCGTACTGTACTAAGAGGTGATCCGGCAGAGCGGTCGTTTTCCTGTCTTTATCTAAAGGACGGTCAATTTATCGCGATAGATTCGATTAACGCGCCCAGGGACTTCATGCAGTCCAAGCAATTGATTGGTAATCGTGCGGTTATCAGTCCCGACAAACTCGCCAATACGGATATCGCATTAAAGGACATGGCCTGAGATCCCAGGCCTGAGGAATTTACTCTTCGCTTAGCCGTTCTTCCAACAGCGCGGATTCGTCAGAGATAGCAATATTCAGCGTGCCCGACATTGAAACCGGGCCTTGCAGAATGGAGTAAGCGCGCGCATTAAGGGATTCAACCGCTTCACTTTGCAGGCCATCGAATTCGCCGCCCAGGCCGGTTACGCGCGCTGTGCCAAGAGCCCCCGGCCCGACAGACATGTTTCTGCTCCAGCTGCCCCGCCAGCTGTCACTCGAGCTGCGCCAGGCGGGAATAACAATGTCGCGTAAATACGCCCAGTAACTCTCTGTCTGATCGATAGCAAGAGTTCCGCGTCCAGGCATGTACAGATGCCAGACACTATTGACCAGAATTTCTGACTTAAACAAGCGCGACTTTTCCGATGGGCTAGACATCTTTATTCCAATGCCGGCTGGCAGGCCTCGAGCATCGGTCAGGCTGGTTACCAGTACCTGGGAATCCTTAATCGCCGGCTCCCATAACGCCGAAACCTTGTTCGGGTACGGCCGACTTATCGATTCGCCGTCGTTGGTAAACAAAATGGAATCAGCGACGACAGCAGAATACGACAACGTGCTCATTTCGGCATCCGATACCGCAAGCGGCGACAGTCTTGCCTGCCCGACGAAGGGATTGAAATAAAACCCTGCAGCGAAAAAAGCGGCACCGACTATTAAACCAACGACAAGGGAGATCACGTATTTCATTTTTCGTCACCAAGCGAGCCAACCAGCGACGTAACCAGTTCCAGGCGACCTGTCACGTCGTACTCGGTATCGGCAACTTCCGTATTGAAGTATTCGCTTACACCGCCGTTCAAAACTTCGAATTCGCCAGTACCCGCCATCAACAGACCATTTCGCAGTCCATCTTCTGCAGGCTTCAGTTGCATGCGCAGGAACATAGAGCCCCGCGCCGGCAGATGCAGCATCCATTGAATAAACGCGCCCGATGTTTCCTGAGAGTTGCTCACCCGTGCTGCGATACCAACTACAACATTATTGCTGTTTCTCAGTTTGAAAATTTCGCTTGCAGCGCCATTCAACGATTTATCTTTGGGCCACTGTAATCCTGGCGGGAACACGCTTGATTTGTCGCCGGAGCGTTTGCCCGCAAATATTCGATCTGCCGGCAGATTGATATAAAAAGTCTCCGAATTGCCGCCGTTCGGTCGAACTGAAATCAGTGATGCTTCTCGATGCAGATCGACGACTTGCACGAAATAGACCAGGGATGCCGCGCCGGCAACCCCGAGTATCAGTCCAAATATAAATGTCTTAATCAAATGTGCGCCCTGCCTGTATTATCTGTTCCGCGCCGATCCACGACGTGGATAGCGCAAGAACCTGATGATCTTAGTTAAATCGCATGCATCACTCATCTTCGAGTCGAGGGAATTGTGACCCAGTGCACAATAAATCATGTCCAAACCGGCCCAGGTCACGCCGATGGCGATAGTTGGCCGCGAGACCTGGAGCTGAAGACGTGAAAACACTCTGCCTCTGGTCCGGCCCACGCAATGTGTCTACCGCGCTAATGTACAGCTTTGCCGAGAGGCCGGACACCCAGGTCGTTGATGAGCCGCTGTACGGACATTACCTGAAGCGCAGCGGTGCCGACCATCCGGGTCGCAACGAGATCATGGACGCGATGAACTGCGATGGCAACGCCGTAATGCAAGGCTTGCTTGCCGACAATCGACCGCAAGCGGCAATATTGTTTATCAAGCACATGGCGCACCACCTGGTGGATGTGGATCTGTCGTTTCTGCTCAAAACAGAGAACGTGTTTCTGATCCGCGACCCGGAGCAAATGCTGCCCTCGCTGACCGTGCAAATCCCACAAGCCCGGCTCGCAGATACCGGCCTTAAGCGCCAGTGGGACGTGTATCAAATGCTGCAAGCCGACGGGCGGTCGCCGATCGTTATCGACGCAAAGGAATTGTTGCTGGATCCGAGCACAGTACTGCAGGCACTTTGCGCACATCTTTGTATAGACTATTACGACAACATGTTGAACTGGCCAGTGGGCCCGCTTGACGAAGACGGCATTTGGGCAAAATATTGGTACCACGCCGTTCACAAAAGTACCGGCTTCGCGAGATATGTCGCCAAGAAAGATTTTCCGGAAACATTAAGGCCATTGCTGGATGAATGTCGGCCTTATTATGAGAACCTGTACGAATATGCACTAAGGGCGCGACCCGCCGGGGAAATTGAATCATGAATTATCCAGACCCGCGAAATGCGGACATTTTGGTTTACGTGAACGGAGAAATCGTTCCCAGGAAGGAGGCCAAAGTGTCGGTGTTCGACAGCGTCGTCCAGGGCGGTGATGCTGTATGGGAAGGATTGCGGGTTTACAAAGGTCGCATTGCTGCGCTGGCCGGTCATCTGCAACGACTGCAAGACTCTGCCAAAGCCCTGGCTTTCGAGAGCGTTCCCTCATCGGACGAAGTCAAGACGGCGATCTTTGACACGCTTGCCGAAAACGGCATGACCGACGGCGCACACATTCGTCTGACCCTTACACGCGGCGAGAAAATTACGTCTGGAATGAATCCGCGATTCAATCAGTCCGGCTGCTCTTTGATTGTACTGGCCGAGTGGAAGCCGCCCGTTTATTCTGATTCTGGCATCACGGTAATCACCTCGTCGATTCGCCGCAACACGAGCCAATGCCTGGACTCGAAAATTCATCACAACAACTTGCTCAACAATATTCTCGCGGTAATCGAGGCGAATGTTGCAGGCGTTGACGCAGCGGTCATGCTTGACGTTAACGGATTTGTTTCCGAGACAAACGACACCAATATTTTCCTGGTTCGCGATGCAACGCTGTTGACACCCTTCGCCGACAGTTGCCTGCCGGGCCTCACCCGGCAAATGATTCTGGATATTGCGCAGCGGGATGGCATCGCAGCTCAGGAAAAAAACCTGTCAATGACGGAACTGTATACAGCAGATGAAGTATTCACGACTGGCACGATGGGCGAGCTGACGCCTGTTTTGCTGGCGGACGGCAGGACGATTGCTGACGGTCGTTGTGGGCCTGTGACGAAACGGCTGCAAACACTGCACCGGGAATACGCGTTCAAGAACGGGGAGTCATTGCCTGGTTACGAGGAATAGTAACCTTGAATATATTCGTCAAGACTGATCGTATCAGAAGCTTCAATTGCTGCCTGGCGCTTCAGTGAGTCAGCCGCCTCTTCTTCAAACTGCTTAAGCTGATCGTCGCTTGTTACTTCGAGCGATGCGAAATACTGCTGATTGTTTTTCGCGGCATCGAGTGCGTAATGGAAAAACCCGTTCCCTGAAGTACGAAGGTCCTGGAGAATTCGTGCCGATGGCGTCAACTCGGGATCGGCAATGAGCAATGCTTGCGCCTTCACGGCCTGCACATAGTCATCGCGGTCACTGCCACTGTCGATTAGCCCGGCCACTTTCTCGATTTTCTTGAGAATATCTCCAGCCCACTGTTTCAGGCTGATCAATTTTCCTTGCCGTGACAACATTAACTCCGGATCACGGCCCGCGGTTGCTGTTGCCGAATGATTTTCTCCGGCCTCCTGACTCTCGGCGTCATCAAACGGCGGGCTGTCTTCGAGCAGGCAGTAAACCAGCAACGCCTCTACGAATCGCATCGTATTCTGGCTGATTCCCACCGGGTCGAAAATATTCAGGTCGAGTGAGCGCACTTCTACATACTCTATACCGCCACGGCGCAACGCGGCGGTCGGACGCTCGCCGGAATGTGCCACGCGCTTCGGGCGAATCGAGCTGTAATATTCGTTCTCGATTTGCAGTTGATTGGCATTGAGTTGGCGGTATTCGCCGTCTACCTTTACGCCGATCTTCTCGAACTCCGGCTCTGGCGTTGAGATTGCGGCACTCAAGTCGCTGATGTAGTCATCGAGATTATTCAAGGAAATCTTCAAGCCCGCCTGGCTGTTGTTGCTGTAGCCAAGATCGCTCATTCGCAACGACGTGGCGTATGGCTGATAGAAGGTATTTTCATCATATGACGGCATGGATATGCCGGCGCCAGAGACGAATGACTTGCACAACGCCGGTGACGCGCCGAACAGATACAAAACCAGCCAGGAGATGCGGCGATAGTTTCGTAACAAACCCAGGTACGCTGCCGAACGAATTGTATCCTCGCTTTCGGACAGCTGTTCGAGGTCTTTATAAACGGGCCAAAAGCATTCGGGCAACGAATAGTTGAAATGTATGCCCGCAATGGTCTGCATTTTTCGACCGTAACGATAACCGAGTCCCTTGCGGTAAATCGTTTTCATTTGACCCACATTTGAGCTGCCATACTGTGCCAGCGGGATGTCGCCATCTGCTGCCATGACGCACGGCATACTGGTTACCCAGAGGAGCTCGTCATCCAGGTGGTTATAGGTGAATTGATGCACGTCACAAAGAAACCTCAATGCTTCCCATGTGTTGGGGAAAGCCGGCGAAATGAATTCGAGCAGTGCTTCTGAAAAATCTGTCGTTATGTACTTGTTGGTAAGCGCAGAACCCAAACCGGACGGCTGCGGACGCATTGACAATGATCCGTCTTGCTTTATGCGCAGCGATTCTTTCTCTATGCCCTTCAGCCCACCCCACAGGCAAGCCTCCGCATTGTTAGCGGAAAGTTTATTTATCCGATCTGAAAAATTATTACTCAAGCCGCGCGATCTCCGCAAAACACAAGCCTAAGGGGCTCGATAGCAGACTATACAGACGGTCCACGGCACTTCCAACGTTCACAGATGCTTGTATTGCCAACCAATTCACACTCGAGCGCCCTTTGACGTACTATTATCAGTGCCTTAAATACCGCCAACACTGTTTCTGGAGAGTTTCCAAAATGAGCAATTTCAAATTGCGCCGACTGCAAGACCAGGCAAGTGGCCCGGCCACATTAATCAGCCAGGGCTGCAAGATCGCTGGCGTCATTTCCGGCGACGGCGATTTTCAGATAAGCGGCGAAATTGAAGGGGATTGCGATCTGAGCGGCACTGTCACGATAACCAGGAGCGGTTATTGGAAAGGATCAATACGGGCGGGGGCGATAATTGTATCCGGCACAATCGACGGCGACCTGGTGTCTGCCGGACGCATCGAGATTAGTAACACCGCCAGAGTTAGCGGCACCATCACCGGCGAAGCGATCGCGGTTGCCGAGGGCGCCATCATCGAGGGCGTGATGAAAACAACCGGCGGTGCAGACCTGCTTGAATTCAAAGAAAAACGCAAAAGCGATTACGAAGACTAATCTGGAAAGATAGTAACGTTGATTCGATTGTTCTGCATCGCCACAGCATTCCAGTCTTCTGTAGAATAGCCACCATTCGCTATGGGATAAGCAATCAGCGGCTCGCTATTTCCCAGCGGCACGACATTGATTCGAATTTGTCCGCCGGTTTGCTGCGCCGTGTTGTTAATTAAGATTGCGAAGGCGACCGATTGCCGGCCGCTTTGTTTCAATGCTTCATCTGTGGCGAGCCCGACCAAATCACACTGACTTACCGTTTTGCCCGCGCCGGCCAGCTCGTAAGCCCCCGCACTTGTTTGCGTTGTACAAAAATTGCCAACGTGTGTTTCAACCTGCACCTGACCTGTAAAACCCAGTTCCTGAAGTTGCGCCAGCAGGTCCTCGAATACCGGCAGGCGTATGTCGTCCAGTGGAATTCGGCCATACTCGTATACAGCAGTCTGATTAATGCCCCATTCGATTGCGCGAAGCGCTGAATCGTACGCGTCACCAAGCGACTGCTGGTAACCGTCCAGGCGCTGTTGAACGTCTATTTCACCTTGCGCGTCGAGCGATTGCTGCTGTTGCAAAGCCCTGACCAGGTCATCGTTTTGTTGTTGCATGGCCAGCCAGCTTTGCTCGCGCTCCCATGACACCCAGCCGAAAATGATGACCGCAATCGCAAGCACTATTGCAGCTACCGGGTAACGAATGGTCTTTCGTGCATCCGACTGCTCCTCCACAGGTTGCTCATCATCGATGGCAGGCGTCCGAATTTCATCGACCACTATCGACGCAATAGTTTCGTAACTATCGAGCAAATCACGCCGAAGAATCGCTCGCTGTTGATCGAACAAGTCCTGCATCAGTATCTTAATACTTTGATCCAGCTGCCCTGACTGGCCGGTGTCGGCCGCATCTTCGCCGACATTACCTGGCTCCAGTACCGTAGTTTCGCCAAAGTCGACATCGTGCGCATCGATGACTCTCAATGACGCAAGAATTTTTGACACTTCGACTGGCTCAACTTCCTTCGGCAGCACGCCCACTGCTCCCAGCGCACGCGCCTGGCCCACGTATACCTCTCCCTTCTGCGAGGTATACATCATGATTGGAATCGTTGCGGTGTCGGGGTTGTTTTTGATGGCGGATACGGCTTCAAACCCGTCCATCCCCGGCATCATGTGATCCATGAATATGACGTCGGGACGATGATCGTTCAGGTAGTCCAGGGCAACTTCCGCGGACTCTGCTGTATCGACGGCAAGCGCATGATTCTCGAGCATGCGCTTTAATACAACACGTGCTGTTCTCGAATCGTCGACTATTAGCGCCGTCTTGCCCAAAGCTGACACCTCGTTTGCCCTATCGGCGATTCTGCCGGATAGGCCCTGTTGCTCGAAACATTACTGATTATGTCATTGTAACTCTAGTATGTCGCACATGCCGAGTTCAGGGCGATTTAGTTAACTTCTTGATTAATATTGCTTATTTAGCATCATCTGATTGTCGAAAGCAGACAGCCACTATTACGACAAAGTCCTGCATCGCACTTTTGTTGCGGTGTTAGACTGCTTTGGATAATACAATTTGAACTCGGGGCAACTGCGGGTTGCCCCGACATAAAGTCTAGCGAACAACAAAAATAAAGCGTGACGATGACCATCCGGGCAGCGCTTGACGGATGTCGAGATCGTTAGCGTCGGTAAACACTGATGTCCAGCAAAATACTGCCAAGATACCTGCTACTTGCCTCTACTCTGGCGATTGTAGTCGTAGGCACAATGCTGTCGATGTTTTACGGCCAGTATCGCTGGCTTGCCAACAGCATCGTGGCAACCAGTGTCGAGCAACACGACGTAATTCTGGCTGCCAGTTATGAGCGCCGGGCACGAGCTCAGATGCATCGTGTCGCCGACAGCGTCGCGAATGTTTACCCGGGTGCAGACCGGTCACCGATGATAACGGTGCTGCAGGATGCGGTATCGAATAATAGAAACCTGGTCGGCCTGCAGTATAGAACTGTAAGCGGATCGAGCTTTCAAACAGGCAGCATCCGTGACCTGGACGAGTTGGAAATCGTCGACAGCTCACTGTGGCAATCGAGCAACCTGTTTCTGACTTATCCGGTTGTAAGAAACGAAACTGAAATAGGCGTACTCGTTAGCAATTATTCACTCGCTGACCTGCATGCGGAGTCCAAAACATTCAAAGAGAGCCTGCTCGCAGAAGAAGTAGCGCGTCGCCAGAGCAGTATCATGTGGATTGGCATGGCGTCATTAATCACGCTGACCATGTGCGGCCTCGTTATCTGGCTAATCGCCAGAACGCAGGCAATTCGTATTCGGCAGTTGGCGAATCAGGCTGAGCGTATCAGCGAGTCAGACTTCGGAGAGCCACTACAGGTCTTGCATGGCGATGAGCTTGGTGATCTGGCCGAAACGTTTAATCGAATGCGCAGCAAGCTGCAGGCGACGACAATGTCCCGCGATTACGTCGACAGCGTCCTCGCGAGCATGAACGAAGCGATCATCATTACTTCGCCGAACAATATTATTATCCGCATCAACAAGGCCACCGAACGGCTTCTCGGTTATCCGGAAAACGATTTAAAGGGCAAGGCCCTGGACTTTATTGTAGACCTGGAGAAAAGCGGCACATTGCAGGTCGACATGCCCTCGGGCGTGCCGAATGAGGCATTTCTGATTTCGATTAACGGGGAATCCATTCCTGTTTCATACACGGGTTCGGTAATTACGGACAAGAACGGGGTCTCAGGCGACCTGATATACGCTGCACAAAACATTACAGAGCGACACAAGGCCGAACAAAGAATTCGTTACCTGGCACGTATCGATCCGTTGACCAAGGTGCCCAATCGCATGCAGTTTCAGCATCTGCTGCAACGCGCGATAGCCAAAGCAAAGCGGTCCGACAAGCCACTTTGTCTGCTCTACGTGGATATCGATCACTTCAAAGAGATCAACGACACGTTTGGCCACCTCGCCGGTGACACGACGCTGGAGACTGTTGCAGACAGGCTTAGCAGCGTATTGCCCGACGACGCCGTTATCGGCCGTTTGGCAGGCGATGAGTTCGCCGTGATTCTGGATCGACTGGAGTCGGACGGCGACGTGAAAGAATCCGTAGATCAGCAATCGAGAGCCTTGCTCGACAAACTGGAAGAGCCGTTTTACGTGCAAGGTCACGAGGTATTCATGACTGCCAGCATGGGTGTTGCTTTTTATCCTGATGATGCCGGCAATGTGATTGACTTGATTCGTAATGCGGATGCAGCGCTTTACCACTCGAAGAAGAACGGTGGCAATGTCTCTTCATATTACGTGCCAGCAATGAATGAGGCCGCTGTCGAGCGCCTGATGACCAAGAGCAAGCTGAAGCGCGCTTTTGAGCGCGACGAATTGCTGGTTCACTATCAGCCGAAATACAACATCACGACAGGCGAAATTATCGGCGCCGAGGCACTGGTTCGCTGGGAGTTGCCGGAGCGCGGCATTATTTATCCTTCTGATTTTATTCCGATAGCCGAAGAAACCGGGCTCATCATCGAGATCGGAGAATGGGTACTCGATCGTGTGTGTGAAGATTTTCGATATTGGCAGCGATGTGTTTCCAACCCGGGTCGCATCTCAGTAAATCTTTCCCTCAGGCAGCTAAAGCAAGCGAACTTTATCAACCGCATCAGCTCTATTTTGCGAAGCTATGAGTTGTCGCCGACGTCTCTGGAGCTGGAGATAACTGAAACAACGCTCATGGAAGATCCCAAGCGAACCATCAAGCTATTGGACGAACTTTACGCACTCGGCCTGCACCTGGCGATCGATGATTTTGGCACCGGATATTCGTCGCTCAGCGCCCTGCAGCAATTTCCGATAAGCACGCTGAAAATCGATCAGTCCTTTGTAAAGAATATTGCGTTCAACCCGGACGATGCGACCATTGTCGGCACCATCATTCACATGGGACGCAGTTTGAAGATGGATGTTGTCGCTGAAGGCGTCGAAACTGAGGAGCAGCTTGGTTGCCTGCAGGCACTGGACTGCACCTATGTACAGGGAATGCTGTTTGGGCAACCGATGAGCGCGGATAATTATCTTGAGCTGTTGCTTGCACAGGCAGAGGGCACCGATACGCATCGTGCGCTTTTCGCCTGACCGGGCCATAACATCCTTAATAATCGGGTACTTAAGAGTGCGCTTCACTACGCAAATGTGACGTGATTTAATACCGGTTCTCGAAACTGATATCAATGTGGCTGTCACGAACGGCCCCTACTAAAAGCCAGGACTATGAACATATACAAAAAAGTTTTATTGAGCACATGCCTTCTCTTCGCGGCCCAATCCGGCTTGGCGTGCGACTACCCGAGCAAACGCGTAAAAGTTCCAAATGGCAGCACAACGAACAAAGAAGAGCTGCTGGCGGCCCAAAAGGAAGTGAAAGTGTATTTGACCGCTTTGGTCACGTATCGTGAATGCATAGTCGAACAAGAGAAACTGGCTCGTCTCGCGATGGCGGATCTGGCTCCTGAGGTGGAACAACAGCGAGAAGAGGTTCTGAACAAGAAATACAACGCCTCTGTTGACGACGAAGAACGACTGGCCGCAGAGTTCAATGCTGCTGTTCAGGATTACAATAAGAAGAAGAAATAGGCTGCGGAGTTGGGCCAAATTCAGAAGTTGAATATTGCTCTCGTCAAGCCAGGCACAGTAAGATATTTGACTACGTAATCGCTTGAAGGAGCCACCAGTGCTTACACTGAAGCGTGTTAAGAGTCCCGTAAGAATTATGTACATTTTTTTACTGGCGATGGTAGTGCAGTCGTTCTCTTCGGCGCAGGAACTGACACTCGGCGCGGTCGATTTTCCAACATCAGGCGCGCCAGAAGCGCAGAAAGAGTTTATTCAGGGCATGTTGTACATGCATAGCTTTGAATATGCCCCTGCCGCAGTTGCATTTCGAAATGCGCAGGCAATTGATCCGGACTTCGCTATGGCGTTTTGGGGCGAAGCGATGACCAATCATCATTCTCTATGGACCGTGCAGCATCAGCAAGCCGCGCAAGATGTTCTGAACAAGCTTGGCAATACATCTGAAGAGCGAGCAGCCAAAGCGCCAACACAGCGAGAAAAGGACTTTGTCCACGCGGCGGAAATCTTGTTTGGCATGACTGAAGAGACACAGCGCCTGGGCAAGTTGGAGCGTGACGTTCATTACCGAAATGCAATGAAGCGGGTCCACATGAACTACCCCGACGATCTTGAGGCGAGAGCGCTTTACGGGCTGTCCATTCTGGGAGTTGGTAGTGCTAATCGTGATTACGCGACGTATATGCAAGCGGCGGCGATGATTACGCCGGTTTGGGACGCTAACCACTCGCATCCGGGAGCCGCGCACTACCTAATTCACTCATACGACGATCCAGTGCACGCAATTCTCGGCCTGCCGATGGCGAGAGCGTACGAGAAAACTGCTGTCGATGCAGCACACGCACAACACATGACATCACACATTTATGTAGCATTAGGGCTGTGGGACGACATGATTGGCGCCAACGTGACTGCCTTGAGTGTAGAGTCTGCGAAAACTGTTGGAGAAGGTCCGCGAAGCCGAGAAGCATGGCATCACCGATACTGGCTTCACTATGGCCGTCTTCAGCAGGGGCGACTTGATGAAGCAAGAGAAATGCTGACGATGGCGCGGGAGAGAATCAGCGACAAACCGCTACCGCGTGAGCCAGCCTATTACGGTGCGATGTACGCTCGTTATCTGATTGATACAGAATCATGGGAAGAAGCCGACCAATGGCTTGCACCCGCCAGCGTTCACGTTCCAACTCCTCACTACTATTTTGCGCAGTCATATGCTGCCGCCCAACTAGGTCATCTCGAGGAGGCCCGTGGCTTATTGCCAAAAATTCAAATAGGTGGGAAGGAGGCCAACCCCGAGATCATCCTGAGCCAAAAGGAAGTGGATATTCTGAAGCTGGAAGTTCAATTGGTAATCGCGTTGAAAGAAGGTGATGGTGAAAAGGCTGTGACGATGGCGCGAGAGGCCGCCAAAATGCAAGCGAGTCTGCCTTTTAGATACGGCCCTCCACGAATATCGAAGCCGACGGCGGAACTTCTTGGTGACGTTTTGTATGAACTCGGGGACAGCGCAGGGGCGATTCTCGCTTATCAGGATCAGCTTTCTCGTAGCAAACTCAGAACCAATGCTTTGATCGGACTGGCACGCGCTGCTGCGAGAATCGGTGACGATGCAACGTCACTAGAGGCGTACGGGTCACTCGCGAACATTTGGCATAGCGCAGACGAAAGTGTTACGGGGCTGGCAGAGGTAAAAAGGCTTACACGAAGAAATTAGTGGACTCGTTGGATGTCCGTAGTCATTTGCAGCCGATTTTTTTGGCGGCACCGCATGTGAGGTCGTCATCGATGACGCCAACATCACCGATAGCATCGTCAATCAGGTCTTGTGTGCGGTAACCGCTGCTCGGAACGGCAATTCCATCCGGTCGCTTAAAGAACCAGCATATAGGTGAAATACAAGCTAAATTAAAGAGTTAACATCACTACAAGCCATCGATTTCTTTCTTAAGATCGTAGCGGTCCTCAGTAACGATGCGTTCAAGTACCTTGATACGTTCTTCAAGTTCGTCGATCTTAAGAAGCGTCTCATTTAGTTCTTCATTCGGTTCTGTTTTCCTGGCGCGCTGCTTCAAGTAAGTTTTTGCCAACTCGCTCAGGCTCACCACGATTACGATGATAACTACAAATTGGAATACACCATTCATCTGATCTTCCCCTGAATTTTGTCTTTCGCGAGCACGCCCCGCTGATTATAGTTTTCGAAATTCCTGATCAAGATTAAAACGCGGTGACGTCACGTAGCGTTCCATGCGCGCCAGTCGGCTCTCCATCTTCTGAAAGCGCCTGCGAACATCTTTCATCGTCTGCCGTGGGGCCGCACGCAGTGCCTGATCGAATGCCGGATCGTGGCCAGGTTGGCGTTCTGGATCATGCGCCGATGGAATCAGAAATACGGCACTGAAATACACGATGAGCGTGACCGGCGGTGCCATCAACAAAGCGATGAATGCCAGTAAACGGGTAATTTTCAGTTTGAAGCCAAAGTAGTCGGCAAGACCGGCACAGACTCCGGCTATCATTGCCCTGTCTGCACTGCGGACAAACCGGCGTCGTTGATAATGTTCGTTTCGGCTCATAAACGTGTCCAGCGCCTGTCGTAGGCGCGACGATTCCAGAATTCGTACTCGGCGTGCCCGCCCGAATAAATCAGAGGCTTTGTGCGAAACAGTAATGTAGCAGCGATGTACACCAACACAGTAAGCCAGAAGAATATGAACAGGCAGATAACTGCGATCAGCCGAACAGTGCCAACGCGAAAATTTGCGAAATCAGCGATACCGGCGCAGACGCCGAAGATCCAGCCGTTTTCTCTGTCGCGATAGATACCGCGAAGAGGGCCATTGTCGAGGTTCCACCTGTCTCTGCTCATGTTTTTTTCTCCACTGAAGGAACTTCATTTTCCAAAATCGTTTCAAGCGATTCGATCCGCTCTTCCATCCGCTGAGATAATTGCCACAAGTCATCCAGCATTTGTTCATCGCCGCTCGATATTTCTCGTGACTGTCTCCACTTGGTAATGAATTGCAAGATGATGAACAGCGGTGCCGGCACTAAAACCAGCACGATTACTGCAATTAGAAACAGTTGTCCCAGCGATGCATCCAATTAGTCGGCCTCACTTGTTGCAGCAGCAGTTGCGTTGTCGGCAGCCAGCCGCTGTTTCAGTTCTTTCAGTTCACGGGCGACCAGCTCTTCTGCTTCCAGGCTGGCAAACTCGTGTTTCAAGTCCTTTGGCAAGCCTAAGTCGTATGCTTCGATTCGTCCTTCGACATCGTCTATTCGCCGTGTGTACTGCTCGAAACGCACCATCGCATCTTCGATTTTGTAGTCGTGAATCTTCTTGCGCGCAGCCAGGCGACTGTTTGCCGTTATGTGACGCGCCAGCAATGATTTCTGCCGGGCCTTCGCATCTTGCAGTTTACTCTCAAGCCGCGAGATGTCCTCATTGAGCTTGCTCAGTCCGTCATCGATTGCTGCATAGTCGAATTTGATCATCTCGACAGCCGCGGAGACCCGGGACTTCTCGACCAGGGCCGCTTTCGCCAGGTCTTCGCGGTTCTTGCGCACGGCCAACTCCGCTTTTGAGTCCCATTCGTTCAGTTCTTTTTCAAACGACTCGAGCTTGCGGTTCAGATCTTTTTTGTCCGCAATCGATCTTGCGGCGGCGGAGCGCACTTCAACCAGCGTGTCCTCCATTTCCTGAATCATCAGTCGAACGATCTTCTCCGGATCCTCTGCCTTGTCGAGAATGGCGTTGATATTGGAGTTCACGATGTCGCTGAATCTCGTGAATATGCCCATGGTATGTCCTCGTGTTTTTAGAAAGTCTGCTTACTACACTGCAGCTTCCGTGCCAATTAGGACAATTTACGATAACGTATTGATTATAAACAGTAAATACGACAGCAATTTGAAATTCTCAAACATTAAATGTGGCATTTTTCGCTAATATTTGTTATTTTTCACACTTTAGTAAGGATTTTGACCAATGGCAGATCGCTCGACTCAGCCTATTATTGGCGAGGCCCCTGTCTTTCTCGCAATGCTTGAGCACGTATCACGAGCGGCGCCCTTAAGCCGGCCAGTGCTGGTGGTTGGCGAGCGTGGCACCGGCAAGGAGCTGATTTCGTCACGGCTGCATTACTTGTCCCAACGCTGGGAGCAGCCCCTGGTAAAGGTCAATTGCGCTGCATTGACTGAAAGCATTCTTGAGTCCGAACTGTTCGGTCACGAGGAGGGTGCTTTCACCGGTGCCGTGCGTGCGCACATCGGACACTTCGAGCGCGCGGACGGTGGCACCTTAGTGCTGGACGAGCTGTCGACGATATCGTTGCGCATGCAGGAAAAGATTCTGCGAGTTATCGAGTATGGCGAATTACAGCGGGTCGGTGGCAGCGACACGCTGCAGGTCGACGTGCGGATTGTCGGCTCCACCAATTCCGACCTGCGGGCACTTGCGGCAGCGGGTGATTTCCGTGAAGACTTACTCGATCGACTCGCATTCGATGTAATCACCGTGCCACCGTTGCGCGAACGCAGCGAGGACATACTGCCGCTCGCGTATGCCTTTGCAGTGAACATGGTCAGCGAGCTAAAGCAATCGTATTTTCCAGGCTTCAGTGCGAAGGCTTCTTCTTCTCTTTTGCGACATGACTGGCCTGGCAACGTGCGGGAGTTGAAGAATGCGGTAGAGCGCTCGGTGTATCGTGCGGATGACAAGGAGTCGCAGATAGGCGATATCGCATTTGATCCATTTGATTCACCGTTCCAGCCGCAAGGAGCCAAATCGGTAACTGCCGCTGTGAAGAAGATGTCGCTGGAGAAACCGCCGCCGCTGTTTCCAGTTGATTTCAAAGCCAGAATGCTCGATGCCGAACGGGAATTGCTGCAAGCGGGTTTAGAGCGAGCGCGTTTCAACCAAAAAGTGGCGGCCGAATTACTGGGCTTGAGCTATCACCAGCTACGCGGCAAGGTTAAGAAACACAAGCTTGATGTTGGATGACTTAGCTATCATCCCGAAAACGCCGCACATACATTGCTGCTGTGACAAACAATCCGCAGACGGCCAGACCCAGCCATAAACCAGGACTCGTTACGAACCTGCCAACGTCCAGCATGGATACCAGGCTGATACCATTTTCTGCGGCCATTCGGAGTGATTCCTTACTGCTGAGGAGCCCCTCTAAATCGATATCTCTGTAGATTGGCAAGTTACCCGTGCGAACAAACAAAGCGTCGAACAGCATCGTTGTTTTCATGATGCTGCGCTCCAGCATCGGCAACACGATGATCGGCAAAATTGCCATTAGCATTGGTGATCGCTTGGTGTACGCCGATACCAGCAAGAACCATCCTATGAACGGGGACAGCCACAATGAAAGCGCAACCATGAATATCAGCGTTGCACTCCAGGTGTCCAGAAGTGGTACAGCGCTCCAGATAAGATGCCACGCGTTGGCGCCGCGCATTCCGACCCAGATACTCGAAACCAGCAACACGAGCAGATGGGTTGCTGCGATGAACGCAAGTGTTATGACGGGAATGACGATGACCGCAGTAATCAGCTTCGACAATACCGTTTCCGCATCCGTCACCGGCATTGACCGCCAGAACAGAATGCTCCTGTCCTTGCGTTCTGCGTACAGTGAGTCGAGGGAATAGAAAGCGGTCAGAATCAGCATTGCCATGACAAGCAGCCCTGACAACACTGTCAGCAATACCGAAATGACGGCGCCGCGTTCGTTCGGGCCAATATTTGTCGCCCCGAGCAGTGCCATGTCTATATGGGTACCGAATGCGGATACTGCAGTCTGGCCGGTCATTTGAATAAGGACGATTACCAATCCTAATACCGCCGGTACAACATACAACGAGCGGTGTTCCCATAACTCCCTGCGAACCAGTGCTACTTGATTAGCTATCATCACGCTGCCCCCTTTATTTTCGCAACAAAGAGATCAGCGATATCCGGCGTCCGTACATCGCCAAATTCACTCAGTTTCTCGCGTTGGACTCCATCAAAGGTCAAGATATTTTTGCCGAAAACTTCACGCTCGAAAATCGGCTTGAGTTTGCGAGCCTCGTCAGCGTTGTCGCCCGAAGTCATTAGCTCTGCAAACTGATCGGGCAATGCTTCCATACTGGCGTCCAGAATGATCCGGCCGTCGTTAATAAACATCACGTGTGTAAGAAGGTTTTCTATTTCTTCGACCTGGTGGGTCGTAATTACGATAGTGCGTTCACCGTCGAAGTAGTCGTTCAACAAATTACCGTAAAACTCTTTACGGAAAATAATGTCGAGACCGAGTGTTGGCTCGTCGAGAATCAACAATTTTGCGTCGATGGCAGTGATGATTGACAAGTGCAACTGGGTGACCATGCCTTTTGAGAGCTGTCTGACTTTCGCCCCGGCAGAAACTTTTGTTGGCTGCAACAAATCTTCTGCTTTCTTGCGTGAGAAATTAGGATGAACGGCCTCGACGAAATCGAGCAATTGCGAAACGCGAATCCAGCGTGGCAGAACCGCGACATCGGCGATAAAGCAGATGTTTTGCATCAGTTCCTTACGTTGCCGGAACGGGTCCAGGCCCAATACTGACAATGTTCCCTCGCAATCCGTCAGTCCAAGAACTGCTTTCAACAGGGTGGTCTTGCCTGCGCCGTTCGGCCCAATCAGCCCGGTGATGCGTCCTTTCTCAATCGAAAAACTGACGTCATCGACCGCTTTCGTCGAGCCGAAGGACTTGGATACATTCTTGGCAATGACAACGCTATTCATTCCGAGTCTCCCTCGTCAGACGACCCGGACTCAAGCACGGTGCCAAGCAATGTCTGCGCGTCAAGTTCCAAACGCCGGATGGTCGCCATGACCTCCGGCCACTCCTTATCAAGGAATCGTTGCCGTTCAGCTTTCAGCAGCTTCGCCCTGGCGCCATCGATAACAAACATGCCTCGCCCGCGTTTTTTCTCGACGAGTTCCTGGTCAACCAGTTCCTGGTATCCCTTCAGCACGGTTAGTGGATTCAACCGGTATTCGGCTGCGACGTTGCGTACAGACGGTAACGCGTCGCCTTCAGCGAGAACTTCCTCGAGAATCATTGCGACAACCCGATCCCGCAACTGGCGGTAGATCGGCTGATCTTCATTCCACTTTGGGTCCATCAACAATCCACCATCTGCATTGTCATTAACGCTTCGCCGGTTTGGATTCGACGGATGCGTCCGTTTTTACGCTAACCGCGCTTAACTCGACATTGGTTGCGAGACGAGACAATGCCAACGAGTCGCTATTTGACCGAGCCTGGCCTGCCACGATTGCAACGACGAACATTGCAAGCACAGACAGGCCGACAACGCTGTTTATCATTTTGGGAGTGATTGATTTCATGGTTGAGTCCTTAAGCCCCCGCAATGAACTGTCGAGGGGTGACTTGGTGTTATAGTTGACTATAACACTAGAAGGCCGATTTGCAAGGAATAGTTCCTCGTTTCTAACCCCCTGCGGCCATGAGGCTCGTTTAATGAGTACTGTATTACTGGAATAACACTAATAATCCGTGACTTACATAAGCACTCATCATCTGGCTGAGCTCGCCAGTGAATCCGGCCTGCTACTTTCACGCAGCGCCGTCGTCGCCTATGCTCGGGTCATGCGTACTCCACCGGATGATGCGGCGTTAATGCTGCGCTACAAAGATGGCGACACGAGCGCGTTTGAGGTCTTGTATCGCCGTCATAACGACGCGCTCTACCGTTACCTGTTGCGCCTGTGCCGGAACCAGCACACGGCGGAGGACCTGTACCAGGAGACCTGGTCAAAAATAGTCCTCTCGAGGAGCCGTTATCAGCCGACCGCGAAGTTCACCACGTTCTTGTATCGGGTCGCGCACAATTGCTTTATCGATAATATTCGGCGCAACAAAAGACACGATGTTGCGTCAGCCGCAGACCCGGATGAGACAGCCCACCCTGCCGACGAACAGGCGGTGATTGTGGACAAAGGCAAAGCGCGCGCGCGACTCGAGTCGGCACTGCTGCTCTTGCCGGACGAGCAACGCGATGTATTCCTGCTCCACGAAGAAGCGGGCCTCAATCTCGACGCGATCGCATTCGTTACCGGCGCGCCGCGGGAGACCGTAAAGAGCCGGCTGCGTTATGCCGTCAAGAAACTGAAGAATGCAATGATGAATTCAGGCGAAATGAAACAGGGACGCTTGCAGGACTGACGATATGAATCCGAATAACGAACATTCATCCAATACTGATGCAAAAGTCTCGGCCGCCTATAGAGAGGTTGCCACAGAGATTCCTCCTTCGAGACTCGACGATATTGTGCTGAGACACGCGGCGGAGGAGACGAGACAAACCCGGGGTATCGCTGGCTATCTCTATTCCTTTAGGAGCCCGCTTGCCTTTGCTGCAACCCTGGTACTGGCTCTTGGCATCGTGCTGCAGTTTGACAGCGTGATGACGGGTACAACACTGAACTCGACTAATGGCATATCGGCACCAGGCGATGCAAGTGCCGGCGCTGGTAATACTTCCGCAGTAATCGATGCCAATGTCGAGCATATCCAGCAGCAGATGAAACAGAGTGTGCGGGACATGACCGAAGATTTGCTCCGGCAGCCGACGACGGATACCAATAGCACCGCGGATGCCACAAACGCAGAGCCCGCCCGGTTTTGCGGCAAACAACAGCCAGCCTCGGCAGAACTCTGGTGGGCCTGCATAACGGACCTTGAGAGAAATGGACGCCATGATGCGGCGGCGCATGAGCGCCAGTTACTGACAAATACGTATCCCGATTTCTTGCCGGCCGGGTAGAATAGTCTCCAGATCGGCTGGCTGATAGAATCGCCCGCCCCGGAACTTAACTCTCAAGTCTCAAAGACCAGAAATCAGGACCTATAAAATGAAAAATCCCGTTCGCGTCACCATCACCGGCGCTGCCGGCCAGATTGGCTATCAACTTGCGTTTCGCATCGCCTCAGGACAAATGCTCGGCGCAGATCAACCGGTTATTTTGCAGTTGCTCGAAATCACGCCTGCGCTGGAGGCGCTGCAAGGCGTTGTGATGGAGCTTGACGACTGCGCCTTTGACACACTCGCCGGAGTCGTTGCAACCGATGATGCAAACGTTGCATTTGCAGATGCGGAGTATGCGCTGCTGGTTGGCGCCAGGCCACGTGGTCCTGGAATGGAACGCAAGGATCTTCTTGAGGCAAACGCGCAAATTTTCTCGGGCCAGGGTAAGGCGATAAATGAACATGCGAGCCGGGACATTCACATCCTAGTGGTTGGCAACCCGGCCAATACCAATGCGCTGATAACGCGTTGCAACGCACCGGATATTAATCCGGCAAACTTCACCGCAATGACCCGGCTCGATCACAATCGGGCGGCCGCGCAGCTGGCTTCCAAAACCGGCAAGCACAGTAGTGACATCAGACAGCTGACCATCTGGGGCAATCATTCGGCCACCCAATACCCGGACATCTATCATGCAACGGTTGCAGGAACAGCTGCGCTGGATCTTGTGGACAGCAACTGGATTGCCAACGACTTTATTTCGACGGTGCAACAGCGTGGCGCCGCGATAATCAAGGCCAGGGGCGCCTCGTCGGCCGCGTCCGCCGCATCGGCTGCCATTGATCATATGCATGACTGGGTGCTGGGAACCCCTGATGACAACTGGGTCAGCATGGCCATCCCTGCGGACGGCAGCTACGGTATCGAAGAAGGCGTAATCTATTCCCACCCTGTACGCTGCAGCAATGGCCAGTATGAAATTGTGCAGGGACTTGAGATCAGCGACTTCAGTCGTGAACGAATGCAGGCAACGGAGTCTGAGCTAAGGCAAGAGCGGGCCGCGATAGAACATCTCCTGTAGGGCTGTCTTGCTTGCAATAACGAGGTAGATATTTTGTTCAGTTTTATTGTCGGTTTATTTTGGTTCCTGGTGTTCGCCGGTGGTGGAATTTACCTGGCGTATAACCGCATTAACCTGCTTGCTTCCAGCATTGCTGTTGGCGCGGCGCTCGTCGCTTACTCCTTGTTTGGTTCGGCATCCGCACTTTGGTTAATCTTCCTGTGGCTTGCATACGTGCCGCTGATCATTGCCAACCTCGAAGACTTTCGTCGCGAGAAAATCTCCAGGCCGGCCCTCGCCATTTATCGAAAGATGCTGCCGTCAATGTCCGATACAGAACGCGAGGCACTTGAGGCGGGCAGCGTCTGGTGGGACGGCGAGCTGTTTTCCGGCATGCCGGACTGGGACAAGCTGATGTCCTCTCCAGTGCCGGTGTTGTCAGACGAAGAACAGGCTTTCATGGACGGCCCGTGCGAAGAACTGTGCCGCATGCTCGACGACTGGGATATCTCACACCATCGCAGCGACATGCCGACCGAAGTCTGGGCGTTCATTAAAAAGCATCGTTTTTTCGCAATGATCATTCCAAAGCATTACGGCGGACTCGAGTTTTCTGCGTACGCCAACGCCATGGTTATCACAAAACTGTCAAGTAGAAATACCACGGCAGCATCAACAGTCGGCGTGCCGAACTCATTGGGTCCGGCGGAGCTGTTGTTGCACTACGGTACCGAGGAGCAAAAAGACCGCTACCTGCCGTCGCTGGCAAGCGGTGATGAAATTCCCTGTTTCGCGTTGACCTCGCCGCATGCCGGGTCGGACGCGGCGGCGCTTATCGACAACGGCGTCGTTTGCAAAGGCACTTGGCAGGGCAAGCAGATAACCGGAATCCTGCTGAACTGGGACAAGCGCTACATCACACTGGCGCCGGTCGCTACAGTGCTCGGACTGGCTTTCAAGTTGTATGACCCGGACCACCTTATTGGTGACCAGGACGAATACGGCATTACAGCAGCGCTGATCCCGACCGATACAGAAGGCGTGACCGTTGGCCGCCGCCACAATCCGCTGAATATTGCATTCCAGAATGGTCCGACAACCGGCGAGAATGTTTTCGTACCTCTCGACTACATCATCGGTGGGCAGGAAATGGCCGGCAAAGGCTGGAAAATGCTGGTCGAGCTGCTTGCCGTCGGGCGCGCTATTACACTTCCGTCGAGCGCGGCAGGCGGAAGCCAGGCCGCTTCATGGTCATCCGGCGCATACACAACGCTCCGCAAGCAATTCGGCATATCGATTGCCAAATTTGATGGTGTTGGCGAAGCTCTCGCGCGCATCGGTGGCCACACATACATCATGAACGCCGCAGTAGCAGTAACCGCCGGCGCCATCGATCAGGGAGAAAAGCCGGCCGTTCCGTCCGCCATTCTTAAATATCACTGCACTGAGCTTGGCCGGAAAGTCGCGAATGACACCATGGACGTTCACGGCGGCAAGGCCATCATGATGGGGCCGAAGAATTACGTTGCTCGCGGTTACATGGCAACGCCAATCGCAATTACGGTCGAGGGCGCAAACATCCTCACTCGTAGTCTTATCATTTTCGGCCAGGGCGCGATTCGCTGCCATCCGTTCGTGCTGCGCGAATTGCAGGCCGCTCAAAACGAAAACAAGGAGCGTGGCCTGACCGAATTTGACGATGCCCTGTTTTCGCATATTGGCTACGCAATCAGTAACACCGCAAGAGCGTTTTTCCTGGCATTGACGCATGCCAAGTTCAGTAACGTTCCACTGAATACGCCAACACGCCGTTATTATCAGAACATCAACCGTTACAGCGCGGCATTCGCGCTGGCGTCCGACTTTGCGATGTTGACGCTTGGCGGCAAACTCAAGATCAAGGAATTATTGTCCGCGCGCCTGGGCGATGTACTTAGCGCAATGTATCTTGCATCGACGGTTCTCAAACACTTTGAGAATCAGGGGCGACGCGCCAGTGACCTGCCGCTGGTGGAGTGGTCCGTGCGCACGCTGATGTACCACGCGCAGGAGCAGTTACACAGTTTCCTGCAAAACTTCCCGAACCGACCGATTGCAATGATGTTGCGTATCTTTATTTTCCCAAGAGGACGCACCTATTCGGCACCGTCGGATGCGCTGGGACGCAAGGTCGTGGACTTGATGACCAGCAGCGGCGAAGCTCGCGATCGTTTGAGTCAACAAGCTTATACGACCCTGGAGCCCGGCAATCCGCTCGGTCTGTTGCAAGAAGCGTTGCTTCTGTCAGAAGCGATGGCTCCGCTCGAGAACAAAGTGCGGCAGGCTCAAAAGGACGGGGTTATCCATTCGACCTACCTGGGCCAGCAAATTGATGAGGCAGAAAGTGCCGATATAATCAGCAAAGCACAAGCGAGTCAGATGCGCGATTACCATCAAAAGGTGCTCGACATTCTGGCAGTTGACGACTTCGCGCCCGAGGACTTTGGCCGCTCCGGTTCAGTCGAAAAGACGGCCAGCGCAAAGCCGGCGAAGGCAAGTCGGAAAACAAAAAAGAAAGTCGCCAGCAAGAAAAAGGTCGCAAAAAAGAAAGTCGCCAGCAAGAAAAAGAAAAAAGCGAGTTAACATCGCGCATCCGGGAATCGTCTGAGAGCGCATGCCGGAACAACAGCACGGGGTGAAGAATGTCTGTCAGCTCAGGACTAATTTATGAAGTCACGCTAACGATAGAGCATGACATCGTTGATACGTTTGACGGCTGGCTTGCCAACCATGTTGAAGAAATGCTGGCAATTCCGGGATTCGTCAGCGCAAACGTATTTGCCCTGGACGACGATGAAGACGGCAACGCGCAGCGCGTAACCCAGTATATTCTCGAAAGCGAAGGCCACCTGGATTCTTACCTGGCCGACCGGTCGGCCGGGATGCGCCAGTCCGGTATCGATCGTTTCGGCGATCAATTTAGCGCCACTCGCCGAATCCTTCGCGAAACAGACATTGCAGATGGCCACATCATGGCAATCGAAAATTGCCTGAATTGCGGCACAGCCTTGAGCGGACAATATTGCGGCAATTGCGGGCAACGCGCACGGAGCCGCCTGATCAGCCTGTGGGAACTGCTAAGCGACTCATTCGGTGACCTGTTCGAACTCGACTCGAGAATCTGGCGAACGCTGGGCCCGCTACTGGTTCGCCCCGGCAAGCTGACCTATGAGTACCTGCAGGGCAGACGGACTCGCTTTATGCCGCCTTTTCGCACTTACCTGGTATTAAGTATTTTGTTTTTCCTGATGCTTCTTTTTGATCCCAAAGATGAATTCGGCATCTTCTTTGAGCCGACAGACGAACAAGCGCAGCAGTCGGAAGATACCGACGACGAAGCGACTGACGAATCGGAAGCCGAGGTTGTATGGGATGGCGTTGGTCTAACGATAACAACGGACAATCCTGAAGATGACTCCGATGAAGATTGCAGCGATTGGTCGCTTGACGATATGGAGAGCGAGGCGCCCGAATGGTTGGCTCGACGCTTATCTCGCGAACGATTGCAGGCGCTGTGCGAAAAGGTCGCCGCCGACGACGGCGCTGCCCTTGTAGAAAAGCTGAAGGACAATATTCCTGCAGCGTTGTTCGTGTTATTGCCATTGATGGCTTTCGTTTTAAAATTGCTGTATCCACTTTCGAAGCGCTACTACGTCGAACACTTATTGTTCGTCGTGCACTTTCATGCGTTTTTCTTTTTGATGTTGATTCTTCAGATGCTGTTTTCGCGATTGGGCACTTTGCTTGCGCTTCCGGAAAGCATTGTCACCATTACCCTGGTGACCGCGTCACTGTACATTCCCGTTTACCTCTATAGAGCCATGCGCCGGGTTTATGGCCAGCGGCACCTGGTAACCATTCCCAAATTCATGAGCGTGATCGTCGCCTATTTCGTTGGCATCCTGGGTACTCTCGCCATCGTCGGCGTGCTCGCCGCATTCTCTATATGATGGGCAACCGGGCAGCATTCGACATAAGCGATTCCACCGCAGGCAGCAGCCCTTTTTCATCACGCCAGCGCTGCTTTTCGACGGTCTTCGGGCCCTGTAGAATCAGATACTTGAGCGATGCCGCTCTGACGCTTAGAATTCCCGGTCCATATTGACGACACAACCTCGAACGAGTCATCCAAACAAGCAGCCAATGAGTAACAAACGAATAGGAATCAGCGGGTTAGCCGCTTATGTACCACCTTATCGAGTGTGGCTGGAGGATTGGTGTGAGTGGACCGACAACCAGTGGCCCAAGATTCGGGAGGTTGTCGGGCGCAGTTTTCGGGTTCGCGGCCCAAATCACAGCATTTATACGATGGCCGCGACAGCCGTCATACGACTGATTCGGCAATACGATATTGACCCTGAGCGAGTGAAGTTTCTGGGCCTCGGCACCGAGTCCAGCACCGATAATTCCGCTGGTGCAATTATCGTCAAGGGCATGGTCGACCGGGCACTGGTCGCCGAGGGCAAGGCACCGATATCGAGAAGTTGCGAAGTCCCGGAATTCAAGCACGCTTGTCTGGGCGGCGTCTACGGTATGAAAGGCGCACTGCGGCAACTTGCACTCGATGGCGCCGGTACACAGTCCATTGTCGTGTGCGCAGACATTGCTGAATATGCTCGTGGCAGCAGCGGCGAGCCAACCCAGGGCGCCGGCGCAGTAGCCATGCTGCTGGAGGAGAACCCGACGCTCGCCGAGGTTGATCTTGTTCGATCGGGATCGGCGTCAGACTATCGCATAATGGACTTTCGCAAGCCCATGTCGCGATTTTGCGGACAGGACCGCAGCGAAAGCCACCAGGTCCAGGACTTCCCGGTATTCAATGGCAAGTATTCGACTACCTGTTATATCGACGAAACACTGCACGCTTTGAATGACATGTACGAAAAACGCGGTCTGGTTGCCGCCGACTACATGCGTTCGCTTCAAACCGTATTTATGCACCGCCCATACCGACGCATGCCTGAAACCGGTTGGGCTATTTCTTATCTGTTTGCGCTCGGCAACGGCAATGCAGAAGACCGTGCAGAGCTTGCTTCATATTGTTACGAGTCCGGCGTCGATCCGGCAGCACTCCTTGTAGAAATGGTTTCAAAGCCAGAGGTTGCGTTGCTCGCTCACCCTGACCGCATGAGTTATGAGGCTTACCCGCTAACGATGGCGGTTTTTCGAATCTTCCGCGCGTCGCGAAAATACCGCACAGAGATTCTCGACAAGCTGGCGCTTGGCAGCGACAAGATGCTCGATCTTGGCAATTTGTATACAGCAGCATTGCCGGCCTGGATGGCCGCCGGATTTGAGCAGGCAGCCGACGAAGGCCGCGATCTGGCAGGCGAGGAAATACTCACGCTGGGATACGGCAGCGGCGATGCGGCAGAAGTCATTCCGATCACGGTATCGGATTCATGGCGTGCTGCAACGCAGTCAATACGCTTCGCCGAAGCAATGGAATTCTCGATTGACCTGAGCCAACACCAGTACGAGTGCCTTCACGATGGCCGGCGCGTCAGCGGGCTGGACTACGTCGCACGCGATGAGTTCGTTATTGAAAAGGTTGGCCGCACCGACCAACGGCATTTCAAAGATGTCGGTATCGAGTACTACCGCTACGTCGGTTGATCAACTCGTTCCACCAAGATACCGCCCAAGCACATCCGCGTGCTCGCCGTTTAATCGATCCCACTCCTGCTTGAACCAAGGCGTAAAACGACCTTCGTCAGCCTCAATTTCCGCAGCAAGTTCCTCCGCCGAAACAAATCGTATAGCCTCTATTTCGGTTATGTTCTGACGTATGTCCTGCAGGCAGCGTCCAAGATAGACAGAACACAACTCATGCTCCGATCCCTGGTCGCCGAAGGGCACCTGGTAACGAAACTTGTAAACATATTCGAGTTCGACTGCGACACCCAACTCTTGTTGCAGGCGCCGCTCCGTCGCAACCTGCATCGACTCTCCCTGTCGCGGATGACTGCAACAGCTGTTAGACCAAAACTCGGGCCACAAGCGCTTGTTCTTGCCACGCTGCTGCAACAGCAACCGGCCTTGCCCATTGAAAATGAAAACCGAGAATGCACGATGCAACAGGCCATCACCGTCATGACACTCTGCTTTGCTGCGGTAGCCAATTTCATTGTCTGCTTCGTCAACAAGAATCAGCTTCTCGTTTTCTGACGACACTACTTTATCCTGCAATTTCCAAATTCCTGTTTAATCAGTTGATCTGCAGGGTTTGATAGCCCGCGTCGCGTAGTGCCGAAGAAACGGCATCCTGTGTGCCTGGGCATAGTGCGACAATCGAGCCACCGCCGCCAGCACCTGTTAACTTCGCCCCGATCGCGCCGTGATTTCTTGCGAGTGCAACCATGGTCTCGAGTTCCGGCGTTGAAACCTCAATGCCGTTCAGAATTCCGTGACAAATATTCATTTGCGCGCCAAGCGTTGCGTAATCTTCCGCTTCTAGCGCTTCATGACCAGCCAGGCTAAGACGGTCTATCTGGTCAAACAGGGAATCGTACAATGATGGATTGTGCTCATAGCGTTTGCGTACCGCGGCGACCTGATCAAGAGTCATCCCCGGGCTGCCGCTACAGGCGATTACAAGCGGTGGCGTTCTCTTCAGCTTGATTGATCTTTGAATTGGCTTGTCATTTTTCCGGAACAACAGGGCTTGCCCATAAACGGCCAACGTATTGTCTATGCCCGACGGCTCGCCGTGGGCCAGTTTTTCGCACTCGAACGTCAGGCGATTGATTGCATCGTCCGTCAGGCTCAAACCCAGCAAGGCGTTCAGCGCACGCGCCATTGCAGCGGCCAGCGCCGCAGAAGTACCCAGACCTTGCGCTACCGGCAGCCGGGTTTGTATCTCCATCTGCAGGTTTTCCGCAGCGACTTCCATTTGGGTCAAGAGCAGCTGCAGAACCGCTGCCGCGCCTGCGACTGACTCATCGTTGCGCGTGAACGACTCATCAATTCCCCAGTCGGGAATACGCAGGACAACTGGTCCCTTGGTTTTTTTGCAATGCGCGGTCATCGCATTCTTGATTGGCAGAGCCAACGCATGCTTGCCGTAGACAACGGCATGCTCCCCCAGAAGGATTACTTTCCCCGCTGCGATTCCGCTTGACCAGCCATCACCGACGGCACGATTCCTGTCTTTCCGGAGATCTGCAATCAGCTCTTGGGCTTTCCAGTCTTTGACTTCACCGCTATCGATCAATCCTTGCACGACCTGGTCGAAAATCTCCGCTGGTGCGCCCGCCAGTTCGGCAACGCTGCGGGCATGCAGGCTCATATGCCCTTTCTGGATTCCGCTGCTAACCAACGCGCGCAAAGCTGCAAAGTTTTGTGCGAGACCAACGGAACACATTAACTCGGCCAACTCTGTTGCCGATTCGACTGCCGCAATTTTCAAGCCAATGCGGGCGCCGGGATTCGTTTTCAGCGAACCACCGACAATACCGACCTTTAACGGCAGTGTGATCTCTCCGTGCAGATCACCTTCTTTGGTTTTGGTCCAGTTCGTCAGCGCCCGGTAACTGCCATCGCGACTTGCGTAAGCATGTGCGGCCGCTTCAATGGCACGCCAGTCGTTGCCGGTCGCAATCGCGACGGCGTCTATGCCGTTCATTACACCTTTGTTATGCGTCGTTGCTCTGTAGCGATCGGCTATTGCAAGCTCATTGGCCATGACGATGCCATCCCTGACCGCCTCGGGCGCATGCCCTGGCATTCGCAGGCATTCAAGCGGCAAAGTCACCGACGACGTCACCAATGCCTGGTCCGTAAGATTGCTTAAAATTCGCAAGCCAACCTTGCAGCCGGACCGCCTTTCGATGCCGGGTGCGAGACCTTCGCAGATTGTATTTACGATATTGGCGCCCATTGCGTCGCAAGTATCGACCGCAATGTGTACGACGACGCTCCAACTGCCGCTCGCGAGTTTGTGTTTGACAATTTCGATTGATCGAGCACCACCGCCGCGCTTTTGCAGCTTCGGTTGCAACGCGTTTGCTTCTTGCAGCAATTCGTCTTCAGCGGCCAGCAAAATTTCGATAACGTTGTCCGGGTCGTTAACGTCAACGAGTTGCACCTGGCCGACTAATACCTGTTCACCCGAGTGTGCTGTGATGCCTCCGTCATGCCGCATTAGACGTGCGGCAGCACTTAAACCGGCAACCACAGAAGGTTCCTCTATAACCATCGGCACAACATAGTCTCGACCGTTGACCAGGAAATTGGGCGCTACGGCCAACGGCATACCAAAAACGCTGATGACATTTTCGACCATTTTGTCTGCCACATCGCGTGGCAGCATGCCGGCAGATTGCCGCAGCAATTTTACGTCGTCCGAGTCAATGAATCCACGGTCGGCAAGCGTATCCAGCCGCTCCGCAACGCGCTTCCTGAAAAAACCCGGCAACCGTGAATCACTCATGTTTGCAATCACCGACGGTGAGGCCGTCATCGTCAATACTCAAATTCAGATCATAGAAGCTTCTGGCCGCCGAAATGTCGACGAACTGGTCTAACGCGTCCTTGCTCAAAGCCAGAACCATTCCAACATCACCTCCACCGGCGCCACAGGGCTTATATACCACGCCGCTGTCTTGCGCCAACTCAAACAGTTCCGCATGTCCCCCATCAAAAATGCCCAAGCCATGCGCGTTGTTGAATTCGACAAGATTTTCTGCGTACGAGCCGAACAGGGACATGATTTCTTCGGCATCGGAGTCGCTCCAGGCACTGACAATCGCCGCGCTCGCGGCAGCGAGGTTCTGTCGAGCGTTGCTGCCAACGTCGGCTGTTGCAAACTGCAACAGCTTATCGGATGTGCTGACCGACTGGCCGCTCCACAGAACGGCCATTTGTAAATCGCCGCGCCACTTCATTGGATACAACATCGCCGGATTACCGATGCGGTATTCAATCAAACCGCCGATATACGACGCGGCTATGTCGGCGCCGCTGCCACGCCCATCCTGGAACTGGCGGTGGGATTCAATCATCTGATCAACATCAACCGTTCCGTGTTGCAAGCTGGTGATCGCGGCCGACAACGCGACCGTCAATGCTGCACTCCCCCCCAGACCGAATTTTCGTGCGGACGATGGGTCGGTGAACGCCCGGGTATCGAGCACCATGTCAATCGGCGCGGGCGGCGTCGGTTGCAGTGCTGCCCAGACTTGTTCCAGCAATGAAAAATCCGGTCGTTCCGCATCACTTGTTTGCCAGTCGAATACACCGCTCGCATCGACCGAGAACAAGAACCGGTCGTCTGCAAATCCGGGACTCGTGACAGCATGCTGAGCCAAGCCGCTGTCCTGGATGCTTACGCTCGCGCGCCTGTTTATCGCGACGCACAGTGAAGGCGCGCCGTCCAAAACGACGTACTCACCGCAGAGCAGAATCTTGCCGGGGGCGGATGTGACGATTCGATTCACGACATACCCAGCAAACGCGCGCCACCACCGAGCGTCGATGCCATGGTATCGATCACTCCATCCGTCTCCTGCAATGCTTTGCGCACCTGGTCCGCAAAATCGGGCAAACAAACTGCTTTAACTTGCGGGCCGGCATCAATGGTGAAAAATACCGGCACACCGTCTGCCTGCAAACGTCTGACCGTCTCCATGCAAGCCAGCGTTGCTTTGTTCCAATACACAACCGGTGGCCGGGAAGCCCACATGACGGAGTGCATTTTCAGGCAATTGTGTTCCGAGATCGCAGCCAATGCCGAAAAATCCCGATCTGCGACAGCCGATCGTGCAATTTCCAGATCGTGATCCTGATGTTCCAGCCAACTCGCGTAGAACGGCGACGTCTTCGCACTGAGTTTCATCGCATCGCTCGAGCTAACGGGTTTCTCGCCTGTTGCCGTGATTGCCACAATCACCTGCATCGGCCATGCGTTCTCCTGAAGTATCGATTCGACGGCAATCGCAGGCGATCCTTCTTCTTCGATCAGTTGCAGCTCAACGAAGCCGCCATACAACGAGCGTGCGGCGGAGCCCGACGCCTGCCCGGCGGCCCGTGCCAGCGACAATGTGTCGGGCTGCTTGTCTGCCGCCCGGCTTGCTGCCACCACCAGCGCCGCAAACGAGGAAGCGGATGAAGCCAGTCCTGCCGCAATCGGAAAATTACAGATACTCTCGATCACCGCCGGCGACCGCTTCGCGCCAAGGAGATTGTCCAGACAGTGTGTCACGCGTGGCAACATTCTTTCGGCGGGTTCGCCGTTAAGCTGCAGTTCGTCCGCGCCAAGGCGATCGTCGAATTCGACCGTCATTCGAGTCTCTAACGAGTCCAGCGTTATCGACAATGACCCGACCGCCGGAATGTTTCCGGCGACATCTTGTTTGCCCCAATACTTGATGAGCGCGATATTTGGTTGTGCAACAGCTGACGCGCGCATGAGTGATCCTCAGTGCAATTTCCAAAGACTTGCAGGATAGAAAGGAGGGCCCGGATTATAGCCCAGACGCTGATATTCGACAGACCTCGTTGGCTCAATCGGTGTACGCTACGACACCGGCATTTTCGCGGAGCATCCATTCTTGGCAGGTACAGAATCCGAACTGTTTGATAGCTACATCCGACGCGTCAAT
>SMVA01445568.1_pt1 | contig 34641 bp, 42 predicted proteins | sample 2456451 | NCBI WGS metagenome assembly SMVA01 (sample SAMN11095933, study PRJNA526329) | marine sediment metagenome | biome: Marine sediment; feature: Surficial sediment; material: Deep marine sediment; isolation source: Hadal surficial sediment | place: Pacific Ocean | collected 2014-05 | depth... | reverse complement strand
GTGATGCCGGGCGACAACGTGCAGATGAAGGCGGAACTGATCGCGCCGATCGCGATGGAAGAAGGCTTGCGGTTCGCGATTCGCGAAGGCGGCCGGACCGTCGGCGCCGGCGTGGTGGCGAAGGTGATCGAGTAACAACGGATAGGCCAGTAGCTCAATTGGCAGAGCGGCGGTCTCCAAAACCGCAGGTTGGGGGTTCGATTCCCTCCTGGCCTGCCAATTGACGGGCGAAGAGTTCGTTTCAGAACACTTATGAATGCAAAAGCAGAATCAAGTCCAGGGCCGCTGGACACGGTCAAACTCGTATTGGCCGCAGCGGTCCTGGTCGGTGGTATAGCCGCCTATAACATTTACGAGAATGAGTCGTTGCTGCTGCGCGTGGCCGGCGTGCTGGTTGCGTTCGGGATCGGCACCGTCATCGCATTTCAGTCCGTGCAGGGCCAGGCGACATGGCAATTCATTCAGAGTTCGCGTGGCGAAATCCGTAAGGTCATCTGGCCGACGCGCCAGGAAACCGTGCAGACGACGCTGACGGTCCTGGTTTTTGCGTTTTTCATGGGCGTGTTTTTCTGGATTTTAGATCTTTTCCTGTTGTGGGGTACGCGACTCGTGACGGGCCAGGGAGGTTAAGGCATGGCATTTAAGTGGTATGTCGTGCACGCGTACTCGAACTTCGAGAAGAAGGTGAAGACGGCACTCGAGGAACGCATCAAGCTGAATGGACTGGATCATAAGTTCGGCAAGATCCTTGTGCCGACCGAGGAAATTGTCGAAATGAGGGATGGGAAAAAGCGCAGCAGCGAACGGAAATTTTTTCCGGGCTATGTGCTCGTCGAGATGGACCTCGATGAACAGACTTGGCATCTCGTCAAAGAAGTGCCGAAGGTTCTCGGATTTATAGGAGGTTCGAGCGACCGGCCTGCACCGATCTCTGAACAGGAAGCGAATTCGATTCTGGAACGGGTCGAGGAGGGCGCCGACAAGCCGAGGCCCAAGGTGCTGTTCGAGCCCGGCGAGGTGGTGCGCGTTGTCGATGGTCCGTTCAATGACTTCAACGGCGTCGTCGAGAATGTGAATTACGATAAAAGCAAATTGAGCGTTGCAGTCCAGATCCTCGGTCGTGCGACCCCGGTGGAGCTGGATTTCACACAGGTTGAGAAAAGTTAGACACGGGGTCAGACCCCATTTCGATAAGGGAAAAAATGGGGTCTGACCCCATTCTTTAACATGGCAAAGAAAGTCGAGACATACATAAAGCTGCAAGTGCCCGCCGGCAAGGCCAACCCGAGTCCGCCCGTGGGCCCGGCGCTCGGTCAGCATGGCGTTAACATTATGGAATTCTGTAAGGCGTTCAACGCCGAGACTCAGAACATGGAGCCGAACATACCGATTCCGGTCGTTATGACGGTATACAGTGATCGCAGTTTCACGTTTATTACGAAGACGCCTCCCGCATCCGTGCTGCTTAAGAAAGCGGCTGGAATACCGAAAGGCAGCGGCGAACCAAACACTAATAAGGTCGGCAAGGTCACGCGTGCGAATCTCGAAGAGATTGCGAAAGCCAAGGACCCTGATTTGACCGCTGCGGATCTCGACGCGGCCGTGCGTACGATCGCCGGCAGCGCCCGCAGCATGGGTATCGACGTGGAGGGCGTCTGACATGGCAAAAAACAGTAAGCGCATGCGGGAGATCAGTGAGAAAGTCTCCCGGACCGAGATTCATCCCGTCGATGAGGCGCTTAGGCTCGTCAAGGAAATGGCGGGTGCCAAGTTCACGGAATCGGTTGACGTCGCCGTCAATTTAGGTATCGATCCGAAGAAATCCGATCAGACAGTTCGCGGATCGACGGTTTTGCCGAACGGGATAGGCAAGGAAATGCGGGTTGCCGTGTTCACGCAGGGCGAGAACGTGGACAAGGCGAGAGCGGCCGGCGCCGACGCGGTCGGGCTCGAAGATCTGGCGGAAAAAATGAAAGGCGGCGACATCGCATTCGATACGGTCATCGCATCGCCGGATGCCATGCGTGTCGTCGGGCAGTTGGGCAAAATTCTCGGTCCGCGCGGACTCATGCCGAACCCGAAGGTCGGCACCGTGGCCCAGGATATCGAAGCGGCCGTCAAGAATGCGAAATCCGGTCAGGTTCAGTTTCGCGCCGATAAGGGCGGCATCGTGCATTGCACTATCGGTAGGGTGAATTTCGAAGTCAGCGCACTCAAGGAGAATCTTGCAGCGTTGTTGGCCGAGCTGTTAAAGGCAAAGCCGTCGTCAGCGAAAGGGCAGTACCTCAAACGCATGACGTTATCCTCGACCATGGGCCCCGGCGTGGTCGTGGACCATTCGACGGTGGACAGCTAAGGGCTTCTTGGGAAGATAGAGTAAGAGGGCGCCGAATTTATTTTCGGCACCTTACTTCACAAACATCGAAGACCGCAGGTGGCAAAGGCACTTAGTGCCGGCGCCTTAATGAATGTTCGGATGCCTGCGCAGATGGTGTTACTCGAATCAGGTTTTCCTGGTGACGGTCGCCATTTTGGACAACCGCGTAAGGTTTCACGGTTGCGTAGTGACAACGAAGCTAGGAGAAGACGATGGCACTCAGGCTCGAAGACAAGAAGGCTCTTGTCGCCGAGGTGAACGAGGTGGCTGCGTCTGCGGAATCGGCAATTGCTGCCGGATACCGGGGGCTCAGCGTAGCGCAAATGACCGAGTTTCGGGCCAAGGCCCGCAACGAGGGCGTCTATGTGCGCGTCGTCAAAAACACCTTGGCCAAACGTGCTGTCGTGGGCACCGAGTTCGAATGTCTCACCGATGTGTTGCAAGGTCCGATTCTCCTGGCGTTTTCCCGCGATGACCCCGGCGCCGCCGCGCGCGTGGTCAAAGGATTTGCCAAGGACAACGAGGATCTCGCAACCCGAGCCATCGTTATCGGCGGCACCTTATACGGTCCCGAGGAGCTCGGGCGACTCGCGAGTCTGCCGAACCTGGACCAGGCCCGGGCGCTGTTGCTCGGGGTGCTGCAGGCGCCGTTTGCCAAGCTCGTGGGCACCCTTGCAGAGCCCCCGTCTATGCTGGCGCGGGTGCTCGGCAGTCGCAACGAATCGGGTTGAGTCTGGAGTGCGTTGATTACACTGCGCTTATTTGTTTTGAGTAACCAATTTTATCAGGAGTTAAAAAATGGCCATGTCAAATGAAGATCTGCTCAAGGAACTGAGCGCCAAGCCGATCATGGAAGTCGTTGAACTCGTCAAGATGCTCGAGGACGAGTGGGGCGTATCCGCTGCGGCGCCAGTCGCGGTTGCGGCCGCACCCGGTGCCGACGCCGACGCTGCCGTGGAGGAACAGACTGAATTCGACGTCGTGATGTCGTCATTCGGTGCCAACAAGGTGTCCGTCATCAAGGCCGTGCGCACGATCACCGCCCTCGGTTTGAAGGAAGCCAAGGATATGGTCGAAGGTGTGCCGGCGACTGTCAAAGAAGGTATTCCGAAGGACGAAGCGGAAGAGGTTAAAAAGCAGCTTGAAGAAGCAGGCGCTGCTGTCGAAATTAAGTAGTCGGCGCGTTGGTCTGCAGATGTCGGCAAAAAAAAGGCGCCGGAATTATATCCGGCAGCAGGTCGTTTTTGTCGATTTTTGCGGTTCCGGGAATAATTCCGGCGCCTTTTCTTGCCTTCGCGGCTTGTTAACGCGGTAACGCGTAGAATTACAGAGGTCATACTTCATGGCGTATTCATTTACCGAGAAAAAACGAATCCGCAAGGATTTCGGTAAACGACCCAGTATTCTGGAAGTCCCTTATTTGTTGGCGATTCAGCTCGATTCCTACAAGAAATTCTTGCAGGTAGATAAAGCCGTGGAAGTCCGTGAAGACTTTGGTCTTCACGCCGCGTTCAAGAGTGTTTTTCCGATTGTCAGCTATACCGGCGGTGCGGCGCTCGAATATTGCAGTTACCGCCTCGGTGAGCCGGTTTTTGATGTCAAGGAATGCCAGTCGCGCGGTCTGACCTATGCGGCTCCGCTGCGTGTGCAAGTCCGTCTCGTTATATACGAAAAGACCGGATCGAAGAAAATCGTCAAGGAAGTTCGCGAGCAGGAAGTCTATCTCGGCGAAATGCCGCTCATGACTAATCACGGAACCTTTGTCATCAATGGTACTGAGCGCGTGGTCGTCTCACAGCTGCACCGTTCTCCGGGCGTGTTCTTCGATCACGACAAGGGTAAGACCCACTCTTCGGGCAAACTATTGTTCTCGGCGCGGGTTATCCCGTACCGAGGCTCGTGGCTGGATTTCGAATTCGACGCCAAAGATGCCGTGTTTGCCCGTATAGACCGTCGGCGCAAGTTACCCGTGACGATCATATTGCGCGCGCTCGAGTACACAAACGAAGAAATGCTCGATATGTTTTTCGAAAAGAGTGATTTCCATCTCTCGAAGAAGGAAATCAAGATGGAACTGGTACCGAGCCGAATGCGCGGCGAAACGGCGACGTTTGACATCAAGGTCGGGCGGAAGCTCATCGTCGAGGACGGCAAGCGGATTACGGCTCGACATGTACGCGAGATGGAAAAGTCCACCGCGAAAACCATGATCGTCCCGAACGACTACCTCGAAGGCAAGATCCTGGCGCACGATATCGTGGTTCAGGATACGGGTGAGCTGTTGGCCGCAGCCAATGATGAGCTGACGGCGGAGTTGGTCGAAAAACTGATCGAAAGTGACATCGATCACATTCAGGTCATCTACGTGAATGATCTCGATCAGGGTCCGTATATCTCGAATACGCTGAAAATCGATTCATCGACGACCCAACTCGAGGCGCTCGTCGAGATTTATCGCATGATGCGCCCCGGCGAACCGCCGACCAAGGACGCGGCCGAAAATTTGTTCAAGAATCTGTTTTTCAATCCCGAACGCTACGATCTGTCGGCCGTCGGGCGAATGAAATTCAACCGGCGCGTGGGACGGGCGGAGATTGAGGGCTCAAGCGTGCTGAGCAAGGAAGACATCGTTGCCGTTTTGAAGATCCTGATGGATATTCGAAACGGCAAAGGCATTGTCGATGACATCGATCACCTCGGTAACCGCCGGGTCAGAAGCGTCGGCGAAATGGCCGAAAATGCTTTCCGCGTCGGTCTCGTCCGCGTCGAGCGTGCCGTCAAGGAGCGCCTGACTTTGGCCGAGTCCGAAGGCCTCATGCCGCAGGAGATGATCAACGCGAAGCCCGTGGCCGCCGCCGTCAAGGAGTTCTTCGGTTCGAGTCAGCTCTCGCAGTTTATGGATCAGAATAATCCGCTGTCGGAAATCACGCACAAGCGGCGGGTCTCGGCACTCGGCCCCGGCGGCTTGACACGCGAACGGGCGGGATTCGAAGTCCGTGACGTGCATCCGACACATTATGGCCGGGTCTGCCCGATCGAGACGCCCGAAGGCCCGAATATCGGCCTGATCAATTCGCTGTCCGTCTACGCGCGGACGAATGAATACGGGTTCCTCGAGACGCCTTACCGCAAGATTAAGGACGGCAAAGTAACAAGCGAGATTCAATACCTGTCGGCCATCGAGGAAGGCCAGTTCGTTATCGCGCAGGCGAATGCTGATCTGACGAGCAAAGGCGAGTTCTCCGAAGCGCTGGTCTCGGTTCGATACCAGAATGAATTTACGCTGCGGCCGAAGGGCGAGATCGATTACATGGACGTGTCACCGCAGCAGATCGTTTCGGTTGCAGCCTCTTTGATTCCGTTCCTCGAGCATGACGACGCGAATCGAGCGCTCATGGGCTCGAATATGCAGCGGCAAGCCGTGCCGACTTTGCGTTCCGAAACACCGCTTGTCGGCACCGGCATGGAACGTACCGTCGCGATCGACTCGGGCGTAACCGTCGTGTCGAACCGTGGTGGCATCGTCGATTCGGTCGATGCGTCGCGCATCGTCGTTCGCGTTCACGATTCGGAGACCAGTGCAGATGAGGCCGGCGTCGATATCTATAACCTGACCAAATACACACGTTCGAACCAGAATACGTGTATCAACCAGCGACCCCTCGTCAAGGCCGGCGACGTCATCGAAAAGAATGACGTCCTGGCGGACGGAGCGTCCACGAGCTTGGGCGAACTGGCCCTCGGCCAGAACCTGCTCGTGGCTTTCATGCCATGGAACGGCTACAACTTTGAGGACTCAATACTGATATCCGAGCAGCTCGTCCGCGAGAATCGCTTTACGACGATTCATATCGAGGAACTGACCTGCGTTGCCCGGGATACGAAGCTCGGTTCCGAGGAAGTGACGGCAGATATTCCGAACGTCGGCGATGCGGCGCTGGCCAAGCTCGACGAGGCTGGCATCGCGTTTATCGGTGCCGAGGTCAAGGCGGGTGAAATCCTGGTCGGCAAGGTCACGCCGAAAGGCGAGACTCAGTTGACGCCGGAAGAAAAGCTTTTGCGCGCGATTTTCGGCGAAAAGGCTTCTGACGTGAAAGACACTTCACTGCGCGTGCCGCCCGGTATGGACGGTACGGTCATAGACGTCCGCGTGTTCATACGCGAGGGTGTCGAAAAGGACTCACGCGCGCTGAACATCGAAGCAGCCGAAATCGAAAGTGTGAAGAAGGATCTCAACGATCAGCGTCGCATACTCGAAGGCGACATTTTCGATCGCGTCGAGCGCATGTTACTCGGTAAGCAAGTTGACGGCGGTCCGGACAAGCTGAAGGCCGGTAGCAAGGTCACGAAAGCGTATCTCGACGAGTTGTCGCGTGAACAGTGGTTCGAGATACGCCTGCGTAACGACACCGCTAACAAGGAACTGGAAAAAGTCGCGGAGCGCCTGCGGGCACAGCGCGAGAATTTCGAGCGCCTCTATGCAGAGAAGCACAAGAAAATCACGGCGGGTGATGACCTCGCGCCGGGCGTGCTCAAGATGGTCAAAGTCTATCTAGCGGTTAAACGACGCATTCAGCCCGGCGACAAGATGGCGGGCCGGCACGGCAACAAGGGCGTCATTTCCATGATTGTGCCGGTCGAGGACATGCCGTACCTGGAAGACGGCACGCCCATCGATATCGTGCTCAATCCGCTCGGTGTACCGTCGCGCATGAACGTTGGCCAGGTGCTCGAAACCCATCTTGGCTGGGCCGCCAAGCAGCTCGGCCGGAAGATAGGTGAGCTCATCGACAGCCAGGCTTCGGTACCGAAGATCCGCGGTTTTCTAGAGGAGATCTACAACAAGTCCGGCGGTAAGAAAGAAGACCTCAAAAGCCTGTCGGAGGATGAGATCCGGATACTCGCCGATAACTTGCGTGATGGCGTGCCGATGGCGACGCCTGTGTTCGACGGTGCGTCGGAGGAAGAGATAAAGAAAATGCTCAAATTGGCCGGTCTGCCGGAAACGGGTCAGACGGTTCTGATTGACGGCAGATCCGGCGAACCATTCGAGCGCCCAACGACGGTCGGCTACATGTACATGTTGAAGCTGAACCATCTTGTCGACGATAAGATGCATGCACGTTCCACGGGGCCCTACAGTCTTGTGACGCAGCAACCGCTCGGTGGCAAGGCGCAGTTCGGCGGCCAGCGTTTCGGTGAAATGGAAGTCTGGGCGCTGGAAGCCTATGGCGCGGCGTACACGCTCCAGGAAATGCTGACCGTTAAGTCGGACGACGTGCAGGGGCGCACGAAGATGTACAAGAACATCGTCGATGGAACACACGAAATGGATGCAGGCATGCCTGAGTCGTTCAACGTTCTGGTCAAGGAGATACGTTCCCTTGCCATCAACATCGAGTTGGAACAGGACTGAGAATTCAGGCGTATACGTTTTTAACCGCTGGGATTTGTACCTCTGCAGGTGATACATGAAAGACTTACTGAAGCTTTTTAAACAGCAAAATTTTGTCGAAGAATTCGACGCAATCCGGATCGGGCTGGCATCGCCGGAACTTATTCGCTCGTGGTCGTTCGGCGAGGTCAAGAAGCCGGAGACCATCAATTACCGGACATTTAAACCGGAGCGAGACGGTCTTTTCTGCGCCAAGATATTCGGACCGATCAAGGATTACGAATGCTTGTGCGGTAAGTACAAGCGGCTCAAGCATCGTGGCGTCGTTTGCGAGAAGTGTGGTGTCGAGGTGACCCAGACTAAGGTGCGTCGCGAGCGCATGGCGCACGTCGAACTGGCCAGCCCGACTGCCCACATCTGGTTCTTGAAGTCTCTGCCGTCGCGCATCGGGCTCATGCTTGACATGACGCTGCGCGAGATCGAGCGAGTCCTTTATTTCGAGGCGTTCGTCGTGACCGACCCGGGCCTGACGACGCTCGAGCGCGGACAACTCCTGACCGATGAACAGTATCTCGAGGCCATCGAGGAGTACGGCGACGAGTTCGATGCAGCCATGGGCGCCGAGGCCGTGCATGAAATGCTGCGCACGATCGACCTGGCCAGCGCCGCCGTTCAGGTTCGCGAAGACATCAACGCCACCAATTCGGAAACGAAGATCAAGCGTCTGTCGAAGCGCCTGAAACTGCTCGAGGCGTTCCTCGAGTCGGGCAATCGGCCGGAATGGATGGTCCTGACAGTGCTGCCAGTGTTGCCACCCGACCTGCGCCCGCTGGTGCCGCTCGATGGCGGCCGTTTCGCGACGTCCGATCTGAATGATCTTTACCGGCGTGTTATTAACCGGAACAATCGCCTCCGCAGGCTGCTCGAACTCAACGCACCGGACATTATTGTGCGCAATGAGAAGCGCATGCTGCAGGAATCCGTAGATGCGCTGCTCGACAATGGTCGGCGTGGGCGCGCGATCACGGGCACGAACCGGCGGCCGCTGAAATCGCTGGCCGACATGATCAAGGGCAAGCAGGGCCGATTCCGGCAGAACCTGCTCGGCAAGCGTGTCGATTACTCGGGCCGTTCCGTCATCGTGGTCGGTCCGACACTCAGACTGCACCAGTGCGGTTTGCCGAAGAAAATGGCGCTCGAACTCTTCAAGCCGTTCATCTTCAGCAAGTTGCAGCTGCGCGGCGAATCGACGACGATCAAAGCCGCGAAGCGGCTCGTCGAGCGCGAAGGGCCCGAAGTCTGGGATATTCTCGAGGAAGTCATCCGGGAGCACCCGGTCCTGCTGAACCGAGCGCCGACGCTGCATCGTCTCGGTATCCAGGCCTTCGAGCCCGTACTCATCGAGGGCAAGGCCATCCAGTTGCACCCGCTCGTCTGCACGGCATTCAATGCGGACTTCGACGGCGACCAGATGGCGGTCCACGTGCCCCTTTCGATCGAGGCGCAACTCGAAGCTCGCGCGCTAATGATGTCGTCGAACAACATCCTTTCGCCGGCCAATGGCGAGCCGATCATCGTGCCTTCGCAAGATGTCGTGCTCGGTCTCTATTACATGTCGCGCCAGCACGTGAATGCCAAAGGTACCGGCATGATTTTCTCGGACGTCAACGAAGTTCACCGCGCCTACGAGAGCCGGGCGGCCGAGCTGCACGCGCGGGTCAAGGTGCGCATCGTCGGCAGTCACGAAAACGAGGATGGCACATTCACGCAGGAAACGCGGACGGTCGATACGACGGTGGGCCGCGCATTACTTTCCGAATTGTTGCCCGAGGGACTCGATTTCAGTCTCGTCAATCAGGACATGAACAAAAAGGCGATCTCGGCATGTATCGATGCATCCTATCGTCAGGTCGGTCTAAAGAAGACCGTTGTCTTCGCTGATCAGCTCATGTACATGGGGTTCCATTATGCGACGCGCGCGGGACTGTCCATTGGTATCGACGATATGGTCGTGCCCGAGGAAAAGAACGAAATCCTTGAAGCGGCCGATATCGAGGTCCGGGAAATTCAGGATCAGTACGCGAGTGGGCTCGTAACGGACGGCGAGCGCTACAACAAGGTTGTGGATATCTGGTCGCGCACCAACGATAAGGTTGCCAAGGCCATGATGGACAAGCTCGGCAAGGAGCAAGTTACGACATCCGACGGCAAGTCCATCGAGCAGGCGTCGTTCAACTCCATTTTTATGATGGCCGATTCCGGTGCCCGCGGCTCGGCGGCGCAGATTCGTCAGCTGGCCGGCATGCGTGGCCTCATGGCCAAGCCTGATGGCTCGATCATCGAGACGCCGATCACGGCAAACTTTCGTGAAGGCCTGAACGTTCTGCAGTACTTCATTTCGACTCACGGCGCACGCAAGGGCCTGGCCGACACGGCGCTAAAGACCGCGAATTCGGGCTACCTGACACGGCGGCTCGTAGATGTGGCCCAGGACCTCGTCGTCACGGCCGAAGACTGCGGCACGAACCGCGGTGTTGCCATGATGCCGCTTGTTGAAGGTGGCGACGTCGTCGAACCGCTGCACGAACGGGTTCTCGGCCGTGTTCTGGCCGAGCCGGTCACCGATCCGAGTACGGGCAAGGTGGATATCGAAGCGGGCATCCTGCTCGATGAGAAAATGGTCTGGCGTCTCGAGGAGATTAGCGTCGACTACGTCAAGGTGCGTTCGCCGATTACCTGCGAGACGCGCTACGGCGTCTGCTCGAAGTGCTACGGTCGAGACTTGGCCCGCGGGCACCAGATCGATATCGGCGAGGCGGTTGGTGTCATCGCCGCACAATCGATCGGCGAGCCCGGTACGCAGCTGACCATGCGGACCTTCCACATCGGCGGCGCCGCGTCACGGGCGGCGGCTGCGAACAGCGTCGAGGTCAAAGGCGGCGGCGTGCTGCGGCTGCGTAACATCAAGATGGTCAAGCATGAGAAAGGCTATCTCGTCGCGGTCAGCCGTTCCGGCGAGATCGGTATTATCGACGACCATGGTCGCGAGCGGGAGCGTTACAAGATTCCGTATGGTGCGACGATTACGGCCGTGGACGGCGAGCACGTCAAGCCCGGGCAGGTCGTTGCGCTGTGGGATCCACATACCCATCCCGTCGTGTCAGAGGTCTCGGGCAATCTCAAGTTCGAGGATTTCGTCGACGGCGTAAGCGTTTCCGAGCAGGTTGACGCAGTGACCGGCCTGTCGAGCATCATGATCATTGACATGCAACTGCGCGGCGGCACGGGTAAAGACCTGCGGCCGCAGGCGAAACTCGTGGACGCCAAGGGCAAGGAAATCTGTTTCCCGAATACTGATATTCCGGCAGTTTATACCTTACCACCCGGCGCGCTGGTCAATATGCGAGACGGCGCGAAAATTACGGTCGGCGACGTCATTGCCCGAATTCCGCAGGAGAGTTCGAAGACGCGCGATATCACCGGCGGTCTGCCGCGCGTTGCGGATCTGTTCGAGGCACGCAAGCCGAAAGATATGGCAATCATGGCCGAACACACCGGTACCGTGAGCTTTGGTAAGGAAACCAAGGGCAAGCGCCGACTCGTAATTACCGAGGAAAATGGTGAGAAGCACGAAGAACTGATTCCGAAATGGCGCCACCTGAGCATCTTTGAGGGCGAGCAGGTTGCGCGCGGTGAGATCATCGCCGACGGCGAACCCAACCCGCACGACATATTGCGCCTGCGGGGTGTGGAGCCACTGGCCGATTACCTCGTGCGCGAAATTCAAGACGTGTATCGGCTGCAGGGTGTCAAGATCAATGACAAGCACATCGAGGTCATTATTCGGCAGATGCTCCGCAAGGTCGAAATTATCGACCCGTGCGAAACTAACCTGCTGCGCGGCGAGCAGCTCGAGAAGACGCGGTTGTTCGAAATCAACCAGAGAGCCAAAGATAAGGGCCAGAAACCCGCAGTCTGGGGGCCCCTGTTGCTCGGCATTACGAAGGCGTCGCTCGCAACAGAGTCGTTCATTTCGGCGGCGTCGTTCCAGGAAACCACACGCGTACTGACCGAGGCGGCCGTCAAGGGGCTGCGGGATGACCTGCGGGGCCTGAAGGAAAACGTCATCGTGGGCCGATTAATTCCGGCCGGTACGGGGTACAAATACCACATGGAGCAGCGGCGCACGCGCGAAGACGAGCTCGCAGCGGAACTGCAGGAACTCGATGAGCAAGTGGCCAAAGCGGCCGCGGCCGAGGCCGAAGCTGAGGCCGCAGTGGCCCCGCCGCCGGAAGACGGCGACGCGGCGGCGGAATCGGAAGCTGCGACGAGCTAGCGATGTAATCCGGTCCGGGACGGGCGTGGGAATCAACGCGAAACTGCGCAAGGCCTTTGCTTGACAGGGGTTTAGGGCCGCCCCTACAATTCGCGATCCTGTGTGAGCGTGAGCGCCAAAAACGCCGCCAGAACAATATTTAAGGTCGGGCCAGGAGTGCCCCCCTGAACGTGGTTAGCCCGGATGCTGGATCTCACCAGATGATGCAGCGTGCGGGCTGCCGTTTATTTGTGCATTAGGAAAGTATGGCTACAGTCAATCAACTCGTTCGTAAGGGACGCAAGCCGCGATCGTTCAAGAGCAACGTCCCGGCACTACAGAGTAGCCCGCAGAAACGCGGCGTGTGTACGCGTGTCTATACGACGACGCCGAAGAAGCCGAATTCGGCACTGCGAAAAGTTGCGCGCGTGCGGCTTACGAACGGCTTCGAAGTCACGAGTTATATCGGTGGCGAAGGCCATAATCTGCAGGAGCACTCGGTCATTCTGATTCGTGGTGGACGCGTCAAGGATCTGCCCGGCGTGCGTTACCACACGGTGCGCGGAACGCTCGATTGCGCTGCGGTGTCGGATCGCCGCCAAGGGCGCTCCAAGTACGGTACCAAGCGACCGAGGAATTAATTATGAGGCGTGCACAGGCGCCGAAGCGCCATATTCTCCCTGACCCGAAGCATGCGAGTCAGTTACTGGCCAAGTTCATCAATATGCTCATGAAGAGCGGCAAGAAATCGGTCGCCGAGAATATTGTGTACGATGCGCTCGAGCAGATTTCGGCACGCCAGGGGCAGACGGCGGAACAGGCCGTCGAGTTGCTTGAACAGGCGCTTGAAAACATCAAGCCCATGGTTGAGGTGAAATCACGGCGCGTCGGTGGCGCGACATACCAGGTGCCGATCGAAGTTCGTCCGGCCCGCCGCCGGACGCTGGCGATGCGATGGGTCATCGACGCGGCCCGCAAGCGCTCCGAGAAATCTATGTCGCAGCGGCTCGCCAATGAGCTGATGGACGCCGCCGAGAACCGGGGGGGTGCGGTCAAGAAGCGCGAAGATACCCATCGGACGGCGGAGGCCAACAAAGCCTTCTCTCACTACCGCTGGTAGGCGCACCGGTCGGGTTTCGCCCTCATTGGACAAGGATGCACACTGTGGCACGCACAACCCCTATCGAGCGGTATCGCAATATCGGCATCATGGCGCATATCGATGCCGGCAAGACGACCACGACCGAACGGATTCTTTTTTACACCGGCGTTTCGCATAAGCTCGGCGAGGTCCACGACGGTGCGGCCGTCATGGACTGGATGGAGCAGGAGCAGGAGCGCGGCATCACGATCACGTCCGCGGCGACGACGTGTTTCTGGTCCGGCATGGATAATCGTTTTCCCGAGCATCGCATCAACATCATTGACACGCCGGGTCACGTCGATTTCACGATCGAGGTTGAGCGTTCGCTGCGTGTGCTCGATAGCGCCGTTGCGGTTTTCTGTGCTGTGGGCGGCGTCGAGCCCCAGTCGGAAACGGTCTGGCGCCAGGCGAACAGGTACGAGGTGCCGCGAATGGCGTTCGTCAATAAGATGGACCGTGCCGGCGCTGATTATCTCCGCGTCGTAGGACAAATTCGCGAGCGCCTCGGCGGTAACCCCGTACCGATTCAGATTCCGATCGGCGCCGAGGAAACGTTCGAGGGCGTTGTGGACCTCGTCAGGATGAAGGCGATTTATTGGGACGACGCCGATCAGGGCGTCAGCTATGAATGGCGCGATATTCCCGAGGACCTGCAGGCCACCTGTGTCGAATGGCGCGAGAAAATGGTCGAGGCCGCGGCGGAGGCGAATGAAACCCTGCTCGAAAAATACCTCGAAGAAGGCGAACTGAGCGAAGACGAGATTAAGGCGGGTCTGCGGGCGAGGTCGCTGAGCGGGGAGGTCGTGCTGATTACCTGCGGTGCGGCGTTCAAGAACAAGGGTGTTCAGGCGATGCTGGACGCCGTCGTCGACTTCATGCCGTCGCCCGCCGACGTGCCCGCGATCAAGGGCATCCTCGAGGATCAGTCCGAGGGCTACCGAAAATCGGATGACAAGGAGCCGTTTGCGGCGCTTGCATTCAAGATCGCGACCGACCCCTTCGTCGGCAACCTGACCTTTTTCCGCGTCTATTCGGGTGTCCTTAACTCCGGCGATACGATTTATAACTCGGTCAGGCAGAAAAAAGAGCGCATCGGTCGCATCCTGCAGATGCATGCCAACGAGCGGGAAGAAATCAAGGAAGTTCGCGCGGGCGATATCGCGGCCGCCGTTGGACTCAAGGACGTCACGACCGGCGACAGCCTCGTCGACCCGAAACACATCATTACGCTCGAGCGCATGGACTTCCCGGCGCCCGTTATCTCGGTCGCCGTTGAACCGAAAACCAAGGCGGACCAGGACAAGATGGGCATTGCCTTGCAAAAACTCGCCAAGGAAGACCCGTCCTTCAAGGTCGCAACCGATGAGGAATCGGGCCAGACCATTATCTCGGGCATGGGCGAGCTGCATCTCGACATCATCGTCGACCGAATGCGGCGCGAGTTCAAGGTCGAAGCCAACGTCGGGCGGCCGCAGGTGGCCTATCGCGAAACCATCCGGCAATCGGTTGAACAGGAAGGCAAATTTGTGCGCCAGACGGGTGGCCGCGGCCAATACGGCCACGTCTACCTGAAAATCGAGCCGCAGCAGCCGGGCGCGGGCTACGAATTCGTCAACAAGGTCGTCGGCGGCGCCGTGCCGAAAGAATATATTCCGGCCGTCGACAAGGGCATCAAGGAAGCGATGACCTCGGGCGTTCTGGCCGGATTCCCGGTCGTGGACGTCAAGGTCACTCTTTACGACGGTTCCTACCACGACGTCGACTCGAGCGAGATGGCGTTCAAGATCGCAGGTTCCATGGGTTTTAAGGAAGGCGCCAGAAAAGCGAAGCCCATTCTGCTCGAGCCGATCATGTCGGTCGAGATCGTGTCGCCCGATCAATACATGGGCGACGTGAACGGCGACCTGAACCGCCGGCGCGGTGTCTTGCAGGGCATGGACGAGTCGCCCGCGGGCAAGATCATCCGTGCCGAAGTGCCGCTGGCTGAAATGTTCGGCTATGCGACGGATCTGCGCTCGATGTCCCAGGGCCGCGCGACCTACTCGATGGAATTCGGTCACTACGCTGCGGTTCCGCCGAATGTGGCGGAAGCCGTTATCAAGAAAGACTGACCTATAATCAACAAGCGCTGGAGAAGCTGATGTCAAAGGCAAAATTTGAACGCACGAAGCCGCACGTCAACGTGGGGACGATTGGTCACGTGGATCACGGCAAGACGACGCTGACGGCGGCGTTGACGAAGGTGATGGCGGCCAAGCACGGTGGTGACGTCACGGCGTTTGACGAGATTGACAAAGCGCCGGAGGAACGGGAGCGCGGCATCACGATTGCGACGGCGCACGTGGAGTACGAGTCGGACAAGCGGCACTACGCGCACGTAGATTGCCCTGGTCACGCGGACTACGTGAAGAACATGATCACGGGCGCGGCGCAGATGGACGGCGCGATACTGGTGGTTTCGGCGGCGGACGGTCCGATGCCACAGACCCGCGAACACATACTGCTGGCGCGCCAGGTGGGCGTGCCGCACATCGTGGTGTACCTGAACAAGGCGGACATGGTGGACGACGCGGAGTTGCTGGAACTGGTGGAGATGGAGGTACGGGACCTGTTATCGACGTACGAGTTTCCCGGTGACGACACGCCGGTCATTATCGGCAGCGCATTGAAAGCGCTGGAAGGTGACGACGACGAGCTCGGCACGCAGTCGGTCGAGAAGCTGGTGGCGGCCCTGGACAACTTTATTCCACAGCCGGAGCGGCTGATAGACGGCGCGTTTCTGATGCCGGTCGAGGACGTGTTCTCGATCTCGGGTCGCGGTACGGTGGTGACGGGGCGCATCGATCGCGGTGTGGTCAAGGTGGGCGACGAGGTTGAGATTGTCGGCATCAAGGCCACCGAGAAGACGACGTGCACGGGCGTGGAGATGTTCCGCAAGTTGCTCGACGAAGGTCAGGCCGGCGACAACGTGGGTGTGTTGCTGCGCGGCACGAAGCGTGAAGAGGTCGAGCGGGGCCAGGTGCTGGCGAAGCCGGGCTCGATCACGCCGCACACCAGGTTCGAGGCCGAGGTCTACATCCTGACGAAGGAGGAAGGCGGTCGGCACACGCCGTTCTTCAAGGGTTACCGGCCGCAGTTTTACTTCCGGACGACGGACGTGACGGGTGCGGTGGAGTTGCCCGAAGGCATCGAGATGGTGATGCCGGGCGACAACGTGCAGATGAAGGCGGAACTGATCGCGCCGATCGCGATGGAAGAAGGCTTGCGGTTCGCGATTCGCGAAGGCGGCCGGACCGTCGGCGCCGGCGTGGTGGCGAAGGTGATCGAGTAACACATGACGGCAACCGCAGCGCCGGCTGGCCGGGATTAAGCGGGGAAAACAGATGGCCGTCAGGGGCAATGGTGGCATGCAGATTGAGAGAGTGACAGAATTATGGCGACAAATCAGAATATCAGGATCAAATTGAAGGCTTTCGACCACCGGCTCATCGACGCATCGGCCGGGGAGATCGTCGAGACGGCCAAGCGAACCGGGGCGCAGGTCAGGGGCCCGATCCCGCTGCCGACCAAGAAAGAGCGGTTTACGGTGCTCATTTCGCCGCACGTCAACAAGGACGCGCGGGACCAGTATGAACTCCGGACCCACAAACGGATCATGGATATCCTGGAGCCGACCGACAAGACCGTGGATGCCCTGATGAAACTTGAGCTGCCGGCGGGGGTCGACGTTCAGATTAAATTGAACTAGGCGGAATAATTGCTATAATTGCCTGCTCGCTGCGGCCCGGGGCAGGATAGCCTGCGCCGGGCTTCATGCTGCCAGTAGTGCCTTGACCGGGGGGTGTAACTTGGGCTTCGGCTTGGGGCGGCCTCACAGGAGCGCCGGCGAAGGGGTCGGGGCCAGGATGGTCCGGGACCAGGAATCAGATGGTCAGACTTTGCTTCTGAGTTTACACGACTAAAAGATCGCTCAGAGTTGAAGGCTGACCTCTTTGTTTGTTTTGCATATCTGCCCCTGCTTCCGTATGGGGCGTAACGATTACGGACTGGTTTAAAAGGAACTGGGTAATGGCCGTTGGGCTCGTGGGTCGAAAATCAGGAATGAGTCGCGTCTTTACTGACGACGGCGACTCGGTGCCTGTAACGGTCATCCTGGCGCTGCCGAACCGAATTACGCGTATCATGACGGCCGACCGTGACGGCTATTCGGCGTTGCAGGTCACGACGGGCAGTATCAAACCTTCGCGGCTGTCCAAGCCCATGGCTGGTCAATACGCGGCCGTGTCGGTCGAACCCGGTGAAGGTTTGTTCGAGATGCGCGTCACGCCTGAAGAGGCCGCTGAATTCGAGCCGGGCGCTGAACTGACGGTCGAAAAGTTTAAACCGGGCCAGCTCGTCGATGTCGTCGGTACGACGATCGGCAAGGGCTTTGCAGGAGTCGTCAAGCGCCACCATTTCGCGATGCAGGATGCGACCCACGGCAACTCGCTCTCGCATCGGGCGCCTGGTTCGATCGGCCAGAACCAGACCCCCGGGCGCGTCTTCAAGGGCAAGAAGATGGCGGGGCATCTCGGCAACGTGCGCCGCACGGCGCAATGTCTCGAGGTCGTGCAGGTTGATGTGAAACGCAACCTGATCATGGTCAAGGGGGCGGTTCCGGGCCACAGCGGTGGGCGGCTATTCGTAAAGCCGGCCGTCAAGGCCGGCGGAAAGGGCAGCCAGTAAAGCGCGAAAGGGCGGCACGGATATGACAATCAAAATTGCCATCCAGGGCGGCTCGGGCAGCATCGAGGTTTCCGACCGCGCCTTCGGCGCGAATTTTAACGAGCCGCTCGTCCACCAGGTACTGACGGCTTATCGCAACGGCGGGCGCCAAGGCACCAAGCGACAGAAGAACCGGTCAGATGTTCGCGGTGGCGGCGCAAAGCCATATCGTCAGAAAGGAACCGGGCGTGCACGCGCCGGCACGATACGTAGTCCTATCTGGGTCGGTGGCGGGCGCGCGTTCGCGGCACGTCCGCGCGACTATTCACAGAAAGTAAACCGTAAGATGTATCAGGCCGCGATGCGTTGCGTGCTTTCAGAGCTTGTGCGCGAGAAGCGGCTCGTCGCGATCGAAAAGTTCGAGCTCGACCAGCCCAAAACGCGGGACCTCGTCAGCAAACTCAAGGCGCTCAAGCTCGACCACGTCCTGATACTCGTCAAGAACTACAGCGATAACCTGTCCCTTGCGGCGCGCAATCTGCCGTGGGTCGATGTACTTGACGTGCGGGAGATCAATCCGATCAGTCTCGTGCGTTACGAAACTGTCCTTGCGACCTCGAAAGCGCTGAAAGCAATGGAGGAGCGGTTGTCATGAGCGCCACCTCGAGTAAGGAAAAACTCATGACCGTGCTGGTCGGCCCGCATATATCGGAGAAAGCTACGAACGCTGCCGACAAGCACAATCAGGTCGTGTTCAAGGTGCGTCGGGACTCGACCAAAAACGAGATACGCAGGGCTGTCGAATTGCTTTTCGAAGTCAATGTAACTGGCGTACAGGTCGTGAACTGTCGCGGCAAGATCAAGCGATTCGGTGGCGATTACGGTCAGCGGCCGAACTGGAAGAAAGCCTATGTCACGCTGGCCGAAGGCCAGAACATCGACTTTCTCGGCGCCGACTGAATTGGTGAGGAATCGGAAACATGCCATTACAAAAGATTAGACCGATCTCACCGGGCCGCCGGTTTACCGTCAAGGTCAATTCGCCTCATCTCTATAAAGGCGAACCTCATGAGCCGCTTATCGAGAAGCTAACGAAAACCGGTGGGCGCAATAATCAGGGGCGCATCACGACGCGTCATCGCGGTGGCGGTCACAAGCGCCGTTATCGAGTCATCGATTTCAAACGCGACAAGGACGGCTTAACCGGCAAAGTGGAGCGAATCGAATACGATCCCAACCGCAGTGCGCATCTCGCGTTGATCCTGTATGCGGACGGCGAACGCCGTTACATTTTGGCGCCGAAAGGAGTTCGTTCCGGTGACGAAGTCATATCGGGCCGTGAGGCGCCGATCAAGGTTGGTAACGCATTGCCGCTCCGGAACATCCCCGTCGGCACGCAGGTGCACTGTGTCGAACTCAAGCCCGGCAAGGGTGCCCAGATGGTTAGGGCGGCCGGCGGTAGCTGCCAGATCGTCGCGCGGGAAGGCGCATACGCGACGTTGCGCATGCGATCTGGCGAGATGCGCAAGGTGCATACCGATTGTCGTGCCACCATCGGCGAAGTCGGACACCACGAGCACAACCTGCGCAAGCTCGGCAAGGCCGGCGCATCGCGGTGGCGAGGCGTGCGTCCGACTGTGCGCGGTGTTGCGATGAACCCGGTCGACCATCCGCATGGTGGCGGTGAAGGCCGGACGTCGGGTGGACGTCATCCCGTATCACCGTGGGGCACGCCGACCAAGGGCAAGAAAACGCGAAACAACAAGCGGACCGACAACATGATTGTCCGGCGCCGAGGGCGTAAATAGGCCGGGCACAGAGCCCGCAAATAGAGGAAGCTGTACGTGCCACGATCGATTAAAAAAGGACCGTTCGTCGAGGACCATCTTATGAAGAAGGTCAAAGAGGCCGTGTCGACGAACAGTCGGCGGCCCATCAAGACATGGTCGCGACGTTCCATGGTCGTGCCGGACATGGTGGGCCTGACGATCGCAATCCACAACGGCCGCGATCATATACCTGTCCTGATTTCGGAAAACATGGTGGGCCACAAGCTGGGCGAGTTTGCGGCCACGAGAACTTTTAGAGGTCACTCTGGCGACCGCAAGACAAAGATGGCGTGACGATGAAGGTATCGGCAAAACTCAAATATGCGCGAATCTCACCGCAGAAGTGTCGGCTCGTTGCCGATGCCGTACGTGGTCAGTCCGTTTCCAAGGCGCTGCAGACTTTGAACTTGATGCCTAAGAAAAGCGCCGGGATTGTCAAGAAAGTGCTGGAGTCGGCCGTCGCGAATGCGGAACATAATCACGGCGCGGATATCGATGAACTCAAGGTTTCGGTGATCTACGTCGACGAGGCGCCGTCATTCCGGCGTTATCAGCCGCGGGCCAAGGGTCGGTCCAGCAGGATCATCAAGCGCAACAGCCATATCACCGTCCAGGTCGCCGACGAATAGGAACAGGGCAATGGGTCAGAAAGTACATCCGATCGGCATTCGCCTGGGCATCTCGAAAGACTGGGCTTCGAAGTGGTACGCGAACTCCAATTCGTTTCCGGGCCACATACTCACCGATTACAAGATACGGGATTTCATCAAGAAGAAGCTGAAGGATGCTTCGGTAAGCCGCGTGCAAATCGAGCGGCCCGCGGGCAAGGCGAATATTACGATTCATACTGCGCGACCGGGCATCGTGATCGGCAAGAAGGGTGAAGACATCGAGCGACTGAGGAGACACGTGACGCAGATACTCGAAATGAGTTTGGCCGATGTCCGCATCAATATCGCCGAAATTCGCAAACCCGAACTCGACGCCCAGCTCGTGGCGGAGGGCATTGCTCAGCAACTCGAGCGCCGGGTCATGTTTCGCCGAGCCATGAAACGCGCGGTTACGAATACCATGCGGCTTGGTGCCGGCGGCATCAAGGTCAAGGTCGCCGGCCGCTTGAATGGCGCGGAAATCGCGCGTTCCGAGTGGTACCACGAAGGCCGGGTGCCACTGCATACCTTCCGGGCAGATATTGACTACGGTTTTGCCGAGGCATCGACGACTTATGGCGTTATTGGCGTGAAAGTCTGGATTTTCCGCGGCGAGGTCTTTGATGCGCGCGAAATCGGAAAGACCGGCGTCAAAGATAGCGCGTCCCGTCCGGCAAAAGGATAGAGGCGCAGGGATAGACACAAATGTTACAGCCGAAACGAACGAAATTCAGGAAGCAACAGAAAGGCCGTAACCGCGGGCTGGCACAGCGCGGCAATACCGTTGCCTTTGGTGAATACGGGCTCAAATCGACGGGGCGCGGCCGTATTACGGCGCGGCAGATCGAGGCGGCACGGCGCGCGATGACCCGGTACGTCAAGCGTGGGGGCAAGATCTGGATTCGGATTTTTCCTGATAAGCCGATCACCAAGAAGCCTCTCGAGGTTCGACAAGGCAAGGGCAAGGGCAATGTCGAGTACTGGGTTGCGCAGATTCAACCTGGCCGGGTGCTCTACGAGATGGAGGGCGTGGCCGAGGACGTGGCGCGCGAGGCATTCCGGCTCGCGGCGGCGAAGTTGCCGGTATCCACGGCCTTCGTGGTGCGGTAGGAATCAGATTCATGAACGCGAACGAGTTACGCAAGAAGAACGCAGCCGAATTGACCGAAGAGTTGCTCAGCCTGCGTAAGGAACAGTTTAACCTGCGCATGCAGCAGGCGATGGGCCAACTCGCGCGCTCGGATCAGTATCGCCGAGTGCGCAAGGATATTGCGCGGACCAAGACAGTCATGCGTGAACAGGAAATGGGTGAGAAATGAGCGAAGGAATGGATACAGGCACGTCGGAACAGAAGAAGCTCCACACCGTGACCGGTCGGGTCGTCAGCGACAAAATGGACAAGACGATATCGGTATCTATCAGCCGGGTCGTCAAGCATCCCGTGTATGGCAAATACATTCGTCGCACGACGAAAGTGTTCGCGCACGATGAAGATAATGTCTGCCACATGGGCGATGTCGTTTCGATCGCCGAATGCAAGCCCTACTCGAAACGCAAGGCATGGCGGGTCGTAGAAGTGCTCGGGCGTGCCGAGGCCGAGTGAGAAAACTAACTATGTATGGTGACCGGTCATGATTCAGATGCAGTCAATGTTGAATGTCGCTGACAACAGCGGAGCGCGCCGTGTGATGTGCATCAAGGTGCTTGGTGGATCCAAGCGCCGGTATGCGGGTATCGGGGACGTTATCAGGGTCAGTGTCAAGGACGCTATTCCGCGTGGGCGTGTCAAGAAGGGCGAGGTCTATCACGCGGTTGTTGTGCGCACGAAGAAAGGCGTGCGCCGGCGTGACGGCTCCCTGATTCGCTTCGACGGTAATGCGGCGGTTCTTTTGAATCCGCGGCTGGAGCCGATTGGCACGCGTATCTTCGGCCCGGTCACGCGAGAGCTCCGCACGAGCCGGTTCATGAAAATTATTTCACTCGCGCCGGAGGTCCTCTGACATGCAGCGGATCAAGAAAGGCGATGAAGTCATCGTGATTGCCGGTAAGGATAAAGGTCGGCGCGGCACCGTTTTGAATGTCGTCGAAAATGGGCGCGTACTCGTGGAAGGCATAAACGTCGCGAAGAAACACCAGAAGCCGAATCCGAATGCGGGCATTCAGGGTGGCATCATCGATATGGAAATGCCGTTACAGGCTTCCAACGTCGCGTTGTTCAATCCGACGACCCAGAAGGCCGATCGTATCGGCATCAAGACGCTCGAGGACGGGCGCAAGGTGCGGTTTTTTAAATCGAATAAAGAGGTGCTCGACGCCTGAGTTCAGGCGCGGATCAGGATTCACGAACATGGCCAGATTGCAGCAGTTTTATTCGGACACCGTGGTGCCGCAGCTCAAGGAGAAGCTGCAGCTGTCCAATGTCATGGAGGTGCCGAAGATCTCGAAAATCACCATCAACATGGGTGTTGGTGAAGCGATTGCCGACCGGAAGATCGTCGAAAAGGCCATGGCTGACATGGAGTTGATTGCCGGCCAGAAGCCGGTCCAACGCCGCGCGCGCAAGTCAGTGGCCGCATTCAAGTTGCGAGACGGCATGCCGATCGGCTGCAAAGTCACGCTGCGTAGGGAGCGCATGTATGAGTTCCTGGACCGCCTGATCTCGATCGCGATTCCGCGCATCAGGGATTTCAGGGGACTCAGCCCGAAGTCTTTCGATGGCCGCGGCAACTACAGCATGGGCGTGCAGGAACAGATTATTTTCCCGGAGATCGATTATGACCGCATCGATTCTATTCGCGGTATGGATATAACGATCACGACAACGGCTCGGAATGACGAACAGGGCAAGGCGTTGCTGGAAGCATTTAACTTCCCATTTAAGAAGTAAGGGACAGGGGAATCAATGGCTAAGAAATCAATCATCGAACGCGAACGTAAGCGGCGGAAAATTGTGCGGCGTTACGCCAACAAACGGGCGAACCTGAAAAAGATCATCGCGGATGCCAGCAGTTCCGATGAAAAGCGTCGCGAGGCGCTATTGGCAATTCAGAAGCTGCCGCGCAATGCGAGTCCGAGCCGGCTTCGCAACCGTTGTGCGATTACGGGCCGACCGAAGGGTTTCTACCGCAAGTTTGGCTTGGGGCGGAACAAGCTACGTGAAGAAATGATGAAGGGCAACATTCCTGGCCTGACCAAGGCGAGTTGGTGACGGAGAGATTAATGTAATGAGTATGTCAGACCCCATCGCCGATATGCTGACGCGAATAAGGAACGGCCAGAATGTCAACATGGAATCCGTGACGATGCCGTCCTCGAAAAAGAAGGAAGCAATTGCGAGTGTGTTGCAGGATGAAGGTTATATCGAAGGCTTCGAGGTCGAGGTTGCGCCTGGCAACAAAGGCACTCTGACCGTGAACCTGAAATATTTCGAGGGCCGGCCTGTTATCGATCACATTCAGAGAGTCAGTCGCCCGGGCCTGAGAATTTACAGGGGCAAAGGCGAACTGCCAAAAGTACTCGGCGGTCTCGGCGTGGCCATCATTTCGACTTCGAAGGGTGTCATGAGCGACCGGGCGGCTCGCAGCCAGGGGTATGGCGGCGAAGTCATTTGCGTCGTGTCTTAGGAAGAGGCTATGTCCAGAGTTGCAAAAATACCGGTCGCGATGCCCAAGGGCGTCGAGTGCACTCAGATCGACGACCTTTTGAAAATCAAGGGGCCGAACGGCGAGTTGACTATGTCCGTTAACCCGGAAATCAAGATCGAGCTCAGTGAGAACATGGCGAGTGTTACGCCGCGGTCCGGGTCACGTTTCGCGCATGCCATGGCCGGCACGACGCGGGCGCTCATGGGCAATATGGTCACGGGGGTGACCGACGGATACGAACGCAAGCTCCGGCTGATCGGCGTCGGCTACCGTGCACAAGTGCAGGGCAAGAAACTGAACTTGACCCTGGGCTTCTCGCACCCGGTCATCTATTCAGTGCCGGACGGGATCACGGTCGAGGCGCCGAGTTTGACAGAGATTGTGGTCAAGGGAGCCGACAAGCAACAGGTTGGCCAGACAGCGGCTGAAATACGCGCCTGTCGGCCACCCGAGCCCTACAAGGGCAAAGGCGTGCGGTACGCGGACGAACGCGTCGTGATCAAGGAAGCGAAGAAGCAGTAGTGCGATGAGGAAGACTGATACAAGATTGCGCCGTGCACGCCGCACGCGAGCGAAGATCCGCGAGCTCGGCGTGCACCGTCTATCGGTCCATCGCACGGCCCGGCATATTTATGCGCAGATCATTGCACCCGACGGCGGCACCGTCGTGGCGGCCGCATCGACGGTTGCGAAGGATATGCGCAAGTCGTTGAAGGGCACGGGTAACGTGGAAGCGGCGACGCGGGTTGGCAAGTTGATCGCCGAAAAGGCGAAATCGGCCGGTGTGACACGCGTGGCGTTTGACCGTTCGGGATTTCGTTATCACGGCCGCGTGAAGGCGCTGGCGGATGCGGCCCGGGAAAGCGGGCTGGAATTTTAATCAGGGTGATGCGCAATGGCGAGGGTTGAACGAAACCATGCGACCGATGACCTGCTCGAGAAGCTGGTCACGATCAATCGAGTGGCGAAAGTTGTAAAAGGCGGCCGGCAATTCGGATTTACGGCGTTGACCGTGGTCGGCGACGGTCAGGGCCGGGTCGGTTTCGGATACGGCAAGGCGCGTGAAGTGCCGATTGCGATTCAGAAGGCCATGCAGTCCGCACGCAACAATCTCGGTCCGGTCCCGTTAAAGGGTGACACTTTGCACTACGCAATGGTCGGGCGCCACGGTGCGACCAAGGTGTATATGCAACCTGCCTCCGAGGGCACCGGCATCATCGCGGGCGGCGCGATGCGTGCGGTCTTCGAATGCGCGGGCGTGCGCAATGTGCTGGCCAAGAGTTACGGTTCGCGTAATCCAATCAATGTTGTGCGGGCGACAATCAACGCGCTGTACGGCGTGAATACGCCTGAGAGCATCGCGGCCAAGCGCGGCAAGTCCGTCGCGGAAATCACGGGTTGAAGTCATGGCCCAGGCAAAGAAAACCAAGGGAAAGATGATCAAGGTAACGTTAGTCAAGAGTCGGTTCGGCCGGTTGAGGACGCATAAAGCTTGTGTCGCGGGTCTTGGCTTGCGGCGTATGCATCAGACGGTCGAAGTCATCGATACGCCGCAGAATCGCGGGATGATAAATAAGGTGTCGTACTTGTTGCGGGTCGAGGACGAGTAAATGAAATTGAATTCTCTTAAGCCGGGCAGCAGGAAGTCCCGTAAGCGCGTCGGTCGCGGCCATTCTGCAGGGCAAGGCAAGACCTGTGGGCGTGGCGTCAAGGGGCAGAAATCGCGTTCGGGTGGCTACCACAAAGTCGGTTTCGAGGGCGGACAAATGCCGCTGCAGCGACGCCTGCCGAAAGTCGGGTTCGTCTCGCGCACGCGCGGCGATTCGGCCGAACTGCGTCTGCACGAACTCGAAATTCCCGAGGACGATGTCATCGACATCGACAGCCTCAAGCGTGCCGGCGTCGTGGTGAACCGGGCCAAGCGCGTCAAGGTCATCGCGTCTGGAACGCTCGAGAAGAAGGTCACAATAAAGGGTCTGGCTGTTACGCCTGGTGCGCGCAAAGCCATCGAGGCAGCGGGCGGAACGATAGAAGACTAGTAGACAGACCGGGCATGGCGAAAAATCAACTGATCAATCCTGCAGCAGCGCTGGGCGAAGCGACCCGGTTCTCCGACCTGCGCCAGCGCCTCTTGTTTCTTGTCGGGGCGCTTATCGTTTATCGCATCGGTACCTTTATACCGGTACCCGGTATCGATCCCGTCGCGCTGGAACAGTTTTTCAATCAGCAGGACGGCACGATCCTGAGCATGTTCAACATGTTCTCTGGCGGCGCGCTAAAGCGGCTCAGTATATTTGCGCTCGGCATCATGCCCTACATTTCGGCCTCGATTATCATGCAGATGGCCAGCGTGGTCGTGCCGAGTCTGGCGCAGATAAAGAAGGAAGGCGAGGCTGGCAGGCGCAAGCTGACGCAATACACGCGCTACGGCACGGTCTTTCTCGCGAGCCTTCAATCGATCGGCGCGACCGTGGCGTTGCAGAATCAAGGCGTAGTGATCAATCCGGGTCCGAACTTCGTGTTCACGGCGGCGGTGACGCTGGTGACGGGGACCCTGTTTCTGATGTGGCTCGGTGAACAGATTACCGAGCGGGGCATCGGTAACGGTATTTCGATGATCATTCTTGCGAGCATTATATCGGGCCTGCCTGCCGCGATCGGCGGCACGCTCCAACTCGTCGAGACGGGCGCGATGCCGGCGGCCCTGGCGTTGATTCTCGCCATGGTCATTCTCGCGGTCACGTACGTCGTCGTATTCATCGAACGTGGCCAGCGTCGGATCACCGTGCATTACGCCAAGCGACAGCAGGGCCGCAAGCTCATGCAGGGGCAGTCCACGTTTCTGCCGTTCAAGATCAACATGGCCGGTGTGATTCCGCCGATCTTCGCGTCGAGCATCATTTTGTTCCCGGCGACGATTGCGGGCTGGTTTGGCACGGCCGAAGGCTTTGGCTGGCTGCAGACGCTTGGTGCGCAGCTTTCGCCCGGGCAACCGGTTTATATTTTTATGTATGCATCGTTGATTATGTTTTTCTGCTTCTTTTATACGGCGCTCGTCTTCAATTCACAGGAGACGGCCGACAACCTGAAGCGTTCCGGTGCATTTATTCCAGGCATCCGGCCCGGCAGACAGACGGCCGAGTACATCGACAAGGTATTGACGCGCCTGACTTTCTGGGGTGGCCTGTACATCGTGTCGGTCTGCCTGTTGCCGGAATTCATGATTCTGTACTGGCGCGTGCCGTTTTATTTCGGTGGCACGTCACTGCTTATCATCGTCGTTGTGACCATGGATTTCATGTCGCAACTGCAGGCACACATGATGTCCCACCAGTACGAAGGGATGTTGAAGAAGGCCAATCTGCGCGGCTATGGGCGTGCTGGATCGGTCAGGTAGGGAGTTTTGCTATGAAAGTTCGAGCGTCGGTCAAGAAGATTTGCAGAAATTGCAAGATCGTTGTTCGCAAGCGAGTCGTCCGTGTAATTTGCACGGACCCGCGGCACAAGCAACGCCAGGGTTAGCCCTGCATAACTGAGTTGGAGAAGATTTAAATGGCGCGTATCGCAGGTATCAATATCTCGTTGCATAAGCACGTGGTGATTGCATTGAGGGATATATACGGCATCGGGCGCACTCGCGCACACCAGATTTGCGAGGCGGCTGGGGTCGCCAAAGACATCAAGGTCAAGGACCTCAGCGAGCCGGAAGTGGAACGGCTGCGCACGGGCGCGTCGGCATTTATGGTCGAGGGCGATTTGCGTCGTGACGTCTCGATGAATATCAAGCGACTCATGGATCTCGGCACTTACCGCGGTATCCGGCATCGGCGTGGTCTGCCGTTACGGGGCCAACGGACACGCACCAATGCACGTACGCGCAAGGGTCCGCGGCGGGCCGTGCGCAAGTAGATCACAATTGACAGGTTAAGAAATGGCAACAACGACTACACGCAAGAAAGTTAAGAAACATGTCGTGGATGGCATCGCCCATATTCACGCGTCGTTTAATAACACCATCATTACGATTACGGACCGGCAGGGCAATACCGTGGCCTGGGCGACGGCCGGAGGATGCGGTTTCCGCGGTTCCCGGAAGAGCACGCCATTTGCGGCGCAGGTCGCCGCTGAGCGCGCCGGCAAGGCGGCCCAGGAGTTCGGTATGAAGAATCTCGAAGTTCGTGTCCGCGGGCCGGGGCCGGGCCGCGAATCCGCCGTCAGGTCATTGAATGCGGCGGGATTCAAGATTACGAACATCGAGGATGTCACGCCGATCCCACACAATGGTTGTAGACCGCCGAAGAAGCGGCGCGTCTGAGGAAGTTAGAGTATGGCAAGGTACTTAGGGCCCAAATGTAAGCTCGCGCGTCGCGAAGGCACTGATCTGTTTTTAAAGAGCGGCGTCAAACCACTCGACGCGAAGTGCAAGTTCGAAACGCTGCCCGGCGCGACGGCTGGACAGCGTCGCTCGCGTATGAGCGGTTACGGACTGCAGCTGCGTGAAAAGCAGAAGTTACGGCGCATGTATGGCGTGCTCGAGCGGCAGTTTCGCAACTATTACAAGAAGGCGGCGCGCCAGAAAGGCTCGACCGGCGAAAATTTGCTCAGACTGCTCGAAGGCCGTCTGGATAACACGGTTTACCGGATGGGCTTTGCGTCCACTCGCGCCGAGGCGCGTCAGCTCGTCGCCCACAAAGCCATTCTAGTCAATGGCCAGGTGGTCAATATTGCTTCTTTCCAGGTTTCCGAAGGCGCCACGATCGAAATCAGGGAAAAGGCCAAGGGCCAGATGCGCGTCAAGAGCGCTCTGGATATCGCCAGTCAGGTCGGTTTGCCAGACTGGGTTGAGGTTGATGAGAAAAAGATGTCAGGTGTTTTGAAGTCCCTGCCGGAGCGTGAGGACATACTGCCCGACATCAATGAGAACCTCGTTGTTGAGCTCTACTCCAAGTAAGTAGGAGGCGAAAGCCAAAATGCAGGAAATGACTACAGAATTTTTGCGTCCACGCACCGTCAAGGTACAGCAGATCAGCGACACCAAAGCACGGATCATTATTGAGCCGTTCGAGCGCGGATTCGGTCATACGCTCGGTAACGCACTGCGTCGCGTTTTGCTGTCGAGTATGCCGGGTGCGGCAATTGTCGAGACTGATATCGATGGCGTGTTGCACGAGTACACGAGCCTCGAAGGTGTGCAGGAAGATATCGTCGAGATACTCCTGAACCTGAAAGCCGTCGCGATTCGCATGCACGCGCGCGATCGCGCCGAGCTCACGCTGTTCAAGACCGGCCCCGGCCCCGTGACGGCGGGCGACATCGCCCGTGATCATGATGTCGAGGTCGTGAACCCGGACCTCGTCATCGCAAACCTGACGAGCAGCGGTACGCTGAAGATGGTGCTGACCATCGAGCGCGGCCGCGGCTATCGGCCCGCGGTGCAGCGTCTCGATCTCGAAGAGCAAACGGGCACGATCGGCCGGCTGCAGCTCGATGCGACGTTCAGCCCCGTCCAGCGCGTCAGCTATACGGTCGAATCCGCGCGTGTCGAGCAGCGCACGAACCTCGACAAGCTGATCATCGATATCGAAACGAACGGCACGATCGACCCCGAGGAGGCGATTCGCCGTGCCGGCACGATCCTCAAGGATCAGCTCGATGTGTTCGTCGACCTCAGCGGTCAGGACGATTCCGCAGCGGCATCCGCCGAGTCGCAGCTCGATCCGATCCTCATGCGGCCCGTGGACGAACTGGAGTTGACGGTTCGCTCGGCGAACTGCCTCAAGGCCGAGAGTATTAATTATATCGGCGACTTGATTCAGCGTACGGAAGTCGAATTGCTGCGTACGCCGAACCTCGGCAAGAAGTCACTGACCGAGATCAAGGAAGTGCTCGAAAGCCATGGTCTTGCGCTCGGCATGCGGGTTGAGAACTGGCCGCCGCCGAGTCTCGTGCAGGACGATGAGCAGGCGGCCTGATCCGACCGGCGACGTTTGAGGAAGTTTTAACATGCGACATAGAAAATCAGGCCGGTCGCTCGGCAGAAAGAGCAGCCATCGCAAGGCCATGTACAAGAACATGGCCTGTTCGCTGATTCAGCACGAGACCATTCGCACGACGCTGCCCAAGGCAAAGGAGCTCAGGCGTGTCATCGAGCCGCTCATCACGCTCGCGAAGCAGGACAGCGTTGCGCGTCGGCGGCTCGCTTTTAGCCGTTTGCGCGACAAGCCTTCGGTCGGCAAGCTGTTCGATGAACTCGGCCCGCGTTTCCGGGAGCGTCCGGGTGGCTACCTGAGTATATTGAAAATCGGTTTCCGGCCGGGCGATTCGGCGCCGATGGCTATCGTCCGGCTCATGGACCCACCCGAGCAGGAACCGGCCGCCCAGTAAAATAATGGGAAATGGAATTAAATGGGGTCAGACCCCAATTTTTCCCTATCAATTATTCTCGAAGAAGTGCTGGCTCAGAAAAATGGGGTCTGACCCCATTTAATTCCAGACCCCATATTTGATGCCATGGCTGAGCGGATTCACCACATCAATTTTATCGTGCGCGACCTCGAAGCTGCCGTCGCGGCCTACGAGAGAATCCTCGGCATGCCCGTGACCGCCCGCGATCACCTTGAGGATCGCGGCATTGACAGCGCACGGTTCAAGCTCGGCGATACGTGGCTTGTTCTCGTGCAACCGATCCGGCCGGATACCGTACCGGCGCGTTACCTCGAAGAACACGGCGAGGGATTTTTCCTGATGTCACTCGAAGTCGATTCACTGGCGCGGGAAATCGAGCGTCTCGGTGCAGCGACATTCGTTGGTGAAGAGCGCCGGGGGATCGAAAACTGGCGCGTTATCGATATCGACGCGGACCGCACATTCGGCGCGCAGCTGCAATTGATCGTGGAAAAAATGGGGGGAGATTAAATGGGGTCAGACCCCATTTAATTTCTGACCCCATTTATTCCCCCCCCATTTCCTCGAAGGCCTCACGTGTCAGATTATCGGCACCGTCGGGTGTCACGACGAGGTCGTCTTCGATCCGGATGCCGCCGAATTTCTTCAGTTCATCGATCCGCTTCCAGTCGACGTCATTCGCGACTGAGCTCTTGTGCAGCTGCGCGAGCAGCGAGTCGATGAAGTAGATACCGGGCTCGATCGTCAGCACCTGTCCGGCCGCCAGAATCCGGCGCAGTCGCAGGTGCGGATAGCGGGCCGACGGCTCGATTTCGGTACCCAGCGCGTCCGCCATAGAACCGCCGACGTCATGGACCTGCAGGCCCAGAAAATGCCCCAGTCCGTGCGGAAAGAACAGAGCCGTAATTCCCTGCTCGACGAGATCGTCGGGTGCCCGGTTGATAAGGCCCCAGTCGCGGAGCAGGCCGGCCACGCACCGGTGCGCCTCGTGATGCAGGTCGAGGAACGACGCGCCTGGTTTCACCTGCGCGCAGAGTTGCTGCTGGGCCTCATTCAGATCTGTGACCATGTCAGCAAAGCCGTCGTCTTCGAAGGCGTAAGTTCGTGTTATATCAGCTGCATAGCCATTCCAGCCACAGGCCGCGTCAATTAGCAGGCTGTGAAGTTGACTGCGCTCACGTGTGTAATGCTGGTAATGCAGCACGGCTCCGTTGGTATTGGTCGCAACGATCGCCGGATACGGCAAATCATTTTCCGTTTGCCCGCAAGCGTTGAGGAACGCGATCAGTATTTCTTGCTCGCTGGCGCCTTGCCGGAATGCGGCCGCCGCTGCGCGGTGAGCCGGCGCCGATCGGCGCGTCGCGCACCGGATGCACTCGATTTCATAGTCGGATTTGAACGGACGGTGATAATGCAGCTCGTTGAGCAGGTTGATCGGATTGATGTGAATTTTCGGAGCGCGGCCGCGCCACTGCGCCGGTTCACCGATCCAGGCCGTCGGTGCCGGCAGTTTCTCTAATTGCCCATGCAGTGCATTCAGATCGCCGATGGTGCTCACCTCGAAATGGTCGCGCCAGGGCCCGTCGGTCAACTCGGGTGGTTTGCGCCAGTAGTCGTCCGGCCGATAGACGATTACGCGGGGCCGTTCGCCGGGCCGGTAAATCAGGCAAGACTCCGGGTGTTGGGTCAGCGGCAGCCACCGGATGAAATGCGGGTTCGGCTTGAACGGGTAGGTCTGGTCGTCGAGAAATCGATAAATCTCGGTGCCCGCGCCGATCACTACTGTATTGTAACCGGACGTTGCGAGGGCGGTGCCGAACTGGCCCTTCAGCATATCGAGGTGCGTCCGGTAGAGTGCCGCCCACCTTGCGCCAGCCCGCCCGCTGATTGTGTCGTCTATGTCATCCATTCGGCATTTGCAATCCAGCTGCTTTTGCTATCGCTTGCATAGCACACCATAATTTGCCCACCATGGGCAAACAAATCATCCTGACAGGCGTCACGACGACCGGCACGCCGCACCTCGGAAATTATGCGGGCGCCATTCGACCGGCGATCGAGGCGAGCAAGCGCACCGATGCCGATACGTTTTATTTTCTCGCGGACTATCACTCGCTCGTCAAGAATCACGATCCCGACGCCGTGCACCGGTCGAGCCTCGAAGTCGCGGCGACCTGGCTCGCGCTCGGTCTCGACACGGAGCGGGCGATTTTTTATCGGCAGTCCGATATACCCGAAATACCCGAACTGACCTGGATCCTGAGCGCCGTGACGGCAAAGGGCCTGATGAACCGTGCCCACGCCTATAAGGCGGCCGTCGCTGCGAACGAGGCCAGCGGCTCACGCGATCCGGACGGGGGCATCACGATGGCGTTGTTCGGATATCCCGTGCTCATGGCGGCGGACATCCTGCTTTTCAGAGCGAACCGGGTGCCTGTCGGCAAGGATCAGAAGCAGCACGTCGAGATGGCCCGTGATATCGCACAGCGTTTCAATCACAATTTCGCGGAACTATTCGTTCTGCCCGAAGCCGATATCGATGCCCACACGGCGGTCCTGTCCGGGCTCGATGGCCGTAAGATGAGCAAGAGCTATAACAATACGATTCCGCTGTTCGTGCCCGAAGACAAACTTCGCAAACTCATCATGAAGATCAAGACGAACTCACTCGAGCCGGGGGAGCCGAAGGAGACTGAGGGCTGTACCCTGTTCCAAATCTACCAGGCGTTCGCAACGGCACCCGAGGTTGAAACCATGCGCACGCGTTTCCGGGAGGGCATCGGCTGGGGCGAGCTGAAGCAGGAGTTGTTCGAATATCTCGATGCGCATCTGCGTGATGCCCGTAATGAGTTCGAGCGATTACTGGTCGATACGGGCCACGTCGATGCGGTTTTGCAGCATGGCGCCGAACGCGCGCGGGCAATCGCCGGTCCATTTATCGCCAGGATCCGAGACGCGGTGGGCATCCGCAGGCTCGGTTGATCAGGCCGGCCCATTTCACATAACCAGTCTGCGGCGGCGACGATGGTTTCGTTTATGCGGGCAATGTCGCCGCTCGCACCGAACCGGTATAGTTATCGATCCCCGCAGGCCGATACCAATAACAAATGAGTGTGTCCCTTAAGCGACTGAGCATAGTGCTGTTCGGGTTGATTTTCGTTCAACCGAATTTGACCGAAGCATCGAAACATCGGGCCTTGTTCGACCATCCGACCGCGACCGGCGCGCGCTTCGAAGGCGCACTCGCGTCGTCCGGCCGGCGCATCGGTCGTCGCAACGGCGTGCGCAACGCGCGCGCGGCTCCGGCACCGTTCAGGCGCTTGCCCGTAATCGACGCCGCGCTGGCGGCAAAAATAGCCGTTGCTTCGCCCGCTGATATGGTGCACGTGATCGCTTTTCTCGACTACCTGCCGCATGGCGAAGTGCATCGTCAGGTCGCCGGCAGGCACAGGGGTGAAATGGAAGTGCTCAGGCGCGACCGCCGTGCATTCATGCGCCGAACGGCAAAGAAACGCGCGACGGGCGGTCTGACCGATGCGGCCAATTACGCGACGCTGTTTGATATGGACGTCGCCGATCGCCGTGCGCTCACCGAACTCAATGCGCGCAGCGAGGGGCTTTCCGTGATTCTCAAAGTGGAGGCCACGGCGGAACTCAGGCCGCGGCTGAGGGCCTTTCGGGCGCCGATCGTCGATGCGATCGGCCAGCTTGGCGGTCATGTCGAATCGACGACCATCGCCGGCAACCTGATCATCGCGTCCGTGCCGGCCGGCGCGATCGTGCAGCTGTCCCGGTATCCCGGCGTTATGCGATTGATGGAAGATGGACTCATTCATTCACAACTGAACAATGCTGATGAATCGACGATGGTTGACCCGACCGATGCGACGCTGCTCGGTCTTTGGGACAACGGTAAAGACGGCGGCACTTTCGATCCGGCCATTATCGATTCGGGTACGGACCTGACTCATCCCGCTCTGGCTGACAGCACGACGCCGCTCAGGATCAATTACTGCACGGTTGAACACTCGTCGGGTCGGTTCAATTCGGGCTACGACGACGATCGATTCACTTGCGATGACCTGGTTGGCCACGGGACGCACGTCGCCGGTATCGTCGGCAGTTACGACAGTACGTATGCCGGCATGGCGAAGGGCGTCGAGACGATGCTGCATCTC
>SMVA01026093.1_pt1 | contig 34679 bp, 34 predicted proteins | sample 2456451 | NCBI WGS metagenome assembly SMVA01 (sample SAMN11095933, study PRJNA526329) | marine sediment metagenome | biome: Marine sediment; feature: Surficial sediment; material: Deep marine sediment; isolation source: Hadal surficial sediment | place: Pacific Ocean | collected 2014-05 | depth... | reverse complement strand
GAACCAGGTGATAGTCAGGTAGACACCTTGGATGAAATCGCCAACAGGCGGACAAATTTGCTTACGGCTGCAGAGCAAAAGAGTTTTGATCCGTTCTCAGAATCCGAGTTTAATAAGCTCGCATGGGCAGATGGTGATGGTGATGGAACCATGTGTGATGGTGATGAGACTGACACCGATGGCGATGGGAGGTCTATTACGAGAATCATACTGTCTGTTTACCCATCCGATGGGTAACCTGAATGACGCCGGTTTTAGGCTGCAACCGTCCCGGCGCGTTTCTGCGGAAATGCAAAAACCATGCCAACCAAGATGCTTCCAAACATTGGGGGCAGGGTAAAAAAAAGAAAGTTATTTACTCCGACCCCAAATATTTCGCCCCAAATATTTCGCCCACCTTGGTGAAATGTCCGGGCTAGGGATCCCTTAACAACAACATTGACTCGTCACCCCAGCTGGACTGCAAGACGTGTGTTTCCTCCTCGAGTTGTTGCAGCGCCCGTTGCGCAACCGGGACGGCACTCCAGTAGCTGTAGACCGCCAATCGTTGCACCAACACTTCGTTGCCGACCTGTCCCACGTATACGGTCTGACCGGAAGGCTTCAGGCTGACACCGGAATCCCAAATTCGAATGGTTTCCTGTTGCAACGGATTGCCGCCCAGTCGGTGTAACAACAAGATATCCGCGTGACCCAGGTAGTCCTTTTTAAGTGGCGGCAGGGTCTGCTCCGAAGCCTCGGGATTCATCGACAGAATGACCCAACGCCAATTGGCCGGCTCCGCTACCGACCAACCATGGATGGCGAGCAAGCGCGCCAACTGGTCGGGATCCCCGGCGTACTGAAAATTGAAATGACGTGCGGCCACCGAAGTCAGGCGGGTACGTTCCCTGGGGAGGGACTGCCAACCACCAGCCCACCAATCATCAGACTGGATTTGATGCTGTGGCAACGGAATTTTCAAAAGGGCAAGATCATCATCCAGGTTCTGCTCGATTTGCCAGGCAAAGGTAAAGGCCAGCATGCCAAAAAATATCAGGCTGACGGTCAGGCCACTAAATGCATTGACCGCCCGCTGCCGATAGGCAATACCAACAACAAAAGTCCAGAACAAACCCAGCGCAACACCCATCAGGGCCCCGCTGAGCCAATCCAGCCCCAGGTACAGGCGGGCCAATACCAGCAAGGTCAGCAACCAGCCGGTAATGACGTATGGCCACTTACGTTTACGTCTTTGTAATTCTTTCGCAACCATGACCGCGAAATAACCCAACACCACCGACACCAGGGTTAGTGCTGCGCTGGGGTCGTAAAGGACGGCATCGCCACCTGAACTCAGCATTGGCGTTGCCCGCAGTGACCAGCCAAGCAAAAGCTGAAGTATCACCCCTCCACCCATGGCCACCAGCCAGTGCATGGCCGCCTTCTTACGTCCGGCACCCAACAGCCAGAGCAGCACGGCCATCGATGTTGGTATCAACACCCATAAACGCGATAGTTGCGATAGCGCCACCATCACCGGATCAGCAATATGGTTGCGCAACGCCAGCGCATAGGTCTGGACGGTCTGGTCGATCGACTGGGGGCTGGCTGAAAAAGGCGAAAGGAACAGTAAGATAACCATTCCCCAGAAGAAAACTACCAGTAACAGGCCCATCATTAAAATAGACAAAACCTCAGGTTGAGACGAGTCCAACAGGGGTCCGGCGACCCGTCTGAAGATCGGGTGGCGGCGCAACCAGCGGATAAAATGCCGTAACCAGCGTGCCGAACGACTGGCCAACAACTCGTAAGCTGTCCAGATAACCCACCAGGTCAACCACAGAACCACCACCGCAATGGTCAGCACCAGGGCCATGCGTCCAGTGTATTCTGAGGCCACCTCCAATGACGCACCAAACAACATACCAGGTAGAAGGTAGGCAGGAGTCCAGACAATACAGGCAGGTACAGCCACCATCAGGAAGCGTTTGGGCGGCATGCCCAGCATACCTGCTGTTACCGGTATCACCGGTCGTAACGGACCGATAAACCGCCCGATGGCAATGCTTTTTGCACCGTGGGTACGAAAGTAGCCGCGGCCACGTTCCAGCATGCGGGGGAAGTGCTTGAATGGCCATAAATCTGCCAGGTGACTGCGATAGCGGTGGCCAACCGCGTAGCTGACCACATCACCGGCCAGTGCCCCGGTTGAGCCCCAAATCCACACCGGCACCAGTTCAATCGCACCGAAACTGATTAATGCGCCAATACCAAACAGGATAATAATACCCGGCACCAGTATGCCGACAAACGCCAGCGACTCAATAAAGGACATGACAAAAACCCAGAACCCGGCCCATCCCGGATTGGCTGACAACCAGTTCAATAAATCCTGTGTCCAGCCGCTATCCATCATTAACTCACGCTACACAAACCCTGAAGGCTTCCCTGGCCGCATTGATCGTGGTTGAAATATGTTCCTCGCTGTGCGCTGAAGACATAAAGCCGGCCTCGTAAGCAGAGGGTGCCAGGTAAACCCCTTTCTCCAGCATTGCGTGGAAGAAAAGTTTGAACCTTTCGACATCAACAGCGCCCGATTGCTCAAAGTTTACGATTGGGTCAACATCACTGAAAAATAAGCCGAACATGCCACCGACATGGGTTGTTGTGAATGGAATGCCGGCAAAATCGGCTTCTGTCTGCAGCCCTTCGGTGAGCATCACGGTTTTAGCCCTCAGCGCTGGATAGAATCCTTCGGCTGTAATTTGATCAAGTGTCGCCAGGCCCGCGGCCATTGCAACGGGGTTGCCGGACAAGGTACCGGCCTGGTAAACCGGTCCTGATGGTGCAACCAGTTCCATAAACTCCCGTTTACCGCCAAAGGCACCGACCGGCATACCACCGCCAATCACCTTGCCGAATGTTGAAAGATCCGGTGTGACGCCGTAGAGGGCCTGCGCGCCACCCAGGGCAACCCGGAACCCGGTCATCACCTCGTCAAATATCAACAACACGCCATGTTGATCGCACAGTTCTCGCAGACCCTGCAAATACCCGTCCAGTGGTGGAATGCAATTCATGTTTCCTGCCACCGGCTCAACGATCAGACAGGCGATTTCGCTTCCCTGGCTGGCAAAACATTCTGCCACCGCCGGCAAATCGTTGAATGGAAGTGTCAGGGTTAAATCCGCACAGGCTGAAGGTACGCCCGGGGAGTTCGGAACCCCGAGCGTCAGGGCACCACTGCCGGCTTTGACCAGGAAAGCATCGGCATGACCGTGGTAACAACCCTCAAACTTCAAGATCCGGTCCCGCCCGGTTGCTGCTCTGGCAACACGAATGGCGCTCATGGTGGCCTCGGTGCCCGAATTGACCATACGCACCATATCCATACCATCGATCAGTTCACACAAGCGCTCTGCCATCGTCACCTCCGCGGCACACGGGGCACCAAAACTCAAGCCTTTGCCAACCGCTTCCCGAACCGCAGAAATAACCGCAAGATTGGCATGGCCGGCGATCATCGGCCCCCAGGAGCCGACGTAATCGATATACGAGCGTCCGCTGACATCATATAGACAGGCACCCTCGGCACGCTCAAAAAATACCGGTTCTCCGCCAACGCCGTTGAAAGCACGTACCGGTGAATTCACCCCACCGGGTATGCATAGCCGCGCCCGCTCGATCAATTCTAGACTGCTGGTCACTGTTATTTTGCTTCCGCCATTTAAAAATGAATTTTAACCCGTATATTGTTATAGCGCTGTGTGTTGTGAATAATCCTTTAAAATCAGTACGGGGAACAGAAAGTGCCGGATAATGACTACAAAGTCTGGATGTGTATCATCTGCGGCTGGATTTACGAAGAAGAAAAGGGCTGTCCTGAAGAAGGATTGGCCCCCGGCACTCGCTGGGAAGATATTCCCGAATACTGGGTTTGCCCGGATTGTGGAGCGGGCAAAGAAGATTTTGAGATGATAGAAATCTGACGGAGATTTGTATGACAACCGGGAACATCAGCAGGGACAAACGCAATGCGATGATTGGCGGAGTCTGCGCTGGTCTTGCCCAGCATTTTGCTTGGTCCATCACTGGCACACGGGTTGTTTATGTCCTCGTATCACTGTTGTCGGCAGCTTTTCCCGGTATCCTGGTGTACCTGATCCTGTGGATATTATTACCTGAATCCGATATTTCCTGAATTTCCCGTCGTTGTCTTGCGTATCAAGCGGGCAAGCACTTTGTGCCGGCGGGCTGCTTCTGTATTGGCTGAAACTGGATCATTCTGCATGGTTGGTTCAGACTACAATCAAGACTCAGGCAATTCATCACGCTGCCGGGACATTTGCAAGTCAGCAATATTCTGCAAAGGGATTGTCCTGATCAAAGACAAGTTTATTTTCAAACTTCGATAACTCGATGCCCTTGTCAGTCATGGTTAAATCCTCGCCAGTCATTACTTCAAGCCCGAAGTTATAAATCATTTTGCCCTCGCCATTGATCATCGAATCGTCATACTGCCTGGCACATGCCGCAACCTTTTCATTTAACAAATCGTACTGAGCCATCTTTGCAGCTCCATATTTATTCTCAAGCATGTTCCTGGTGGTAGCCGGCGATAGAATCAGTCCCGTCGCGTTATTCCCCCCAAATCCTTTTGAATTGATCACGGCTGCCTTCATTTCGCAGCCTTTGTCACCGACACGGGTGTGATCAAGACAAAAGTGCAGGTTGGAATCAAACACATCATCGGCAATTTTGTCGATGGTATTGATGCCGGGGATAAAACCGTATTCCCAAACACCCAAGGTAGCGGTGAGCTGATCGCCACCGGCCGGGCCAAGCGAATGTCCGACATAAGACTTGATTGCCGTTACGTTCCAGTCTTCGATGCCAAAAGCCTTCGCGACCTCGTTCAGTATATGTGACTCGCTGACACGGTTTTGCGGCGTGCCCGTACCATGCGCCTGGACGAAAGTCTGTTTCGCACCCTCTGCACCGAGAATATGCCTGGCCAGTGAGACGGCCTTTGCAACCGTGACATAGTTTCCGACACCAGGGGACGATATTGACTTCTTGTTCGCGTCAGCATTAACAAAAACATCTGCCACCGAAGCATAGATCGTTGCGCCCAACTCAAGCGCTAATTCATCGTCCATCAGTACAAAGAACTGTGCGGCTTCCGCCATTGTGAAACCAGCATTCTCAGCGAACGGGCGACAGGCGCGGCGCAGATCAGCGGTTTCAGCGCCATCCAGGTTAGCGAGTTGCTGATCTTCCGACAGCGCGCCCATGGCTTTAAATCCCTCGATGACTTCCGGTTCCAACGGTGCTTCCGCGCTACCCACGATGACCACCCTGGACTCGCCTGACTGGATATCGCCAATGCCCTGTCGCAGGTTGTATAAGAATGTCGCACAGGCACCCATATTGGTGCCGGTGGCGCCAAGGTTATTGATCATGTAGCTGTTTATGAAATCGGCCGGCATTTGCGCCAGCATCAGCGGCATTTGCTTGGAGCTTACCCGCGCCCCTCTTAACCAGGCCTGACTGAGACCCCGTGCACCCAGATCATCGTATTGACCGAGTGCCGAGCCTGCATATACAGAAACTTCATCCGGCTGAATATGCTTTAAAATTTCCTGCCATTCAATACCGATTGACTGCAGCGCGTCGGATGCGCCAAAGACCGTCAGTTGAAGCCCTTTTGGCTGGTTCCGGGAGTTGTATAATGCGGCCGGATCAAAACCTGTGGGCAATTGTCCAGCACTGGAGACAGCCAGGCGACGGTTTACCGGCATCATGACGTCAATTTCACCTGATACGCTAACCTTAAAACTGCCGTCTTCAAGTTCTTCCACGGTCCAGTTCTCGGGGATTTGTTGAGGCAATTGTCTTTTGCTGATTTTAAAATGCGCAGCCTCGGCACCCACATTCAGGTGTGCTTTTCTGTGGGCGTTGATTGCATCGAGGTCAAATGTCTGCTTTTCAATTTTTCTGATTAATGTCTGTTTGAGCAGGCTTTCCGTATCAATGCCTTCCGGCTGATTCATCAACGCCGCAAGACCCTTGAACATGGGTGCCGTGTCCTCGGGGGACAAGACTTCGTGAACCATTCTACGATAGCTGTGATGAAAGGAGCTTCTGCCGGCGGCGTTGATGCCACCAAACCCCACGATAAGCGGTAACTTCTTCATTCATTTGTCTCTTATTGGTATGTGCCCGTCACCGGCACTGCAATCGTTGCAGGTGCCAGACAGACCTCATCATTACAAGCCTGAATGCGCAAACTCACAACCGGTGGCCGCGATTCGGTGGGTCTTGGTACCTTCGTATTAAGTGTGATGCGGCCCTCGTAAACCTCGATTCCCTCCGGCGCGAACGGTGCTTTGAAAGACCGCGATTGTGGGTATTTTACTTTCTCAACCGGGTGGCCGTCGAGTAACAGTTGCGTTGCAACCAGTAGCGGTTCTGAGGCCGGATTCGCGTTGATGTGATAACCAGCGGCAATTTTTATTGTCAGGGCCAGGTCGGCGAAGTCAGCGGATGCCCCCCAATGCCCCCGGGCATATACATAATCGGCGGAATCGGGCAGGGTTCCAAACTTTGCCAGTTGATTGGAGCTCGCTGCAGCCTTAAGCGCGGCGAGGTTTGCCGGTTCGCTCAGCGCGGTCAATAAGGCTCCCCAGCCGGAAGGATACCTGTTGATCGTTGCATAAAGCGGCGACAAAGCCCGGTAAGCGGCAACGGCATAGCGCTGCTCGTTGGTGGTGGTCGACAGGACTAACAGCAGTGCAATGGCAGCAGATTGGCCGGAAGGTTTGACCGAATCACCCTGGTTTGGCGGGGCAACCAACAAATCGGTCCTGTCCCAACTGCTGGTCAAAACGCCATCCGGCCGCGCGAACCTATCCAGCAAGGCATCGGTCACCTTTTGTGCACGCGATCGCCAGCGTTTGGCACCATTGAGGTGATACAGGCTTAAAAAAGCCTGGCCCAGTAAGGCGTAATCATCAAGAAACCCCTGGCCGCCTGCCTGCCCTGCAAAAAACTGGTGCTTCAGATCACCGGTTTTGGGATCAAAGGCGTTCTTCCATATCCAGTTGCCGGTGCGTACCGCCGTGCGGGTCAATGCCGGATCATCCAGCGATTTCCCGGCTTGTGCAAAACCAATGATTGCCAGCGCGTTGTCTGCGATGACGATTTTCTCATCACGCGAGGGCTGTTCACGCGCCTGGCGAACCAGCAGCAACTTTTGCCGCGAGGATGCGAGTGATTTAATTGCTGCCGCCAGCGGTTCATCATTACCCGGATCAACCACCGTATCCCGCGTCAAACGCAATACACCGCCGTCCGGTTGAGCGTGGCCATAGGGCGCTTTAGGCATCGGGATCAGCTCATACACCTTGAAGAAAAGATCAGCATCGTCCATACCCAGCACCGATTCGATCTCTTTTTTGGTCCAGCAATAACTGGCCCCTTCGACGCTGGCAACCTCGGCATCCTGCGCGCTGTAAAAACCACCGTCGGGCGCCTGCATTTCTGTGATCAGATAGTGCGCCGTGCTTAAAACAGCCTGCCGTAAAACCTCGCTGTCTGTTATCTCATAAGCCCGGGCATACAGCCCCAGTAACTGGGCATTGTCATACAGCATTTTCTCGAAATGCGGGATCGACCAGCCCGGTTCAGTGCTATAGCGATGAAAACCACCCGCCAGTTGGTCCATGATGCCACCGGCGAGCATGGCTTCCAGCGTAACGATGCCCATCTCCCCGGCGTTGCCATGCTCGGCCTCGGTATAGGCTGCCAGCAACATCGATAACAATGGCGACTTGGGAAACTTGGTGGATCTCTTGCCAAACCCGCCTTCGGTTTCGTCGAAGGAAGCCGCACTCTGTGTGACCGCCCGCTCCAGCCAATTATCTATGCCTCGCAGGCTGACGGCACTGGCGGCCCCACCTTGTTCCCCCTGTTGCAGTCTTTGGTAGACAGATTCTGCTCTTTCTAAAACCTGTGCGTTTTCTTCAAGCCATTCCCTGTGTATACGCTTCAGGATTTGCGGGAATCCGGGACGACCGCTAAGATCTTCAGGTGGAAAGTAGCTGCCGGCAAAGAATGGCTTCAAATCGGGTGTCATAAACACGTTGTTTGGCCAGCCGCCACGACCGGTCAGGACCTGGGTCGCCAGCATGTAGATACGGTCGAGGTCAGGCCGCTCTTCACGATCGATCTTGATATTGATGAACCAGTCATTCATCAATTTGGCGATCTGCGGGTTTGAATAGATCTCGCGTTCGGCCACATGACACCAGTAACAGGTTGAGTAGCCCACCGAGATGAAGATCGGTTTGTTTTCACGCCGCGCCTTGTCCAGCGCCTCCGGCCCCCACGGATACCAGTCCACCGGGTTGTGCGCATGCAGCAGCAAATAAGGATCGCGGCTGTCGATCAATCGATTGGTATAAGTTTCGTCGCCATGTTGCGCCCACGGCGGTTGTGCAGGAACCAGTATCATCAGTAGCATCAGCAGGTATTTATGCATTCTATTCTATTCGATACACTGCACTAGGCGTCAGTAGCAATGATGCCGGTTCTGACCATTCCGTTTTCCGTCAGTTCCAGCCATCGGAACGCCGGCCCCAATTCGCTTGCCGTGAATTTCTGCACTCCGGGCAGACTGTTGATTACGCTGGATGGGCTGCCTAACATGGCAATACCCTTTCTCTGCTGTGTAAACACCTGGTGTGTATGTCCCCAAACCACGGCCTTGACACCAGCGCATTGATCGATGAACTGCAAAAACCCTTCAGGTTCGAGCAGGCGATATCGGTCGATCCATGGGCTACCCACAGGCACGGGCTGGTGATGTAATGCGATCAGGCGCAATCGATCGGGCTGCTGTAAAAGCACCTGTTCAAGCTCGGCAAGGGCCTCTGAATTGATCCGCCCGGCGGGCGTTCCTGGCAAAGTGGAATCAAGCCGGATGATTTGCCAGTCGCCATGCTCGGAGATTTCTACACTGCCAACCGGACTGCCGTTAAAGGTCTTTGCCAGCAGGGCAGGATCATCGTGATTACCCGGCAAGGCCAAAACCGGAATTCCGAGCAGCTCGAAATTGCCTTGCAGTGCTTTGTATGAGGCCGGGCTTGCGTCTTCACTCAGGTCACCAGTCGCCAACAAAAGCTCCGGGGAAAACTCCCGCACACTTTGCATCAAGCGCTGTAACGACTGGTGCGGATCTTTACCGCGATAATCCTGCTCAGGGCTTGACATCAGATGGCAATCCGTTAGCTGTGCAATGCGAATCGTTGGCTTCATTTCAAATCGACGCTGAGCCGGGTCCCCGGACCAATCCCCAGCCTTGACGCTGTGCCTGCATTGAGCTCAAGTACATACATGGCGGGCGCCTTGCTGGGGTAAGTGGGGCAACGGCTGACCCGGCAAGGTGGCGTATCCAGTGATGCGCTGACCATCACCAGGTCTTTATCAAAGTACATGATATCCAGCGGTATACGACAGTTCTTCATCCAGAAACTGCGTGGTGCTTCATTCTTGAAAATGAATAACATGCCGTGCTCAGCCGGCATCTCGTCCCGGTACATCAGACCCAGGGTCTGTTTTTGCGTGGTATCCGCGATCTCGACGCTAAAACGCTGACCACCGATTTCCACACTTGAGCCACCGGCAGAACAGGCTGTGCCGGCGGCGATCATCATCAGGGTTAACAAGAAACGCATGGCGCTGATCCGGTTGTTGGTTCACGCGCATGATAACAACCACATCAGATTCAATCCATGGCTTCAATCCACAGCGGCGATTTGCAACTCCGGCGCAGCATCAACATTCAGCGCATACATGACATCTGTGTAGTAGACCGGATCGATATCGCCCATGATATTGATCACCACCACTTCTTCATCATCGGCACTGACAATGGTCAGACCGCTGATGCCTGCACCGGAGGTCTTGACATACATTTGCAGCAATTCATCTTCTTCACGTATCAGCATCACTGGATCCCAGCCATCATCGAGTAATTTGCCACCCATGCGATCGAAGTTTCGTGTGATCCTTTGGTGATCGCCATAGACTTCGTAGATGCGGATACGCACACCATCCAGACTTCTCAGCAAGGCCTGGGTTTCCGGTTCATCATCCAGAAACCTGGCAGCAAAACGCAGTGTTGTTGGTCCCAGTGACAAGGCCATGATCCGGTTGGTGTCATTCATGCCCGGTGAATCGAGATTAGCGAATCCTTCGTTATTGCGTGGTGCTGTAATGCCGCAGGAAGAAAGCACAAAGATCATCAGGGCAACGCCCAGCAGTGCTACATATGGACGAGGCCAGCTTCGCTGGTCGCGATTGCTTGCATTCATTTTTACAAATCCACATCCAGGTCCACATCCACATCAAGCGCTTTCATCACCTTGCCCAGCTCAGCAGGGTTCAGTTGGCCGATAACGTTTATAAACACGGCTTCATCTTCATCAACCACCATCACGGTTATGCCTTCCATGTTCTCGCCTTTCATTTTCATATAGATCATCACCTGTTCGTCGTCGTCATTAACCTGCACTATCGGCTCCCAGCCTGAGGATTTCAGCGTGCTTTTAACCTCAGCAAACTGACTCTTAGCCGCATCGGTGTTTTCATCTGTTTCATAGATCATCACCCGGATACCTTTGAGCTTGGAAATCAGATCCGCGGTCTCCGGACTCTCTGCCGAGCTCATCATACGGACAAAATTAAGCATCGTGCCGCCCAGGTTAATGATGATTTTCGGCTCACCATACAAGCTTGACAGATCCCCAAAATCCACATAACCCGGCAGATCCTTGAGCTCGTCCTCCTGCGCAATCGCAGGCAATGACAGCAGGGTGCAAAATATCCCGATAATAAGTTTATTTAACATTGAAGGTTTCATGCTTTCTTCTCCTTGAAGGAATCATTTTGTAATTTAATAGCCCTGTTAACAGATCCGGTGACCGCATCTGCAATCGTACGGCCGACGGTTGATTCAATTTCACGGCCAGTCATCCGCCCAGCCTTATCAAGATAGGCAAAGGCGATGGCCAGATCCTGGCGTGCCTTGGCGATCTCGCTGGCCGAAGGCGTATCCGGCTGCATCATGTTGAATGTAATAACGACCAGCGGAATGACCGCGAGCGCCATGGCCCAACGTGGTTGAAACCAATCAAACCGTGACGCGGTTTTTTTCTCATCGGGAATTGCCAGCAGGCGCTTACTCAGGCTGGCCGGCGCGCGCTCGACATGAATTTCATCCATCGCCCGCTGAAGCTGATAAGCCTCGACAATGGCCCGGGCCAGTTTACGGTCATCCGTGGCTGCAGATTTGAGCTTGTCAGCATCCGCCTTGGCCAGCTCGCCATCCAACAGCGCGTTGATCTGTTTTTCCCAATTCCCATCAGGTTTTTTGGCATATTCATTCATGGTCTTACCTCGGCGAGTTGCTCGCGCAGCTCTTTTCTTGCCCTGTGCAGATAGACCTTTACCTGCGACAGGCTTAATTCGAGCATCCCAGCTACTTCCTCATAGCTGTGTTGATGCACATCACGTAAGACAACCAGTGAGCGGTAGGGCTCTTTCAGGCCTTCAATTGCCCGTTGCAACCAGCCGCCCAATTCCTGGGATGCCAAACCCTGCATCGGTCCGCTAACCTCACCGGCCATGTGGCTCTCGTCAAACTCGACGTTGTCGCGTCTGCGCCGTAAACGGTCGAGACAGCCATTGCGTGTGACTTTCATCAACCATGGTTTAATTCTTTCCGGGTCGATCCTGTCCTGGTGGTGCCAGAGTTTTACAAACGCGTCCTGGGTCGCATCCTCCGCCTCCTGCGCGTCTTTGAGCAAGTATCTTGCCAACGTCCAGGCCGGATCCTGGTACTCCTTGACCCATTGGCGGTATCTTCTGCTCATGACACAACAATATACGCAGCCGGGCACAAATGGTTACAGATCTGTGCTAAATATTTTCAAGCTTGCAACAGGCTTGTTACCCTATACCCGTACATGAGCCTCTCAAATAAAGAACTACAGCGCTTCAGGACCCTTTTGCTCAGTCGTCAGCAAGGTCTTCTGCAAGCCAATGAAAGCGGTGATGAAGCTGAACAAATCGTTGAACTTGATCAGACCCGCATCGGTCGTTTGTCGCGTATGGATGCACTACAGGCGCAGGCGATGTCGGTGGCAACCGGTCGCCGCAGACGCCGGGGGCTGACCAGTATTGATGCCGCCTTGATACGCATTGCAGACCGCGCTTTTGGTGATTGTTATGAGTGTGACGAACCAATAAACCCAAAACGACTTGAGGCTGATCCAACCGCCACTTTGTGTATAAACTGTGCCGAGGCACTCGAATAACCCCGGTATTTGTCAAAACACTACAAAAAACCGCCATTGCTCTTGAAATACAGACCCCATATCCCCAACTCTGCAGGCAGGCTGAGGAATACCTTGAAAATGGCTTTCCACAGGCAGACAACAGACCGGTGCGGTGACGCCGCCACGGCATTTTATTCATTATTAATTAAGGATCCAGGGAGAACCCGATGAAACTTCGTCCTTTACATGATCGAGTGATTGTGAAACGCATGGAAGAAGAGCGTATGTCCTCAGGCGGCATCGTGATTCCAGACTCAGCAGCAGAAAAACCTATACGCGGCGAAGTGCTCGCGGTAGGCAATGGCAAAATTCTCGAAAATGGTGACAAACGCCCGCTGGATATCAGCGTTGGCGACAAGGTCCTGTTTGGCAAGTACTCGGGAACCGAGGTCAAAGTGGATGGCGAGGAACTGCTCGTCATGCGCGAAGAAGACATCATGGCGGTTATCGAAGGCTGAGAGCCCCGCATTAACGAATTTAAACGAATTGAGGATTAGACAATGAGTGCTAAAGAAGTACGTTTTGGCGATGACGCCCGCCGGCAGATGATGCGCGGTGTAAATATACTGGCCGACGCGGTCAAGATAACGCTGGGCCCCAAGGGTCGCAACGTGGTGCTGGATAAGAGCTTCGGAGCTCCAACCGTCACCAAAGATGGCGTTTCCGTGGCGAAAGAAATCGAGCTGGAAAACAAATTTGAGAATATGGGCGCACAGATGGTCAAGGAAGTCGCTTCCAAAACCTCCGATGTGGCCGGTGACGGAACCACAACCGCTACCGTGCTGGCCCAGTCCATGCTCAGCGAAGGACTCAAGGCAGTTGCCGCCGGTATGAACCCGATGGATCTGAAACGCGGCCTCGATAAAGCCGTCATTGGTGCAGTTAAAGCGCTGGAAGAAATGTCCACCCCCTGTGATGACAGCAGTGCGATTGCCCAGGTGGGGGCCATTTCAGCCAATGCCGATTCCAGCATTGGCGACCTGATCGCCGAGGCAATGGATAAAGTCGGCAAAGAAGGTGTAATCACCGTTGAAGACGCTTCCGGCCTGTCCAATGAACTGGATGTGGTTGAAGGTATGCAGTTTGATCGCGGCTACCTGTCACCTTACTTCATCAACGACCAGTCCTCGATGAGCGTTGAGTTGGAAAACCCTTACATCCTGCTGCACGACAAGAAAATCGGTAATGTTCGTGACCTCCTCCCGATACTGGAAGGCGTTGCCAAGTCCGGCAATCCGTTGTTGATCGTTGCCGAAGACGTTGAAGGTGAAGCGCTGGCGACCCTGGTGGTCAACTCCATCCGCGGTATCGTTAAAGTCTGCGCAGTGAAAGCACCGGGCTTCGGTGATCGCCGCAAAGCCATGCTGGAAGATATTGCAGTACTGACCGGCGCAAAGGTTATATCTGAAGAAGTTGGTCTGGCCCTGGATAAGGCCACGCTGGAAGAACTGGGTACTGCCAAGAAAATCCAGATCACCAAGGAAAACACCACCATTATTGATGGCGGTGGCAGCAGCGAAGACATTTCCGGCCGGGTCAACCAGGTTCGTGCCCAGATCGAAGAAGCCACTTCCGATTACGATCGTGAGAAGCTGCAGGAACGTGTAGCCAAGCTGGCCGGCGGTGTTGCAGTCATCAAGGTCGGTGCCGCAACCGAAGTCGAAATGAAAGAGAAGAAGGCCCGGGTTGAAGACGCATTGCACGCAACCCGTGCGGCTGTTGAAGAAGGTGTTGTTCCCGGTGGTGGTGTTGCGCTGGTGCGTGCATTGGCGATTGTTGCCGACATGGAAGGTGATAATGCCGACCAGAACGTCGGTATCACCATCGCTTGTCGTGCCATGGAAGAGCCGCTCCGCCAGATCGTTCTCAACGCCGGTGAAGAAGCCGCTGTTGTACTCAACAAAGTGAAACAGGGTGAAGGCAACTACGGCTACGACGCAGCAACGGGAGAATATGCCGACATGATCGAAGCCGGTATCCTCGATCCGACCAAGGTTGTACGTACTGCCTTGCAGAATGCTGCTTCCATCGCAGGACTGATGATTACCACCGAAGCCATGGTCGCTGACAAACCTGCAGATGATTCTGCAGGTGGCGGTATGCCTGATATGGGTGGTATGGGTGGTATGGGTGGTATGGGCGGTATGATGTAAATCATCTGTTTGTGATCACTGCCTGAATTGCCAGGTACTATTGAGAAACCCCGCTCCGGCGGGGTTTTTTTGTACGACCACTTGGTGATCAATATTATCACCGGCGTTACCTAATCCGCTTTTGCCCCGCAAAGTAACATCAGCGTACACCTTCGCCCTCATATGATGCATGTGGCTCCGGGAGTCTACAGCTCCGCGGAGTGTATGTATTTGTTTTAAAACACACTGTTCTTCTGGCGTGATTCTTGCAGTGTATCAAGCTGAGACCGGCACTCCAAATGAGAATGCCGGGCTCTTTTGCAAAGATACCGGAGTAGAACTCATGTCGAGAAAAATGATTTGCGCCAGCATTATCCTTTTCAATATTTTATTGACCCAAGCAGCCTACGCGGTTGACTACGCGGCCAATATTGGTTTTAGCAGCGAATATATTTACCGTGGAATACCACAAAAAAGTTCGTCTGCATCGGGTGGACTAGACCTGCAAGCCGTTGGTTTTTATGCAGGCACCTGGGGTGCCGATGTGGGGGATGGTATCGAAATTGATTATTACGGCGGCTATGGCTTTGATGCAGGTAACATTAGTTTCTCCATCGGTGGCACCTTGTACACCTATACCGGAGAATTTGATGATACCTACCTGGAATTGAACCTGGGAGCCGGCTGGAAATTTCTGTCTTTTGATGCAGCAATCGGCGAATACGATAATTTTGCCGGCCCGACACTGAATTATCAATTCTATTCGCTGACCGCCGCACAGAATAATTTTTACGCCAAGATCGGCATGTTTGCAGATGATTTTGATGGCACTTACTTTGAAGCCGGTTACGGCAACACGCTGCGTGCCGGGGATACCGATTTATTTGACTACGCCATCGTGCTGATCTACAGCGACTCCAGCCTGCTGGGCGGTGAATCCGATACCAACCTGGTGTTTACCGTGACCAGGGCCTTCTCTTTCTGATCAATACCTGGCCTGACAAACCACCGCTCCATTCCACCGATATAGACCGGTGCTTTGGTTATACTTGCGCTATGTCCGATATCGCGGTTCAATGCAGCCCTTTTTTCAATCAACTGGTCAAGCGTCACGCTGACTGGTTTGCACATCTGCAAGCGTCGGGTCGCTTAACGACCAACAGCCCACCGCTGTCTGAAAACCTGCAACAAGTCGTCGCAGAATCCGGTCTCGATGCAGGCCTGCGGCAATTTCGTAACCGCGAGATGATGCGTCTGATCTGGCGTGACCTCAATCAACAGGCCGCCGTGGATGAAATACTCGCTGATTTAAGTTTGTTGGCAGACATATGCCTTGAGGGCGCAATCGAGTTTCATCGCAGGGCACTGGAAGAAAAACACGGCATACCACGCAATACCGGCGGCGTAGCTCAAAAACTGATCATAATCGGGCTTGGAAAACTCGGCGGGAACGAACTGAACCTGTCATCCGACATTGATGTCATTTTTTGCTATCCGGACAAAGGTGTGTGTGATGGCCGTCGGGGCCTGGCCAATGAGCAGTTCTTCACTCAGCTTGCGCGTAAGGTCATCAACAGTCTTGCCAATATCACCGCTGATGGCTTTTGTTTTCGCGTTGATACCCGCTTGCGGCCATTTGGCGATTCCGGGCCGCTGGTCAACAGTTTTGCTGCGCTCGAACAGTATTATCAACGCGAGGGGCGTGACTGGGAACGCTATGCCCTGATCAAGGCACGCCCGGTTGCCGGTGACCTGGTGGCGGGTCAGCAATTACTGGGCATCCTGAAACCATTCGTTTATCGCCGCTACATCGATTTTGGTGCCATTGAAGCGCTGCGTGACATGCATCAAAACGTCCGTGAAGACGCCCTGCGCCATGACCGTCTGCATGACATCAAACGTGGTCCGGGAGGTATTCGTGAAATAGAGTTTCTTGTGCAAACCTTCCAGTTACTGCGTGGTGGTCGGGAAGTTTCTCTGCAAACCCCTTCCATTTTTACCGCCCTGGAGCAGTTGCGAATGTTGCGACTGCTACCGGAAACTGCGGTCACAGCACTGTTGTCCGCCTATCGTTTTTTGCGTCAGGTCGAAAACCGAATCCAGGCCCTGCATGATCAACAAGCCCATATAGTTCCCGGTGGTGAAGATGGGTTGAAGGTCGCCCGAGCGATGGGTTTTGCGACCATTGCCGAGTTCAAGCAAGCGCTTGGTGAAATACGCGACAGCGTGCAATCACTGTTTGCACAGAGCCTGCCTCAACCCGCTGGCTCACTTGATACCCACAACCCCTGGCAGGCCGCATGGCAGCAGGCTCGAAATAACGTTCAGGATATCGATTCAGAGGAGACCGACTGGAAGCCGCTTGCCGGTTTTATAAAACGTCTTGACCGGCTGTCACTCAGTCAGCGCGCGTCCCGGCGTCTTGATGAATTTATGCCGGTATTGCTGCAGCGTATCGCCTCATTCTCCCTCACGGATGATGAAGTTAACCGTGTATTTGACCTGATTTCTGCCATTTGCAGACGTAGCGTTTACCTGTCACTGCTACTACTCAATCCACGCGCGACAGACCGCATGCTAACGCTTTTCGCTGCCAGCAAGCGCGTGGCAAATGCGGTCACCAGACACCCGGCCTTACTGGATGAATTGATTGACCCCAGGCTGGTTGCGCAGCCGCCCGGGCCAAAGGATATCAAGGCAGGTGTTGCGCGCATATTAAGCACACGAAGTGACACTGAAATGGCTCTACAAAACCTGAATTATCACAAGCATGCCGTCAGTCTGCGTATCGCGGTTGCTGTCCTGCGCTCGACAATGACCGTATATGAGGCCCATAGCGCACTAAGCCTGCTTGCGGAGTCCCTGATCGGAGCGGCGTTGGAATTATCCCTGGATGAAATGAAAATTCGTCATGGAAGCCTGCCCGGACCGGAGCTGGCTGTTATTGCCTATGGAAGCCTGGGTGCCGAGGGGCTGGGATTTGATTCCGATCTCGACCTGATCTTTCTATACAGGCCGCAGACAAAACTTTCGGATGGCAAACGACCGATACATGCAGAGCGTTATCACACCGGCGTCGCCCGCCGCTTACTCAGCCTGTTGTCCGCAATCACGCCTTCCGGTCGTTTGTACAGTATCGATGCGCGGCTGAGGCCAAACGGACGGTCCGGCCTGCTGGTTTCCAGTGTGGATGCCTTTGAGCGCTACCAGCAGAAAAAGGCCTGGGTTTGGGAACTACAAGCATTGACCCGCGCACGGCCGGTTGCGGGTAACACGGGTGTGATGCAGGATTTCTCCGCAGCACGGCGATTGGCCTTAACTGCTGTGCGTGACAAAAAGGAGATACGTCAGGAAGTCACCGCCATGCGCAAGCGCCTGGCCCAGCAAGCCGGTAACAATGAACCGATTAAACATGCTCCAGGTGGTCTGCTGGATATCGAGTTTGTGGTTCAACTGGGCTTGTTGCTGAATTCTGAAGAAGGCCCCGACCTGATTAGGGTCACCAGGGTAATCCCCCAGTTACATGCCCTGCAGGGCTGCGGTTGGCTGGATTTTGATGCCATGCAAACGCTGGAAAATGCCTACACCCAGATTTTGCAGGCCCGCCAACGGGCTGCATTGAAAGGTGAAAACCTTGCCATGGACCCCACCGCCTTGCTGGCGATTGCGAAACCGCTGTGTGATGAAATATTGGGTTAGAATATGCCTTCTGTTTATGTGGAATTAAGCAAGTGGCCCATCGCACTGATGCCAAGAACGACTCGCTGGAATACGCCAACACGGAAAAGAAAGTTGCGGTTAACCGCGTAGATTTGCCGCTCTCCTGCCCGTTGCCCAACCAGAAACTATGGAATGCCCATCCGAGGGTGTATTTGCCGGTCGAAGACGAAGGTGGTGCCAGTTGCCCGTATTGCGGCACACATTACGTATTATCCGACTGACATGTGATCGGTTTTACGCCTCCAGCTCGCCGCTGCCAACCCCATCAGGAACCAGATCAACGAGGAGGTAAAGGTTCCGTAGATGGCAAAATGCGAGTTAAAAGGGAACAGGATTAGCGTCAGCGCAAGCGCATAGGGGAAAACCTCCTGCCTGTCAGCCGGTAACATGCCGCGCCAGGTCCGCAGCGCCAGACCAAACCCCAGGATCAAACCCAGCAACCCAATGCTGCCGGTATCGGCCATTACCTCGAGGACAATATTGTGTGCATGTGTCGCCCTCATGCCGCCTTCACTATGTACCAGGTGATAGTCATCCGGCGGAGCATAGCTGGGATAGGCAACCGGGTAGGCCCGTACGCCGATACCATTGACGGGGTTCTCACGATACATACGCAGGCTGGCATTGAAAATAGGCAGACGCCAAGACAGGGCGTAGTCAAGGGCGGATTCTGAGCCCTGGGCTATGGTCAGGGTGCGACTGACCCGTTCCTGTACCGTCGGTGAAACCTGGTAACTGATGACAATCACCACCAGGGCCAGTAGCGGAGCAATCCATGTTGCCCGACGCAGTTCACGGTTGTCTTTTCTGAACATCAACAGGATATAGGCAAAAACCACCATTCCCATGGCCAGCCAACCAGCCCGCATACCTGAAATCATGACCGCACCCAGGATCAGGGCAAAACTGACACCCCAGGCCCAGGCCGGCCAGCGTCGGCGGGCATGTTCAAACAGCAGCGGTGAAAGCATAGCCAGGGTGGGTCCATAAAACTGGTATTTGTTGCCAAACAGGGCATTTAACCGTTCTTCGTGCATGCTGATACCAAACAAATCAACACCGGCTGCCATCTGGACGTATCCGTCTACGGCCCAGAATATCAACAGGTAAGAGCACCAGCGCAAAACCAACCAGCGCAGGGAAGCCGAGTTAAGCAATACGCCAATACTCATCGCTGCCAGGAAATACCTGACCGACGCCAGCGAGGTTATCCAGCTTTTCTGTGGGTCATAGGAATCAAAACTGGACAACACCATCGGCAACCAGAAGCATAGAAAAAGTGGTAGTAAAAGGGGCAGCAACGACCTGATCCTGGCCCTGTGCACCTCAGAACGGAGCAGGAACAACAGGGAAATTGCGAAAATTGACAACGGGATTTCAGCCAGACGGCGGAAAGGCAGCAAGCCAACAAAAGCAATCGCGAGCCAGGCTGGCCACTCGGTTTGAGCGCGGCGAATGAGAATATTCATCGGTTTTGATCCTTCATCAGGTCCTGGTAGACAGCCAAATGTTTGTTCATCGATGTTTCCAAACTGAACGCATTGCTTTTTTCAACCACCGGTCTCGCAGCGAGAAATTCACGCGTGCGGACCTGTAGTTGACGATAGTCCAGTGGCGTAACCGCTCCCAGTGGAAACATGCGGGCAAGGATTTCTGCTGCACCACCATGATTCCAGGCAATCACCGGACAAGCCAGGCACAGAGATTCCAGCACGGTTCGGCCAAACGCCTCAGGCGGGTCATTGGAAAGGTTAAACACCACCTCCGACGCCGACATCCAGTCACGAATATCCAGCCGGGTGCCGGTAAACGTGATCCTGTCGCCTATACCGGTCTTGTCGGCCAGCGCCTCCAGCTCAAGCTGGTATCGGGAGCCAACCTTGCCACCACCGACAAAAATCCCGTGGATGTCAGGAAAGTCCGCTGCCAGTGCTTTGATCAGGTGCATAAAATCAACATGCCCTTTCCAGCGGGTTATGCGACCTGGCAACAACAGCCAGCGTTTGTTTTTGAGTTCGGCAAATTCTTTTTCTGTCGATTCACGCCACGATGGTTGGTGGTGATAATTAAACGGGAAGTCCTGTCTGCTCGCGCCACCGTGAATGATCACAACATCAGCCGGCTTTACCGATGTGTAGTTTTCCAAGGTATATTTCCGAATATGCTCCGATACCGCGATGGTTTTCTGACCCCGTGCCATCACCGAACTATAACGGCTGACCGAATAATGCCCATGCATGGTGGTTACAAAAACCGGCCTTTGTGCAATCGGCAAGCGGTTAATTGCCCGCCAGCATATCCAGGCAGGAAGCCTCGAGTGCACATGCACAATGTCCGGTTTCTCAACAGCAATCCACTCACTCAAGCGCTTGATGTAACCTAAAGTAGCCAGACGTTTCCTACCTATGGGCCAGTCCAGGTGAGCAGCCCCTGTAGCGCGGGCACGCGGGCCAAGCGGCCCATCAGCGGCCAGGATGGTGATTTTATGCCCTTTATTGACCATGAATTCAGATAATTCCGTCGCGACCAGCTCGGAACCACCAATGTTCAGGGAGACCAGCGCCTGAACGATATGCATTACGGCATAACCCTAATCATAGAACGGTGGCTCACCGGCAGGACGGGTTTTGAAACGCCGGTGGATCCACCAGTATTGCTCCGGCACCTTGCGTACCTGTCGTTCCATTATGGCATTGATGCGGGTCAAATCTGCCAGCACATCATCAGAAGGAAAGTCATCCAAAGCAGGATACACCGTCATCACGTACATTCCACTGTCTTCATCGTAGCGTGGAAACATGGGCACTACGGCACAACCCGTGAGTGCAGGAAACCGTCGCGTGGCCAGCAGGGTTGACGCTTGAATGCCGAAAAACGGCGCAAACTCAGTCTGGTCCGCTCCAAAATCCTGATCCGGCGCATACCATACAACACCACCCTTGTTTAAAATCCGGATGGCCTGCCGGGGATTATTTTTCTTAATAAGCTGATCAGCCAGCCGCAGCCGTCCGCGATTTTGGTACCACTCGATCACCGGATCATTCAGTGGCCGGTAAATGCCGCTGGCGCGGGTTTTGTCCGCTAACATGAGCCCACCCATCTCCAGGCAGGTGGTGTGGAAAGTAAGCACTAAAACACCGCGCCCCAGTTCTTCAGCATCCTGCAAATGTTCCAGCCCCTCAATCCGTGTACGTTTCACCAGGCGTTGTAACGACGCCGACCAGCACCAGGCGGTTTCCACCAGCATTCTTGCCAGCGAACGAAAACAAGCTTTCAGAATCTCTTGTTGCTCGACGGTATCCAACTCGGGCAGGCACCTCTCGATGTTACGTTGAGCGATTTTGCGCCTGCTACTCATCAGGTTGTAGGTCAGCGGTCCCAGTGGGCGCACCAGCAGCAACCCAAGACCCGGGGGCAGGCGGCCCAACACCCATAACAAGCCGACAATAAGCCAACTTATCCAGTGACGCGGTCCTATGGGTGGTTTTTGCAGGGCTGTATGTACCATGGGGGTCTTTTTCGCACAAACTGACGCTTTATCCAAGCACCAATTTTACACACACGGCTTTCAATTCGCGCTGAAGCCGGCCAGAGACTTCTTTATAATCAGTTTTACTTCATAAAGGCAGGCAAAAATTCATGCGCATCCTTTATTCTCTGCTTGTCGCGCTCAGCATACCTTTTGTTCTGCTGTACTTCGCCGTGCGCGGTTTACGGGACCGCGCTTACCTCGCGCGCTGGGGTGAACGCCTCGGTTTTGTTCAGTCTGCGAAGAACACGGGCGGGATTTTGCTACATGCGGCATCAGTCGGTGAATACAATGCGGCCAGTTCCCTGATCAAGGCCTTGCTCAAGCGATATCCCGATTTGCCAATTACCATCACCACCTTGACACCCACAGGGTCTGCCAAGGTGGTTCACGACCTGGGTGACAAAGTATTTCATTGCTTCATCCCCCTAGACGTGCCGGCAGCCGTAAAACGGTTTTTGAATCTGATCAATCCAGAACTGATCGTCATCATGGAGACAGAGCTCTGGCCAAACCTGTATCTTGAAAGCCACCGTCGGGGCATACCCTTGTTGATTGCAAACGCACGATTGTCCGCAACCTCGGTCAAACGATATCAATATTTCCCCCGCCTGACGCGTGAGATATTACAGCCCGTCACCTGGATTGGTGCGCAAAGCGGGGTGGATGCTGCCCGTTTAATCCAATGCGGAGCAAAGCCACAGCGCACGGCCGTGACCGGCAATTTGAAGTTTGACCAACAACTACCAGCAAGTCTAATGGAGCAGGGCTCAGTTTTGCGATCCGCCTGGAACCCGACGCGACCGGTATTGGTGGCAGGTAGTACCCATAAAGCGGACGAAAATGTCATCCTGCCAGCCTTTGCTCAATTGCTGAAAAACATTCCCGATGCGCTTCTCATACTGGTCCCCCGTCATCCGGAGCGCTTTACCCGTGCGGCCCAGTCGGCCAGGGCTGAAGGATTAAGCGTGGAACTGCTCAGTGAAGCCGAAACCTGCTCCGAGCACACGCAGTGCTTTGTGATCGATGCAATGGGCCAACTGATGCGCTACTACAGCAGCGCAGATGTGGCTTTTGTAGGTGGGAGCATGGGCACGCAAGGCGGCCATAATGTCCTGGAGCCCGCAGCTTTGGGGAAACCCGTACTGGTGGGTCCCAATACTGACAATGCCGGGGAAATCGTCGCCGAACTCATTGGCTGCGGTGCCGCAATCCGCGTCAATTCCTGTCAGGATTTCCGCCAGTCAGCCGAAAAACTGTTAACCGATGGTCCTTTACGAGACCAAATGGGACAGGCCGGATTGGCACTCATTGAAAAAAACAAAGGCGCCCTCGACCTGACCCTGGATGCAATTGATCTACAGCTGTCCGCTAAAAAATAAACAACCGCAACCAGCCAGGCTGGTGATGCCTATTGCAGGATGCTATTGACCTTTTGCAGGTCTTCTTCGGCTAACACACCAGCGGCTGCTTTCAAGCGCAAATGATCCACAATATAGGTATGGCGTGCCAGTGAATTGTCCCGTTGTGCCTGGAAATAGCGCTGCTGGGCAATCAATACATCGACGATCGTCCGGGTCCCCACTTCAAAGCCTGCCTGGGTGGCCTCAAGCGCACTTTCAGCGGATACAAGTGCCTGACCGAATGCACCAACCTGCTCAATGCCGGCGATCACGGCACGATAGGCATTGTTTGTTTGCCGCACCGTCGCCCTTTGCTGGCGGTCCAGATCTTCACTGACCGCATTCAGTGTATAACGGGCCTGTCGGGTTCTGGATGAAACCACGCCACCCTGGTAAATCGGCACCGTCAGTTGTAAGCCAATGCGCTTGTCATCATTGCTCAGGTCCGTGGTGGCGATCGGGTTCTGGAAATCATCGCGGATGATAAATTCGTTATTGGTGAAGCGGCTGATGCTGGCTGTCAGGTCGAGGGTCGGATAATGCCCGGAGCGCTGCAATCGCACGGTTGCGTCAGCGATCTCAACAGCGGTTTGTGCCGCAATAACGGCAGGATTGTATTGCATGGCAGTGTCTACCCATTCCACCGGATTCTCCGGCACCGGCCTGACCAGCGGTAATATCTCCTGAAGCGGATCAATATCATCAAAATATTGCCCGGTTAATTCGTAAATAATTTCCTTGGCATCGGCCAGGTTGTTTCTTGAAACGATCGCACGTGCGCGGGCGTTATCGTAGCTGGCGCGGGCCTCATGGACATCGGTGACTGCCGTCAGACCAACTTCGAAGCGTTGCTCAGCCTGTTCGAACTGTCTTTGCAGGGCTTTTTCTTCTGCTTCAGCAAAAATGACACCGTCCTGTGCGGTCAACACCCCAAAATAGCTGCCGGCAACCCGCACCAGGAAGTCCTGGTAGGCAATATTGTAGACTGCATCAGCCTGGCTGACCTGGCCGCGGGCAACATCCAGTTGTTCATAATTGCGTTGCGCGTACAACGACTGGGTCAAATTCAGCCCGTAGGATTCATTATCAACATCGGTTTCAGAAATGGTGGTGCCATTGATCGCCGTTTCGTTGTCACCCCTGCTCAATGACGCTGACCCGCCGATGGTCGGCAGCAGGTTTGACCATGCCTGACGTTTAATTTCACCGGTGGCGTCGCGGCGATAGGCTGCGGCCCGAAGTTGCGGATCATTCTTGACCGCCAGGTCATGCACCCCGACCAGGTCGACGGCCATGACGGGCGTTGTGACAAATAGTGCTGCAATCATCAACAGCTTGTGGTTTTTTGCAATTAACCGCATCGTAAACTCCTAAATAAAGTCCCTAAAATTCAAATTGCGGCGTTTTGCCGGCATTAACCAATGCCGGCAGGTCTGTTTCAAACAAACTTTCTTCACGCCATTGTGTCGCATTCAATCTTATCAATAACTTTGCTTCCATTGCAGGCGACTCCCCGCAAATAACAAACATTCGCCCACCGGGATTCACCCAGCCGAGGAAGCTTTCCGGAACGTCAGGCACCGAGCCTGTTACGACGACGACATCATGTGCCTGTTCCGGTTGCCAACCAGACATGACATCACCGGTTTCAAACTCAACATTTGTGATATTTTTCTCTTTGAGTTTTCCGGCTGCCTCTATCGAGAACTGTGCAAATATATCCACGCTGACAACATGCTTGGCCATTTGTGCCAGACAAGCGGTAATAAATCCACTGCCGCTGCCAATTTCGAGTACTGTCTCATCCGCTTTTAATTCCAGAGACTGCAATAACCGTCCCTCAACGACCGGTTTCATCATGCTTTGGCCGTTGTCCATCGGCACTTCCAGATCAGCGAACGCCATCTTGCGGTAACGCACCGGCACGAAATCTTCCCGGTGTATGGTTTCAAACAGCTCGAGGATACGCTTTTCCAACACATCCCAGGGTCTTATCTGTTGCTCAACCATATTGAATCTGGCTTGATCGAAATTCATTCTCATCTTTTATCTCTCCCACCGGTAACAGTGTAATAACGCACCTGAAAATCAATCGAACAAGGTTAAGGCTTACCCCCCGATGGGGCAAGGCACAGACTGCAGCTTTTAGGGGCACTGATTTAAGTGCCAAAAGTCATTTTGTCAAGTAATTCACGGTATTGCCGTGATTTTTCAACAGTTCTGCCCACGATTAACAGCCAATGCTTTCAACAGTGTACCTACACTGGTAAGGTTTGACGCCCTTTGAGTGTTGGGTTACCGCCCGTATACGCGGTATTATCACCGATCAAGGTCTATTCGACCTGCAAACAGGCTAAAAAATAGTTGCATTTATTTGAAATAAAAGACTTTACAGTCCGGTCATGACTACCGATACAGACAAAACCAGGCGGTTTAACCAGCTGGCCGATGCGTATTCGACGGACTTGTATCGCTATGCCATGTGGATTTGCGGCAATGACGCACTGGCCAAAGATCTTGTTCAGGAAACATTTCTTCGTGCCTGGCGTGCACTGGATAGTCTGAAGGAGATCGGCGCGGCCAAAAGCTGGTTGATTACGATTTTGCGTCGGGAATACGCGCGCACCTTTGAGCGCAAGGTGCCCAAGTTTACTGCCCTGGATAAAGTCGTTGTGCCTGATGATGATGAACTTGCGCCAGACGAGCAGGCGGAGCGTGATTTACTGCGCAGGGGCATCATGCGGCTGGATCAGAAGTACCGGGACCCATTGTTGCTGCAGGTGGTATTCGGTCATAGCTGCGCAGAAATTTCCGAGCAGCTCGGGATCAGTAAAAGCGCGGTGATGACTCAATTGTTCAGGGCGCGTGAGAAGTTGAAAGCACAGATACAGAAAGATGGGGTAACAGGAAATGTCCATGAACTTTTCTGATTTTAAAAGAATGATAGGAGCAGATCCCTGGAATCGGGATGCTGAGACTTTGCGTGCGCGAAATTCAGCGCCGGAGTTCGAGCAGGCGGCCATTGATGCCGAAAACTTTGAGCGTAAACTACAATCCGCTCTCAACCTGCAAACACCGTCTGATCTGCTCATGAACATTAAGGACATCAGCCAGCAGACTCAGCAAAAACGCAACTGGATGCCACTGGCATTGGCGGCCAGCATGCTGGTTGCAGTCGGTGCTGTCAGCATCCTTTGGCAACAGGCTCATCAGTGGGATAGCGTTGAGGCATACCTGGCAGACCATTATGCACTCGATGGTACGGACCTGATCAACCGGTCAAACAGTACCGTTTCAGAACAGGACATCAAAAACATAATGGCCAGCCTGAACGCCTCTGCCGGCCAACAGCTTTCCGGGCAGATCAAATTCATCAAGTTTTGCCCAACCCCCAATGGGCGCGGCGCGCACATGGTGGTGAGCACGACCACTGGACCGATAACCATCATTTTTATGCCCAAAACCCAGGTAACCGATGGCGAAATCGTTGAGTTCGACCAGATGCATGCCTACCTGGTGAATCTTGAGCACGGCTCGGCCGCCATCATCGGACGTAGCACACAGCCGGTCGAGAGCCTGCAGGCAATGGTCAGGAGCTCGATCAAAACCGGCTTGCTTGGGGCTTGAATCTGCCTGGGTCCCAGCGCTTTCATCGCAATCTGTGTGCGGCGAGAAACCGTTACTGTTTACACTTACGGCACATAGCTTCTGAGCGGAAATCTGTTATCTTTCCCGCATGAAACGTAAATTATTGATAGCGATACCTGCCACCCTCATGCTTGCATGCGGTGGCCTGATGTTCTGGTACAACCATGAACCCGAACTGTTTGACCCGGTTGAACGGACACGCCTTCATACACAGGCTCATGGACATGCCAGTGTCACAGGAACAACCACCACTTCAACCCTGATCGAGGTGGTCGATGGTATGTTGAATAAACGCGGTGGCTACCTTTCAAATGACATCATGCCACCGTGGGTTTTTCTGGATAACGTTCCCAATTGGGAGTTTGGGGCACTTGTTCAGATACGGGATCTGGCGCGTGTTCTGCGTAACGACTTCAGCCGGTCCCAGACACAATCAACCGAAGATCCAGACCTGTCAAAAGCCGATCCGTTGTTTCACTACACCAGCGACCGCTGGTTGTTACCTGCCACCGAGGGGAAATTTCGGGAAGGCATGGAAATGCTCGAATCGTATCTGACCCGGCTCGCGGACCCAAACCAGCAGGACGCCCAGTTTTACGCTCGCGCAGACAACCTTGGTGAATGGTTGGGTCTGGTTGAAAAACGCCTGGGATCCCTGTCACAGCGCTTGTCAGCCAGCGTAGGCCAGCGTCGTCTGAACACCGATCTGTCCGGCGATTCGGCTGCCAGGCAATCTACTGCCACTGCACGGGAAGTTGAGGTCAAAACGCCCTGGATGAAAGTTGATGATGTATTTTATGAAACCCGTGGCAGCGCCTGGGCCCTGATCCATTTTCTGAAGGCCATGGAAGTGGATTTCAACGATGTGTTGCGTAAGAAAAATGCGCTGGTCAGTTATCGACAGATTATTCGTGAACTTGAGGCCACCCAGGAGCCGTTACACGCACCAATGGTTTTGAATGGCAGCAAATACGGCTTGTTTGCCAACCACTCCCTGATCATGGCCAATTATATATCGCGGGCCAACGCGGCCATCATTGACCTGCGAATCCTGTTGCAACAGGGCTAAACACCGATAAGCAAATGCCTGGCACGAAATTGATGCGCTTGAATACTTCAGGGTCTTGTTTGCGGCGATTTATCACATCGTGCCTGGTGTTGGTCGGCATCACGGTCAATGCGCAAGACCTCGTGCTGACGCGTGTAAATATAGTCTTCGTCACCACGGGTGAAATCCTGACCAACCAGGCGGTGTATATTTCTGATGGGCGAATTTCCGCAATTGGCCCGCCAGAACCCGACACACAAAATACGTTTCAAGTGATTGACGGCCAAAACGGCTACCTGATTCCAGGCCTGGCTGAAATGCACGCCCATGTGCCGTCTGTTAAGCGCGGTGAACAATACGCCCGCGACGTGATGACCTTGTTCCTCGCCAATGGTGTAACAACTATTCGTGGCATGCTGGGTGAGCCCTGGCACCTGGAATTACGCCAGACGCTGGGTCAACTCAAATGGCCCGGGCCTGGCCTGGTAACCAGCGGACCGTCCTTCAATGGCAATTCCGTCAGCTCACCCGGGCAGGCTGCCAACCGGGTTCGGCAACAGAAATCGGCAGGCTATGATTTCCTCAAGTTACACCCCGGTCTCGAGGCAGATGAGTTTGCCGCCATTGCCACCACGGCTGCGCAGCTGAAAATACCGATCGCCGGTCACGTATCGGTCGATGTCGGTTTGGCTGCTGCCTTAGCAGCTAAACAGGCCACCATTGACCACCTGGATGGCTACGCCCAGGAAATGGTAGCCCCCGGCTCCGATTTATATGGCGTGGCACCTACATTCTTTGGTATCAACCTGGCCTCTGCACTGGATGCGGAGCTGGCGGTCGAGTTGGCCCGGAAAACCGCCGAGGCGGGTGTCTGGAATGTGCCGACACAGGCCCTGTTTGAGCATATTTTTGGCGGTTCACCGATCGATAGCCTGCTGGCAAGACCTGGAATGAAATACGTTGGTCCCGAATTAACAAGGTCCTGGGTGAGGTCGGTTGAAAAGGCCAGAAGCGGTGTCAGTGCTTCACAGCAGCAAAATTTCATCCAGACACGTCGCCAGCTTGTGTATCAACTCCAGCAAGCTGGCGCCGGCTTGTTGCTCGGTTCAGATGCGCCGCAAATCATGAATGTTCCCGGGTTTTCAGCCCACGAAGAGCTTGAATTCCTGGTCTTGGCCGGTTTGACACCATTACAGGCTTTGCAATCCGCCACCATCAATCCGGCTCGTTTTTTCGGCCACAGTGATAGGGGCACGATCGAAACGGGGCAGTTGGCCGACCTGGTGCTTCTGCAAAGCAACCCGCTTGAAGACATTCTTGCAAGTCGAAACATCCAGGGTGTCATGCGCGGTGGACGCTGGTATTCAAAAGTCCGGCTTGAAAGCATGTTGGCCGATGTCGCCAAACGCGGCCTGTAGCCGGTGTTCCTTCAGTGTGATAGCTGCGAGCTGCGCCTTGCCATGAACACTGACAGACCAACTGAATCCGCAAGTATCACACTGAAGGAGCACCAGACATGAGCCTGGAAATATTACGCCGGCCCCTGTCTTATATCGAAAGATTGGAAACGCGAGACATCGATACTATCGAATTGGTCGTTATCCACTGTACCGAACTACCCGATCTGGACATGGCCCGGACCTGGGGTGAAAAAATAGTCCACCCGCAAAGCCAAACCGGTAACAGCGGGCATTTCTATGTTGAACGTGATGGCAGTCTTGAAGAATGGGTGCCAGCTGAATATATTGCTCATCATGTCAGGGGGCGCAACGACAACAGCATTGGCATTGAATTGGTTAATAATGGCCGTTACCCAAACTGGTTTTACTCGACACAGCAGCAGATGACAGCGTCGTATCCGCAGCTGCAGATCGATGCGTTGATTGCCCTTTTGAACGAGCTTGCGATTAAACTGCCCGCACTTCAGCAGCTTGCAGGACACCAGGACCTCGACACTGTCATGATCCCCGCCGAGGACGATCCAGCGCAGATGATCAAGCGCAAACTTGATCCCGGACCCTGTTTTCCCTGGCAGCAACTGCTCGCGAAGGTACCACTGCAACACTTGACCCGGTGACTGGGTGAAAATTAAAACAATATGCGTTTACTGTGGCTCCAGCCCCGGCAAAAACCCTGCCTTCGCGCAGGCTGCAGTTAAACTTGCAGAGGAAATGTGTGTGCGTAACATTGGCCTGGTTTATGGCGGCGCTGCGGTTGGGGTAATGGGTACGCTTGCCAACGCGGTTCTGGCAGCAGGCGGCCAGGCCATTGGTGTCATTCCGAAAAGCCTGGCGGTGAAAGAGGTCGCCCATGACAGCCTGAGCGAGTTGCACGTGGTGACTTCCATGCATGAACGAAAAGCCATGATGGCTGATTTGGCCGATGGCTTTATTGCCTTGCCGGGCGGTTGGGGGACTCTCGAAGAAATTTTCGAGATGCTGACCTGGGCACAACTCGGTTTCCATGACAAACCCTGTGGCCTGCTTAACACTGACAGGTACTACGACGGATTGATCGGTTTTCTCGAAAACGCGTTTGACCAACAGTTCGTCAATGAGCTTTTCCGCCCGATATTAATGACCAGTAATGACCCAAAATCGCTGTTGGATCAGTTTATGGCTTACCAGGCACCAAAAGTTCGCAAGTGGATGGGCGAAGAAGAGCTGTAGACAGAGGTGCTGTTGGCAGACCTGCTGTATGATGCTTGTCTGTAAACGGATGAATACTATGAAAAAAACTCGGGTATTGCTATGTGCCACGCTTATTTCCCTGTTGTGTAATCCTGTTATGGCCAATCAGCAACGCGAAGATAAACAGGCAAAGCTGGATGGTGTATGCGAGGTGGCACGGCAAAAGAAACTGGCGCCATTGAGAAAAAAGTATGTGGAAGAATGCACCACCAACAAGGAACTACCCAACCGGGAAGCCTGTGTCACATTCTATGCGGATTATGGAAACCGTATGGGCGGGCGGGCACCGTTATTCTATGACCTGCCTGAATGTGTTGTCGCATTTGAATACAACCAGTCATCCAGAACCTCCGATTGATTTACGGTGCTGGATCACACTACTCGGCATGTAACGCCCGGATCGGGTCCAGGGCAGCTGCCTGACGGGCCGGGTACCAGCCAAAAACAATACCGGTAATCAGGCAAATACTGACTGACAGCACGATGGCCGTCGGCGACCAGCCGGCCGGCCAACCTGCAAATTGTTGAATAACGAACGCCAGCGCCAGACCAAAGAAAATCCCGATAAAGGCACCCAGCGCCGCAACCGTGGCGGACTCCACCAGGAACTGAACCTGGATATCCCGTTTGCGTGCCCCCAGTGCACGCAACAACCCTATTTCCTGGGTGCGTTCAAGGACCGTTGCCAACATGATGTTCATAATGCCAATACCACCGACCAACAATGAAATACCGGCAATTGCTGACATGACGATGGTAAAAATTCGCTGCGTCTGCTGCTGTTGTTTTAGCAGGGCGGCCGGAATAATGATGTCGTAGTCCTTTTCCTCGCCGTGTCGACGATTGAGCAGGTGGTTTACCGTCAGGGCTGAAAGTTGGGGGTCAGCGCTCTTGTTCAGTCGCATCCTGATGGAATCAAGCTCGCTCTCAAGCGGCTCGAACTTAAGCCGTTTTAACGCCGTTTTGAGTGGAATAAACACCCGGTTGCGGTCACCGCCCAGGCTGACGCCTTCGAACTCGTCTTTGCTCAGGTCACGGTCTTCCAATACACCGATGACCGCAACCCAAAGGTGGTTGATTTTTACCCGTTGACCCAAAGGGCTGCTGTCCGGAAACAGATTCCTGGCCGCCTGCGCACCCAGTACCGCCACTTGCGCATAATATCTGTTGTCTTCGGTGTCCATTTTGCGACCGTCCGCAATCCTCAGGCTGGCCAACTCAAAATATTCGGGGGAAACGGCCAACACCTGGGCATCCGATGAGGCCTGGCTGGAAAACAAATTCCAGGTCTTGATCTTTTTCTCCGCGCTGACCGCTTCCACACTTGGCAAGGTCTGAACGATGGCGCGCACATCGCTTTGTGACAGGCCAACACTGTGTTCCCTGATTTCCCTTAAGGTATCGGGGTCAAAATCGCGTGACTCTACCAACACATTGCGTAAACCCATTGATTCGATCAGACGCAAGGCTTCCTGTTTTGCGCCTTCGCCAATACTGAGCATCGCAATAACAGCCCCTACGCCAAAAACCATACCCAACAGGGTTAAAGCGGTGCGTAGTTTGTGTTGGCGTAGTTGTTCAACCGCGTGCCTCAGATCCTCCGTGCCGACCCCCTTGATCAGATTCATGAGTTGGCTGAAGGTGGGAAAAGTGCAATTTCGGTGCCCTTTTCAAGACCGCTGATGATCTGTGAACGATTTGCACCGCGTAGACCAAGTTCAATTTCCTGCTTTTCAAGGCTCCCGCCCCTGCGAACAAACACCCAATCACCACTGCCGTCCGAAAAAATAGACTGGTTGGGCACAAAAATCGTGTCCTCGATGCGGCTGATGGCAATGCTTGCGGCAACCTGGCTTTCCGGTGTTATCCAATCCGGGTCAGCTTTATCCAGGCTGACTGTAACCTTGAAATACTTAACCGGACTATCACGTTCGATCGGCGATGCCGTTGCGCTGATTTTACTGATGGTTCCGCTGAGGGGCCGGTCAGGAAATGCATCAATAATGACGATGGCGGCCTGATTTTCAACGATTCCAACCGCCTCTGTTTCCAAAACGTGTAAAACGGCCTCCATTTTTTCGAGGTTAGGTATGCTGGCGATTTTGTTACCCGGAAATACGGTACTGCCAACATCGATCTTTTGCCCGAACCAGGTTTTCTCATAGACAAAAAACCCATCATGCGGCGCACGGATCTCCGAATGATCCAATTGTGTCTGGTGTTCCTGATACTTGGATTCCTGGGTTGCCCTGGCCGCATTCAGAACCGCTACTTCCGCGCCTTCGCGGTCGCGATACGTGCCTTTTTTGCCTTCCAGGTGACCAGAACGGTAGTCGAGTAGTTGCTTGTCGCGCATGGCGTCGATGATTTCATGCCGCGAATAAGCCAGTTCATCATCAATTGTAAACTTATCCGCCATTATTTTTTCAATATCAACCAACTCCAGTTCGTTTCCAAGTTCACCTAGCTGGCGTTGCAGTTCGCGTTGTTTGGACATCACCTGGATATCCACTTTACTGAGTTCTATACCGACATCCCGCGTGCCCCGTCTGGCGGACGAGGCATCGAACCTTGCAACCACGTCACCCTTGGACACCCAACTGTTATCCGGCACCATCCACTCGATTGTACGAGGGTGTCTGCTACCCGGAGGCGGTTTGATTGGCGTGGACTGCGCAGCGCGTAGTTCACCTTCTGCGTGCAGGATGATTTCAAAAAGGCCGCTGCCAACCACCACCGTTTCAACTTTATCCACGCCTGACTGACCGCAAGCTATGAGTATGAGGCAGGTAATCAGTGCTGCAAAAGGCTTCATGGTTCGCTGTTGATTTCTTGATTTAAATAAATCTCGGCCGATACGCTCATTCCGGGACGCATGATGGCTAGATTCGGACTCTTCATGCTGACCGTGGCGTCAAATACACGCGCCGGCTGATTACGGGATTTGGTGTGGATAACTGAGGCGAGCTCGATGATTTCCCCATAAAACTGTTCATCGGGTGCTGCATCGACCACGAACTTAACCGCCTGCCCCACTTCAATCCGTGCGGACTCCCGCTCGGGTATTTCAAGATGAACCTGTAGTCGCGACAAGTCAGGTAATTCCATCACCCTGCGTCCCATCCAGACGTTATCGCCCACCTCATGTTTGTTGTTTCTGCGATCCACGGTATGAACAACCACACCGTCACCCGCAGCTTTGATGGTCATGGAATCAACCGAGCCCTGAAATTGAGCGACCTCACTATCGAGTACAGCAATCTCACGCTTGAGTATATTGACCTCGGTGTCCTGTACGCGTTGTTCCTTTTCCAGTTCGACCTTTCTAAGTACCAGTGTTAATTCCGCCTGCTTCAGGATCAGTTTGTTCTGCTGGTAGTCGCGATTGGCCAGTAACTCGACCGGGATATCAGCTTTGAGCCGGGCCTTGTCGAGATCAGCAACCGCTTCCTGTTGTTTGAGTTTGAGTTCCGCCATGACCTCGCGGGCGATAATTTCCTGTTTTTCCAATTGTTTCTGTTTTTCATTAAGGGCGTTGGTCTTATCCCTGAGCTGGGTCATTAATTCCTGCGGATCAAACCTCAGTATTGGCGTGCCCGCTTTAACCTTGCGTCCTTCGGGTGCCATAAACGAAATCGTATACTGCCAGATGTTGGCAACCGCCGGTGGGCCGAAGAATGCTGAGCTGGCTGATTCTATCTCTCCGGTAACTTTGACCATTTCCCTGGTTTCAGCTGTCAACGTTGCCGATTTTTTGTGCTCTGGACTGCAACCAGCAAGGACCATTGCTGCCATCATCGTGACAAACACACCCAACCGTACTGACCATACATGCATAAAATTACATCCTGAGTTGTTCATGTGCCTGGCTCCACCAGTGCACTCATACCAGGCAGCAGTTGCGGTAAGCTGCCGGATTCAAATAGTACAACACCTTCGTAGTACAGGGCTTTACCCCATTCCGAGCGCTTTGAGCCGCTGTCTGAAATGGATGTCAGGCGCCCCTCGAGCGCCAGGCCCGGCAATGCATCAAGCCTGATACTGACCGCTATACCGGTTTTGATTCGTGGCCGATCAATGCTGTTGATCCACACCCGAATGGCGAGTTCGGAGGTATCAGCGATTT
>SMVA01085126.1_pt1 | contig 34778 bp, 26 predicted proteins | sample 2456451 | NCBI WGS metagenome assembly SMVA01 (sample SAMN11095933, study PRJNA526329) | marine sediment metagenome | biome: Marine sediment; feature: Surficial sediment; material: Deep marine sediment; isolation source: Hadal surficial sediment | place: Pacific Ocean | collected 2014-05 | depth... | reverse complement strand
CGTCGGCAACAGGTCGATGATTTCGATCAAGCAGTAACCGATTCGGAGCTCCAGATGTTCGGCGGGCTCCAGCGATACGCGCGATCGGCCACTTTCGATGGGGACAACTGACGAGTTTCGACCCCAGGCTATTCTGGATGCTTTGTCACATTTTCATTCGATCACAACTCGTAGACTGAGCGGAATTCACTCAAGCGAGTCGCGATAATGAAACGTATTTCAATGCTATTTGTGGTGGCGTTCATCTCCAGCGCACCCGCGTGGTCGGACACAGATGTCGACAAGACGGATGCCGCCATCGGGGGCGCAGTCGGTGGCGCGGTTGGTGCCGTCATAGGCGCGGAAATTGGTGATCGCAATGGCGCAATTCTCGGCAGCGCGCTGGGTGCTGCGGTAGGCACGGCCATGGCGACCGAGGAAGAAGCGCTGTCGAATCAGATTCCTGTAGTGGAACTGAGCATTCAGGCTGAGGGACATCCCAAAGGAGTGCATTGTCCTCCGGGTCAAGCCAAGAAGGGGCGTTGCTGAGACTGCAACGTCCCTCAAATCGACCGGCAAAGATCTCCCAGTTTCCTGCAGGTCATCGAAAACATCGAAAATTCCTGCACCGAGGCATGCTGGGCATCTTCAAGCACCCGGTTCCAGTCACTGGCGAATCTGCCATGCGACGACAGCCAGACTTGCACATCACCGTCTGATTCCGCGAGGCAATGTGCCGCAAGCACCCCCTGATATGTCGTGATGTCATCGAGCAGGGAATCGCGCTCCATGGATTGCCAGTGACTACTGGACGCTAACTGGCCAAGTTGATCAGTGACCCAATCCAGTCCCAGCCGGCCAGCAACTGCAGAGAATACCCTGGCCACACGAGCGGGTGGTGTACCCGATTTGTCCGCTGCATCGATGATCGGCAGGGCCAGCGCGAGTTCGACTGCGGCCACCGACCGCTTCGCGAGCGACTCGTTGATCCCTGAGCCGATGAGCGCTGCCACTCGTCGTTCCGACTCAGCGGATTTCTGTTCACTCACCAGAAGCTCACGGGATTCAATCAGCTCCGCAACGCGCGGCTGATAGTGCTCGACAAACTCCTCCACGCTCTCCAGCTCACGCCGATGGCGCAAAATCCAGCGAGTTGCACGGCGCCCGAGGCGAATCAATTCCAATAGAATATCGAGCTTGAGTTCCTCATCGGCACCATCTACCGCCGCAACTTCCTGATACCAGGCGCGCACCCCGAAACTCTCGGAGGCGGCCATGTACGCCCGGGTAATGTCCTCCACGGTACCGCCGACAAACTCCATCAGATGGACCACAAACGTGATGCCCATATGATCAACGATGTTGTTCGCAAGCTGCGTAGAGATAATTTCTCTACGCAACCTGTGTTGCATCAGATCGGCGCCATGCTGCCGCACCAGCTGCGCCGGAAAGGCAGTCAGAATTTCCCGGGCGATGAGCGGATCGTCGCCGATGTTTGACTCCACCAGCTGTGATTTCACGAATATTTTCGAGTACGCCAGCAACACTGCGAGCTCAGGCCGTGACAAACCCTGCCCTGTTCCGAACCGTTCACTGAGCTCTTCATCGGTTGGGAGATTTTCCAACGCTCTGTCCAGATTAACGGCCACCTCCATGCGAGAGATAAATCTCTGGTACTCCGCCTGCCGGTGCGCAGCATGCCGCTCGGCCAGACTCAACGCCTGCACCTGGCGATGGTTGTTGGCAAGCACGAGATCTGCCACTTCCGCCGTCATCTCTTCGAGCAGGACATTGCGTTGTTTGAGGGTGATGTCGTCACGCAAAACAATTTCGTTGAGCGCGATTTTGATGTTCACTTCGTGATCCGAGCAGTCAACACCCGCGGAGTTGTCGATGAAGTCGGTGTTGACTGCGCCGCCGTTCAAACCGAAAACAATCCGCGCATTCTGGGTGAGGCCCAGATTGCCGCCTTCGCCAAACACAGTCGCTCGCAACTCTTCGGCGTCCACCCGCAGGTGGTCATTAGCCCGATCGCCCACGTCCACGTCGGTCTCTCGTGCGGCTTTCACATAAGTACCAATCCCGCCATTCCAGATGAGCTGGACGGGCGCTTTGAGCAACTCGTGGATCAGCTCGTCCGGTGCGATGCTGCTCTGTTTAATGGCAAAAACCTCCTGCATTTCCGGGGTGACGCTAATCGACTTGAGCTGACGGGAAAACACACCCCCGCCGGCGGAGATGAGAGAAGCATCGTAGTCCTGCCAGCTCGATCGCGGCATATCGAACAATCGCTGTCTTTCCGCATGACTTTTTTCGGCATCGGGGTTCGGGTCGATGAATATGTGGAGATGATTGAAAGCAGCAACCAGTTTTATGGAGGTCGAAAGCAGCATGCCATTGCCGAACACGTCGCCACCCATGTCACCGATGCCCAATACCGTGATCGGATCACGTTGTACGTCGATACCGCGTTCGAGAAAGTGCTGCTGCACAGAAACCCATGCACCCCGCGCGGTGATTCCCATTTTTTTATGGTCGTAGCCGAACGAGCCTCCCGAGGCGAAGGCATCCTTCAGCCAGAACCCATAGCGCTCGGCAATCTCATTGGCATCGTCTGAGAACGTTGCTGTGCCTTTGTCAGCGGCGACCACCAGATAAGGATCATCACCATCGAATCGCCGGACTTTCTCAGGCGCAACCACCTCTCCCTGCACGATGTTGTCCGTCAGATCCAGCAACCCGCTGATGAAGTCACGATAGCAGTCCACGACATCCTGCGAACCGTGCCGTGCCTTGAGGACGAAACCACCTTTGGCGCCGGTTGGGACAATTACTCCATTTTTGACCACCTGCGCCTTCACCAGTCCCAGCACTTCGGTACGGTAATCTTCCAGCCTGTCGGACCAGCGCAAGCCGCCCCTGGCAATCATGCCACCACGCAAATGCACGCCCTCGAAATGCGGGGCACACACGAATATCTCGTAGAGTGGCAACGGCTTTGGCATATCCGAGATTTCTCCGGGGGCGAGCTTCAACGACAGATAATTATTGGGCAGTCCTTCGTCGTTCCTGGTGAAATAGTTGGTGCGTCGAGTAGCATCAATGACTTCGAGGAATCGCCGGAGAATTCGATCTTCGTTGAGCAATTCAACCTGATCCAGCGCAAGCGATATTCGTATGCGCATGCCGCTGACATCGCCTCCCTCAGGTTCGAATTTCTGTTCGAAGTAGTGCGCCAGGTCTCTTGCGACCGCACGATGCTTATCCAGCGTGTCGCTGATAAATTCCTGACTGAAACCGAATCTGATCTGCTTCATATACCGCGCATAAGCACGCAAGACGCCGACTTGTCGCCAGCTCAACCCGGCACCCAGTATCAGGCGGTTGTAGCTGTCATCCTCGGCGCTACCCGCCCAGATTCGAACAAACGCGTCGTCAAAGCGCTCACCCACTTGCGAGAGATTCAAAGAACCGGCGTAGCTGAGGTAGAAGTCGTGGATGGATACTAAAGGTCCTGACATTCTCAGAACCCTGTAGGGATGAAAGCCGTTGACCCGCAATCCCATGTTCTCGAGTTCCGGAATGATGTCGGATAGCGGCAGAGGTTCTCCAAGAAAGAAGATCTTCAGACGTACGACTTCCGCGGCGTCCTCCGGCAGGCGGTAAAACCGTGTCAGCAGGTTACTCTGCAGCGACAACGACTCGATGCTGGCAATGTCGTCAGCGGCCGCTCGTGCTTTGAAGTTCTCACGGTAGCCGGCCGGAAATGCCATGTTGTATTCTTTTGCGTGACGACGACCTTGGGTTTCCCCAAAAGCACTAAGCAGCGCTGAGTTGAGGTCTGACGACCAATCGCTCGTCAGTTCCACGATCTGTGCTTCAAGTAACTTCGTATCGACCGAGATCCTGGGGCCAGGCCTGATTCTGAGGATCACCTGCAACCGCACCAGGATTGATTCCGAAAGATAAATGTCAAACTCAACATCCTCAGCATCAAAAGTATGAATGAGCAGTTCCTGTATTCGAAGGCGCGCCTGTGTATTGAATAAATCTCTCGGCAGAAAAACGAGACAGTTGACGAAGAGGCCGTATCTTTCAAATCGCGTAAACAATCTAACGCGGCGCCTTTCGTGAATATAGGTAATCGCGAGCGCGTTTTCGAAGAGATCATCTTCATCAATTTGAAAAAGCTCATCTCTGGGATAAGTCGCGAGTACCTGAGCAAGCACTTTGCCATCAAAACCGTTTGAATCCAGATCCGAACGTGCGACGACGTTGGCAACCTTGCGCCGCAGCACGGGAATGAGAGTTGGACTTTCGACGTACACGCGGGAGGTGTACAACCCGAGAAAGCCATGTTCACCAATCACCTGGCCATCAGCATCGAACTTCTTGATACCCACGTAATCCGGATACGCTGGCCGGTGCACGCGTGATTTCGTCCCGGATTTAGAAAACGACAACAACGTCGGTTCCAGCAGAAAGGCTTGTGTGGATTTCGGCTGCTCAGACAATCGTCGTTCACTTGCACGCGCTCTTATCCGTAACACGCCCAACGCATCTGGCGCCTGCCGAATCATGTCGTCGCTGTAGTCGAATTCCCGATAGCCGAGGAACGTAAAATTGAAACTCTCGAGCCACTCCAGGAAAGCCACAGCCTCATCGACATCTGCATCCGGCAGCGGCAAACTCGACCGCCTGAGTTCTTCGATCACCCGGCGAAGTTGTTCCTTCATCGGCTGGAAGTCGTTTACCACAGCGCTCAGGTCGCAAGTCGTCTCTTCCAGGCGCACCTGCAGCGCAGCGATATCCTCGTTATCGACCCGATCGATTTCCGCGTAGACAAAAAGTTCTTTGCTGGCATGGCCCTGCGGTAACTGCAGGCTTACCACTTCATCGCGATCATCGCGGTCCACACCAAAGACAACGTTACTCAGATGGTGCGTAACGAGTCCATCATGGGAAAGCGCCAGCAAAATGGAATCCACCATGAACGGCATGTCGGGGGCAATGACGCGCACGACGGTATGACTCGACTGCCAGCCGTCCCGGGCATGCACCGGATTGGTCAGATAAATCTGCACAGCATCAGCCGGACGGTTTTTGAACAACCGCCAGGAATCGATCATCGCTCCCGCATCATCGTCCACGTCGCGGGTAAGGAGATCTACCTCAGGAGTACGTGCCCAGAAAAGTTTTGAAAAAGCAGAGGCTGAATCGATCTCCTCTTCAGAAATCCGCAAACTGATACGGTCGAGCAACCGTTCGACATAACCAAGTGTTGCTTCAATCCTTTCTGGCATGTTCGGTCGTCCTGAGTCAACTAGACGCGATGATAGAGGACTCTAGCTCTGGGTGCTTACCCGGGATTACCTGAAAAAGTCGATTACCCTTCACAGCAGACGCCGATTCGGCCGATACTTCGTCTCTCTCGGAGGCAAGATGCCGACACGCCGCAAATTGATCACCGCAACGAGCATGCTCGCGCTCGCAACACCTCTGGCAGGTCTGCGAGCGCGGCTCAGCCAGAACCCCGCGAGCCGACCCAGCCCCTATGGCGAAATCCACCCGGTGCAGGACCTCGCCACCGGTCTGCCTTTGCTCAAACTTCCCCAGGGGTTCTCCTACCAGAGTTTTGGCTGGACCGGTGACCTCATGGCCGACGGTACTCCGACGCCTGCCCTTCACGACGGTATGGCCGTGATTTCAGCCACCTCCAATGAGCTGGTGCTCATGCGCAACCACGAAATCGGGCTTGGCTCGTGCATCGGAAATTCCACCACGCCGTGTTACGACAACTACGTCGTGGGTACGACCGGCATGGGTGGCGGTACCACCGCTCTGCGCTTCGAGGCGGGCAGATTCACCGACGCGCAGACCACGCTGGCTGGAACATTTTTCAACTGCGCCGGCGGCGCGACGCCCTGGGGTACCTGGTTGACCTGCGAAGAGATCATTCTGCGCACCTCCCGCCTGGGCGCAAAGGACCACGGCTATGTCTTCGAAGTGCCCGCACCGGATCTGGGACGCGCCAGTGCAGTGCCGATCATTGGAATGGGTCTGATGCAGCACGAGGCGGCAGCCGTGGATCCACAAACCGGCGCCGTTTACCTCACAGAAGACAACGTGGACACATCCGGCTTCTACCGCTACCTGCCTCACGACTCGAGCCCGCGGCCCGGGGTGCTCGAAGCCGGCGGCAAGCTTGCGATGTTACGAGCTGAACCGCACGACATCGGGAGTCTCCGAAGCGGCGACAAACTGCGCGTGGACTGGGTCGCGATCGCCGATCCGGACGCCGATCCGGAAAGGCTCGTGACCTCGACCGTGGGCTTAACGGGAGTGCAGGGACGAGGCCGGTCCGGGCCGTATCTACAGGGACAAGCGGCAGGCGGGATGGCGTTCAACCGCGGTGAAGGCTGCTGGTATGCCGATGGCGTCGTTTACTTCACGGAAACGGCCGGTGGCACAACCGGCAGCGGCGCGATCTGGGCTTATGACACCACCAACGCCATCCTGACACTACTGTTCACCTCACCCGGCAGAGACGTCGCCGATAGTCCGGACAACGTCACTGTGAGTCCGCGTGGTGGCCTCCTCGTCTGCGAAGACAGCTTCGGTGGCTTTCTTTCGAGCGGCGAATTTCGCGGCAATCGCATGCTCGGAATCGATCGAGCGGGAGAGGCATTCACGTTCTGTGAGAATCATGTCGTGATCGAGCAACCGATTCCCGGACGGCCCGCCATCGCCGCCGCAGACTATCGCACCCAGGAATTTGCCGGTGCGACCTTCGATCCGGCAGGCGGGTATCTTTTCGTCAACATACAGTCTCCCGGCATAACGTTCGCCATCAGCGGGCCCTGGCATTTAGGCAGCCTGTGATCCACACCACCTGTGATCCACACCAACAGCGCTGATCGAACCGATTGTCGAAAGCGCCGGAAGACCAATCAGCGGAAATAAACGCCGCCATCGGTGTTGCGCAATTTGTCGCGCGCGATAACCATACGATGCACCTCAGATGGCCCTTCACCGATTCGCTTGACCCGTAATTCACGGTACCAGCGTTCGAGTGGCATTTCCTTGGCAACGCCCATGCCGCCAAACATCTGAATCGCCCGATCGACGACACGGCCAGCCGTTTCAGTGCCGTAGAGCTTGCAGATTGAAGCATCCACTTTGCTCGACAACCCGGCATCGACTTTCGATGCCGCGTCATAGACAAGCAAGCGTGCCGCACGCAACTCGACTTCGGAATCGGCAATCATCCATTGCATTGCCTGTTTGTCCGCAAGCACTCCGTCCCGTGTGGTTCGCTGCTTTACCCAACCGCAGGCCATGTCGAGCGCTTCCTGCGCCATGCCGATGCAGCCGGCGGCATAAGGAATTCGGGCGTCTACCAGCCAGGATTGGGCAACTCCGAATCCGCGACCCACCTCCCCCAGCACGTTTTCTTCCGGCACCTCACAGTTGTCGAGCACTATCTCGTAAGGTGACAGCGCACGAATTACGCCAATTTCATTGAACTCGATGCCCGGAAAATCCGGTTCGACGATGAACGCGGTGATCTGCGGTGGCGCACCATCGCTGCCGTCGCGGGTCCGCGCAAAAATGATGCCAAAGTCCGCACCGTAGGCACCTGTGATCCACATCTTGCGGCCTGTGAGGAACCACTTGTCGCCTTTTTTTACCGCACGGGTGGAGATATTGTTTCGTGGATCGGAGCCGCCGGTGGGTTCGGTGATGGCGACAAACGCGCGCTTGTTGCCATCAACGCATGGCACGCCGTATTTTTTGATTTGCGAACTCGTCCCGCTCCAGATGATGTTTGGTGGGCCGCCACCAAACGCACCGAGCGCGGGTGCGTAACCTCCAAGGCGACACTTGGCAGACTCTTCTGCGATGATGACCCGCATCATCGCGCTCACCGGATTCCCACCATATTCTTCGGGCACGGTAAGGCGCGTGAGGCCCAGTGCCTCCGCCTTGGCTCTGAGCACCTTTCTATCTGCGGACGAACACCCCGTCGCATCGTGCGGCAGCTTGTCTTCAATCGGTTTCACTTCTTCGCGCATGAACCGCCGAATCTGATCGCGCAGGAGAATCAGTTCCTCCGGCAACCGCAACCCATAATGATTTTCTTTGTTCATGCTAGCGTCTTCTTCTTCGGCATGATGGAAATCTCCATAGGCGCAAAATGTTCCATGTCGATATCGATGAGACGGGGGCCGGTGGCCGCCATCGCCTCGCTGAACGCGGCCTCGAACTCTTCGACGCTGGCCACCCGGACACCGGGAACGCCCATGCTTTCCGCCATCTTCGCAAAATCCATCTTACCAAGGTCAGTTTCGTTGATCCGGCCGAATCGTGTGTCCTGCAACCAACGCAACACGCCATAGCCAGCGTCGTTGAACACACAGATTACCAGCGGCACCTGATATTGCGCGGCCGTGGCGAGTTCGGTCGCATGAAACATGAACCCCCCATCCCCATGGATCAGCAGCGTGCGTTTTTCCGTGGCGATGGCGGCACCGATGGCGAGTGGCAGACCCGGACCGATCGCGCCGGAGGACGGATTGATGGACGTTCTGGGTTCATAGATAGGAAACAACTGATTGCCGAAGTTGTAGGCAGCGATGGTCGAGTCGCGACACCACAGGCCGTCTCGCGGGAGCCCTTCGCGCATCGTGTCCATCATTCTCGAATAGTCCGGACCCAGCCGTTTGCGCATGGCCTGCCGGACACCATCGCGCGCCTCCAGCACGACTTCATTGAACTGTGCATCGTTGCCGGAGGCATCATTGATCCCGCCGGCGATTGCCTCGATGGCAAGGCGAGCGTCCGCCACCATCGATACATCCGCGCGATGGGTGCGCCCGATCACCGTTGGATCGATGTCAATCTGCAGTAATTCACCGGGCGGCTTGAATTTCGCGCCCTGCCCATCGACACCCACGGCGAACTTGGTGCCGATCGCAATCGTCAGGTCCGCCTCCGCAATTGACTGGAAGATTCCCGCGCTCTGATAGTAGTTGCCAACCGCCAGGGGATGGTCTTCGGGTATCGATCCGCGGCCGTCGACAGTGGTCAACACCGGTGTATCCAGTCGCTCAGCCAATTGCGTCAATGCTGCACCAGCGCCAGCGGCGATCACACCGCCGCCCGCAATGATCACACGGCGCCGCGCTTGCTGAATGCTGGTCAACGCACGATCGAGTGCTTCGGGTGAAGGCGCATACGGTATTTCCGTCACCGCGGGAAAGGCAAACTCGGCCGCCTCGGCATACTGCAGATCTATGGGGATTTCGATTGCACCAGGTGCCGGCCGACCCGAGTGCATGTCCTGCACTACCGCGACCAGCGAGCTGGCCAACTGATTGATGTGACCGGGACTTTCGACCCGCCGCGCCACCGTGCGCAACATGGGCAACTGGTTTTCTGCCTCGTGGACGTAACTCAAGCCTTTGCCATAAAAGTCTGTTCCGGCTTGTCCGGTGATGACGAGAACCTTGGAGGAGGCGTATTTTGCTTCATACAGGCCCGTGACGGTGTTCGTCGTGCCGGGACCCGTGCTGGCAATCATTACACCCATTGCGCCGGTCGCACGGGCGTAACCATCGGCTGCGTGTGTCCCCGCCTGTTCGTGACGCACATCGATTATCCGGGTTTCACCGAGCCGGTTGATGGCGTCGAGAATGGGCATATTGTGAATGCTTACAATGCTAAATACGTGTTTGACACCCCAGGCTGCCAGGCCTGCTGCTACGATGTCCGCTCCCGTTAAGCTCATGCAGCCACCTCCAGAGTTGTAAGATCGATGTTGTAGAGTTGCGCTACGTTGTCGCAGAGTATCGATCGTGTTTGTTCACTTGTCAGTTGTTTTGTCTGCTCGGCCAGCATTTCCTGTGACCAGGGCCACGTGGAATCGCTGTGCGGAAAATCATTCGCCCACATCAGCCGCCGCCAGTTCATCTCGTTCACCATCTTGAACGCGACCCAGTCATCCTGAAAAGTTGTGTAGATATTTTCACTGAAGTATTCGGACGGCAGACGGGACAGGCTTATGCCCGGTGCGAGCCAGTTACGATGCCGCTTGAAAGCATGATCCATCCGATACATGTAATGTGGAACCCAGCCCGCATCGGCCTCCACGCATACGACTTTGAGCTCCGGGTAGCGTTCGAACACGCCGCCAAAAATGAGGGTGCCTATGATGTCCTGATTGCCGCGGATGATGGAGAGGAAGCTGTTGATTTTCGGACCTCTGACCGGCCCCTGTGACCGCGAGGTGAGGATATGGAACGACAGCGGCATACCCAGCTCGATCGCCGACTCCCACACCGGGTTGTAGATTTCAGAATCGTAGTCTTCCTGCGCCGGATCGCCCGGCATCATCACGCCGCGCAAGCCCAGCGCCGCAATGCTCTTGAGGTCCTCAGCGCCCTCTGCGGGAGTGCGCATCGCGGTCTGCCCGCAGCCGAGCAGTCGGTTGGGTTGATGCGAACAGTACTCGGCAATCCAGAGGTTGTAGGCGTCGAAGCAGGCTTTCTTGTAGTCGAAATCTTTGTGATTACACAGCACCATGCCAACCGTTGGATAGATGATCTCCGCCGCCACTCCATCACGTGCCTGATCTGCGAGTCTTGCCTCCGGATCCCAGCCGCCTCGATGCAACTCAGAAAATCTGACTCCTTCCATGGTGATTTCCTCCGGCGGTTTACCCGCCGCCGCCACCAGGCCCATGGGGATAGTCCGCTCCATCCCATCGATCACGTAAACATCGCCGCGCTCGCCGCCGTCTATCATCGTTGGCGCCTTGTCCCGCCAGGCGCTGTCGATGTACGCACGATAGGTATCCGGATGTTCGGTGACATGAGAATCAGCCGAAATAATCGGGTATTGCATTGCGCCACTCCCCAGAAAGTCGTAGGACTATCCCGTTGCCAATGAGCGGAGTCAAGCCGGTCGATAGCGTGCTCCGGCGAGGCGGGGGCCGTCGCACTACGCGCGCGCGGACGACACGCATGGACGAGCGCCCGAGGCATTTGCTAACGTGCGCCGCGTCGCACCTGTATAGCCTAAGGATCAATCGATGAGTAACCAGCCGCTGGAATCCCGCAGCCGGAGCCTTGTAAAAGGCCTGACCTGGCGCGTGGTGGCTACCCTGACAACCATCGTGATCGCCTGGGCCATCACCGGCGATGTGGATACCGCGTTACAGATCGGGTTTGTCGAAGTGTTCGCAAAAATCGCCATTTACTACGCCCATGAGCGCGTGTGGCTACACATCACCCTCGGCCGCAGCTGACACTCAGCCGCAGCACTTCCTGAGTGCGCGCAGAGCACTGGCCACTCTTCCCAGGTCTGTGACACACTAGGCGCCGGCAGACCAGGCGCCGACAAAAAAGCGCTGAACATTCTGCCGTCATTTGGGTGTCGCTGGAGGGGACAGCATGAAATTTGGAATCTTTTATGAACACCAGTTGCCACGGGAATGGGAAGAAACCAGCGAACATCAGCTGATCAAAGACTCACTGGCGCAGATTGAACTCGCTGACGAGTTGGGGTTCGACTACGCCTGGGAAGTGGAACACCATTTTCTCGAAGAGTATTCCCATTCTTCTGCACCGGAAGTCTTCCTCGCAGCAGCGAGCCAACGCACGAAAAACATCCGCCTCGGCCACGGCATCATTCAGCTCACGACCAATCACCCGGCCCGTGTTGCGGAAAGAGTTGCAACATTGGACCTCGTGTCGGATGGACGCGTAGAACTCGGCCTGGGTGAAGGTGCGTCTGTGACCGAACTGCACCCCTTCAATCTTCGATTCCGCGACAAGCGCGAAGTCTGGGAAGACGCCGTCAGATGCATGATGCCGATGTTCTGGAACCACGGCTGGGAATACGACGGCAAATACTTCAAGTTTCCCAAGCGCGCGGTCGTGCCGAAGCCACTGCAGAAACCGCATCCGCCGTTGTGGGTCGCCTGTTCGCAGCTCGAGACCATCAAGTACGCAGCCCATCGCGGCATGGGTGCACTGTGCTTCAAGTTCGTCAGTCTGGAATCTTCCCGTGCGTGGGTGAATGCCTACTACAACACGTACCTGAACCACCTGGAGAAGCTTGCGGATTATAAGACAAATCCGAATATCGCCGTCGTTGCCGGTTTCATGTGCGCAGACACGGACGAGGAAGCCTGGGAGAAGGCCGACGGCTGGACGTTCTTCCAGTTTGCGCTGCAACTCTACGGCAAAGAGGGGCCGTTCGAGCCCGGCAGCGTCAACTTCTGGGAACGTTATCAGGAATGGAAGAAGACTCCCGCAGGCCAGCACCGGACAGGCAGTGAGCTGATTGGCTCACCCGACACCATCCGCCAGCGGCTGCAGGATCTTGCAGACACCAACGTCGACCAGGTCATCCTGCTCGCTCAGGCCGGCAAGAACACCCATCAGGACATCTGCGACAGCCTTGTGCTCTTCGCGCGCGAGGTCATGCCGGAATTTCACGCGGCGCACCCGGAGCAGGAGAAGTGGAAAGCGGCGGTCCTCGCCCGTGAGATCGAACTCGAGGACATCGATACCGAGCCATTCAATATCACACGCGGCCGCTCTCCCACCAAACCATCCACCAAAGAAGCCCGGGACATGGTTGCCGGGGGTCTGGGCCGACCCGACTCGGAAGTGATATCCGGTGGCTGACCGGCGGTGCTAAAGGGCGCCCGCTAGTTCCTGTCCAGAATATTCGAATCTGGAGTCAGTAAGCGTTGCGGTCACCATCGAACGGGGTGCAGGAATTTCTGGACGGGAACTGGTTAGCGGGCGGTGGCAAGCGCGCGCCAGATTTTTTCCGAAGTCAGTGGCATATCGAGCTCCGTCACACCCCGATCCTTCAGCGCATCGAGCACGGCGTTCACCAGCGCAGGCGGCGCTCCACAAGCACCACCCTCGCCGATGCCTTTCACCCCGAGTTCGTTGTTTGGCTCGAGCACCTCATTGAAGCTCACCTCGATATCCGGGGTCTGTGAAGCTCTGGGTATGGCGTAGTCCAGGAAGGAACCCGTCAGGAGCTGGCCATCTTCGTTGTAGTGCACGGCTTCCAGCAATGTCTGGCCGAGTCCCTGAACGACACCTCCATGCACCTGGCCACGAGCCAGCATCGGGTTGATCACACGTCCACAATCGTCCACCGCAGTGTAAGCCACCACCTCGATTACACCTGTATCCGGATCGATCTCGACTTCTGCAATGTGGCAGCCGTTGGGAAAGGTATAACCACTGCCACGGTCGTAGCGAATCACCTCGGACAGCGCACTCGCGCCGAACTGCTCGTCGAACGCGGCGCGCGCAACATCGCCGAGGCTGACTTCGGCAGCGCCGTCTGCAACGCGATAAACACCGGCGTCGTATACCACCCGTTCCGCGGGTGCCTGCAGCAACTGCGCTGCGATATCCGTAGCCGCCGCCACGACAGCTTGCGACGCCCGGCGTACGGCGACCCCGCCCATCTGCGAGGATCTGGAACCGCCCGTGCCGCCACCAAATTTTACGTATTTGGTATCACCCTGAATGATGTTGATTTTGTCGAAATCGATGCCGAGCGTTTCGGCAATGATCTGTGAATAGGTCGTTCGATGGCCCTGCCCGTGGGAGAACGTACCGACGACAACATCGGCACTGCCGTCTTCGTTGAGCGTCACCCGCGCTTCTTCCTGGGGTCCGCCGCCGGAAGATTCGACGTAGTAACCGAGGCCTATGCCGCGTAAACGTCCGTTCGCGGTCGCCGCGGATTTGCGTTGCGCAAACTGATCGAAATTGGAGCGCGCGATCGCCAGATCCATGGTGCCGCAAAAATCACCGCAGAACATCGTCACCCCGGAGTGATTCGTGTAGGGGAAATCGTCGGGGGTAATGAAGTTCTTCCTGCGCAGTTCCACCGAGGAAACTCCGAGCTTGACCGCGGCGGCTTCAATGAGCCGCTCCATCACATAACAGGATTCCGGACGTCCTGCGCCGCGGTAGGCGGAAACGGGCATCGTATTCGTGAACAGACAACGCACCGAATGATACAGGGCAGGAATTTTATAGACTGTGCCGGTAATGCGTCCTCCTGCCACCGTTGGCACGAAAGGACCCACGGCCGTGCAATAGGCGCCAAGATTAGCCAGCGTGATGACCTTCAGGCCTAGAATCCTGCCCTGCGCATCGAGCACCAGCGTTGCCGTCGTCAGATTGTCCCGCCCGTGAGAATCCGCAAGAAACATCTCCGAACGATCACCCGTCCACTTCACGGCTCGCTTGAGTTCCCTTGCCGCGAACAGACACAGGCAGGCTTCGGGATGCACTTCGCCGCGAACGCCGAAACCACCACCAGTATCACCGGAAATGACTCTGACTTTTTCGGCAGGCACCTTGAAAATAGCTTTGGCCAGCACGCCCTGCTGTGCATAGGCTCCCTGGCTTGGATTGTAGAGAGTGAACTGGTCCGAGTCATAACTTGCAACACAGGCCCTGGGTTCGAGCGGGCTGGGGACGACGCGATTGTTTACCAGATCGACTTCGACGACATGCTCGGCCTCTGCCAGGGCTTGCGCAAATGCGCGCTCCTCGCCGTTCTCAAAGTGGATGGACAGATTGGAACCACGCACTTCGTGCAACACCTGGGCGTCCGGACCGCCGGCTTCGCGCAGATCGACGACGGCCGGCAGATCCTCAACCGTCAGCTCGACGAGCTCCGCTGCGTCCCGCGCCTGCTGCCGCGATTCGGCGACAACCGCCACCACGGCCTGGCCTACGAAGCAGACCCGGTCTTCTGCCAGGATGGGGCGATGCGGAATGAAACAGGGTTCGTCGTTGCGGTCTTTGAGCACCGCTCGACACGGCAGGCCGCCAAGTTCGGTAAGATCGGCCGCGGTGTAGACAGCCACCACCCCGGTTGCCACGCGCGCCGCTGCAACGTCAATATCGACAACCTTGCCGTGGGCGTATGGCGAACGCGTGACTGCCAGGTAGAGCTGGCCGGGCAGATTGATATCGTCTGTGAAGGCGCCACCGCCGGTGATGAGCCGCGGATCCTCTTTGCGCGGCACACTTTGTCCGATGCCGAACTTCACCGTTGGGCCACCAGCCTGTTGAAAAAAGTACGCTGCGCACTTTTTTTCCCGCCTTCGGTCAGCCTTGACCTCGGGGTTCCCCCCGCGACATTTTGTCGCGAGACTAGCGTCGTGTTTTGCAACACGCCGCTAGCCAACGACGACCGTGTTGCGCAGAGTTCCTATCGGTTTGACCTCGATTTCGATCACATCCCCTTCATCCATGAAGACCGGTGGCTTGCGCGCGGCACCGACGCCGCCGGGAGTGCCCGTGACGATGACATCACCAGGTATCAGTTCTGTGAACGTCGAACAATATTCAATCAGTTCCGCAAACCCGTGGACGAGCAGGCTGGCTTGCGCATTCTGCATCACCTCGCCGTTGAGGCGGGTCGTGATTTCCAACTTGTCGAGATCACCGATTTCATCCGGCGTCATCAGCCATGGACCGAAGCCACCCGTAGCGTTGAAGTTTTTACCCGGCGTGAACTGCGAGGTCTGACGCTGATACTCACGCACGCTGCCATCGTTGTAGATGCCGAATCCGGCGACGTGGGAGAGCGCATCCTGGCGGCTGATCCGGCGCCCGGAGTGGCCGATGATCAGCGCGATTTCGCCCTCGAAATCGAGTGTCTGCGATTCCAGCGGCCGGATCATGGGTTGCTCGTGGCCCATCTGCGCGTTAGCGAAACGTACAAAGATGGTCGGGAAACCCTCGCCACCGCGGCCGGTTTCTTCCTGATGGGCTTTGTAATTGAGTCCAACGCACAGAATTTTGCTCGGATTGGGAATGGTCGGCAGGTACTCGATCCCGCTGAGGGCAACATCCGCCTCATCTCCCAGCGATTGAGCCGTTTCGGCCAACGCATCATCGGCGATCACCGCCTTTAGATCAGGGTAGGCGCCTCGCGCGCCGACATCCACGACGCCCTGCCCGTCAGAGGTTATGTAACCAAAGCTTACCCGGCTCGCCTGTGAAAAAGTCAGCCAGCGCATGGGTCAATCGAACATGATGACGTTGCGTGCAATCTCGCCGGTTTCCAGTTGCGCCATGGCGTCGTTGACATCGCTCAACTTGATGTGACCCGACACCAGGTCATCGAGATGCAGCTTGCCCTGCATGTAGAGTTCGACGTAGCGTGGCATATCGACGCGGAACCGGTTCGAGCCCATGAACGAACCCTGGATTTTCTTCTCAAACAGAAAGTCCGGACCATGCAGCGAAACCATGTCACCGGGTGGAATCATGCCGATGATTGTCGCGGTACCACCGTTACGCAGCATATTGAACGACTGTTCCGCTGTGACCTTGAGGCCGATCGCTTCGAAGGAATAGTGCACGCCGCCGCCGGAAATCTCCTTCACGGCCTCTATCGGATCACCTTCGCCAGCGTTGACCACATCTGTCGCACCGAATTTGCGCGCCAGGTCCAGTTTCGATGGCACCATGTCCACCGCTATCACCCGGCCCGCACCGGCGATTGCAGCACCGTTGATGCAGGATAATCCCACACCGCCGCAGCCGATCACGGCAACCGTCGTTCCCGGCTCAACCTTGGCGGTGTGAATCACGGAGCCAACACCCGTTGTGACGGCACAACCGATCAGCGCCGCACGATCCAGCGGCATGTCTTCGCGAATTTTCACGACGGCGTGCTCATGCACGAGCATGTACTCGGCAAAGGAGCCGAGGTTTGCAAACTGTTGAACCGCGTCTCCGTTTTGCGAAATGCGGGGCTCCTGCTCACGATCGCGTCGCGTCTCTGGCTCCTGACAAAGCGACATGTGTCCAGTCAGGCAGTACTCACAGTGACCGCAAAAAACCGACAGACACGTGATGACGTGATCACCGGGTTGCACGTAGTGAACGTCGGCACCAACCTCTTCAACGATTCCCGCACTTTCATGGCCGAGCACCATGGGTGTCTGACCGGGATAAGTGCCATTGAAAAAATGCAGATCGCTATGGCAAACCCCGGCAGCCGCGGTGCGCACCAGCACCTCTCGCGGGCCAGGTTTTGCAACATCTATATCCTCGATCTCCATCGGTGTATTTACTTCACGGAAAACCGCTGCCTTCATTGCATCCCCCTGTCACTGGCCGTATGAATATTCGAGCAATGCAGTTTGCACCAGCCGACTAGAGCCGCGCAAGCTGACCCGCGGCGAGCGCCTGGGCGGCTGCGATGGCGGCACACAGGCCACGTTCGTCTGCAACACCCTGACCGGCGATGTCGAACGCCGTGCCATGATCGACAGAGGTTCGGATGAACGGTATGCCCATGGTGGCAGTCGTACTCGCATGGAAATCATGCACTTTAATCGCGATGTGACCCTGATCGTGGTACAGCGCCAGCACGACATCAAATTCTCCAGCAATGGCTCTGGTGAATATCGAGTCCGCGGGTATGGGTCCTGTCACATCCATGCCTTCCGTTGACGCTGCAGCGACCGCGGGGGCGATTTCCTCGATCTCCTCGCGGCCAAGCAGACCGCCTTCGCCGCCATGCGGATTGAGTGCAGCGACCGCTATCCTTGCCTGTGGCAGCCCCCAGCGTTCGAGCGTGCGACCCGTAAGCCTGAGCTTTTCGAGCAGATTATCCCGTGTGACATAACGGGCGGCCTCGATGAGCGATTTGTGGGTAGAAAGGTGCACGACACGCAATCCGGGCGTCATCAGCATGGTTGCCGTCAACCGGGCACCGGTCAGACGCCCCAGTATTTCCTGGTGGCCGATGTCATCGACAAAGCCGGCCGCATGTATGGCTTCCTTGTTAATCGGGCAGGTCACCATCGCAGCGACCACCCCATCCATGCAGTATTGAGTGGCTCGTTCAACCGCTCGCACGGCAAGCAGACCACACTGCGCCGCTACTTTGCCAAATTCGAACCCACCGCTTGCGAATTCAGACGCTGCATCGACATCGACGAGTGCCAGCGGCGTCTTCTGCAGTTCCGGTGTGTCGATCGTCGGAATGTCCGGTAGTTGCACCCGCGCTGCAGCAGCGCCGGAATCGAGGGCCCAGCGGCTGCCGATGAGAGTCACGGGCGAGTCGAGCACATCACCGGCAAGTACTTTTGCCAACACCTCAGGACCGATACCTGCGGGATCTCCCAATGTAATGGCCAGTGGTTTCATCGACTCTGCCTGTGCGTGATCCGGTGAATCAGAAGTTCGCATTTCGCTGAATTTACTGTATATATATACAGTATGCCTCTCCTGTCCGAACTGATCCGCTGCTTTCAACTCTACGCCGTGTGCGCGGACTGCGAGCGCATGACATCGGTCTGCATGAAAAAGCTAACAGACGAGATGGGTCCAGAGACTACGGTTGATGACGTTCGACTGCGCCTGAAATGTCGGCAGTGCGGAAAACGCACAGCGGATGTCAGAATCGTTTACGTCGGTCCATGCTCCAGCGCTGCCGGATTCCACTATCGCCGCTAACCGACGAGGGTAACAGATTTCTTCAGCCGTTCAGCAGTTCGGTGGATTCCAGGGTGAGTCCAAAGCCTTCAACGCCCACGTAGTTGGCCTCGCGGCCAGCAATGAGCCGAATTTTCGATAAACCGAGATCACGCAGAATCTGCGCGCCAACCCCAATCTCGAGCCACTGCGCACGCCGCGATTCTTCTTTGCTCTGGTCACTGAGTTTTTCCAGCGGCACACCGACAAAACCCGAGCGCAGATAAATCAGAACACCGCCACCAAGCTTGGCGATTCTATCCAGTGACACGTCGAGCAGACTTTCAGAGTGACCGGCCTGTGGGCCGAAGATGTCATCGATGAGTTTCTCACGATGGATTCGCACGGGCATCGTACCGCTGATTTCACCGAACACTAAAGCGATGTGCTCCGCATCTTCGAATTTTGTCTTGTACGCATAGGCACGCGCCGGACCAATGCGTGTGTTGACCGTGAATTCCATCGTTCGCTCGACCAACTGCTCACGCGTCTGGCGGTAGGCAATCAGATCGGCAATAGAGATGATTTTAAGGTCGTGAGTCTTAGCGAACTCGATGAGTTGTGGCAGGCGCTGCACCGTACCATCGTCATTCACCAGTTCTGCCAGCAGACTCACGGGCGGACAACCCGCCAGTGTCGACAGATCAATGCCGGCCTCGGTATGACCCGAACGCACGAGCACTCCGCCGCGGCGCGCGACCAACGGAAATATGTGACCCGGACGGACAAAATCCTCGGCCGTCACATTGCTCGTCGTCAGCGCTTGCACCGTTGCCGCTCGCTCTTCTGCGGAAATCCCGGTGGTCAAGCCACGCTTGTAGTCAATTGAAACCGTGAACGCCGTGCTCATGGGTGCATCGTTACGCGCAACCATCGGATCCAGGTGCAGTCTGGCTGCCTGATCTTCGTGGATGGGTGTGCAGAGAATGCCGCTCGTATGGCGGATCATGAAAGCCACACGTTCAGCTGTCGCCTTACTGGCTGCCATGATGAGATCGCCTTCATTTTCCCGGTCATCGTCGTCCACGACGACGACCATATGGCCTTCTTGTATCGCGGCGATCGCAGCCTCTACAGAATCAAACTCAGTCGTCATGCAGGTCCCTAAAAGCAGTCGAGCCGTACGAAATCGAGACGCTGAGTTTAACATGACTGACCCTCAAAGATTCTGCGAAGGACTCGTGGCCACCGTGAAGCGCATTCATAGCCGGCCGCCGCCAGTCGCCGGTTTCCAGGCATCCGGGCACAAAAAGACTGGCAAAAAAAAGGGCCTGAGGCAGGCCCTAATGTCGTAGGGATTTCCTTTAAGGGAGCAAGGAACGGCTGCGGTCTCGCTGGAGGCCCGCACCCGTGACAGCGCGGTGGCTGAGGCAAAGCACCTGCACCACCTCGACTATCTGCAGGTTTAGTCCCCGCAGCGGCCGATAAGTGCGCGCCCCTGCGGGGTGGAACCCAGTTTGTCGGACAACTCAGGGCAGATTGCTTCGCCCTCGATAGCCTGGCTACATCGCAGATTGAAAAGCAATCTGCCAAGCAACTCCAAAGGAGTTGCCGTCTGCCCGAGGCTGAAATGGCGCACCCGGTAGGACTCGAACCTACAACTCTCGGCTTCGAAGGCCGATGCTCTATCCAGTTGAACTACGGGTGCCTGGGCGACTGCGGAGCAGTCGCTAAGCAGTTTGCTACGCAAACTGCGCAATAATCTACGATAACGGCAACCGCTTTGCGGTTGCTTAGCAGATGGCTATGCCATCTGCCTCAAAACGCTACGATAACCTGGCTACCGAACAGATTGCGCAGCAATCTGCAAAGCAACTCCGCAGGAGTTGCCGTCAGGCGCGTAGGAGCCTGCCTGGGAGTGCGCCGCTGTGTTCATTATTGCTCAGCAGGATTTCGCCGTTGACGATCGTATGCTTAATGCCTTCTGCCGTCTGCTTGAGCCGTTTGCCGCCGCCGGGGAGATCGTGAACCACTTCAGGCATCTGCGCACCGACCGTCGCCGGGTCGAACACGACAAGATCCGCCGCCATCCCTTCCCGGATGAGCCCGCGGTCGTGCAATCCCCAGAAGGTTGCCGTGTTGAACGTAATCTGGCGCACGGCCTCTTCCAGCGTGAATGCCTCTTTCTCACGTACCCAGTGACTCAGCAGATGTGTCTGCAGCGAACTGTCCATGATCTGGGCGACGTGCGCACCGGAATCCGAGAACGTCACCACCGAGCGGGGATGTTTCATCATCTCGAGCACGTGTGACTGATCTTCGTTGGCAATGGGTTGACGGAAATAGATTTTGAAGTCGTGCTCGAGGGCTAAGTCAATCATGAGTTCCACCGGATGCACACCGCGCTCGGCTGCAAGATCTGCCATGCTGGGTCCTTCGTAGGACATATCGAACATCGGGTAGACCCACTCCCAGCGCGGCGGCCGGGCTTCGGCGCCGACGATGCGGGGCCCCTTGTAGTCCCGACTGGCCACCTCAATGAGCTTCGCCTTTACGACCGGATCGCGCAGCTTCGCTTTTTGCTCTTCGAGCGGCAGCGCCCGCACGTCGCGCCAGACATCCCAGTTGTCGAACGGCGTATGCGCCTCGAAGGACAGCAGGACATTTAATGCCCGGCTGTGCACCTGGGCATACATGCGGCCACCGGCCTGCGCGGTTTCGTCGAGCAGGTCGAAGTAAGGCCGCCAGAAATCGGGCGCCGCCCGAACGCTGAACATGCCCCAGGTCTGCGGCACCCCCGACTCGACAGCGAGGTCTTTCAGCCGCTGGTGGTAGTCGCGAATGCGCTCCGGGTCACGCCCCGGTGTCTCTCCAGCGATCTCAAACATGCCTTTACCGGTCTCGCCCATCGCATTGACGATGGCTCGCACCTCATCCCACTGCGCAACGCGACTGGCAACGGGGCGTTCGTCTGCAGTGATGTGGTTGAACGTGCGGGACGTGGAGAAACCGATCGCGCCGGCATTCACCGCCGAGCACACCTGCGAGCACATCTGTTTGAGATCGTCCTCGGTAGCAACGTCGGTAAACGCGCGCTCACCCATGACGTAGGTTCGCAGCGCGGAATGGCCGATATAACCGGCATAGTTGATGCCCTTGGGCAATGCATCGATGGTGTCGAGATACTCGGGGAAGGTCTCCCAACTCCAATCAATACCGGTGAGCATGGCGTCCCGGGAGATGTCTTCGGCCCGTTCGAGATTACGGAAGACGAGGTCAGCCTGCTCTTCCTTACAGGGTGCGAGTGTGAAGCCGCAGTTACCCATCACCACGGTCGTGACACCGTGGTAGCAGGAACATGAACCGATCGGATCCCAGAAAATCTGCGCATCCATATGCGTGTGACCATCGACGAATCCAGGTGTCACGACGTGACCTTCCGCATCGATCACCCGGGCGGCTTTCTCGTTGATCCGGCCGATCTTCGCAATCCTGCCGGCACTGACGCCGACGTCCGCCCGATAGCGCGCGCCGCCGGAACCATCGATCACGACACCGTTTTTGATCAGCAAATCATATGCCATGGTTGATCCCCTCTGCGGCGCGCAGTTTAACACCGAACAAATGCGTTTTGGTTTCTATCCTTACGGACCTCGTCTGCCGCGAAGACCTGGCCGTTCATCACGATGTAGACGCCCGACGTCAGCGTCTGCACCGCGGCGAACGCCATACCGATGTTGAACACCGCATCGCTTTGCGCAAATCGGGCGGGGGCGAGGGAACCGGTCAAAACGATGGTTTTGTTCTCGAGACCCAGCAGCACCTGCGCGGTTGCCGTCATGGTGTCGGTACCATGGGTGATCACGATCTTCGCCTCCGGTCGCCCGGCGATAGTCGAGGCGATCAGTTGCCGATCGTCTTCAGTTAACTCCAGACTGTCCTTACGCAGCAGGCTGATCACCTCAAACGGCTGACGCACCTGCGCCTGATTGAGAAGCTCAGCCACAACCGAATCCCCGACTTCATAGTCACTGCTGGCATCGAAGTAGACCTTGTCGATGGTGCCGCCCGTGGTGATGATCGCTACCGGCTGGTCGGCGTCGTCAGTGACGGAATTCATAAGGATATCCAGTACCAGTCAGGTCTTGCGGCAAACCACATGATAACGTCACTACCTGCGCGCACCAGTCGCCGCGCCACTGCAGGTCTGCGACTGGCCAATCACAGCAGCCTGATTTACCGTAGGCTGACTTCTGGGAACGGGCGACGACGGACATGCAGATCAACTCTCTGATCAATATTCCTCTACAGAACTCTCTGGCAAAGAGAGGACTACTCAGCATCATGCTGACCATCGCTACCAGTGCAGCGCTGGCGGCGGTGCCTTATGCGCCGACGGCCGACGATGCGCTGCCGGCCGCCATCGTCGGCGCAGCCGGCCCGCTGCTCGGAACAGATATCGCCTACTACGATGGCAACACGAAAACGCTCGGTTATCTTGCCGTTCCGGCGACACCCGGACCGCACGGCGCGGTGATTCTGATCCATGAGTGGAACGGTCTGGTGCAACGGGTGAAGGAAACGGCCGATGCCATCGCCGCGGAAGGTTACATTGCGCTGGCTGCCGATCTCTACAGCGGGCGCACCGGCACCAATCGAGACGAAAACATGACGCTCGTGCGGGAGACCCTCGCAGATCCAGCAGAAATCATCAGCAATCTGGAGGCTGCCGTCAGGCACCTCGAGGCCCGTCCCGACACATACGGCAAGGTCGGCACTGTCGGCTGGTGTTATGGCGGCGGTGTGGCGCTGTCGTTTGCCCTGGGCAGCGACACCCACGACGCAACCGCAATTTTCTACGGTCGCCTGCTCGATGACCCCGAGCAGATGAAGCAGATTCACCACGAAGTTTACGGCACGTTCGCCCGCAACGACCAGGGCATACCGGTGGCGCAGGTGGAGGCGTTTGTTAAAGCATTGCGCAGCGCCGGGGTCGCAAACGACATCCACATCTACGATGAAGTCAATCACGGCTTCTGGCTGCACGTGGACCGCAATCCCGCAGTCAACACGCAACCCGCACTGGACGCCTGGCAACGTCTCAAGGCCTACTTCCAACGGACGTTGGGCGAGTAAGCTTGTCGACAATCCGGCAGTGACCAGGCCCGTAACGCATTGGCAAACTCACGGCGGCAGCGGACCGCACCTGCTGCTGGTACACGGCTTGTTGAGCAGCAGTGCCCAGTGGCTGCTGAACATCGAAGCCTTACAGAAATTCTGTCGGCCGGTCAGCCTGGAACTCTTTGGCCATGCCCGATCGCCGAGCCCTGAGGATCCCGACTGCTACCGCCCGGCGTATTACCTGAAGTGCTTCGAGGCAATCCGCCAGGCCCTCGGCATCGAGCGTTGGTTCGTGCTTGGTTACTCCCTGGGTGCTGGCCTGACGATCCGTTATGCCATCGAACAACCGCAGCGTGTCATCGGTCACATCTTCACCAACTCCACCTCCGGGCTTGCCGATGCCGAACAGGTAGCCGCCTGGCGTGCATCGGCAAGCGAAACTGCGCAACGGATTCGCCGTGGCGGGCACGCAGCGATGGAGCGGATCCCCGTCCATCCAAAACACGCCCGCAAACTCCCCTCCTCAGTGGTGGCAAGCCTGGTCCGGGACGCCGCGCTGCATGATCCCGACGGCATCGCCAGCACCCTTGAAATCACGAATCCCGAGGTATCCGCGAGAGCTATCGTCAGCCAAAACAACCGCCCGGCGTTACTCATCTTCGGCGCCAGAGAACGCCGATTCCAGGCTCACAAAGCATACGTCGAGGCCAACATGCCGCAGCTTACAATCGCAGAACTCGACGCCGGCCATGGCATGAATATGGAAGCAGCGGATGCATTCAACGAGGCAGTACGAAACTTCGTCACAACATGCCCCACATCGTAGACACCCTCATCGAAGAACGTGCCGAACAATTGATGCGCCACCCTCTCATCTGGCGTGCCATCAAAAAGTTGATCTATCCCGTACTCGGCTATACGCGCGCCATCGAAGTGATCGATTTTGTGCGGGACATGAAGGCGCTGGACGTGTTCGACTACGTCAGCGAAACGTTACAGATGAAGCTGGAATGTGAAGGACTCGAAAACCTTCCGGCGCATGGGCTTGTCATCGTGCTGGCAAATCATCCAGCGGGAATTGCCGACGGCATCGCCGTGTTTGACGCATTCAAGAACATCCGGCGGGACCTCTCTTTTTTCGCGAATCGAGACGCCGTCCGGGTCTGCCCGGATTTACGCGAAATGATCGTGCCGGTTGAGTGGATTGATGACAAGCGAGACCACGCAAAACGCAAGGAAACTGTACGCGGCCTGCTGAAGGCTGTCCGTAACGAGCGCGTTATCGTCATTTTTCCTTCCGGACGTCTGGCTAAACCCACCTGGCGGGGTCTGGTCGAGCGCGAGTGGCAACCGACCGCGATGACGCTGGCGTTACGCTATGCCTGCCCGGTGATCCCGATGCACGTCCGTGGCCGGAATTCGGCCGTTTACTATCTGTTTTACCTGCTGCACTCGGAACTTCGGGACATGACCTTATTTCGGGAACTGTTCAACAAGCAGGGTCAACGCTATCAGATCACACTCGCGAAGCCGTTCGTCGCAAGCGGTGATGCGGAATCCCTCAGCGTTGAACTGCGCAGATTTGTCGTTGAAGAGATGCCGCGCGGGAGTCGTGAGTTCCACCTGGTAAAAGACAGTAAGAATCCTGCACAGGCCGATCAAGCCCGATCGTAGGGATACATCGGTTGCTCTGCCTCATCGCCGCAACTCTTCAACACCGGTAGCGCCTGCGTGGCGCGCTGCACGGCTGCTTTGAGTCGTTCCTGCTGGGCGGCAAAGGTCACCTCGGCCGCCGCGTCATCACCTGCCACATGGAGGAGCTTGAGACCCGACACGCCAAGGCTCGCTTCTGCAGCCTGCACGTGTGCCGGGTACCGGGCGCGCCCGCGCAGATGCGCAAAATCAATCTCATCGCTTTCCGTGGCGTTGAGAAACTCAGCCACGCTCTCCACGGCAACCCGCCCATAGAGCACGCCCGCCGGCAAGACGAGCACATTGGGCGCGAAACGATGGCCGCCGAGATGGCTCACCTGCCAGACCCGGTCGCCAACACGTTCCCGCAGTGCGACGTAACTTGGTAAGCCAAATCGCGAACAGCACAGATCACGCTGCCCGTTGGTGCAGACAAAGTATCGCGGTTGCTCGAGCTGCGGGTGCGTGTGCGGGTTCTGCACGATTTCGAGCAGATCAAGGGTTTGCAGGAAGTCGTAGCCTGTCCCGGAAAATTCCAGCAACCGCTCAGCGACTGCCACCAGCAGTCGGCAGTCGCCACGCGCCACCTCCGGTTGTCGGACAAATTGTGGACGCACCTTGTAGCCAGCGTTGCTCAGACGATCGATTGATTGCGTCAGCCAACGGCGAGTCTGTTCGGCCAGATCGTTGTCGGCGAGCGCTTTTGCCCGCCAGCCGGGTTTGTATTCCAGCAGCAACCAGACATCCACCTGCTCCGCGGTCCCCCACATCGACTCGGCTGAATTCAGCTGCGAACAGTACTGTCGCGTCATGGGCCCTACGCACATCATGAAGTGGCGACGATTGAACCAGAAAGCACCAGCGACCTAAAGCCGCGGCACTTAAAGTCACGGCCACCTGAGGCCGCGACCGCCTGAAGCGCAACCGGACCGGATGGAGCCTTTGCAATACCGCGACAATCTCGCTAGCGTAAAACCCATCAAGAGAACAGGTGCCCCGGGGGAGGATCTGATGGCAGCGACACAGAGACTGGCTGAACGGATCGCGAACAGCCGCTACGAGACAATTCCCGAAGGCGCAAGAGAGGTCGCCAAACAGGCGATACTCGATTTCATTGGCGTCACCCTTGCTGGCGCGGACGAACCGCTCGCCCGGATACTGCGCGCCGAAGCGGCAGATGAGGGGAGCCGGGCAGAAACTCAAATATTCGGTACGGCCGAGCGGGCGAGTCCACGCCAGAGTGCGTTGATCAACGGCGCAGCAGGCCATGCCCACGACTACGACGACGTCCACACCGCGATGAGCGGCCACCCCACCGTGCCGGTGGCGCCAGCGGCACTTGCGCTGGCCGAACAGCTTGGCAAATCCGGCCGGGAGACCATTGCAGCCTTTGCGACTGGCGTCGACGTGGAATGCATCCTCGGCCGCTACGCGGGACCGGCGCACTATGCCGCCGGCTGGCACAACACGGGCACCCTGGGTTCGTTTGGTGCAGCCGCTGCCGCCGCCAATTTGCTGGGACTCGACGCGCACACCACCAATCAGGCACTGGGCATCGCGGGGACACAGGCTGCGGGGCTCAAGTGTCAATTCGGCACGATGTGCAAACCCCTGCATGCCGGACAGGCAGCCGCGACAGGCTTGAGTGCCGCCAATCTCGCCCGGCGCGGCTTCAGCAGTTGTGAAGACATCCTGGAGACCACTCAGGGCTTCATGGCAACGCAAAGCACCAGCGCGAGCGTTGAACGCTTCGAGCAGGCCCTGGAAACACCGGCATTCGCACAGGATATCTGCTTCAAATACCACGCAGCCTGTTACCTCACCCATTCCGCCATCGAAGCCACCTTAGAGCTGTGTCAGCGCAACGCTTTTGCACCGGGCGACATTGAAGCGGTCGAGGTGCGTGTCGACAAAGGTCACTTTGGCGTCTGCAACATCGCCGAACCAAGCACGGGGCTTCAAGCGAAGTTCAGTCTGCGCCTGACGACGGCGATGGCGCTGAACGGTATCGATACTTCCAGCATCGCCATTTTCGACGATGCGCTGACCCGTGACCCGGTGCTGACGGCCTTTCGTGACAAAGTCCAGGTCGTCGCCCATACCGAGCAAAATCCCGACACGATCGTGACCATCCGCACCCGCGATGGCTCGCAGCACACCGCCGCCGTGAACGTCGCAATTCCCATGCGTGATCTGGCCGCACAATGGGACAAGCTCGAGAGCAAGTTTCACACGCTCGCCGCTCCCGTGCTTGGCAGCGAGGGTGCCGTGGCGGTCGCGCAGATGTGCCGGACGCTGGAGACGCAGGACAATCTGCAGGTTTTCTGTCGCAGCCTCGCGTCGGTGCAACGGGATTGGACCCAATGAGTGAGACTGACGACTTCCGAGCCCGCGCCGAATTGTGGCCCAAGGGCAATCGCTACGAGGACATGGTCGAAGGCCGGGTCTTTGATCACCATTGGGGACGAACCATTACCGAAGGTGACAACGCCACGTTCACCACTCAGACATTGTCGTTCTGTCCGCTGTATTTCAACGAACCCTATGCCCGCTCTCTGGGTCATCCGAAAACCCTGGTGAATCCGCTGCTCGTCTTCAATACGGTGTTCGGCATGTCTGTGGAAGATCTCAGCGAAGGCGGTGGGCCGTTTCTCGGCGTCGATGATTGCGAATTCCTGGTCACGGTCTACGTCGGCGATACGCTGACAGCACGCAGCACGGTGACTGCAGCGCGCGAATCCAAGGGTCAGAAAGGGTTTGGAATCGTCACCTGGCAAACGGAAGGCCGTAATCAGAATAACGACAAGGTCATCGAATTCAGGCGTACCAATCTCGTTCGCAAACGCGACCGCACGGGAGATTGAAGGTGAGCGAAGAAATGAACACATTGACCGGCAACGACAACTACTTCGAACACTTCGAAGTCGGCCAGGTCATCCGCCACGCCCGCGGCAAAACCATGTGCGAGCAGGACAATGTTGGCATCACCCTGCAGGTTCTCAATACCGCGGAGGCACATTTCAACGAAGATCTCATGCAGAAGAACGCCATGGGCCGGGGTTGGAACTCGCGCCTGCAGTTCGGCGGCGTGACCATCGCGATGGTGATCGGGCTCGCCATGCAGGACACCGGCGAAAACGCCCTGCAGGAGCTGAAACTCGACAAGATCCGGCTCAAAGCGCCCGTCTTCCACGGCGATACGCTCTATGCCTACTCCGAAGTACTCAGCACCACGCCTGCCGAACGCGAAGACGCCGGAATCGTGACGTTCAAGCACTTCGGGGTGAACCAGAAGGACGAGGTGATCTTCGAAGGCGAACGCACCGTACTGTTGAAGCGCCAGAGTCACTATGGCGCCGGCGCCTGAATCACGCGACGTAAACGAGCAAAGCACTATGCAGAAACAAACACCGCAGAAACAACCGAAAAGAGCCAGACGCTGTCAGCTGTCGGTACCGGGGAGCTCCGAGAAAATGCTGGCGAAATCCGCCACGCTGGATCTGGACCACGTGTTCCTCGATCTGGAAGATGCCGTGGCGCCAAGCGCCAAACCCGCGGCACGTGGCATGATCGTCGATGCTCTCATGAGTCATGACTGGCAACCGCGCACGCTGTGTGTGCGTATCAACGATGTCGAAACCCAATGGTGCCACGACGACATCATCGAGGTGGTAACGGGCGCAGGGCAAAAACTCGATACGCTCATGCTGACCAAAGCCAAGTCAGCCGCCGACGTGATGTTCGTCCACCTGATGCTCGATCAACTGGAGCAGAAACTGGGGCTGCCAAACCGAATCGGCATCGAGTGCCTGATCGAAGAAGTCGAAGGCATGATGAACGTCGAAGAGATTGCCGCCTGCTCGGACCGGCTCGAGTGTCTCGTTTTCGGCATGGGCGACTACTCGGCCAGCCAGCAGATGCAACTGGGGCACATCGGCAGTTCCGGCGGTTATCCTGGTGACGTCTGGCACTACGCAAGATACAAGATGACGATCGCCTGCCGTGCCAATGGGATTGATCCGGTGGATGGGCCTTACGCCAATTTCCGCAACCCCGATGGCTACACGCGGGAGGCCGAACGCGCGCTGGTACTCGGAATGGTTGGCAAGTGGGCCATTCATCCAAGCCAGATTGAACTAGCCCAGTCAATCTTCTCACCGGGCGCTGACGCGATCACTGCCGCCCGCAACCAGAAATCGGCGTACGCACAGGCACTGGCCGATGGCCTGGGCGCCATCGACGTCGATGGCGTCATGGTGGACGCTGCGAGCATCCGCATCGTGCAGAACCTGCTCGATCGCGCCGACCTGATAGGAATGTAACCCGTGACCGAACACTACATGACCGAAGAACGCCGGATGATTCAGGAGGTCGCGCGGCAATTCAGCAAAAATGAAGTCACCCCCGTGGCCAACGAACTGGACCCGGTGCAGGGCGACATCCCAATGGACCTGCGGCAGAAAATGGCGGAGATGGGCTATTTCGGCATCCGGCTGCCGGAAGAATTCGGCGGTCTTGGTCTGGGCGTCTTCGAGTACTGCCTGATCGCCGAAGAGCTGGCACGCGGCTGGATGAGCGTCGCCAGCATCATCGCGCGCGCAAGTTCACTGATGAACGTCGGTGGTTGGCCTCTGGCCAAGCGCGAAGAGATGACCCGCAAAGCAGCCCAGGGTGAATACCTCGCCGCAGTCGCGCTTTCCGAGCCAAATGTCGGCTCCGACCTCGCCGCCGTCGCCTGCCGTGCGGCTCTCGAGGGGGAGCACTGGGTGATCACCGGCAACAAGTACTGGTGCACGTTCGCCGATGGCGCGGACTACATTCAGCTACTCGCCAAAGTCGAAGGCCGCGACGGTGAAGAAGCGCAATACAAAGGCTCCCGCAGCTTCATCATCGAAAAACCCCGCGGCGAACTGCCGGAGGGCTGCAGCGGCGCGCCAATCCCGAAGATCGGCTACTTCGGCTGGAAAACCTGGGAACTGGCTTTTGACGGGTGCCGCATCCCGAAGGAAAACATCATTACCGGCGGCAGTGGCGGTGGCGAGGGATTCAAAAACGCCGTCAACTGGCTCAATTCCGCCCGCGCCCACACCGCTGCCCGTGCGATCGGTCTCGCGCAGGCAGCATTGGAAGACGCCATGGCCTACTCCCACGAGCGCGTGCAGTTCGGTGTGCCAATCGCCGACTTTCAGGAAACCCGCTTCAAAATCGCCCGCATGGCCAGCGAAATTGAAGCCGCCCGCCAGCTGATGTACCACGTCGCGACCGCGATGGACAACGGCGATAGCTCCGCCAAGGAAGCGTCGATGGCGAAGTGGTACGCCTCTGAGATGGCGGAACGGGTCACCTCCGACGCGCTACAGATACTCGGTGGCGCGGGTTACACGAAACTGCATTCGGTCGAGCGCTACTGGCGCGATGCCAGATTGACGAAGATCTTCGAAGGCACGAGTGAAATTCAACTGCGAATCATTTCAGACCGATTGTTAGGCAAGCCCAGCACGCGTATTTCCTGAGGTTGCGCGCCGCGGTAAGGAAGAGTCTGCCAGACGACTTCAGTTCTGCGGCCAACCCTGAGAGACTATCTGCTCACGCGACGGGCAACGGAGACGTACGGATGGCTGAGCCTCATGATCTGGCGAAAACCTTTGGCGAGCTGAAGTCTTCCGGCTTCCAGGTGCTGCCGGTAAAGGCAGAGATCCGGCGCAACCTGATCACCCGGATACGTGAAAATCAGCCGCTTTTCCCCGGCATTATAGGCTATGACGATACGGTCATCCCCCAACTCACCAATGCGCTCCTGGGCAGTCAGGACATCATCTTCCTCGGCGAACGTGGTCAGGCAAAATCCCGCATCGTGCGCAGCCTCACGGGCCTGCTCGATGAATTCACGCCCATGCTCGAGGGTACTGAAATTCCGGAAAACCCGTTCCAGGTGATTTCTGCGCAGGGCAAGGCGATCATCGAAGAGCAGGGCGACAACGCAGCCATTCGCTGGGTTCATCGAGACGAGCGCTACGCGGAAAAACTCGCCACACCCGATATCACCATTGCCGACCTGATCGGTGAAATCGATCCGATCAAAGTCGCGGAAGGCCGCTATTTGTCCGATGAACTCACGCTGCACTACGGCCTTGTCCCGCGGGTGAACCGCGGTATTTTCGCGATCAACGAATTGCCCGACCTTGCCGAGCGCATTCAAGTGGGTCTGCTCAACCTGCTCGAGGAACGCGACATACAGATTCGCGGCCATAAGGTCCGTCTGCCACTGGACGTATTCGTGGTGGCAACGGCGAACCCGGAGGACTACACCAACCGCGGGCGGATCATCACGCCGTTGAAGGATCGTTACGGCGCTCAGATCCGAACGCATTATCCGGTGGATGTGGCGCAGGAAATGGCGATCATGGAACAGGAGGCCGGCGTCCCTGACATGGGCGATTATCACGTCGACGTGCCAGGCTTCATGAAGGAAATTGTCGCCGAAATCACCCTCCAAGCACGCCGCTCGCCCGACATCAATCAACGCTCGGGCGTATCTGTTCGCACCTCGATCTCCGGCTACGAAGCCATCCTCGCCAACGCCTTCAGACGCGCGCTGCGCATTGGCGAGATGGAAGTGGTACCGCGCATCTCCGACCTGCCGTTTCTCGTCCCTTCACTGCAGGGCAAGGTGGAGTTCGAAGCAATGGAGGAAGGCCAGGAGGACAAGATCACCCAGCGCATCGTGCAGAGCGCGGTCAAAGCGGTTTTCGATCGGCATTACGACGTCAACGATCTGGAGTCCGTCGCGCTTGCTTTCAACGATGGCCTGACCGTCGAGACCGGTGAGATCAATCCGACAGAGGCCTATGCGGCAATTGCCGATTCAATTCCCGGCTTGCAGGATATATTTCCAGACCCCACTGCGGTGACCCCGGGACAGCGTGCCGCCACCATCGAATTCGTGCTGGAGGGCCTGCATCTGCACAAGCTTCTCAACAAATTCGATCACTCCGGCACCACGACGTATTCAGCCTGATCACATGCGCCATCCCGCCACAAAGCATCGGTTCTCCGCCTGGGACGGTTCCCAGGATCTCGCACTGGATCCGGCCAAAATCCTCGAAGCGCTGGCCGATGATCTGATGGAGTATGGCGATCTGCGCTGGGCAATGCGCAACCTCATGTCACGCGGTATGCAGATTCCACAGGGCGGCTCCATGCAGGGCCTGCGCGATATGCTCAAAAAACTGCGCGACAGGAAACGCGAGCGACTCGAACAGTTCGATCTCTCCAGCATTTTCGACGACTTTCGCGAGCGCCTCGACGAAATCCTGAGGATGGAACGTGAGCGCATCGATGAGTGGCTTAACAAGAACCAGGACGACTTTTCCAGCGATGTACTGAAAAACATCGCCGAACGCAATTCGCAGACACTCGACGAATTACCCGAAGACGTTGCCGGTCAGATCAGGGAACTGGAGTCCTACGAGTTCTTGAATCCCGATGCCCAACGCAAATTTCTCGAACTGCTCGAAGAACTGCGCCGCGCCATGACCAACTCGTTTTTCAACAATATCGAAAACATGGTCAATAACATGTCTGAAGGCGACGTCGATCGCATGAAGGACATGGTGAAAGCACTCAACGACATGCTCGTGAAGAAGATCGCGGGGGAAGATCCGGGATTCGAAGACTTCATGAAAGAATTCGGCGACATGTTCGGCGACAACCCGCCGAAATCGCTCGATGAGCTGCTCGAACAGATGCGGCAACAGATGGCGGCGGCGCAGTCGCTTCTGAACTCGTTGTCGCCCGAACAACGCCAGCAGCTGCAATCTCTGCTCTCCGACCGGTTCGGCGACCCGGAACTCAATGCCGAGCTCAACAAGCTCGCAAAAGAAATGGATTTCCTGAATCCCTCGGGCAGCCAGTATCGATTCGACGGCAGCGAACGTCTCGATCTGGAAGCCGCCATGCAGCTCATGAACGAGATGCAGGATCTCGACAAACTGATGGAACAGATACAGAGCGCAGAACGCGGCGGTAACATTGACCGTATCGACAAGGACCTCCTGCGCGAACTCATGGGTGAGGACGCGGCCGAGGATCTCGAAAAGCTCGATGAGCTTTTAAAAGCGCTGGAAGAAGCCGGCTACATCCGCTCAACGGACGACAAGCGCTGGGAGCTGACACCACGTGGTTCGCGTATGATCGGCCAGAAGGCACTGGGTGAAATCTACGACCGGTTGAAGCGGCAAAATCTGGGTAACCACGCAGTTCCGGAAGAAGGTCGTTTCGGAGAACGTCTGGAGCAAACCAAACCCTACGAGTACGGCGACCCGTTCGATCTGCATCTGCCGCGAACCATTCGCAACGCAATCGATCGCAACGGGCCAAGCACTCCGGTGCAGCTGCACCCGGATGACTTCGAGATCTATCGAAGCGAACTCATCACTTCTACTGCGACGGCCATGTTAGTCGACTTGTCATGGTCCATGGCGTTGCGCGGTTCGTTCCAGGCAGCGAAGAAAGTCGCACTGGCTTTGCACAACCTGATCACCTCGCAGTATCCGAAAGACAACTTTTACATCATCGGCTTTGCAGCTTACGCAAAAGAACTCAAACCTCACGATCTGCCTTACCTGCAGTGGGACGAGTATGTGCTCGGCACCAACATGCAGCATGCCCTGCTGCTCGCCGAAAAACTGCTGGCCAAGCATACCGGCGGAACCAAGCAGATCATCATGATCTCCGACGGCGAGCCGACCGCCCATCTCGAAAACGGCCAAGCCCAGTTTGCCTACCCACCGACACCGGAAACGATCCGCGCGACCTTCAAAGCGGTGAAGTACTGCACGGTGAGAGGCATTGCGATCAATACCTTCATGCTCGATTCAAGCTACTATCTGAAGGCGTTCATGGAAGAAATCGCCAGGATCAATGGTGGCCGGGTGTTTTACACCTCACCGGAGAATCTCGGCGAATACATCCTCGTCGACTATGTGCAGCACAAACGCAAGAAGCTGTCACGGCGGGCTTAGGGGCTGGAGTGCTTGCGGCTGGTTTGTTGTAAGTGACCATGGCTTTGCGCAGTACGACGGCGGGAGCAGGGCAGTAGGTCTGAGTCTGGCCTCACGCAGGGCCTCCGGCCTGCCCTCGCTTCACGAACTTGCCCCTGCGGGTCAATTCGCTCACTCGGCTGCGTGTTTCACGGCCTGACTCAGACCTACTACCCTGCTCCCACCTTAATCCTCGGCTGATGGGGTGGCCGCGCGAAGCCGCAACCCGGATCTGGCCCAGCATTCTGCTCACTGTGTCATCGCCAACCGGATCGCCCAGACAGCTAGAGCACCGGTCATCACAAACCCTATCCACGATGCCGATAGCGGAATTTCCATGGGACCGACAAGGAACGTCCATCCGGCTATGGCCCGAACTATGTGAATCAGGGCGACAACGCCGAAAAGCGCCGCAGAAACGTACAGGTAGAGTTTTACGGTATCCATCGGGTTT
>SMVA01438884.1_pt1 | contig 34791 bp, 31 predicted proteins | sample 2456451 | NCBI WGS metagenome assembly SMVA01 (sample SAMN11095933, study PRJNA526329) | marine sediment metagenome | biome: Marine sediment; feature: Surficial sediment; material: Deep marine sediment; isolation source: Hadal surficial sediment | place: Pacific Ocean | collected 2014-05 | depth... | reverse complement strand
TGACGCTATAGATGTATGCAGCAGCCTGCCTGATGAGTTGCAATTGCGATGTTTCTCGAACCAGATTCGAAAATTCAGCAACATCGTACCGTATGCCAAAATGTGCCTGAATACGCCAACTGCGGTCGACTCCCAATCCTGCCAGCAACTGGTGGATCTGTTTGTCGCACAGGAAATGGCGTTGGAGCAATCATCAAGTGGCCCCTGCATGGAATTGAATGATCCGGCAGCAAGGTCGCGTTGCAATCAAAGTTTCATTCTGCAGTCTGCAATACGAAATCACGACATAAACTACTGCAACCACCTTGGCGCTGATGCAAACAGCCAGGCAGCTATGCAAAACTGCAGAATTCAGTTCATCAAGTCCAGCCTGCTTTTTAACCCGGATGAGTCCGTATGCAAGAGCCTGGAAGGCTCGGAGTTATCCGATTGTCGTATGAATGCCCGTATTTATCGGATCGCGGATACGCTTGATATGCAGGCCTGTGGCAACCTGCCGGCAAACGCACAGGAGCATTGTCGCTGGATCACCGCCACGGCGCTGGTCGGCCGCAGCAATGATACCAGCGGTTGCGGTTCACTCGGCTCACCTGACCTTCGTGCACGCTGCGAGGAACATGCAACGGCATGGCAGGCAAGCAGATCAGCGTCCTTTGAGCCGTGCGGGCAGATACAGACCGCCGGGTTGAGAACGACCTGCCTGCTAAGGGTCGCCAATCAAAAGATAGGGACCATCCTGACCGACTACTCTCTCAAGCTGTCGTCTGGCTCCCTGGCCGCCCGGATGCCGGAAGACAGAACGGGAGAAGTTGACCCTGCAGAAGCGCCTGGCGCACCAAAGGTCGACTGGGAACAGACGGTCGAATACTCCGACATAAGTATTTCTCATGTCGCATACCAGGCCAGAAAAGCCGGAACACGATCGGCCATGATGTTTTCGAAAATATCCGCCGCTGAGCTCGGTATTTCGCGAAGTTGGAATTTTCGCATCAGCGATTTCTTCGAGCCCTTTATAATTGGCAAGGGTATTGCATCGGGTGATTTCAACGGCGATTTGTGGCCGGATCTTATCCTTGCATCCGAACGGGGCGCCTTGATTTATAAGAATATCGGCGGCGAGTTCCGGTTGCTCGATATAGATCAGGGCGAGCTCGGAATGAAAAATCTCTTCCTGGTCGCGCTGGTTGACGCTGATGGCGACGGAATTCAGGATTTGTTCGCATCCGCATATGGCGGTGAAAATTTTATCCTGTTGAACCGCGACCGCAGTTTTTCGAAAACTGAATTGATCCATCTCGATGGCAGCCATCGATTGACGCTGTCCGCAGGCTTCGCGGACATCGATCAGGATGAAGATCTCGATATTATTCTTGGCAACTGGAGCAGTGGCGTAGAGAAACTATTTGCTGCTGAAACATCGACCAACGCGATATTGTATCGCGAGGGCGGCTCTTACAGAGTTGAGTCGATGGATGAAGTAAAGGGTGAGACTAATTCTGTTTTAATCACCGACATTAATAACGATGACATACCTGACCTCATTTTTGGCAACGATCGCCTGGTACCCGACATTTACTACTTGGGGACAGCGGAACACCAATTGGTGGCACTGACTCGTGAAGAAAGTTTTGTGCCAGTGACATCCATGTTCACGATGAGCCTGGATAGTGCCGATTTCAACAATGACCTGAAAACCGATCTTTTCAGCACAGACATGACTTTTGCACGCAGTTCAGCGGACGACTATTGCCAGGCCATATTAGACGATGATGCGAAAATCCGCTGTGCCGAGATCCTGGACGCTTTTTCTGTATTTTCGACGGGTAATGCAGCGAAATGCAGTGAACTGGCGTCACAAGGAGACATTCACGAGTGTTACCTTGCCCTTTCCGTAAAGGCTGCCAAAACGCTCAAGAATGACCAGTATTGTGACAACCTGCCCGACAGGGCGGGTCCCCTGTATTCATTGTGCAAATATATTTCGTCGCCAATTCCGCAGGAACAGCGTATCAATCAGGACGACTTTTTACCGCAGGTACAGCGAAATGTATTGTTACTTTCCAATGGTGACGGCTTTGTCGACCAAAGTGTGCGTTTCGGGGTCGATTCCAGCTTCTGGAGTTGGAATGCCAAAGCCGCCGATCTGGACAATGACGGCTGGCAGGATATTTACGTCGGCAACGGCTTTCACTTTGGCGACAGTTTTTACGAGGTGCAGCCAAACGTCCTGTTTCGTAACATTAGCGGCACAGCCTTTGAAAATGTCGCTCAGAAATGGGGCCTCGACGATAGAATTAATACGCCCAGTTATACGTACATTGATTTCGATCTTGACGGCGACCTGGACATCATCGCAACTGGCGTACTCTCACCGCCTCGCGTCTACGTCAATCAACAGGATGAGCACAATTCATTAACATTCTTGCTCGAGCAAGCTGGCGGTAATTCGGCCGCAATTGGGGCAAAGGTCACAATTTACTACGGCGAATCGGAAAACCTTGCGCAACGCAAAGAACTAAAACTGAGTGGCGGCTTTATGTCTTTCGATAATACTGTTGTGCATTTTGGCATCGGCCAACACCTATCCATCGATAGTTTTTCTGTGACCTGGCCTGATGGCACTGTGTCTGAACACGCGGTGAGTCTTCCTGCGAATCGCTTTTATCGATTGCGAAGAAAGTGATGTTGCTAGTAGTCCAACCAGGTAGGTTTGATGGGTTCAGAGCCACCCGGATGATTCAAGATAAGGCCAGTCTGCAGTGGCACGATTTTCATGTTTGCCAGTCGGTATAGCGCAGAACACGAATTGGCTCGGCGTGTCCTTTGCAAGGGCTGCAACGCCGTATTGGATTATCCGGGTGGCTCCCGACTGTGGAAGAACACTGAAGTGATCATTTGTCATGTGGCATCTACTGGCATGGGCGAGTCGTGAAGCGGTCGTCCGCGGTGTTGCGCGCCGCAGCGCGGGGAACTGATACCAGATCGAGCTCGTTGGCCTCATACATGGACAACGTGGTTTCAATATTGGGCACAACAAAGAAAGTCACACCATCCACACCCGGTGCGGCCTTCCAGTATTCATTGAATGCGAGTAGTTCGATCGAAACACCGCGTTGCCAATTCCTGAATTTGAAGGGGCCTGTCCCGGCAGAAACTTTCTGACTCCAATCTTCGCCATATTCCGCTTCCACACTGCTATCGACGATAAACAGTTCGTAAAGAGGAAAAATGACAGTTGGACTGTCAAATAAAACAGAAAATGTGTGTTCGTCGATCAAAGTGAACCCGGCAAGCGATGTCGCTTTTCCCTCCAGCATCGCATCCGCTCCCTGAATTGATCTCAGGGAATCAACCATCAATCCACCTTTTTTCGCCGGCGTCAGCGCCTGCTCAAATGTCCATTTCACATCTGCCGCTGTGAATTCACGACCGCTGTGAAACCTTACTCCCTCGCGCAATTTGAATGTCGCACTCATTCCATCATCGCTGGTGCTCCAGGACGTTGCCAGGCCCGAGACAATATTTCCGTCTATATCCAGCGTGGTAAGCGACTCATAGACATGCTTGAGAATTTCTCCAGAAATCAATTCGGAGTTTTGTATCGGATTGAGCGTTTTGGCGTCAGCGTTAATATTGGTACGCAGGATTTGATCATCCGCGACCGCAGCGCTCAGAAAGACGCTCGCAATTGCTGCAACAACTATGATTTTTCTGCATGTCTTGAACATATATCTGTTTTTCCGGGTGCATTCTTTGCTCGGCTTCCCGCTACTATCTTGCCGCACCGATACCATTAGGATACCTTGACTCGCAATCCCGATACACTGAGTTCTTTCTGTCCACTGAACTCATAACACAGCGAGTTTGGCCGGTATCTTTTCAGGGTCAGACTACTATCCATATGCTATGTCATTTCGATTAACAATCCTTATTTTTGCCTGTCTTTGCGTTGCGTTCACTGGGAAACCGGAAATAGCTATGGGGCAAAATAGCAGCATGTCTGAGTTGGCGAATATCGCTGCACAAATAGACGCGATTCGCGAGGGCCACGGCATGGCTTCGGCATACCTCGTGCTGGTCGACCGCGAAAAAACCCTCCTCAGCCAGGGTATGGGCATTCGAGCCTGGGATGACACACGGCCGGTAAACGATGATAGCTACTACCGGCTTGGCTCAGTAACGAAGGCATTTACCGGGCTTGCTTTGCTTAAGGCCGAGGAACAAGGCTGCCTGCGCCTGACCGATCCCGTTGCGCCGATAGCTGAACCTTATATATATAAGAGTCGCTGGGAGGACACACATCCGCTGACTGTTGCAATGCTTATGGAGCACACGGCGGGGATTCACGAGATGAGCCGTGAAGAATTTGATTTCAATGATCCGGTATCCCTGGAGCGGGCTTTGCACGTTAAACCGGAGTCCCGAACAGCAATGTGGGAACCTGGAACCCACTCGGAGTATTCCAACAGTGGGCCGGGAGTTGCCGGTTGGCTCTTACAGCAAGGCTGCGAAAAAGATTTCGACCGTTACATCGAGGAAAACGTATTCCAGGCACTCGATATGCCCAGCGCGACTTTAAACCGCACACCCGAGGTAGCCAGGACACTTGTCGGTGGATACAACACCGATCCAAAAGAGCCAATTGAATACTGGAACTTTATATTTCGGCCGGCAGGCGCTGCGAACGTCAAACCAATCGAAATGGGTAATTTCGTACGAATGTTACTCAACAGGGGCGTGCACAACGGGAAAGAAGTTTTTTCAGCACATCAGATTCAGCGCATGGAAACACCAACCACGACGATTGCGGCCAGAGCCGGTCTCGACTATGGCTATGGCTTGGGCATTTATGCGGAAAACAAAAGAGGACATGTTTTTTACGGGCACGGAGGTGATGCCGACGGGTATTTGTCGCGCTTCTCGTACAGCAAAGAAAGCGGCAAAGGCTTTTTTGTCGTGATTACGATGTTCGACTTCAAGCCGATGCGCGAAATGCGCAATGTGCTGGAAGCATGGATGTTGCAGGATTTGCCAGCGCACGCACTGCCTGAACGCCACGAATTGAGCGAGGAGCAAATTGCCAGCATCACCGGGACTTACCATCGCGCCACCGCCCGCTTTCCACGCGAAGACTGGCAGCGGGAAACACTTATTGTCAGCCGGCGCGGGCAACGCATAGGATATGAATGCAAGGACGATGATTGGTGCGAATTAGTACCTGTTACTGATGAATTGTTCAGAGGGCGCAAAGAGCCGGTCGCTACGAAAGCCATCGTCGCAATAGATGGACAAATGGTCCTGCAGGGTTCGATGGGCAACTGGAGTAAACAAGATGAGTGATAACGAGCAACCGGGTGACTACCTGGCACACCTGACGTGGCCTGAAGCAAAATCCCGCTTTGATGCCGAAGCGATCGTTGTCATCCCGATAGGTGCACAATCGAAGGAGCATGGCCACCATCTTCCCCTGAACACCGATTTTCTACTCGCGACCGAGCTGACTGCCCGCGTAGTTGCCGAGCTACCAGTGGTCGCTGCACCTGTGGTCAGCTTTGGCTGTTATCCCGCGTTTCGCCATTACCCTGGCAGCCAGCACCTCAAAGCAGAAACATTTATTGCACTGCTACGTGACCTGATTGAAGGCTTTATTAGTCAGGCGTCAAGAACATCGCGATAATCAATACCGGCGTCTCCACCGAAGACCCGATTCAAATTATCTCCCGTGAAATTCTTGAGACCCATGATGTTCGCCTCTCAATTGCCGACATTCGCACCCTCGGGAAAAGCGCTGATGGCCTGTTCGAACAGAAACTCGGCGGTCAGGGTGACGAACATGAAACATCCATGATCATGGCGATCAAACCGGAGGCGGTTTACCTTGATCGGGCAAGTACTGACTATGGCGAAATGCTGGTACAACCGGATACGGTCTTCTATCGCAGCAGTATTTTCGCCAATAAGCCCGGATCCGGTGTAGATCACAGCGAAACAGGGATACGTGGTGACCCGACACTGGCAACCGCGAGGAGAAAGGCCGTGCCGCGCTTGATGCGATGGCAACCGACCTGATCGACGGGCTGCGTGCGCTTTATCCGGACGCAACGGGCGACTGAGCAAACCACTATGGGGACGGATGAAATGCGCCCTTTTCCGTGCTCCGTCCCCATCCCCGAATTCATGCTTATGTTTAAGCAATCGACGTGTTGTGAATACATGTCTACGCAATCGACGATTGTTTTTAGACTGATCATTTTTTTCCTGCAATTATGTCGAACTGCAAGTCATTGCTTTTCTTTGTATTAAAATTTTAATTAAAATATTTTTCAAACGACAACCAATTCGGTTGACAGTTTGTTTTCGCTTGTGAAACTCTGCGCGAACCAATGACAAAGGCAAACCTTCCGTGAGGTAGGGACGCAAAGCCACCGGTCTAATTTCAACTAGACAGCGGAGTTTCCATAATGACTTTTCTCCTTAGTATTACGCCCTCGCCTGTTCTATCCGCAATATTGTGGCTGGTTCTGTTCGTCACTGCACTCTATTTTGCACGACCAACGGCGCACAAACTCATTCTTGCGACTGGCAATTCGCTGCACAAAATGTTTCGCACCGCGTCGTTATCCGTTATCAAGGCTGAGGCCGGGCTCTCTGACAGGAACAGAGAAGTGCTGTTGGCCGCCGGGCGTGAGGCAAAAGAACGCATTGTCGAGCGAGAGTTCGATCGAATCAATGAGACAGTTCGCAAGGATCTGGCCAATTTCTCAGCGCTCCACCGAAACCTTAGTGAATCAATCAATCGTATCGAGGAAGATCACAAGGATGCGGTCGATGTACCTCCGGATCCACCCGGATGGGTAAACGCCGTTGCGGCAGTCGCTGCTATCGACTCCAAAGACAGTCGCGTTGGCGTGGGTGGCGTCCTGAGTGATATCCACAAATCGTTGGTCAAAGCGCACAAGGAAGCCATGGTTGCTTATCGTCAGGCCAGCGGTGCGCGCCACGTCCTGTTGCGTAAAATGCGCCCGGAGTGGCGCCTGATCCAACAGACGCTGAGCAAGGTTGGCAAAAATGTCGACAGCCTGCTGGGTAGCTCCGCAACGATCGATCGGCACATGCAGGAGTACGAGGATATCGTCAAAGGTGAGGATCGCGCGGTTTCGGTGCTTTCGTCTTCCTCGCTGGTGTACTTCTTTGTCTCCGCACTGGTCATGTGCGTAGCTGTCGGCGGTGCGACCATCAACTTTTCGTTGATAGCGCGGCCGATGGCAGAGATGGTTGGTGGTACCAGCATGATAGGCAATTTCCGCACAGCGGATATTGCTGCTCTGGTGATTATCCTGGTTGAAATTTCCATGGGGCTGTTTCTCATGGAGTCACTGCGTATCACGCGCCTGTTTCCTGTTATCGGCGCACTTCCTGATAAAACGCGCGTACGTATGATCTGGATCACGTTTACCATTCTGTTCTTGCTGGCAAGTGTAGAGGCAGGGCTTGCCTTCATGCGTGAAGTGCTATTGCACGACGAACTGGCAACCAGCGCCCTCCTTCGGGGCGATGGCGCCCAGGTGATTACCAACAACTATATGTGGATCACCACCGCAGCACAGATGGGGATGGGCTTCATATTGCCGTTCGCGTTGACGTTTGTTGCTATTCCCCTGGAAACGTTTGTGCATTCCCTGCGCACGGTCGTTGGTCTCCTGGCGATCGGAACCTTGCGAATCACAGCGTTACTCCTGCGCTTGCTCGGCAGCGGCTTTCGCTACGTTGGTGTGCTTGCGGCGCAGTTATATGACCTGCCGCTGTTCATTCCATTGTGGTGGGCATCCAGGGATAACAGCTCCAGTCACACCGACGACAGCGAGCTGCGAAAGGTGACGTTATGAAAATTATCAACTTAGGGTTTGCGTGCATTCTGCTCGCCAGTTGCTCGCCATCGCAACCGAAAAACTCCGGTGTCTATGTGTTGATCGACACGTCCGGCACCTATCGCGAAGAAATGCGGAAGGCTGAGCAGATTATTCGCTATACGTTGTCAAGGCTCGATGCATCTGATTCGATCGCCGTCGCCCGGATTGACACCGGTAGCTTCAGCGAAAAAGACATCGTTGCGAAGATCACCTTTGACGATCGACCGAGCACGATTAACCGGCAAAAGCGGCAATTCGCTGAGCAGGTCAGGAATTTCGTGGAGACTGAAAAATCTTCACCGTATACGGATATTACCGGCGGCCTGCTGCAGGCAGTGGAGTATCTGAACGAAAAAGGGCCTGCAGTGAAGACGATTCTGATTTTCTCTGATCTGAAGGAAGACCTGCAGGACGGATATATTCGCGATATCGAGTTCGACCTCGATGGCTTCGACGTCATCGCGCTGAATGTCACGAAACTTCGTTCGGATAATGTCGACCCCCGCGAGTATCTGGCTCGACTCGAACAATGGCAGACTAAAGTCGAGAAGTCCGGTGGTCACTGGCAGGTAATCAACGATCTCGAAGGGCTTGAGGGACTGTTATAAGAGAAACTCTCTTGCGGTCATTGATTGGTAGCAATTTTTTGTCGTAGCCGGCGTCGCCAACCCTCGTCCAGATGCAACAATTGCTTCATGGCCAGGTTGGCATCACCGTTATCACGAAAAACTGTCTGCCACAGTTCATACAGGCTGATGCCATGTGTCGGGCGGTCGATCAGTTCGAATGTATCACCACATTGCAGTGCGCCTTCTTCCTCGACTCTGAGGTACATGCCAAGTCGCCCGCTATCCAGAAATCGCTTTGGGAAACCCGCATCATCCAGGCGAATGCCGAGCTTGAAACAAGGGAGACGTGGCTGGCTAACAGTGACTACAGCGCTGCCAATCTTGTAACGGTCACCAATCACGACTTCACTTTCAGACCACCCGGATACGGTCAGGTTTTCGCCGAATTGTGCGTCTTCCAATGCATTAACCGCCAGTTCGTCGGCCCAGTACCGGTAATGATCGTGTGGGTAAGCATAAATCGCTTTGTTGCGCCCGCCGTGCACGGTCAGGTCTGCCTGGCCGTCGCCGGCGAGATTCGATCGTTTAACCGCAACGCTACCGTCTAGCGCTGATTTGAATATTCCGGTAGTGATGACTTTCCCACCGAAGCTGACCTCCGCAGGCCTGCCAACACATACCCGGACAATTTTCAATGCCAAGACTTAAACCTCGCTGAACGTCGCAACCATATAAGTCACTAACCCGGTTGCATTCTACAAGGTGTATGTGGAGAATGATTCCCAGCGCCTGCTGTCAGGCTAACCCGGACTGGAGAATTGTATGTATAAGATAATAATCTTTGTGGCGGCACTGACGCTATTTGGTTGTGAAAAATCGACGACGGAAAGCGCGCCAACGCCGGCAAGTACGACACCTGCAGAAGTGGAGGCCGCACCTGTTGACCAGCTCGGCGTCATTCTGGACGCTCAGCCCGACGAAACGAAAGCTCGTTATAAGTATCGACACCCACAGGAAACTCTGGAGTTTTTTGGCATTGAACGCGGCATGGTCGTCATGGAAGCATTGCCCGGTGGCGGCTGGTATTCAAAAGTCCTACTGCCGGTTATTGGCGGAGACGGCCGGCTGATTGGCGCTGATTACGCCCCTGAAATGTATGCGAAATTCGGTTTCTTCGACGAAGAGTTCATGCAGTCCAGAGAAACCTGGATCGGCGACTGGACAGCTGACGCTGAGTCCTGGCGTGGCGATGACAGTGCGGCAGTCTCCGCTTTCGTGCTTGGCTCACTACCCACTGAGATGGCCGATAGCACGGATGCTGTGTTATTTATTCGCGCCCTGCACAACCTGGCAAGATTTGAGGGTGATGGTGGATTCCTTACCGCGGCGCTGCAGGACGCGTTCACGATGCTGAAACCAGGCGGCATTGTCGGCATCGTGCAACATCGTAGCCGGGACAATATGTCTGACGAATGGGCAAGCGGGGAAAATGGCTACCTGAAGCAGGACTTCGTCATCGCGCAGATGGAAGCGGTCGGCTTTGAGTTTGTGGCGTCCAGCGACATCAATATGAATGACAACGACCGCCCGACCGAGGAAGAAGTTGTCTGGCGACTGCCACCATCCTATGACGGTAGCGATGATGATCCGGACAAACGAGCTGCGGTAGACGCTATCGGTGAATCCAATCGAATGACTTTGAGATTCGTGAAACCGATGTAAGCAGGTATTCAGCACGGGGGAGTAGTAATGCGGCACTGGATAACCAGCGCAATTCTTTTCGCTTCGCTGGTCGCAAGCCAACCAATTGCCGCGCAAAGCAATGTGGCGTTTGCGCCTGAGGTCTATCAGGCACATCGGGCAAACCTGATCAGTAAAATCGGCGATGGCGCAGCCATCATCCCCTCGCGCAACCTGATTGGTGAGGTGAGCTGGGGAGCAATCAGGATGAATCCTGCTTTCTGGTATCTCACCGGCGTCGAAACTGTTTACTCGGTCCTGGTCGTGACAAAGGACCGGACTGCCTTGTTCGTTCCCACCGAGCAACAGTTTCGCAGCGGGCAATTCCCTACGGCGGATTTTGACGCATTCAGAGGCGCCCGGTGGAACCGCCCCGGTGACTGGGTAATTACACCAGACGCCAGGGGCAGGCAACTCAGTGGCATCAACGAAATTTACCCGCTCGACGAGTTACAAGAGCGACTGGATGATTTGCTCGGCGATGCAAGCGCGGTTTTTTTGCCATTCGATAGCTCCGAACTCTACGCGCCACCGGGATTTGCGCCGCCGCTGACGGTTGCACAGCAAATGGTGGGAGTCTACGGAGAACATCTGAGTGACAGGGAAATAAGAGACCTCAAACCTATACTGAACGGACTGCGAGCAGTCAAAGATGAGCACGAGATAGCGGCCCTGCGCCGCGCCGCCGAAATCAGTGCCAAAGGCCTCGTCGAAGCAATGCGCCAGGTTCGCCCGGGTATGAACGATCTTGAAGTCGCAGGGCTGATGGAATACGTGTGGAAACAGGAAGGCTCACCGCGCGGCGCATTCGAAATCATCGTGAAATCAGGCACAAAAATGCAGTTCTTCACCATCACTAATCAGCAATACAGCGCAGCTGATCGAGTCATGCAGGATGGCGAGTTATTGTTCGTCGACTACGGCGCTGCTGAATACATGACCTACACATCCGATCTGTGTCGTACGTTTCCCGTCTCCGGGAAGTTTACCGACGAGCAGCGAAAGTATTACGACATTGTCGATGAGGCTCGGGCTGCTTCGATCGCGAAGATAAAACCAGGCGTAATGCTACTGGACGTAGTCAAAGCCGCCGCCGAGGTATTCCAGAAACATGGCCTGCAACAATATGAAGACATCGAAGCCATGGGCGCAGAAAACGTCTGGGGTATGATGCCCTCACCTACTCACTACCTGACACGCGATGCAGGTATGGTTAGCGGCGTACGGGCACTTGGTCATTTCATTGGTCTTGACGTCGCAGAGCGTTTTGACTCAACCCGGCCATTGGAAGCCGGCATGGTGTTTACCGTTGAACCGAAGATTTATATTCCTGAGAAAAATATCTCGATCATGATCGAGGACATGGTTGTTGTTACAGAAAATGGTGTTGATGTACTGTCGGACGGAGTGCCAACAAGCTCTGCGGAGATCGAACGACTGATGCAGGAAGCGCGCCAAGCTGACTAGAAGCAGCAACACAGGCTTTTGCCAGACAAATATTGTGAGATTACAGCCTGAAACATACGGCCGGATTGCATCCAACTGCAGTCGCTCAGATGCGAATATTCGCGCCTTTGAAACGGCTGCTTGTGAAGCGGACATACGCCTCAATGTCGGTCGGCTAGTTTGCGCTGTCCTGACTTAGACACCAATTAGGTGGTTTTTTTCCTCTTGGATCAGCAGGGTGTGGGAATAGAATGAAGTTATCATACGACTCGACCCGAAGCCGGTCCCCCATTTGCAGCAAAGCCGATTTAACATCTGTAATCGTAGCGGGTGTCATCTCCAAGAGACGCTCATCTGTGCGAACCACGTTATTCGAGTTGAACGACTTTCCGGGTTTTAGCGCCAATTCGATATGAGCGCCTAATATCCAACTTACATCTCGTGTGTTCGTAAATTCAGCGATGCGATCAATTGAGCTCCTAAACAAGTCAGCTTTGCCACATTGAAAATATAGGCGGCCCGGATAGAGCATGTCACCGCTAAACAGCAGCCGCGTTGAACGGTCATACACCATGACGTGGGTGTCGTGATGCCCGGGGGTGGGAATGATGTCGACGATGCGTCCGCCCAGGTCGAACGCTTCGTTTCCATTCGGCCAACTATCAATTTGGAAAAAATCGGCTACGTCTTCAGCCCCGTGGCCGACGATGACGGTATCTGCTCTGTCCGTGAATTGTTCATCACCGGCAACATGATCGCCATGAGCGTGAGAATGCATGACGACAAGAGAGATTTTATCGCGTCCGGTCTTTTCGAGCCAAGCTTCAATCTGCAAATCGACCATTGATCGCAAGTCAACGCCCCCAGCGCCTGTATCAATCAAGAGAGCCTTTTCCTCACCAAAAACCAGATAAATAAATGGCGCTTCAAAACTGGTCCTGAGCGATTGCCGGATGACCACTGTATTTGAATCATATTGCTGGGCTTGAAGTGGAGGCTCATTTTCGTGCAACCCGCTGATCCATGGCTGGCTGAATACGGTGGAATCCGACATCAATTCAGCTGAAGAGGTCGAACATGAACTCAAAACAGCTGCAGATAATGTGAAGATCAATAGCTGACGTAATACACTCATTTTAGATTATCCTCATTCTCATGGCCGTTCTGAAACGCTCGCAGAGCTTTCTATTTGGCTGTCGCTATTCGATCCAAGATCGACATTGAAGACAGCACTTTCATGGCGCGAAGTGTCACCGCCGACAGGTCACATTCGATTTCTTGATAGAGATCCAGAAACGCCCGTTCAGCCTCGTGGAGGCAAATCTCAAGTAGTCGGAGTTCTTTCTTGCCCTTGCGCGTAAGCTCCAGGATTTTGCGTCGCCCGTCAGACGGATCGTCAATTCGATCAAGGAGCCCCAGCTTTATCAAAATTTCGATACGCTGCGTGACAAGTTGGTGCGGCTGCTGGAGTTCCTTCGCGATATCAGCGGCTGATATCTGACCGCGTTCACCGATCAGCAATACAGACGAAACCGATCGGGACGGGAGGCTTAGCCCAGCGCCCGTCAATAGGTCGTCGCCTTGTTCACTAATCATATCGACAAGACGACTCAGTTGATTGGCGAGAAAGGCGCCGTGCCTTGGATGAGAGTCGACATAGGTCATAACTGTTATCATAAATCGCTTTTATACAATAGATTGTACAATATATTGTATAAATAATCTTGTCAACTATTCTTCAGAGTGCAGGCTGACCTAAGAGCCGATTTTTCCAGGGCCCTTGTAGATAACCGATATTGAGTCAGGGGCCTAAATGGACCAATCATTGCCACCTAACCGATGACCACTTTTGGCCGAACTTTGCCGGTGAGGTAATCAGAGACTGAACGACTGCTTACGTCAGGAAGATATTTGGGGTGATATTTGGGGTCAGAGTAAAACCAAGGTAGTTTTTACTCTGACCCCAAACATCGGTTTTTCTCTGACCCCAAACATCGGCGGGGATTAAGTTTTGATCGCGGCGCTTTCGCCCTTGAACACACCTCGAAACCACTACCAGACACAATAGTCCAGGCTGCCGCTCCTACTACAAAAGCCGTAGTAGCCGCAGCTTGCCGCGATCAGACTTTGATTTACTCGGACAACCAAAACCACCAGACAATTAATCCGATCAACGCAATTCCGGCGATATTGATTATCAATGTTTCCATCGTTACTTAGCTCTTGGCCTGAACAGACGCAACCGATTCGCATTGCTCACTACCGTTACCGAAGACATCGCCATCGCACCGCCCGCAATCATCGGATTCAGCAAAATTCCAATGAAGGGATAAAGCACACCTGCAGCTATCGGAATTCCGAGCGCGTTATAGACAAAAGCGCCAAACAGGTTCTGCTTGATATTGCGCACAGTTGCCCTTGAAATTGCGATCGCGTCCACCACCCCATGTAACGACCCACGCATCAGCGTGATGTCCGCACTTTCGATTGCCACATCAGTGCCTGTCCCAATTGCGAAACCAACATCTGCGGTCGCCAATGCAGGTGCATCGTTGATGCCGTCACCCACCATTGCCACGCACTCGTTGGGGGTCTGCAACGCCTTTACTTTGGCCGCTTTGTCCTGCGGCAATACTTCCGCAATAACCTCATCGATGCCAACCTGCTTGGCGACTGCTTCTGCCGTCACCGGGTTATCGCCGGTTAGCAAGATGACCTGCAAGCCGTTGTCGTGCATACGTTGAATCGCTTCCTTCGCATCAGGTTTGATGGCGTCGGCAACACTGATGATGCCAGCCGCCTTTCCGTCAACAGCCATAAACATTGGCGTCTGAGCCTGCAGCGTGAGTTCATGAGCCGCGATTTCCAGCAAGGAAATATCAATACTACGATCGCCCATTAATTTGCGATTGCCCAGTAAAACCGGCCTGCCTTCAACCAGAGCCTCGACGCCGTGACCTGCAATTGCCGAGAAATTTTCCACCAGTAGAAAGTCAATTTGTTTCTCACTGGCAGCAGTGACAATCGCTTCGGCCAGTGGGTGTTCCGAGCCTTTCTCGAGACTGGCGGCCCATTGCAGCAGCTTGTCATCGGACCAGTCACTCAGTGTTACCAGTGAAGTGACACTGGGCTTGCCTTCCGTTACCGTGCCGGTCTTGTCGAGGACTATCGTAGTAATTTTTCCAGCCTGTTGAAGTGCATCACCATTGCGGATCAGCACACCAGACTCCGCTGCTTTGCCGACAGCCACCATGATGGAAATTGGTGTTGCCAGACCCAGCGCACAAGGGCAGGCGATTATCAGCACAGTCATCGTTGCCACGATCGCAAATGCGGTTAACTGGTCGCCGCTACCAAAGTTGATCCACGCCAGAAAAGTTATGACCGCAACAATCATCACACTGGGTACAAATATTGCCGAAACTTTGTCGACCAGGCGGCCGATTGCTGGTTTTGATGACTGTGCAGTTCGCACCATCTCTATGATCTGTGCAAGGACCGTGTCTTTGCCGATACGGTGCGCTTGAAAAAGAAAGGTGCCCGCTTTATTGATAGTACCGGCGCTAACTTCGTCACCGGCCTGTTTTTGCACCGGAACTGGCTCACCGGTTAGCATCGATTCGTCAATGCTGGAATTGCCCTCAATGATTTCACCGTCTACGGCGATTCGTTCACCAGGTCTTACACGCAATGTTTCTTCGAGGCCGACCTCCTCGATCGGAATGTCGACTTCAACTCCTTCCCGAACAACACGCGCTGTTTTGGGCTGCAGCCCAATCAGGCGCTTGATTGCCTCGGAGGTCTTGCCGCGAGCTCGCATCTCCAGCGCAGCGCCAAAATTTATGAATGCGATGATGATCGCGGCTGCTTCGAAGTAGGCGTGCTGCGCCATCGGCGGTACCAGGTCGGGAAAGCCGATAATAACCATTGAATAGGTCCAGGCCGTACCAGTGCCGAGTGCGATAAGGGTGTCCATATTCGCATAGTGGTTTTTGGCTGATTTCCAGGCGCCGGAGAAGAAATGGCCGCCGGAATAGACCAGAACAACAAGCGTCAGCAACCCGACGCCCAACCAGAAACCGCGCGCGCCAGCGGTGTCAAAGCCCGGGAGATACCCTGCCAGGCCGAATATGAATTGGGGAAAGCCTACCAAGGCGGCAAATGCGGCCATTTTCAGTAGCTTGCGGTAGTGGGCCAGTTCCGCTGCTTCTTTTTCCGACTCGTCTTCAGCACCGGTCATTTCTGCGGCGTCGTAGCCAGCGGAGCGAACGGCATCAACCAGTGACTGCGCGGTCACATCGCCCTCAATCGTTGCAGTATGCTCAGCGAAATTGACGTTCGCCAACGATACGCCGGCAACTCCATTCAAGGCTTTTTCGACTGATGACACGCAACCAGCACAACTCATGCCAGTTACGGAAAGCCGGATTGTTTCACTCATGGAATTGATCCCGCTGCAGGATATGCGTCTTATATTCTACGACAAATGGGGTCGAACACACTGCTGTCCCATAAACTCAAAAACGGTGCCCGGGTGGAGCATCACGTTTACCTGAATAGCCCGCAATCGCCCAGCGGGCGATGTCACGAATCCGCGAAATTGCCGGAACATTGCGCCAACGCTTCAACCCTCGGCCAGGATACTCGTCCTTATGGGACAGCATTGGGTCGAACCGGAATATTTCAACGACCCAATACGATTGCTACAGTATGCTCCTGCCAAACGCACTTTGAATCAACGCCACGGTGCGTTCCGCAGATACATTCGCCTGATCCAGGAACGGATTGAGCTCAACCACCTCCATCGAAGTCATGCGGCCTGTATCCGCACAGTTTTCCAGTAACTGGTGAGCCTCACGAAAACTTACCCCACCCGGCACCAAAGTCCCTGACCCTGGTATCACCGACGGATCGCAGCCGTCAACGTCGAAACTGACATGAAATCCTGCAGTACCATCATTGACGATTCGCAGCGTTTCCCGGCAAACATGGGTCATACCGAGCTCGTCAATATCCCTCATCGTAAACGCCGTTACGCCGGTGGTGCGAATGAGCTCTCGCTCGTGATCATCAATATCCCGTATGCCAACCAATACGACGTTTTCCACTTTGACAGCAGGACAACGCCCAAGGATATTGTTCAGATCCTTGTCGCCATAACCAAGCAGGTGCGCCAAGGGCATACCATGAATATTGCCGCTCGGCGAAGTGCCGGGCAGGTTCATGTCGGCATGCGCATCAAACCAGATCAGGCCGATATCAGCATTTTTCTCGGCAAAATACGCCGACACCCCCGACACCGTACCCATGGCGATGGAGTGATCGCCACCGATCACAAGCGGGATCTGACCAGCCTGCATCGTCTTCAGCGAGGTCTCAGCGACACTCGTGCACACTTCCAGAATTTCATCCTTAAACCGAGCTGCCAGGCGAGAAGACTCGCGAGTTTCCATTGTTGGTACCTGAATATCACTTTCTACAGTGACCTCGTAACCAAGTTTCGCGATGGCTCGCCTGAGCCCCGCCACGCGCAGAGCAGACGGGCCAGCATCTGTGCCCCGGCGTGATGCCCCAAGATCAAGTGGCACACCAATGATGTGCACAGGTCTGTTTTGCTGCGTCATTTCGTCGCCACCTTGTTATTTGACTCAGGCAACGATTCTGATCTCGATCGTTACCTGGGTGAGAATTCTATTGGAATAGTCACACGGAATGAAGGGCCACACCGCCTAGCGAAGCAAATGCCCTGGAACTGCCAGTATACTTCATGCCACTCGAAATCATGGGCAAAATTGTATGTCGATCTATTCCACATTCGACCAGGCACAACTGGATCGCGAGTACTCGCCCAGTAGTTGCGTTGACGATATTAATGTTTTCCTGGATGCATATGCCTCCGCAAGTCGTAAGGCCAAAGATAGAGCGATCAAAGAAGGTTCTTGCCTGCCAGATATTGCATACGGCCGAAATGAAGATGAACGGTTGGATTTGTTTCTGCCACCGACGACCGATCATGCGCCCCTGCATATTTATATTCACGGTGGTTACTGGCAAGCATTGAGCAAGGAAGATTCTTTGTTTGCCGCACCGATGTTCCAGCAGCACGGCAGTTTTTTTGCGGCACTGAACTATAGCCTGGCGCCGAACGCCACCCTGACGCAAATAGTCAGGCAGATTCGCCTGGCCATAAGCTGGCTGTTCGAGCACTCAGATAACTGGGGTTTTGACCGCGACAGAATCACTCTCTCCGGAAGTTCAGCCGGAGCACATCTCGCGATCATGATGCTTTTGACAGAATGGTCCCAATACGGTTTGCCAAACGACGCTATCAAAGGAGTCTGCGCGGTGAGCGGGATATACGATCTTGAGCCCATTCGACTCTCCTATGTTAATGAGCCTTTGGGGATGAGCCTGAAGGAGGCTGCCGCGAATAGTCCAATGGGCAAGAAATTACGCAATCATTGCCCGATCATTCTCGCCTATGGTGATAATGAGACCAACGAATTCAAACGCCAGACCAATGAGTACAGGGACTTCCTGCTGCAGTTCGGCGCGACAGTAACCTTTAGTGAAATTGAAGATAGAAATCATTTTGACGTTGTAATGGATTTGATGGATGAAAATAGCTGGCTTGCGCGGCAGGCATTGAAGCAGATAGCCGGGTCCTGTTGAAAGGTCGGTCGGCCATTGCTATCCGATCGATTCTTTTTGCGTCCGGGGATGTAGTAGCCGCATCAGTGCATAGCTCGCCATGATGCCCAGCAACGCAAATGCCGACAGGAACCAGAAGAAGTGCTGGTGACCAACGACTCCGGGTGTGCGATCAATCAATACGCCCGCAACGTAACTTACAAATATGTCTGGCGTATAACCAATTACCGAAACAAATCCGACCGCAGTTCCGGTCACGACCGCTGGTACTTTTGCCTCTTCGAACAACGCGAAATACAGGCCCCTGAGGCCGAATATCGCCGTTGCACCGAGCAACATGTTGCCTAACAGTAACCAGGTAACACCGATTATTGGTGTAGACATTGCGAAATACAGGTCCGATGCCAACAACAGGACGAACGCGAGCACAATCATTCGCGATACGTTAAATCGATCACCCAGTAGTCCGGCGCCAAGTGCGGCAACAGGTCGCATCCAGGAACTGATTGCGACCAGATTTGCAGCTTCGACCGCGTCCAGACCATATGCCTGCACCGCAAACAGTGAGTAGTTGTCGAACCCCTTGTAGCCGACGTAAGCACAAATAATAATCACGGCCTGTAAATACACGGCCGGGATGCGCAGTACCTGAACGATATGGACCCAGACACTCCCCGTGTGTGGCTGCCACTCTTCAAGTTCAGGCTCGCCCGAGGGATGGCCATCGCTCAACGCGAACCAGACGAACACGCCCGCCAGAACTGTTACTGCGGTATAGCCGTAAATAACCAGCCTTAACGCGGCTTCCTTCTCTTCGAAGCTGGCACTGCTATAGCCCTCCGGAAACGCCAGGCTGAAAATCATCACGCCAATAGATGCGAGTCCTGCAGCAAGGGCACCGCGACCGCTATCCAGCAAGCCATAGGCGCGCCCCTGTTCATTATGACCACCCCAGTCGCGCGTCGCGCGAATCAGTGCTGCCCAAAACAGGAAAATGGTTGTGAAACCGAAGAATCCCCAGATCAGAATAGCGCCAAGATAGTCCGGAAAGGTCGCCAGGTAGAGCCCACCCGCGGCCGTCGTCCACAATGATACCGCGAGCAACTTGCGTGCCGGAAAACGATCCGCCAACGGCCCACCCGGGAAATAGGCCAGCATTGCCACTACGCCATAAACGCCTTGCGCGAAACCGAGTTCCGTCGCAGAAAGCGAAAATACCTCGAGAACGGTAGGGCGAAAGAAACGCGCAAGGTGAAATGGCAATGCATACACCGCCTCGCCTGCCAGGATGAGGCCCAGCATGAACAGGAAACGATGCGATTTTTGTGATGTTGTGAAAATAGCCTTGTATACCCCCACCCCCGACCTTACTGTGTCGAATACGCCGGATGCAAATCGCAAGACCATGGCGCGGACTCAACCAGGGCCCGGATCGAGCGAAGATTGTTTTGCAGGTTGCAATGGCTATTGCGTAACCGCAATGGGGAGATGACCGTTTGCGTCGGGTGTCGATGCAGGATTTCAAGGGGAGCCAGCAATGTCTGAAATATACGATGCAATCGTCATCGGGACCGGCCAATCGGGACCGGCGCTAGCCGGCCGCCTGAATCAGGAAGGATTGAAGACTGCCATTGTCGAGCGCAAGCATGTTGGCGGCACCTGTGTAAACGTTGGATGCACACCAACCAAGACACTCGTCGGCAGCGCCCGGATTGCCTATGCGGCCCGCGAGGCCGAAAGATTCGGCGTTTCGATATCAGTCGATATATCGGTCGACATGCGTCAGGTTAAGGCCCGCATGGACGAGGTAGCCGGTGCGTCAAATAAGGGCGTCACCGATTGGCTGGAAGGGATGGAAAATGTAAACCTGATACGTGGACACGCACAATTTGTCGGCGTGAATTCAATTGAGGTAAATGGAGGTGTGCTCGAGGCGGAAAAAATATTCATAAACGTAGGAGCGCGTGCCCGGATACCCGACTGGGGCGGTCTGAATGAAGTACCGTATTTTACGAACTCGAGCATCGTCGATATCGATTTCCTGCCTGAACACCTGATCATTGTCGGTGGCAGCTATATTGGCCTGGAGTTTGCCCAGATATATCGGCGCTTCGGCAGCGATGTAACTGTGATCGAGATGAGCGACCGAATTATCGGGCGTGATGATGAAGACGTGTCAGCGGCAGTGCAGGATATTCTTGAAAAAGAGGGCATCAACTTTCGTTTGCAGGCTAATTGTATAGAGGCTCGTACGGCCCATTCGGGCATCACTGTTCGGGTGACCTGTGATGAGGGCCCGGAAGAGGTAACCGGCTCACACTTGCTGCTTGCCGTTGGTCGCATTCCCAACACCGATGACCTGGGCCTTGATAAGGCCGGCATCGAGACCAGTCAGTTTGGGATGATCAATGTTGACGATCATTTGCGCACCAACGTGCCAGGCATCTGGGCCGTTGGGGACGTCAATGGTCGCGGTGCGTTTACGCACACCTCGTATAACGACTATGAAATTGTGGTAGCGAATCTATTCGATGACGACCCACGCAAAGTTTCTGATCGCATCCTTTGTTACGGCCTGTTTATCGACCCGCCTCTTGGGCGTATCGGAATGACAGAGAATGAGGTTCGCGCGTCCGGCCGGCGTGCGCTTATAGGCAAGAGAATGATGACACGGGTGTCGCGCGCACGAGAGTTCGGCGATACCCGTGGCTTCATCAAGATTATTGTCGATGCTGACAGCGAGGAGATTCTTGGGGCGGCGATACTTGGGCTCAATGGCGATGAAGCAATTCACTGCCTGCTGGATACCATGTATGCACACAAACCGTATACGGTAATTTCACGCGCTGTTCATATCCATCCGACTGTCTCCGAGCTTATTCCTACCGTTCTGCAGGAAATGGTGCCTCTGGAGTAAGCGGATTCTTTACGAGCTGATGCAGTGGAGATCAACGTCCGACTGGTAATTTTATCGGCGCCAGGACTCTTGCCAAATTCCACAATGGTGCTGTATGCGTACGTCAAGAACCTCGCAGCTAATCGACTGGTTCGGGCTGTAATTGCTGCAGCTATTTCTCTTTGTCGATTCCAAGCGCTTTCATTTGGTAGGCAAGAGTCGAGGGCTTCATACCAAGCAATTCCGCTGCTCCCTCGTCACCCCAGACTTTCCAGCCGGCGTGCTGCAATGCAGCCATTATATTCACTTTCTCTAGCTTCCTGAATTCTTTATTGGTCATGAAATTCCCCGGTTCTGGTGTTGATATGCTGGTCACCAGAGGATTTTTCTCAGAAGAGTCCGGCACAGCAACATCCAACCGCAAACGATTGCCCGTTGAGGATATTACAGCTCTTTCAATAACATTTTTTAACTCGCGAATATTTCCTGGCCACGCCTGCTTCTTCAGGATAGCAATATGATTCTGGGTCATGCGCAAAGTCTCACGGCCAAGGTCACGACATATTTTTTCGAGAAAGAAAAAGGCCAGAGGAGCGATGTCCTCAACTCGCTCGCGAAGCGGGGGAACATCTAACGGAAAGACACTGAGACGATAATAAAGATCTTCCCGAAACCTGCCGGCTTTGATTTCATCCATGAGCACCCGATTGGTCGCAGCGACCACGCGTACATCCACCTTAACTGTCTTGTCATCACCAACGCGCTCGAATTCGCCTTCCTGCAATGCCCTTAACAGCTTGCCCTGTTGTGACAGCGGAATCTCGCCAACTTCATCCAGAAATAACGTGCCGCCGTCTGCAAGTTGCAGGCGCCCTACCCGATCCCGGTGTGCACCGGTGAACGCACCGCGCACGTGACCGAAAAATTCGCTCTCGAACAGGTCTTTCGGGATTGACGCGCAATTGACTTTTATTAGCGGCTTGTCGGCCCTGTCACTTTTGGTGTGAATCGCCCTGGCGATCATTTCCTTGCCAACGCCGGATTCTCCAAGTATCAAAACACTTACCGGAGTCTTGGCAACTGCCTCGATCTGAGCTAAGGCTCGTTTTAACGCCTGACTCTCGCCGATTATTTCCCCGAAGTTAACGGTTATGTTTATCTCATCCCGTAAATAGTCGCGTTCCAATTCCAATTGCTTCGTCAATTCCTTGACCTTGTCGTACGCCTCCTCTCGTCGCTGCTCCGCCGCTCGTCTCTTTGAGATATCGCGAAAAACAATAACAGCGCCATCAGGCTCACCATCCTTCATGATCGGCGTGCTGGTGTATTCGACCGGTACTGCGGTTCCATCCGTATGCCAGAACACTTCGTCATCAACGCGATGCACTTCGCCATCCTTCAACGCTGCATAGATCGGACAGTCTTCGCGTGGATACGGAGATCCATCAGCACGGGAGTGGTGATGAACGTCATGCGCTTTCCGGCCGAGTATTTCATCGACGTGCCAACCAAGTATTGCGGCTGTGGCTGCGTTGCCGAAGGTCATGTTGCCATCAGCATCCAGTCCATATATTCCCTCACCGGCGGTATCGAGGATTAGTTGATGCGCTTTCTGTAATTCAGCCAGTTCTTCGTGGGCTTCTGCGCGTTGCCGCTCCAGTTCCTTGCGTTCGGATATGTCTCTGAATATCACGACAGCACCATACATTTTGCCGTCTGCCTTGATCGGTGTGCTGATGTATTCGACCGGAACACAAGATCCATCGACATGCCAGAAGACTTCATCGTCAACGCGGTGGACTTCGCCATCCTGAAGTGCCGCGTAGATCAGACAGTCATCCCATGGATACGGCGAACCATCGGCATGTGAATGATGATGCACATCGTGTGCGCGTTGCCCGCGCACATCCTCGAGTTTCCAGCCAAGGATCGCCGTCGCTGCTGCGTTGCTGAATGTGATCCTGCCATCGCAATCCAGGCCGTAAATGCCCTCGCCGGCGGCATCAAGAATGAGTTGGTGCTTTATCTGCAGCTGCGAGAGTTCTTCACCCGTTTCCATCGCTCTCCTCCCCCAAGTTTTTGAGGATTAGACCACAGTTTCTTGTGGACCACAACTTTTTGAGGTTCTCCTACAATCTTAACCTGTTGTTTTTTATGATTTTCACTAGTTGGCACGGTTACTGCAATACAAGCACCGAAAGAGACTGAAATCAACATTGGAGAAGGACAATGAAGCGCTCAGGCACACAAAACCGCAAAACCGGCTACAGCAGGGTACTGGACACTGTGGTTTTCGTGATCGCGATGCTCTCGTTTTCATTGAACAGTTCGAATGCCCGGGCTGCGGATCTGGCGCCAGCCGATTATCGCGTAGTTACCGCTGGCGGAGAATTCAATGGCACCACGCAAATTGCGGTGGCGTTTCAGATGCGACCGCCGCGTCGCCTGCGCGCAAGACACCTCGAACTCGCTGTCGGCGCAATCTCTACGCCGGAAGAAACCAGGGCGTTCGTTTCACTGGGACCGGTGTGGCGCCTGCCAATCAACAATGACTCTTTCTTTATTGACCTGGGATTCAGCCCGACCCTGATATCCGGTTCTTCGCTCAACGGCCGCGACCTGGGTGGGAATTTTCACTTCACGTCTTCGGCGTCCATCGGTACGACTTTCGGTGCAAGTGACAACATATTGCTGTCGCTGCGCGTTCAGCACACGTCGAACGGTGGCCTCAGCAGTGACAACCCCGGCCTGGACATGATCGGGCTCAACATTTCTTTCAACATTTTCAACTAATCGATGCACCGCACAGGAGAAGCATCATGACGAACCAAAATAATTCAAACGACTTTACCGCAACCGACATGCGCATCGTTCTGGATGAGGTTTTTCCGGAATCCAATTACGGCGCGATACCAGCAGTCGACCAATACGATGCACTGGAGGCCTATCTGGCTTTCGATGATGGCGCACTGGCTGAAGCACCGCAGGCGCTCGCTGCATACGTCGACCATCAACAACACTTCGCTGCGTGAGGGCACAGGCAATGCAAAGACATCCTCTCCCACCTTTCACTCATGAAACGGCGCTGGCAAAAGTTAAGGCAGCCGAAAATGCCTGGAATTCTCGGGACCCGGCACAAGTGGCACAGGCCTATACGCCTGAGTCGGTTTGGCGAAACCGTGACAAGTTCTTCCAGGGGCGGGAAGCGATTGAAGAGTTTCTCACGAGCAAGTGGTCACTCGAACTTCACTACCACCTGATGAAAGAACTCTGGGCCTATACGGACAACCGCATATCAGTGCGCTTTGAATACGAATGGCAACACGCCAAAACCGGGCAGTGGTATCGAACCCACGGCAATGAGCACTGGGAATTCGATGCGGACGGCTACATGGCACATCGCGACATGAGCGCAAACGATATCCCGATATCGGCGGGCGACCGTCGAATCGGGTTTTGAATTTAACCAATGTAAGACAAAGGAGAACACCATGAAATTGCGAAATATTTACTTGACGATCATTCTTGTGACCATTGCCCTGGGCTCGGCTGCGAACGCGCAGTTACCAGACCCGGGTATGGATATCGTACCGGGGCGTACCGCGCTACTGATTACGGACCCGCAAAACGACTTCCTCAGTCCTAAGGGTGTTGCCTGGGGTGTTGTTGGCAAGAGTGTCACCGACAACAACACTGTTGAAAACATCGATTCGCTCTTCAAAGCAGCGAAGGCTAACGATATGCCCGTCTTTGTTTCGCCCCACTACTACTACCCGACGGACCATGGCTGGCAGTCTGAAGGTGCACTCGAGAGACTGATGCACAACATCGGTATGTTCGATCGCAAGGGCGCGCTTACGGTCGACGGCTTCGAAGGCTCAGGTCCTGACTGGCTGGAACAGTACAAGAAGTACATCAACGACGGCGCAACCGTCATTTCCAGCCCGCACAAAATCTTTGGCCCTGAGACGAATGACCTCGTCTTACAGCTTCGCAAGCGTGGCATCGACAAGATCATCCTTGGCGGTATGTCGGCGAACCTTTGCACCGAGTCGCACATGCGCGAGTTGATGGAGCAGGGATTCGAGGTTGCTGTTGTATCGGATGCGACCGCTGCCGCCATCGTTGCAGAAGGTGACGGCTACCAATCGGCGCTCGTCAATTTTCGCTTCATAGCCAACACCGTCTGGACGACCGAACAGGCCGTGCAGAAAATTCAAAGCGCTGACTAGCGCACACACGAACTATCAGGAGACTGAAATGACATTTTTAACAAAAAACGCACACTGGTTTTTACGCTTCGCGCTCGCGAGCGTATTCATCTACCACGGCGCGATGAAATTCCTCAATCTTGAGGCCACCGCCCAGATGCTACCGATCTCTTACATTGAGGTAGTACTGGTCGCAACCGCCGAAACGGTTGGTGGGCTACTTGTATTACTGGGCGGTTTCCGCCAAGACGGATTATCGGATATTGCTACGCGAATCGGCGCGGCACTGAATTTACCGGTGATGATTGGCGCTATCTCAATCGTACACTGGGGTCGCTGGAACTTCGTACCGTCGGAAACCCACCCAATGGGCGGCTTTGAATTTCAGGCCGTGCTGATCCTGGTCATGCTGTATCTCGTATTCACTGGCAACAGTGGATTCGCGACCAGCAATGGCAGGAATACGCAAGCTGCATAGCGCTCGACAACCATACTCAGGAAGAATCCAATGAGATCATTTTTATTACGCAAGGGAATGTCGTCGCTGACATTCATGATACTGGTCGTTGCAGTTTTGAGTTCTGTCGCACGGGCAGACAATGCGAGCGGCGTCAGCTACCGAACGGTCGCGATTGAAGACATCAATATCTTCTATCGCGAGGCCGGTAACCCTGACAATCCGACGTTGTTGTTGCTGCACGGCTTTCCAACGTCATCGCATATGTTCAGGGACCTTATCCCTGCCCTGGCCGATGACTTTCACCTGGTAGCACCGGATTATCCGGGATACGGCTTCAGTTCGATGCCGAGTGTCGATGAATTCAATTACTCGTTCGATAACGTCGCGCGAATCATCGAAAAGTTCACAGATGCGATCGGCCTCGACCGCTACAGTCTCTATTTGATGGACTACGGCGCGCCGGTAGGTTTTCGAATCGCAACCAGCCGACCGGATCGTATTGAGTCGCTGATCATACAGAACGGTAATGCTTACGTTGAAGGTATCGACAACAATTTCTGGGAGCCCATTCAGGCCTACTGGAAAGACCGCGATGCCATCAACCAGGGTTTGGACAACGACTGGTGGAAGAACGTGAAAGCGGCGTACAAGGACCCGAATATGTCCAACGACGATGCACTGCGTTTTCTCACGACGCTCGGTGCCACCAAGTGGCAATACACCAATGGCGTGTCGAACGTGGAAGCGGTGAGCCCGGATACCTGGAATCACGTCCAGCCATTGCTGGATCGTGACGGTAACCAGGACATTCAGCTGCAGATGTTCTACAGCTATGGAACAAACCCGCCGTTGTATCCGGCATGGCAGAAGTATCTGCGCGAGTATCAGCCGCCGACCCTAATTGTCTGGGGAAAGAACGACGAGATCTTCCCGGCGGCGGGTGCAGAACCCTACAAGCGGGACCTCGAGGACCTCGAGTACCACCTGATAGACACCGGGCACTTCGCTTTGGAAACCCATGGTCAGGAAATTGCTGATCTCATGCGTGACTTTCTCAACCGCAAGGTTGCAAGTTCCCCTCTGGCGGCCAACTAAGGCCGCTGCTTGCGCGGCCGCAGCAGTGCGGCCGCATTTTTTTCCAACAGGAATCAGGATATGACGCATCGATTCGCAGACGTAACGTTTACTGATGGTGTGAAGGCGACTCAGGACCATTATGGTTCGCGAACTCATAACGAGCGTTTGCAGGCAAACTTTGGCCCGAACGATCAGCTTGGCCCACGCGAGGCCGACTTTATTGCGTTACGCGACACATTCTACCTCGCAACAGTCGGTGAAACCGGCTGGCCCTACGTGCAGCATCGTGGCGGTCCGCCCGGGTTCCTCAAGGTACTCGGCCCAAACAAGCTCGCTTACGCCGATTTTCGTGGCAACACGCAACTGATTAGCGTCGGCAACGTGACGAACAACGATCGTTGTTCCTTGATCCTAATGGATTATCCAAACCGTCGGCGCCTGAAGATTCTTGGACACATGCGCGTCGAGGACGCACGGTCCATATCACCAGCAGACCTAGCACAGGTCGACCTTGCGGACTACCGGGCGCGGGTCGAGCGCGTTGTATATATCGACGTAGCGGCCTTTGACTGGAACTGTCCACAACACATCACCCGGCGCTACACAGAATCAGAATTCACAGGGTTTCATGATTCCGGAGCAGACAATGGCTAAGCAAATCTGGCGAGCCATGCAGATTATCGTGATCATTTTGATTTCGATCATTCTGGGCGCCTGTGCGGGAACATCGAGTGAAGCCGACGGCGATCCCTGGGAAGCCATTAATCGAGGCATTTTCACCGTCAATCACAGTCTGGACAAAGTAACGCTAAAACCTGTTGCCAAGGGATATAAGAAGGTTGTGCCGGCGTTCATGCGCCAGGGAGTAGGTAACTTCTTCGCCAACCTGCGCACACCGCTAACGATTATCAACCAGTTGTTACAGGGCAAGGGCCGCACAGCATTGAGCGATACTGGCCGACTCCTGCTGAATAGCACAGCGGGTATAGGGGGATTGTTTGATCCCGCCACATCCGTCGGACTGGTGGAACACAAAGAAGACTTCGGTCAGACCCTGGCAAAGTGGGGTGTGCCCGAAGGCCCGTTCGTCATGGTTCCAGTGCTTGGCCCACGAAATTTTCGAGATGCGGTCACGATTCCGCTGAATCTCTTTGCGCATCCTCTTTTCCACTACGACAATTCGCCAGTCAGAGACAGGCTTTGGGCGCTGGAGGCGGTCAATGTCAGGACACGGCTGCTTGCGGCGGATACCTTTCTCGCAGACTCATATGACCCCTATGTTTCTATCCGCGACGCGTACCGTCAGAATCGCCAGTATTTGATTTATGACGGTGAACCGCCGGATGACTATGATGAATATTTCGAGGATGAATCTTCCGATGGTAGTGACCCGCCCGTCGCAAGCCCATGACCACTTGCTCGGCGGCGACATGCTCAATCCTTCCATTTTTCGATGTTGTGCAATGTCGATGAGGCATCTTTGATGTACACCGATATTGAAATTCGAAATGCCAATTCAAGTAACGCCTTTTCTATTGTTGCCCTGCTGGCAGATGATCCACTTGGTGCAAAGAGAGGGTGTGCTATGTCACCATTACCGCAGTGCTATTACGATGCTTTTGCAATGATTAGTGCGGATCGAAATAACGAAATGATTGCTACGCGGATCGACGACAGGATTGCTGGCGTTTTGCAATTGACCTTTATTCCTTCTGTTATCAATGCGGAAAACCTCTCATGAAATATGCAGGCGTTGATCGCGCAGCGACAAATGTCGCCAGCGAATATCGTTACAAACGATTTACGACAAGTCTTCTTTTCCGTGACCTCAAATTTGGCAAGAGCTCGGCCGCGCCAGGCGACTCGTTGCCATCATTTGAGCTCATTACAACCAGCGGTAAGTCCCTGACCGATCGAGACGTGTTCGACGACAAACCCGTGCTCATAGTCTTCGGATCATTGACCTGCCCCATGACGGCAAGTGCTGCGCCAACGGTGCAAGAGCTGCACGATGAATTTGGCGATCGTGTCGATTTCATCATGCTGTACGTCCGCGAAGCTCATCCTGGCGAGCTGATTACACAAGCGCAGACCATGGATGAAAAACTGGAGCATGCGCGTGAACTTAAGCAACTCTATGACATTTCGTGGACGGTCGCAGCCGACACTATCGATGGTGATTTGCATCGAGCGCTGGATCCTAAGCCGAATTCAGCATTCCTGGTGAGCAGTGAAGGAGTAATTCTGTTCCGCTCGCTATGGGCATCAGACGGGGACGCCTTGCATGCGGCACTTGATGCAGTAGCGAATGGCCGGGTACCAGCCAATAGTCAAAGCGAAGCACTAATCGGTCCGGTAGTTCGTGCCATGGGCCAGGTGCAGGAAGTGATGACCCGCGGCGGCCCACAGGCAGTTCGTGATCTGTGGCGAGCCGGCTTGCCCATGGCATTGGCCGGGCGTCTCGCGACATTTTTCAAGCCGCTCTCACCTGATCAACGTGGCATTGCGGCCGTACTGACGCTTGCTTTCGGCATGATGGCCGCATTAGGCACTCTTGTCAGATACATTATCAATTAGTCTTTTCAAATATTGCCGATTCCCATTGAGAGAGAAACGATGTCAGATTCCAGCAAATTGAATACCGCAATCATTTACGGAAGTGCCCGCAGCGGCCGTCAGGGCATCAAGGCAGCACGCTTCGTTGCCAAAAAGCTCAAAGAACGTCAGCACGATGTGACGCTGGTCGATTCCCAGGAGTATGAGCTGCCTTTTCTCGATCTGATGTATAAGGAATTTGCGCCGGGAGAGGCGCCAGAGGCCATGCAAACCGTTGGCGAGATTCTGCAAGCGGCAGATGGTTTCGTGATCGTCAGTGCAGAGTACAATCACAGCATATCTGCAGCGCTGAAGAATCTTCTGGATCACTACCAAAGCGAGTATTTGTACAAACCGAGTGCCATTGTCACGTACTCTGCCGGCCCGTTCGGTGGTGTGCGGGCACTGGTAAATCTGCGTGCCATACTTGCTGAACTTGGGACTCCGAGTATTCCAAGTGCGTTTCCGGTATCCGGGATACGAGCCGCATTCGACGATGACGGCAATGCCCTGGACGACGCCTATGACGAAAGAGCCATCAAGTTTCTGGATGAGTTTGAATGGTATGAAAATGCGCTAAAACATGCTCGCGATAACGAAGAATGTGACCTCGATCTGCCTACCCAGCAACAGATGTGCAGAGGAAAATAAACCGGATGATAAATCCCTCTGCAACGTTAATTTGCTATTTTAGCCTATGTCGTGTATATACACTTCTTATGGATAGAAAAACACTTATCAAGACCTTGAGAAACGATGTGGCTACCGTCTGTGTGTGCCGCAAGACACGTGAGACCGCTCGCAAGATATCCCGGCTCTATGACGACCTGCTGCAGCCGGCCGGAATAAAAGCAACCCAGTTCACACTGCTTGCAGCCATTTCCGTGCAGGGTGATGCGACACTCACTGAACTTGCGGAAAGTCTGGGCATGGACCGAACGACATTGTCCAGGAACCTGAAACCCCTGGAGCGCCGCGGGCTTATTACCGTATCCGCCGAAGGTTATCGACGAGCGCGATCGGCAAGTATTACAGACAAGGGGGTTACCGTAATGGAACAAGCCCTACCTCTTTGGAACCAAGCCCAGAAAACACTAAGAAAACGGATTGGTGGAGAAACCTGGGAACGTATTCAAGGTGATCTGAACGAAATTGCACACTTAATCTAAGCCCTTTTTTTGCGTTGACATGTGTATATACACTACAAGCATAAAAACCTTTGGAGACTGATATGACCAAGCCCACAACAAGTGCCGAAATATTCTTCCAGTTCGTCACCGGCTGGCCAAAAACTTTCTTTCTGTTAAGCATACTGACGATTGCAGGACTCGCGACCTTTGTGCCGCAAATACACAAAGACACAAGCTCCGACGCATTCATTGCAAAAGACGATCCAGTAGTGCTGTACCGCGACCAGGTGCGTGAAATCTTCGGTCTGGAAGATCCAATTGTTGTGGCTGTCATCAACGATGGTGCCACGGGCATTTTTAACCCCGACAGCCTGGCGCTGGTCGACGAGCTTACCCAGGCGATAGTGAAGCTGCCGAATGTTGATCCGGACCGCGTGACCAGTCTCGCCACCGAATCCAACATCGTTGGCACTTACGATGGCATGGAAGTCTCGGATTTCTTCGACCCCTACCCTGCAACGCAAGCCCGCGCCGACGAAATCAGAGCAGCGATTGATGATTTTCCACTTTACCAGGGCGCACTGGTTGCTCGCGATGGCAACGCGACCCTGATTGTTGCGGAACTGCTGGTACAGGAAGAAGCCCAGTCGACCTATGAAGAGATTCTTGCCGTCGTCGCGGCAACGCCGACCCCAGCAGGCAACGAAGTCCACGTCGCCGGCGAAGGCGCAATCTCTGGTTATCTCGCCACGTATATCGATCGCGACGCGACACGACTGAATCCGCTTGCGGCAGTGGTTATTACTATTGTGCTGGTGATTGCTTTTCGCACCTTTATCGGGGCGTTGCTGCCAAACATCATTGTGCTGGGAACGCTTGCGGCGACTTTCGGTTCCATGGCTGCCTTTGGTGTTTCCTTCTATGTCATCACCAACGGACTCGCGACGATCCTGATCGGAATCGCGGTAGCAGACTCTATCCATATCATGAGCCAGGTTTACGAGGAACGGGCACGCGACCCGGACCTTTCCGCATCACGTCAGGGACGCCGTGTCATCGCGCAACGCGCAATGGGAAGAATGTGGAAGCCGATAACGCTTACAACGGTCACTACGATCGCCGGTTTTGCCGGACTATGGCTGGGCGCTGCAATGCCACCCATGAAATTCTTTGGCTTATTCGCAGCAATTGGTGTAGCTGCAGCATGGGTTTATTCAATCTTTTTCCTGCCCGCTGCGCTCACCCTCTTTCCGCTCAAACCGAGCAAGCTTTTCAAATCGGCAAACGTAAATGACCGTTACGGTGCCATCCTGCAACGCCTGGGTGCGGCCGCGCTGCGAAAACCAGGGATTACCCTGGCCATCGCTGCGGTCATCACGATTATAGGCATTACCGGCACCAGCCGCGTTATCGTCCAGGAGTCGCAGATCGAGAATTTCCAAACGGATGAGCCGATTTACATCGCTGACAAAGAGATTAATCGCCGCATGGATGGCACGAATTTTCTGGACATCGTAATCGAGACCGATGAGCCAGAAGCACTATTTCGTCCCGACCACCTACGCCGTATCGAAGCGCTGCAGAATTATGTCGAGCAGTTCCCGGCAGTACGTGGATCGACGTCGGTGGTCGATTACATCAAGCAGATGCACAAAGCGGTCAACGAAAATCAGGATGAATACTACACAATTCCCGACGACGAGTTTCTCATAGCGCAGCTTTTTCTCCTATATTCAGCCTCGGGCGATCCCGACGATTTTGAAGAGGAAATCGATACCGACTATTCCCTGGCAAATGTCCGCTTCAACCTGAACGTCGCTGACTACCAGTTGCTGACCGAAATTATTCCGGCGATTCAACGCTACGTCGACAATGAGTTCAACAACGACGAAATTTGGGCAAATCTTTCAGGTCGTGTGACCATCAATTATGCATGGCTCAAGACGATAGGCGACAACCATGTCAGGAGCCTTTTGCTATCGCTGGTATTCGTCTGGATCGCCGCTGCCCTGATGTTCCGTTCAATCCTTGCAGGCGCGCTGTCACTGATCCCGGTCGGCATGTCATTGCTACTAGTCTACGCCGTTATGGGTTTCGGCGGCATCTGGCTCGGCGTTGGTACTTCGATGTTCGCGGCCATCGCCATTGGACTTGGTATCGATTTCTCGATTCACACACTTGACCGCATGAAGGAGCTGATCAGGAGCAGACAAGGAACTTTTGACGAGCGCCTGGCCGACCTGTTTCCATCGACCGGGCGAGCATTGTTTTTCAATTTCGCAGCACTGGCGTTTGGATTCCTGGTACTGACCACAAGCGAGGTACCACCATTGATCAAATTTGGCATGCTGGTCGCAGTAGCCGTCACCACAAGCTTCATCGCCAGCATGACCATCCTGCCAGCCTTGGGTAAATTGCTTAAGCCTGCGTTTTTGTTTCCCAGGAGTGAGCTTGCCGCCGCCGCTACGCGAGCATCTGCTGTAGCAACTGCCAGTTCAGTCGTAGCGCTGGTGGCGGTCGTATCGGTGTTATTCGCGAGTTTTGCAAAAGCAGACGACGTTTCCGACTTGCCAGCAGCTGATGACATCATCGCTCAGGTCAATTCCCGCGATGACGGCCAGCAGGTTACGCGGAAACTCACCATGGAGCTCATCGATCGCCGAGGAAAGTCACGCGTTCGGGAGACAATTGCTTATCGCCGCTATTACGGCGAGGAAAAACGCACAGTCCTGTTTTACCAGTCACCGACCAACGTGAAGGGCACCGGTTTCCTGACCTACGACTATCCCGATGCAGATACGGACGACGATCAATGGCTCTATTTGCCGGCGCTGAGAAAAGTCCGGCGTATTTCTGCAGCGAATCGTGGCGACTACTTTCTTGGCACCGACCTGACCTATGAGGACATCAAAAAGGAATCCCGGATTGCTGCCGAAGACTACACATTCGTGACCCTCGGCACCGAGGAAGTGGACGGCCACCTCACCTATATCGTCGAGGGCATCCCGGTCGACAGCCAGACCGCAGACGAACTCGGCTACGGCCGGGTGCAATGGCGCATTGATCCCGAAATCTGGATGAGCCGCAAAACGGAGATGTGGGACATCAACGGAAATGCCCTGAAAACAGTCCGCAACGAAAACATCGAGGACGTACAGGGTATCTGGACGTCCATGCGGCTGACGGCGGTCAACCACAAGACCGGACATTCAACGGTCTTCATTTTTGCCGATGTTGATTATCGCACACCTGTCGACGACAGCATGTTTGAGCAGCGTGCGCTGCGGCGCGGTCGCTAGATCTGATCGTCGCGAGCACAGGAATTACGGTCATGTCAAAGCCATTGAAAACCGCTCTTCTAACCAGTGCACTCGTCACGATTGGCGCCTCTGTGGCACAGGCCGAGTGGCTTATCGACGACGTCGAGCTATCTGGCCTGCTGGCTAGTGAAATCGCGAGCGGCACCGTAACGGGTGATGTGCAAAAGGCCGAGCTGATTTTCACGCCGGAAATTGGCATGGAAATTGGTAATTCCATGCGCCTCACTGTGATCGGTCGGTTGCGCGGCGATCTTGTGGATGAACTGGAGCCAGGGCAACCGGAGCAACACAACCGCTCCACATTCTCAAAGCGATTGTTCCTCGGTAACCATGTCGATATCGAACTTCGTGAATTCTATGTTGATGTTGAAATCGGCAACACGTTCCTGCGCATCGGCAAGCAACAAGTCGTCTGGGGACAGGCTGATGGACTCAAGGTTCTCGATGTCCTGAATCCGCAATCTTTTCGCGAGTTCATTCTCGACGATTTCGAAGACAGTCGCATTCCGCTGTGGATGGTAAACGCCGAAATTCCGCTTGGAGACGCAATGCTGCAACTCCTTTGGATTCCGGACAATACCTATGATGACATTCCGCAGCCCGGAGCCACATTCGCCTTTACGTCACCGCTGATCGTGCCGCAGATTCCGCCGGGCATACCAGTCACTGTCTCACCTGCGGATCGACCCGATGATCTTTTCGCTGATTCAGATGTAGCAGCGATGCTCTCCGTTTTCGTCGGGGGCTGGGACCTGTCGCTAAACTATGCCTACCACTATTTCGATC
>SMVA01244151.1_pt1 | contig 35023 bp, 31 predicted proteins | sample 2456451 | NCBI WGS metagenome assembly SMVA01 (sample SAMN11095933, study PRJNA526329) | marine sediment metagenome | biome: Marine sediment; feature: Surficial sediment; material: Deep marine sediment; isolation source: Hadal surficial sediment | place: Pacific Ocean | collected 2014-05 | depth... | reverse complement strand
GGGGCAACAGCTCGGCCAGAAGCTTGTCGTAGGCCGCCGCGTCTCCCGCCTGGGTCGCGATCATCCAGGCCCGCCAACGAGCCTCCTGGGCCTCTCGCCCTGTCGAATCATCCATACGCAGCGACCATCGAATCCGTTACCCGCTGGCGAGCGTATCCCAGCGCGCAGGCAGCAAACCCGACCCGTGCCGCTTCGGGTCGTGACACGATTCGGCTCGGACGCCCACATATCCCGTCGAGCCCCTCGAGCGCCCCTCCAAAGGGGGACGCTACAGGCCCCCAGGGTTCTCCCTGGAGGCCCCCAGCGTCCCCCGGGAGGCGAAGAGCCGAGATCCGGAGAGACAGGAGCGTGACGCGGAAGCGATTCGACCATCTGCATGTCGAGATCTCGGTGGCCTTGGGCGTGCACATCTCGCGCTTCGCCCTCTGGCTCGCCCTTCACGAGGCCGGTCACGACCCCGAACATCTCTCCCGGCAAGCCGCAATCGCCTTTTGCGGCGCCCCCTTGCAGAGCTTCCTTGCCGAGCGCGGTCAGCGTCTCTCGCTCCGCGACCGCCGCCGGGTCGAGAAAGCCGTGAGCCGCTACGACCCGTCGCATCCCACACCGGCAGAGGTCATGGCGCGCTTCTAGGCAGACTCGGAAGGCGCAGCGCGGCGAGTGCCCGGAAGGCGCGCGCCCGGTGGGAGATCCGATTCTTCTCCGCGTCATCGAGCTCGGCCATCGTCCGCCCGTCGCTTTCGAGCTCGAAGATCGGGTCGTAGCCAAAGCCGCTCGTGCCCGAAGGCTCCTTGCGAATCCATCCCCGACATTCTCCGCGACGGGTCACGACCCGGCCATCGGGGCTGGCCAGGGCGGCGACGCAGACAAAGCGCGCGGCACGCGCGGCGCCGCTACTCGAACCCAGCTCAGCCAACAGATGCGCCACACGGCCCGAATCGTCGAGAGCGGGTCCCCCATAGCGCGCTGACAAGGGACCCGGCCCCCCGTCCAGCCCCGCGACTTCGAGCCCCGAGTCGTCCGCGACGGCCACCCGCCCGAACTGCTCGGCCGCACTGCGCGCCTTGCGCGCTGCGTTCTCGGCGTAGTCGTCGCCCTCATCCGGAAACGTGATGGGCGGCAACCCCTCGAGTCCGACGCACTCGACACCCAGCTCCGAGAGGATTTCGCGGATCTCGCGAAGCTTGGCAGGGTTCGACGTCGCCACCACCCAGGTGCGTACGCCGCGTGAGGTCATTTGGCGGCTTCGCCGGCCTCCACCGCGGCCGCCTGGAGTCGGGTGAGTTCTCCGATGCCATCGAGCGCGAGATCGGTAAGCGCGTCGAGTTCGGCGCGCGTGAACGTGCTCTGCTCTCCCGTTCCCTGAATTTCCACCAGACGCCCGCCGCCAGTCGCCACGACGTTCATGTCGACCTGGGCACGCGAGTCCTCGGCATACGGAAGGTCCAGTACGATCTTGTCGTCGACGACACCGGCCGACACCGCTGCCACGCTATCGCGCAGCGGGTCGCGCTTGAGATCGCCACAACCGACCAGCCGACGCACGGCAATGGAGAGCGCCACATACGCGCCGCAGATCGACGCGCAACGGGTCCCACCATCGGCCTGAAGCACGTCGCAGTCGACCCAGAGCGTGCGCTCACCGAGCATTGCCAAGTCCACCACCGCGCGCAGGCTGCGACCGATCAGGCGCTGGATCTCCATGGTGCGCCCGCCGACCTTTCCCCGCGCCGCCTCCCGCTCACTGCGACGGTCAGTCGAACCGGGGAGCATCGAATATTCGGCCGTGATCCAACCGCGTCCCTGCCCCGCCATCCAGCGGGGAACCGATCGCTCTTCACACACGGTGCACATGACTTTGGTGCGCCCCATCTCGACCAGCACCGAGCCCAGGGGGTTCTCGGTGAAGTTCGGAATGAACCTCACCGGTCGCAGCTGGTTGGCTTCCCGTCCGTCGCTTCTCACACTTCGTCCTCGTTCGACGCGATCGCGTAGACGGTCGTCATCGACGCGGTTGGGCCGGAACGACCCGGCCATCGTGTCGCGCATCATAGCGGCGCTGAAACTCGGCCACGGCCTTTTCCAGGGCGACCACGATCGCTCGACGTCCCTTCTTGCTGCGGAGGGACTTCTCGTCCCCGGAATGGGTGATGAAGCCGATCTCCACCAGGCTGGCCGGCATCTGGACGCCGGCCAGCACGACGAAGGGCGCCTGTTTCACGCCTCTGGATTCCATCGCGGTCAGGCTCGCCAGGTAGGCCTGTGCCATGCGCGCGAACTCCTGGGATTCATGAAGATGCTCGGTTGCAATCAGGTCGCCGAGAATTCCAACCAGCGGGTCCTTCGCCGCGACTCCGATCGCGGCCGCGGTCCCGAATGATTCGTTCTCGCGCTCGGCCACCCGGGCAGCCGCATCATCGGTTGCCGAGAGCGACATGAAGAAGGTCTCGACCCCGTGGATCTTCGCGTTCCGCGCGGCATTCGTATGGATCGAAATGAACAGGTCGGCTCGGGCGTCGTTGGCGATATGAGTTCGCTGCTCGAGGCTGACGAAGCCGTCGTCGGTACGGGTCATCACGACCTGCAGACCCCGCTTTCGAAGCGCCGCCGCCAGCTGCTTCGATATTCCAAGCACCACTTCCTTTTCCAGCGAACCGCCGGGGCCGCGGGCACCTTCGTCCTCGCCACCGTGGCCGGCGTCGATCACCACGACGTCGAAGCGATCGGGCGGGCACGTGTCGCCCCGGGCCGGACCCGCCCCAGGGATCAGGACGGACAATGGCAGGGCGAACAGCGTCGTCGATACGAGGAGCCCGACGAAACCGACGAGCCAACACGTGTCAATCCGCGACCGTAATCTCAACATGCCCTCCCCCCCCAGAGCCCGACGAACGTAGCGCGCTCGTTGACGCTCTGGGAACCCCGACATACCGTCGATTCAATGAAGGCCGGAACGCGGGTAGAGCTGGACTACGGCCGCGGACGGATCGGCGTCGAGATCTCGCAACACGACGCCCGAACGGTCGTTCTCGAGAAACGCCCGGTCGAGCCCATCGCTGATGCCGACGCCGCACTGCGCGCGGCCCTGGCGCAGCCGGTCGAATGCCCGCCGCTGCGAGAGCTTGCGCGCGGACGCCACGATGCCGTGATCGTCATCTCCGACAGCACCCGTCCGGTTCCCAATGCCGTGCTCCTCCCTCCGATCCTGGACGAGCTTCGGTCCGCGGGAATGCCGCCCGAGTCCGTGACCGTGCTGGTGGCGACCGGGCTGCACCGGCCCAACACCCCCGAAGAGCTCGATGAAATGCTCGGCGCACCGCTCGCCCGCAGCCTTCGCATCGTGCAGCACGATGCTCGCAATGCCGAGCAGCAGATCGACCTCGGCACCACGTCGGGCGGCCTGCCGATCCGAATCGATCGGTTCTATCTGGAGAGCGACCTGCAGATCCTCACCGGACTGATCGAGCCCCATCTCATGGCCGGCTATTCGGGAGGACGCAAGGCCGTCTGTCCGGGTCTGGCCGGGGTGGAGACCGTACGCGTCGCCCACGGTCCCGACATGCTCGAGGGCCGCATCGGACCCGGCATCATCGAAGGCAACCCGCTGCACGAGGCGCTTCTCGAGGTGCTCGAGCGCGCCGGAGCCGACTTCCTGGTCAATGTCGCCCTGGACCGCGAGCGCCGCGTCGCGGGAGTGTTCTGCGGCGATCCGGTGGCGGCCCACGCCAAGGGCATGGCCTTCGTCGAAGACGAGGCGTTGGTCTCCTTGGACGAGCCCGCGGACCTCGTGATCGTCTCGGCCGGCGGACATCCGCTGGACGCGACCTTTTACCAGGCGATCAAGGGAATCTCGACGGCGTCGGCGATCGTCCGACCGGGCGGCGCTATCGTCCTGTGCGCGTCGCTCTCGGAAGGGATCGGCAGCGCTTCGTTCGAAAAGCTCATTCGGGAGACGCCTCGGCTCGACGATTTCGAGCTGCGACTGCGCGATGACGACTTCTTCGCGATCGACCAGTGGATGCTCCAGCATCTGTGCCAAGCCCACCGCCGCGCGCGTCTGTACCTCGTCACGGACGGACTTCCCGAAGAAACCGCCCGCGAGCTTCCCCTGGAGACTTTCAGGACGCCACGAGAGGCCATCGAGGCTGCTCTCGCCAGACTCGGCAAGGCGCCCCATATCGCGATTCTGCCCCAGGGCCCTTACGTTCTGGCCACCCTCGGCGGCATCAAGCGACCCCTGGGCCACGCCGGCGCCGAGCAGCCCGTGCGCCGCAAGCACGAGCCGTGATCGGGGCCGCATGACAGGAATCGACCTCTTCCGTATCGTGGTTTCACCCCCCGACGCCAGCGTGGGAGAGTTGTGCCGCGAACCGTGAGTCGGACCTTGGCGCTCGTCGCAGCGTCACTGCTTGTTTCGATCGCGGCGAAAGCGATCCAGCCAGCCGTTGCCCGTCCGAGCTTTCCACTCGATGGGGAGATCGTGAGCAAGGGCGTCGTCTTCTTCGTGCCCGCCACGACCGAAGCCGGCGCCGCCGCGATCGGCACCGCGCACAACTTCGATCTCCGTAAGCTCACCGCGATGCGCCGGGGCGATCTGCTGCTCGGACATTCGAAGCGGCTGGTGGCACGAACCAGCGGTTTCCTGGCCGAGCCCGGACGACCGTTCAACGCCCCTGGCGCGAGCCTCGCTGGCGACTTCGTGGTCTACGTCCTCGACCGTCGCCCCGAAGGCGTCCGTCTCCTCACGATCGATCCGTCCGATCGGGTCCAGACGGGCACACGCGTGCAGATCCTGGGCATCCCCGTCACCGGTCCCCATGATGAGGACGATCTGTTCGGCCGCGTCGCCGAGGCCTCACCGGAGCGTTTCGAAGTCGACATGGACGTGCCCTCCGACCTGCACGGTTGGGGCGGCGCGCCCGTGCTCAATGAAGCCAATGGACGCGTGATCGGCATGCTCCAGGCCTACTTCACAAAGGGCTCCACGTCGCGCGTTGTCGTCTCTCCGATCCGACGCGTCCGCGCTGCCCTACAGAAGCCCCTGGCGGACGGCAAGGGTCAGCCCTTCGCCAAGTTCAGCCGCAAGGTGAAACGCGAGGTGGCCGATGCGTCGCCCGCCAGCGGTCGAAGCACACGCCAGAGCCCACCGCGACGCGATGTTCCCGCCTACGACCCGAAGGTTCAGGGTCCGCTGATCCCACAGGAGTTCACGGACGGCACCCAAATGCACCTGGACATCGAGTACCCGCCAGACGGTGCAACCGTGGGCAACTCGGCTTGCGGCGTCTTCATCGCCGGGCGGGCCATGGCCCTCCACGGCGAGATGCGGGAGTTCGACGTGGTGCTCGTGATCGACACCTCGCATTCGACGATCGAGCCCACCGGCGCCGACATCAACGGCAACGGCGTCATCGGCAAACCCTACTTCGGCCGGATCGGATCGATCTTCTCCTCCGGAAGCACCGATTCCGGCGACTCGATCCTGGCCGCCGAGGTCGCGGCGGCTCGTCAGCTGCTTCGGGGTCTCGACCCGCGCAGCACCCGGGTCTCGATCGTGACCTTCGCCGGCGATCCGCCCCACGCCCAGAACGGCCTCTTCTCGAGGGGGCCGCGGCGACCCGCCGTCACGGTGGAGCCCCTCACCGACAACTATCAGCGTCTGGAGCGCGCCCTCGACTCGGTCTTGGCCCGAGACCCGGAAGGCAACACCCACATGGCAGCCGGCATCGACCAGGCCACGATCGAACTGCTGGGGCTGCGGGGCGCGCTGTCGAAGCCGAACCCGAAGAGCGAGAAGATCGTCCTCTTCTTCACCGATGGTCAACCCACCCTCCCCTATGGCGCCGGCTTCGAAGCGGACAACGTGCGCGCGGTGTTGCGGGCGGCCACCCGCGCCAGTCGCGCCAAGATCCGCATCCATTCCTTTGCCATCGGCCCCGACGCATTGGACGGACCCGTGGCCACGGTGGAAATGGCGCACCGGACCGACGGCTTCTTCACGCCGGTCCGACATCCCGGTGACCTGGTCGACGTGGTCGAGGAAGTGAGCTTCGCCGACCTCAGCGAGATCCGAGCGCACAACGTCACCACGGACGAGCCCGCCGAGCACTTCCGGGAGACGGCCGATGGATCATGGAGCGGCTTCATCCGATTGGAAGAAGGCCGGAACGAGATCGAACTCAGCGCCACCAGCACCGACGGCGGCCACATGACCCGCACCATTCAGGTCAGCATGGTTCCCGATGCCACCGACCCACCGGTTCCGACCGAACTCGTGGTACAGCGCAACCGGCTGCTCGAACAATGCCTACGCTCCATCAAGCAGGTTCGCATTGCAGCCGAGCGCGATCGCGCCGAACAGGTGCGCAAGGACCTGCTGGTTGAAATCGAGCGCGAACGGGCAGCCGCACGGACCCGCGCCGCAGAGCAGCGCAAACGTCTCGAGATCGGTATCGACGAAGAATTGGATCCCGGCCCAATCCCGACTCCCTGAGTCCCAGCGGCTCCAAATCACGCCCGCAGAGACATCTCAGTCGAGCTGGTCCAGGTACTCCGAGAGCCCGTAGCCCGTCTGCCCCTCACACGTCCACTCGGTCATCCCTTCACAGATCCGGGTGGTATGACCTTCGCGGCGATTGCGAAGTGGAATCAGCGATAGGACGCGGCCCGTGACCTCGATCTTCTCATCGCTGCGGGTCACGAGCTGTACCCGGATCCGATCGTGAACCTGCTGTTCGCCAACGAATTCGGTTTCGATCTCCACGTGGCGAAGCAACTCGATCTCGCGACCGCGATGGAGATAGCCGCCCTGGATCTCGCCCCCGTCACGCGTCGCGATGAAGGTCGCGGCGAATCCGAAATCCGGCCCCAGATTGGCCGTCAACCAGCGATAGTAGAGCGGCGCTTGCCAACTGCGGGGTCCCCAGGAGTGGTCTCGCAGCCCGTAGCCCGAGAACCCGAACGCCTTTCCGTCGATCGAGATCGAACCCGTGGCACTGAGGTGCTGCTCATAATGCCCCTTGGCGAACGCCATCTCGTGGGCGTTGGCGTCGCCGCCCTTGCGCTCGCCGCCGAACGGCCTGGCCAGTCCGCGAATCTCGAAATCCACGCTAACGGGAACGAACGGGTTCTCGGCGAAGGCCTTGCGCGGATCCGCCATCGTCAGCGGCTCCAGCAGGCGGCAGGCCTTGCCCGCGTATCCGATGTGAAGCCGCTCGAACGGCTCGACGACCTCGAACCGGATCCCCCCGGCCTCGAAACGCGAGTTGTCCTCGATCTCGGGGCGCTTGAAGTTGAAGAGCACGGAGCCGTCGGGTTCGTAAAGACACACCGTGGTCTCGGCGTAGCGCTCGTTCACCCGGTTGCCGATTCGGAGGAAGCCGCCAAGCTTCTGGGTCGGATCGAAGAAATTGAAGTACATGCTCTCGTTGAAGTTCGATTCGCCGGTGTTGTCGTGCATGTATTCATCGGCGTCGTCGAGCTGAAACGGGCTCACCATCGGTTCCCTCCTCGCCCAGGGGCAGCTACAGACGCCCAAGATAACACTCCGGACAAGCGTCGAGGGTTCGAGGTGACTCGGACGGCAGTTTGCCGCAGCGGCAAACTGCATGCCGCCGCGCCAGCGGCGGCCGCTGCCTTAGCGGTGGGCCGCGAAAGCGCGGCGCTCGACGGTAAAGTCTCGATCGAGTCCGAAGACCTTGAGCGGCCTCCACTCGTGGAGTTCGGACATGCGCGGCATGCCGCGGCTCATGGCACCCGTCGGATCGATGACCCAGGGATCGTCCCGGTTCTCGAACCAGAACGTCACCATGTGATGCTGTCCGTCACTCGGCCGGTAGACGATGGCCCGAAAGACCTCGTCGGCGTCGAATCCCAGGTCCCGAAGCAGGTTGTAGGTCAGCAGCTCGAGGCCATCACAGTCGTCCCCGTTCTGCTCGAGGGTCTCCGCCAACGTCGCCCAGCGGTCGATCGGACCGTCTGGGAGGTAGTGCTGGCGCGCCTGGGACTGGATCCAGGTGGCGGTCTCGAGCGCCAGCGTCCGACGCTGCTCCACGCGGAAAGCCGCGTACTTGTCCTGGAGCTCCTCGCCTGCTCCATCGGTGCCGGTTTCCCCCGGCTCGGCCACGGCCGCAGGAGCCCGCAGCTTCTCTTCCACGACCGGCCTTCGGGAGTCGAGCCGATCGTAGCGCTCGCGATCCTGCCAGCGGGCGATCTTATGACTCCAGGGATCGTCCGGGGCCGGCTGGGCGAAGTAATCGTAGACGTCGGACGGGGTGCGCACGCTGGCGCAGCCCCAGCCCAGCCCAAAAACCAGCAGGCTCGCGGCCAAGCTCCAGACCGCCTTCACTGCACACTTCCGTGTTGAAAGCGCCATCCCCGAGTGCATCGGTCACAGCAGCGGGTAGCATTAACCTAACTATTTGTATTAGAAAGGAAAACAGGCCATTGGTCGGGATTTTCCATGACCTGCGGGCACCTCACCAGCGGCCTGCACATGCACGAGATGGCAATCGGACGGCAACTCAACGGCAGCCTGAAACGAAGCTCCTGGAGCCGTCCCGCTAGGCGGGGATGTTGCAGGCGCGGGTCAGCCAGAAGAGGATCACCAAAAAGCCGACGATGGCCGGGATCCCGCCCACGACGTAGAGGATCGAAACGAGATCGACCTTGCCCGTATTCTCTTCCTGAACTTCTTCCGGCATCGAGGCTCCCTGGAATCGAGGTGCGGAGGCGGCCGGACCGTAGCGAGCCCGACGCCCCGCGTCGACGGATTCCGACGCCCGGCGTCGCCGGATTCGCTGGGCGGAAACGATCCGGATTCAGGCCTCTGCGGCCTTCCCCGTGCCCTTTCGCAGCGCCCGAACCGACGCGCTGAGAGCCTCCACCTGCGCGGCCCTGGAATCGTCCCAGGCAAGCCCGTAGGCCTGGCGCAGGCGGGACGGCAGCAGGCCGGCCGTGAGGTTGCGAACCAATCCAATGCCCGGCAGCGGAACCACCGGATCGAGCACCGATGCCGCGATGGCCCGTGCCGTGTCGGTGACCGTCAGTGCTTCGCTCTCGAGCGTCTCGCCGTACCAGGCCCGAAACGCGACATGGTCGGCCGGTAGCAGCTCCTCGGGTACGCCCAGCAGGCTCCCGACGCTGCGGTGGTCGGCGTAGTAGCGCTCCCGGATCTCATCGGACAAGTCTTCGACGAAGCGTTCGTAGACGACGAGGGAGGTGTCGACCAACGTCGCCCACACCCACTGCACCAGCTCGGGATCGCGACCGCTGTAGGGGGTGCCGGCCGCAAAGGGTCCCGCCGCGGATTCGAGGCTGCCCCGTATCCTCTGGTGGGCGCGCTCGACCCCGCGCACCGCCGCCAACGCGACATCGCGTTTCGAGAACACGATGGCGCTCATGGCGTCGAGGGTGCGTTGAAGTCGGCCGAATGGATCCTGGCGGAAATCCGAGTGGTCGGCCACGCCGGCGGCCACCAGCGGATGAGCCACTTCGAGCAGCAAAGCCCGCCCGCCACCAAACAGCAGCACCTGCTCGCCGCTGATCTTGCGCAGCCAGCACCCTTCACGGAAGAGACCCTCACTCGCGGGCGGCGGGTCGACGATTCCGGCTCGGCGCAGCAGCTCCTGGTCATCGGTCGGCAACACGGGCCGAAAGTAGCGCGGTTGATCGCGGCGCGGCGTACACTGCGCCGCGGGGGAGAAAGCTTGACGCTCAAGCGCAAGCTTCAGGTGATTGCCTTCGTCTATGTCATCGAGGGCTACCCGATGGGCATCTACGTCGATGTCCTGCAGGTCTACTTCGCCCGGCTGGGCGTGTCGACGGCCGAGCTCGGCTACATCATGGGTCTCAAGCTCGCCTGGTCATTGAAGGTGATCTGGTCGCCGCTGATCGATCGCTTCGGGCTCCGTCGACACTGGATCGCTGCCAGCAACGTCGCCATGGGCAGCGCGCTCTTCTGCGTATCCGTGCTGGGAGGCGATCACCTGACGATGGGCATCTGGCTCGCGGTCTCGGTCTATTGCATCGCATCGGCAACCCAGGACATCGCGATCGACGCCTACACGATCGGCTTCGTCGACGACGGCGAGGAGGCGCCCGCCAATGCGATGCGTATGACGGGCTACCGGGGCGGTGTACTGCTGGCGGGCGGTGTACTGCTGCTGTTGCCGCGTTGGATCGGCTGGCCCGCGACCCTGGGTCTCGGCGCCGTCCTCCACATCGTCATGGCCACCGCCGTCCTCACGACCCCACGGGTCGAGGTGCCGATCGAGGCGCGCCGGGAGATGTGGGGCGCCCTGCGGCGCTGGTTTTCGCGGGACGGCGCGGTGTTCGTGTTCCTCTTCGTGCTGCTCTACCGGGTGGGCGATGTGTCCATGGGCGCCATGGTGAAACCCTTCTGGGTCGACCGCGGCTTCAGCAACGAGGAGATCGGCCTCGTCTCGGTCAGCCTCGGCATGGTGGCCATGATCACGGGCGCCTGGCTTGCAGGCGTTCTGGTTCCAAAGTTCGGGATCGCGCGCTCCCTGTTCGCCATCGGAATTCTCGCGCTCGCCTCGAACCTCGCCTATGGGCTCGCCGCGGCGTTACCGGGGCTCGGTCGTAGCGCCGTCTATGCAGCCTCCGTCGTCGAGTCATTCTGCGCTGGCATGGCCGGCGTGGCCTTCATGTCGTACCTGATGCGAATCTGCGACAAAGAACACGCCGCCGTCGAATACGCGTTGCTGACCGCGATCTATCTGATTGCCGGGGTGCTGCTGAGCATTCCGTCGGGTCTGCTCGTGGAAGCCATGGGCTTCGCCGGCTATTTCGTCTTGACGGCCGCCTTCGCCCTGCCCGCCTTCGTGTTCCTGCCTCGCGCTGTGCGCTGGATCGGCGCCGAGAGCGAGTAATCAGCGTGACCTGCACTTCAGCGCGCGCCCGGCGCTTCGAAGTAGCGCCAGCGCTCGGGCACGCCCGCCAGGTTCGCCTCGACCTCCAGGTCCTGAAGATGTCGCCCGGAGCGGTCGACCTCCTCGCGGCCGCGCCGTACCTCTTGGCTCAGCTTGTAGTCCGCGGGCACGTTGGGATTGAGCGGGGAGGTCTGATCCTCCGGTCGGGCGCTGCCGAGACCCGGCGCCGTCAGCCTCCAAGCACCGCCGTCGGCCACCTTCTCTTCGAGCGCCTTCCGGGACTTGGCCAGAAACTTCTCGGCTTTCACAATGTCTTCCCGGGCGTCCACGAAGCGGGCCTGCCACTCCGTCTTGGTGGCTCCGCCATGCCGCTCCAGCTCTGCCGGCAGCGCCAGCCTGGAGGGCAGCTTCAGCAGGTCGTTCAGCGGCACGACCGGGGAGTCCGAGCCCTCAGCCCCCTGCCCCCAGGCTGCGAGGGCCAGCCCCAGACCGCCGAGCAGTCCCAGAACTCCGCCACGCCACGCCACCACCCAGAAATTCCCGCCTCGCTGACCCACGCGCTCTCCCCTCGACCCCGATTCCCGGAGACCCCCCCGGTCCGGGACGACGCTCCCCCGGGCGGCCTCGGACGTCTAGATGGGCTCCGAGTCTGCCGAATTCAGGCCGATTGTAGCCGAGCCACCGGGACCTTCAGGGCCCGCGGGGGATACGCACCTCGGGGAAATAATCCGGGTCAAGGCCCCATGAAAACGACCGATACGCAGTGCGAGGTTCCCGCTGGGGAGAGGGCTCCGTCCTCGCGGAGGGTGTGGAATTCATGGAACGGGACAAGCTGTACCGGCTGCTACGGCTCGGAATCGAGAAGGGCGCGTCCGACATCCACTTCCAGGTCGGATATCTCCCGCTGTATCGATTCCACGGGGACCTCGTCGAACTCCGTTACAAGGTGCTGGCAGCGAAGGACACCGAAGCCATCGCAAACATGCTGATGGAGGGTGATCCGCGCGAAGACAAGGCGAACTTCAACGAACTCGACCTGGCCTTCGAACTACCCGGCGAGGGACGCTTCCGCGTCAACATCTCCCGGCAGCGACGTTTCTACAACATCGTGCTCCGCGTGATTCCGCTGCAGATCCGCAGCTTCGAGGAGCTGAACCTTCCCAGCTCGCTCCGAGAACTCGCGAATCTTCGTCGGGGCTACGTGCTCGTCACGGGCGCCACCGGCATGGGCAAATCCACCACCCTCGCGACCCTGATCGAGGAAGTGAACAAGACTCGCAAGGCCAAGATCGTCACAATCGAAGATCCGATTGAGTTCGTCTTCAAGCACGACAAGAGCATCATCACCCAGCGCGAGATCGGAACCGACACAGCTTCGTTCCCCGACGCGCTGCACGGCGCCCTGCGGCAAGACCCCGATGTCATCATGGTCGGCGAGATGCGCGACCTGGAGACGGTGGACACCTCCCTCAAGGCCGCCGAGACCGGCCACCTGGTCTACTCGTCGATCCACACCAGCGACGTGGCGTCAACGATCAACCGACTCGTCTCGTTCTTCCCTCCGGAAGAGCAGATGCAGGTGCGGCATCGCCTGGCCGAGAACCTCCAGGCCATCATCTCGCTGCGGCTCCTGCCCACCAAGAAGCAGACCAGCCGCGTGCCAGCCGTCGAGATCATGCGCACGACCCGAAGCATTCGGGAGGCGATCAAGGATCCGGCCAAGACGAGCGAGCTGACCGAGTACATTGCCCGCGGCGAGAACATGCAGACGTTCGACCAGCACCTGCTGGATCTCGTGCGCGCCAGCAAGATCTCCGTCGAGACCGCCCTGGCCGCTGCGTCCAACGCCGCCGACTTCAAGACCAAGCTGGCCCTCGAAGGTGCCGACCCCGAAGCCGTCGACGATGTGCAGACCGCCATTGGGCCGTTCGAGATCGAATCGGACGAGAGGTTCTAGGCCATGTCCGCCGGTATCGACCCTCAGGCGGAGAGCAGCGAGCGCACGCCGCAGCAAGCGCGAAAACAACAGCTGGCGGCTGCCGTACGCGCCGCGGCGGCGAACGCGGCAGACGAAGTCGGTGGCGGGCTCGCGCTGATTTTTGCAGCGGCGCCCGGCGAGAGCGGAATCGAATGCGCCAGCCGTCTGCGGGCCGCCGCGGGCTTCAGCTCGGCCCAGGCCGCCCGGGATGCCGCCCAGACCCTGCTTCCCGAGGTGCGAGATGCCCTCGAGCACCGGGCCGTCGGCAGTTACGGCGCCCACCCGAGTCTTGGTGAACGAGGCGTCGGGGGCACGCAGGTCCATCCCCTGATCTGTGAGGATCGCCTGCATGGCGCCCTGGTGATCGCTTCGCCGGCCGCCCTGGACAGCGTCGGCCAGCAGAAGGTCGCGGCCCGGGTCGAGGGGCTCTCGCTGCGTCTCGACCACGCTCACATGCTGGAGCAGAGCGCCGAGATGTCGGACGTGTTGAGGCAGGTCGACACGAAGCATGAAGACAAGCAGGAAGAGATCCTCAAGCTCTCCGAGGCCCTCTTCGCCCAGGACATCGAGTTGCTCCGCAGCAACGAGAAACTCAACAAGATCGAGAAGCTCAAGAACGACTTCATCGAGCGCATGTCCCGGGAGCTGAGGACGCCCGTCAACGGCATCATCGAGTCGATCATCTCGGTGTTGACCGGTGAGAACGAGAGCCTCTCGGACACGGCCAAGGCGAGCCTTCGGCGCGCTCTGGATGACGGCACCGGCTTCCTGCGTACGCTCCAGAACATCATCGACCTCTGGCGCATCCAGCGGAGCGAGCTGCCCGTCGAGGTCCAGGACGTCAACTTCCGCGAGACCGTCGACGAGGCGATCTTCAGCCTCCAGGACGACATCGAAGGCAAGCCGCTCACAGTCGAACAGCAGCTGCAGGAGCCCTTTCCGAAGATTCGGACGGACCTCACCAAGATCAACCAGATCCTGTTCCTGATGCTGGACAATGCCGTGAAGTTCACACCCCAGGGCAAGATCGAGATCGCCGCCCGGGTGAACGACGGCAGGCTCCACTGCGAGATCCGGGACACCGGCGTCGGGATCTGCACCGACGATCAACAGTACATCTTCGACGAGTTCTATCAGGTCGACGAGCCGGCTTCTGACAAGTACCGCGGCGCCGGTCTGGGCCTCGCCCTGGTGCGAAACCTGATCATCCTGCTCGAGGGTGAGATCGCCGTGCGCAGCGAAGTCGGCGCCGGCAGCACCTTCATCTTCAGCATCCCTGTCCAGGTGGTGGGCTAGAAAAGCCTACTCATCGTCCCGCCCTTCCGTGGGGTAGTCGGGCTTGATGAAGCCCGCAGCGATCTCGCGGAGGGCGACGACGACCTCCTTGTTCTCCTCGCTGCTCACCAGGGAGCGAGCGCCCTTCATCAGCTGCTTCGTCCGGATGGCGGCCATCTGGACCAAGTCGAAGCGGTTCGGAACCACCTTGCTGCAGTCTTCAATCGTGATTCGCGCCATCGAAGCGTCTCTCCCTGAATGATTCCCTGGGGGGATGTAGAGGGCTCAGCAAGCTAGCTGAGATTTCCGGATCTGAAAAGGGCGGGGCTGTCCAAGGGACAACTTGCAGTTCGCAGAGGCGGCGAACTGCCGGAGTCGACTCGGCGGCGGGCGCATCCAGCGCTCGCCCCGGATGCGAGAAACCCCGGCCGGCTTGCGCCGGCCGGGGTCCTGCGACCTTCCCGAGAGAAGATCGATCGCCCAAGAAGATCAGGCCTTCTTGCGGCGAGCCTTCTTGCGCGTCGCCTTCTTCTTGCCAGCCTTCTTGCGACGGCGGGCCTTCTTCTTGGTGGCCTTCTTCTTGGTGGCCTTCTTCTTGCCAGCCTTCTTGCGACGGCGGGCCTTCTTCTTGGTGGCCTTCTTCTTGGTGGCCTTCTTTCGGGTCGCCTTGCGGCGGCGCGTGGCCTTCTTTCGGGTGGCCTTCTTCTTGGTGGCCTTCTTTCTTCGTGCTGCCATTCTTGGGTTACCCCCCTGTCTGTGCACTCTGAGCCCTACGGCCGTCTCATCAACCATTCGAGCCGAACAACCTCTGCTGCCCTGTAGCCGCGACAACAAGCACGGCCGTGTTGCTCAGCCCCCCTATCGGAGGTTGGAGGATGGGACTTGAAGGCAATCTACCTTCGTTCCCATTGGAAACCGCGGTCCTAGAGCCACTGTTGCGGCTGACCGTACCGCCGTTTTTTTAGGTCTGTCAAGACACAAACGTAAAAAAATCAAGGTGATGGCATTCCTTATTGCGATCCAAGAAACGATTCTCGGGCGAACGCTGTGGCTGAGGAGGCGCACGATCGGGTCAACGAGCGCATGCAGAGGCGAGGAACGCGTTCACAAGTTGCGGCCGAACCGATGGAACTAGAAGAGGAAAATCGGAATGTCGGGGAGTCGACGCGCGCCGGGCGGCGCGGTCCGGGCTAGCGCTTGCGCTTGTGGCGTGCGCGGCGCAGAAGCTTGCGCTTCTTGTGCTTGCGCATCTTCTTGCGGCGCTTTTTGATGACGCTTCCCAAGGCCCACCTCGGAAGATGGATGAATTCGGGCGCTTGAATAGTGCGAACCGCCCTCAAAGTCAAATCGTTGCCAAGGCTTCCGACGCAGCCGGAACCGAGCACGAGTCGTGCGCTCCACGCGAGCAACTGCTGTATCAGCAGGCGAGCTTGACGACGTGCTCGTTACGCAGCCGGGAGCGGAGCCGCCCGAACCAGCGATTCAGGGGGTTCTGGCGGCGCAGGAAACCCAGAACTGGCTTCTCGCGCAGCCCGAGCTGTTCGAGCTCGTCCGCGATCGCGCTGCATTCGGGATCGATCATGAGCCCCCGGCGCAGGTAGCGGATCGCCTCGGTCTTGAAGCCGAAGCCCAGATGAACCCGTGCCAGGTTGTGATACAGCGCAGGATTGAAGAACTCCTCCTTGGCGGCCGAGCGACACAGCTCGAGCGCCTTGTCGAAGCGTCGGTCCACCAGTCCCAGACAGAGGCCGTAGTACGACCGGTAGCGCGGACTGAGGGGGTCGATGCGGTGAGCGGTCGCGAAGTGCTTGAGAGACTCCGCCAGACGCCCTGCGTCGAACTCCGCGTGCCCGCGGCGAAAGTGCTCCTCCGCGGAGAAATTGCCAGTCATTGCCTCTCCTGCCCCAGCCAGCTTGGCGGCCCCCTCCCTGATGCGAAGGACGTGCCGAAGGTCACAATCGGCAGGAGACCCACACAACTAGCGCCGATGGGTCGCGAAAAGACGAGTTGCGCACGCGTTGCCGCGGGACTCCCACAGCGGTTGGGTTCCAATTTCGTACTTCGTGCGTTCGAAATCGTGATTGAGCGGAGCCCGCAGAATCCGAAGGATTCTGAAAGGTGATGGACGCCAGCCGTCAGGCTGGCGTCATCAGCCGCGATCGAGGAGGTCGGCGCGCTCGGCGGCCTCGAAGTCCTTTCGGAGCTTTTCGAAGTCCTCTGCGCCAAACGGCCGATAGGCGTCGTCTCCCCGAGTTCGCCAGAAGAGTTCGACGCCTTCCAGCCGGCGCACGTCGTAGTGAACCTGCTTCAGGTTTCGCACCAACACCTTCTGGGTCTGGGTGTACTCGAATTCGTCCACGATCCGCAGGAAGTCCGGAAACCACTTCCGGTCCATGCCGCCGTGGGTCACCTCGTGCTCGCAGAAGTCGAAGAACGCCTTGGGGTCGAAGCGCGTCCCAGAACGCAGCTTGAGGGCTCCCATGACCAGCTCGTCCGAGACCGCACAAGGCACGCCGTAGGCGGCGGCCAGCACCACGCCCGGATGCTCCTGAAGCCTGCGAGCCACCTGGGCGGCGGAGAAGTTCTCTCCATCCTTCCGAATCCAATCGTCGGTCCGGCCATCGAAGAACAGGTACCGGGTCTCGCCGATCCGCTGGATGTGGCCGAGATCGCCCGAGTGGTAGACGCCCTCGCGATACTTGCTCCGGTTGGCCTCCTCGTCTCCGTAGTAGCCCTGGAACAGCGCCGTATCCTCGGCGACCCGGCAGATCTCACCCACCGCATCGGCGTAGTTGCGCATCTTGCCATCCCGATCGAGCTCGGCCGGAGGACACTCCTGGCCCTGCTCGTTGAGGATCTTCAGCTGGGGATCGGTGATCTCGCCCACGCTCCCGCGGGGGTCAGCCTTCTTCCGGAAGGTGCTGATGGCGGCCTCGGTCGACCCGTAGAGCTCGAACATGTCCTCGAGGCCCAGCCAGTGGGAAAACATGTCGATGTCGGGTGGCGCGGCGCCGTTTCCCAGCGCGTAGCGCAGATGGTTGTCGGGGTGGTTCGCGACCTCGGCAACGATGCGCTCCTCGTCGTCCCCGTAATCCTTTCGAATCGCGCCCAGAATGTAGTGGACGGGCTCGCCCACGTAGTTCCAATAGGTGACGCCGTAGCGGAGCACATCCGCTACGAAGTTGCTGGCGCTGAAGCGCTCACGCATGGAGAGCGAACCCCCAACCCACAGGGCCGGCTGGAAGCCCAGGAACAGGGCGTTCGAGTGGAAGAGCGGCATGCACGCATAGCCGACCGAGTCCGAGTCGAGACCCATGAGCGAAGCAACGCGCAGGCCGATGGCGTTCAGCTTCAGGTGGTTGTTGTTGATGCCCTTGGGGAGTCCCGTGGTGCCCGAGGTGTAGATCACGATCAGGTTGTCGGTCGGGTCCACGTCCACGCTGGGCGTATCCAGCGACACACCGTGGGCAGCTATTTCGGAGGCCACGCAATCTTCGAGCTCGCGCGCGCCGAGGTCGTTGGCGCCGGCAGTCGCAACCACCAGGATGTTCTCGGCCGCGACGTGCTCGAGTCGGTCCTGTAGCTTCTCGACTTCCGGAAACAGGCGCTCGTCCACCACCAGCAGCCGCGACAGGGACTCGTTGATCACCCCGGCGAGGGCATCGCCGCGCAGGCCCGTATTCACTCCGAAGAGTGTATACCCGGCGTATCCGCAGCCCGCGTAGAGAGACAGCAGCTCGGGATGATTCTCCATCAGCATCGCCACATGTCCGGGTTTGCTGGAGCCGGTCGGCTCGAGCCGGGCGCGCAGGAAATGGGCGACCCGTACGGACTCATCGCGGAATTGGCGCCAGGTCCAGATCCGGTCGCCGTGGCGGATGGCCTGGCGGTCGGCGATCTCGGGATGCTCGGCGCGGGCATCGATCTGCGCGCCGAGAATCAGCGGAACACTGGACTGGGGGGCTGAAGTCACCGGGAATCCTCAGGAGCAACCGGGGCCGGTCGGCCGTCGATCGCCGGAAATCCTAACAGGGCTACGGCCGCCAGCCTACGGCTGACAACGAGCCGATGACTCCAAAGACAGCTCGCAGAATCGGAAGGATTGCGCGACGAGGGCTCTCGATGTCGCTAATTCTCGATGATTTCGAGGATGTAGCGCTTCTTCTCCTTGCCGCTGGTCGCTGCCATGATCGTGCGGATCGCGGACGCATGCGCGCCCCCCTTGCCGATCACCTTGCCCAAGTCTTCCTTTGCAACAGTCAACTCCAGAACGTGGGCGTGATCACCGATGACCTCCTTGATCTGGACTTCCTCCGGCTTGTCCACCAGAGATTGAACGATCGCCATTATCAGCGGCTTCATAAGCCCTCCACATCCGCGTGCACGGAACCAGGTTGGCGCCTCCGTGTCGCTCGAATTTTGTCTTTCAGCGTTTACGCTGCATCCCCCACGAGCCGTGGCGACTGCAGCAAAGATTCAACCGACTAGCAAGCCACTTGCTGATCTGCCCGGACCAGCATGAATGTTTGGCTTGGCCGTTGCAAGCAGGAAATACCCTTCGGGGGCGTCGCGTTTTCCCCCCATGTGCTGATTGAACCCCATTCAGGCGCCGCATCGGGGGCGGATTTTGCGCTCCCCCTCGTGGACCGGACCGCGGATCAAGGGGGTTCGGTGGTTGGAAGCGGTCGAACCGTCGGGTCGACGTCCGCCTAGAGTCGGACGCTGAGTTCGAGCACGACCCGGTTCTGGGAGAAGTCGTTGCTCCCGAACGTGCCGCGGTTCCACCAGTGTCGGTAGCTGAGAGCGACCTGGAAGATGCGCGTCAGCTGTCGTCGCAGCTTGATCTCGGCGCCACCGAAGATATCGGGATCCGAGCTGATCGAGTCGACCTCGAAGCGGGTGATGAAGGTTCCGAGCTCGACCGCGGTCGCGGTGCCGAAGCGCTTCTCGATGGCGATGCGAGCGCTGCTTTCCAGCACATCGCGACCGATCAGATCGACGCTGAACAGATGATGGGCTTCGAGCACAGTGCTCCAACCGCTGTCGAGCTGATAGCGGAGATCCAAGCGGGCCAGCGCCCGCAGCTTGTCATCCAATCCCTCGAAGCTCAGGAGACCGACTCCGCCCGACAGGTCGAGGTCGAGCTTCGGAAGGATGTTCGAACGAACTCCCGCGACCAGGCTGATGTTCAAGTGGTCGGCGTCCGAGTCTTCCTTCAGCGAGCGATAGCTGACCTGCCCACGGATATAGCCCGCCGTCCGGCTCGCCACCGGCATCTGGAGTTCAGCGAACAGCAGCCCCTGCCAGTAGTTCGCGTGAAAATTCCCATCGAGGACGAAGCCGCCCCCGTTCTGGGGAACCCTCTCAGAGAACTTCTCCGACCAGAAGTACGCCGCCTGGGCACCCAGCTCGATCTCCTGGTCGTTTGACAGCTCATGCCACCACCGAAGGTCCAGCTGGGTGCGATTCGTCTGCACCATGTTGGCCGCCTCGTCCGTGGGACGACCCTGGCGCAGCGGATAGGGCGTGAGCGCGTTCGAGAAGCGCAGGCGCAGCCCGGGCGCAAGGCCCAGTTCAGCCCAGCCGATCGCGCGGTAGAACTGGTCCGAGGCTTGATGGTAGGCCTGGGAATACTGATGGATGTCGGCGCCCAGATCGGCACCAAGCTCGAGGCCCATGATGCGGTAGGCGAGCTCCAGCCGCGGACGGACTCGCATGCCCGGCGCGCCGTCGCCGGCACCTTTTTCGTAATCGACGTTGTCGTTCACGATGCTGGCCAGCTTCAGCGAAGGCGTCCACGTGAAGCTTCCGGGCTCTCCTTCCGCGGCGTGCGCCGTGCCCAGCATCAGCCAGACGAGGGCCGTGGCCAGCGCTCCAGTCAGTGCGAGAAGCACGTCGCTGCGCATCATCAGAGATCCGCCGGAAGGAAGGGAGACAGGGGCCGCGTCATGAAGCTGTCGGGTTCGTCGTCGACCAGGACCAGCGAGCGATCGGCTGGATTCCCATGGAGATGACTGCGCAATGCGCTGGCCAGCTCGATGAAGGCGGCGCTTCGCATCAGATCGAGGGCCTCGGATCGACCCACGGGCGCATTCGAAACCGAGGTGGAGAAGCCGATCTGGGCGATCACGTCCACGTAGTCAGGATCCGTCGATCGGTGGGAGATCACCCTGATCTCGTCCACACCGGCACCGACGGCGAATAGACCGCGAACCGCGTGACGACCCGAGGAGAGGGTCAAGGTCGCGACGCGGGTCCAGCTGAAGTCGAGCGGCAGGCCTTCTGGTTGCACCGTGATCTGGTAACGACCGTCAATCGACCAGAGTTGGGGCTGCACGCCGTGGGTGCGTGCCATCAGGGTCACGACCCGGGGCGCTTCCAGCTCGAAGAACCACGAGAAGCTCGCTGGACTCTGAACGGCGGACGCCCACTGCTCTCCCGAAGCGCGGGATTTGAGAACCCGGGCGACGGCCTGGCCTCCACCCGAAACATCTTCGAAGGCCTCGCCCTCGATGCGCAGCTCCTCGTCCTTGCGTTCGGGAAGCCGCTGCTCGAGATCGAAGGCCCGAACCAGCGTCCGGGCCATGGCGCCGTACTGGAGCGTGCGATGCGCGTGCCAGCCATCGGCGGGTGCGATGCAGAGCGGACGCCACGCGACAAGCTCGATGCGATCGGCCCGTGCGCCCGGCAAGAGATAGCCCGAGATCTCGTGGGGGCCTGCCTCCAGGGGCACGATCGCCGCCGCCTGGGCGATGCCCAGGTCCGAGAGGTCGAGGTGGCCGACCGGTTCCGAATCGATCGTCCAACGCTGCACGCCCGCGCCTTCGATGGTCAAGCGATAGAGCGCCGTGGCCGGTGCATTCAAGACAACGCGGAGGGGATCAAGCGGTTCCTTGCGCTCGGGCGCTTCGACGGAGACGCGGAATGCTTCGTCCCGGGGAAGGACGGCACCGCCGCGCGAGACTTCGAGCTCGGCCTCGTCCGCGCACAGCAGGCCGAAGTGATCGGCCGGCACCGCATCGTCCTTCAGCACATGATCGATCCCGAACACATCCGTGAGCTCTCGCGCCCATTGGGCTTCGCCGATGGGCAACTCGCTCTTGGTCGGGCGCGAATCGAGTAGACCCAGCGACTCGCTCACTTCGCCGCGCGCCGCAGCGGTCGGAAGCAGCCACGCCAGCACGAGGACCAGCGCGGCCCGCTTTCGACCCGCCCCCAGGCGGACCCGCGGCTTCAGTCTCCTCACGCAGCATTCCTCTCGCGGGGGGGGCCACAAGGACGGGATGGATTCAGGGAGAACATCGGGACCCGTCGCCCGTGGCTTTACCGAGCAAAGCCTCCGGAGTGGCCCCGGTCACTGCGAGCACCGGAATGCTGGGGATGCGCTCCAGTTTGAGCGCAGAATCGGGGTGTAACGCCCTCATTTTTGATCCCGCGGCCTCGGGTCAGCGGGGTCGCAACCCCGCCATCTGGCAGCCGCGCAACGTCAGCTGCTGGACGCCCTGCCCGTCCGTCTCGAGATCGACACCCGCGTCGTGGCGACCGCTGTGGTCCACCGCTTCCAGCTCTCGCCCCTTCCCATTCCAGCGCAGCGGCGACGAGACCGTGGCGCGGCTGGTGTTGTAGAGCCGCACGAGCGACCCGGCGCCATTGCGGGGCTCGATGGCCGAGACGACGAGCTCGGGGGCGTCCACTTCGAGCAGACGCGAGCCATCGCCGAGGACGCCCTGCTCCACGCCCCCTCGGAAGGCCAGCGCCGGCACCGCATGACGATGTGCAGCCTGGGTCCGGTCCGGCGCAGCCGGTTCGTGAATTCGGAAGGCCAGCTCGGCCACGTGGACACCGGGCACCTGAGCACCCGGAGTTTCCAGTGCGGGTCCAGCGTGTCCCGGCCGCAAGGAAAGATCTTCGCGCGACAACCAACCCACGGCGCGAAACACGGTCACGGCCAACGACGTCGTGCCGTCGCTCTCGGTCACGGCTTCGACCTCGGCCGAACCTCGGTTTGAGACCGTGAATCCGTGTCGCTCGCACGTCAGCGTCGCGAAGCTGCGCTGGGGAGTACAGCCGATCGGAAACTCGGACGGACGTTCGGAACCGAAGTCCGAGGGTTGGGGATCGATCGGTCGCTGCGCGACTTCGAATGCGGACTCGACTTCGAAGACCTCAGCCGCGAACGGCGACCTCAAGTGAAGGCGGAGGCGGTGGTCGCACGCCGTGTTGTCCACCCGGGCGACCACGTCGACCCGGTCGAGCCCGCAGGACAATCGAAGCTCGATGCTCGACGAGAGCATCCGGGTCCCCCGCGGCCGGCGTTGGTCGTCGAGACCGGCGGGAACCGAGTGGCGCAGCTCGATCCGGATCGAGACCTCCGCCTCGGAGCGCCGTCCCAGACGAACCCGTACCCGGTCGGGACGCTCCACGACAGGACGCCCCTCGATCGGCTGGAAGGTGTACTCGTCGCCGCGATCGCCTTCGTCGACCCATCGCACGGCGTCTTCGATGACGAGAGCGCGGCGGTGATCCTCGCAGCGCACGCGTCCCTCTGCGTCGACGTCGATTCGCCAGAACCCATTCTCGATACATGCACCACCGTCCGGCGTCTTCTGGGCGAACAGCGCCTCGCCCTTTGAGGCGAACAGCTGCTCGCCCTCTTGGGCGTCTGCGTGGGCGTGGCCGCGACCCAACCGGTAGACGCGCAGTCCATGGCCAGGCAGCTCATCGACCCAACGCAGTCGGAAGCGCGGCAGACGGCGCACGCAGTAGCGGGTTGGACGATCCCGCAAGCTTTCGAGCCGCTCCCGCAGTGCCTGTTTCTGGGCCGCAACATCGACTTCGAGCCAGGACTCCGAAGCCAGCAGGATCTCGACTTCGACGCCGGAGGCTTGCTCGCGGCAGCCGAAGCCGACCGCGAACAAGCTCATGAACTCGTCGGGGAACCCATCCACCAGGATCGCGGCGGCGGCCGCGTTCATGCGGTACTCGGCCAGGATGGCGCCCGGCTGCTCGACTTCGATGTGGGCCGGAATCCGCTGGCCTCCAGCACGGCGGAGATGCAGCACGCTTGGACGGCCCGACTCGAGCGGCCAATCCAGCTCGAAGCAACCTTCGACCGATCCGACCCCGGGTCCGTGGGGATTCCAAACCACGAGACTCTGGCCGGCACCGCGACCGAAGCCCTCTCGTGGAGCTTCGACGGCAGCGCCCAGCTCCCGGGTGACCCGCGCCAGGTGGGAGCCCGCGATGTCGGCGACGCGTTCGAAGCGAACGTCCATCTGTCGATGCACGGCGTCTACCGAACAGCCGCAGATCGAATCATGCGGGTGGTTCTCGAGCGCGATGCGCCAAGCCAGGTCGATCATGGCGGGGTCCGGGTCTCCGCCGAGCTCGCCGAGCCAAGCCGCCAGCGGCTCGAGGTAGCGGGTCAGCAGACGATCGTTCTCGAAGTCCGCCCGCTTCTGGGGCATCCGGGTCGAAGCACAACCCTCGAGAAGCGGTGACCGGAGTCCCGATCGCAACTCTCCGTGATGGACCTGTCGCTCGGCTGGCGCCTCACGACGCGCGCGCTCGAGGAACCCGGGCAGCGTTCCGATCTCGACTTCGAGGTCATCGCTCAGAATGGTGACCTGCCGCAACGCCTCAGACAGGCCCGGCAGCGGCTCGACGTGATCCGAACCGTTCATCAGCAGGAGGCTCTCGATCCGGGAGTGGGGCCTGAGCGCAGCGGCCGCCTGTCGCAAACGCGTCGCCAGCCGGTCCGCCTCCAGAGGCGGATGAACGAAGTTCCCGTAACCCTGGATCAGATAGACGGTCAACAGCCGGGTTCCGTCCGCTGCTTCCCAGTCGAAGAGAGTCTCGTCGATGTCGGCCCCGACACCGCGCCACAGCACCGCGCCCTCCATTCCGAAGGACGCGAAGATCTGGGGCAGCTGGCCAACGTGTCCGAACTGATCGGGCACGTAGCCGATCTTCATGCTGCCGCCCATCGCTTCGGCCCGGTCCAGACCCAGGCGCAGGTTTCGGATCAGCGCCTCGCCCGAGACCAGCCATTCGTCGGGCAGTACGTACCAGGGGCCGATCAGCAGCCGACCCGACCGGACCAGCTTCTCGACGCGGTCGCGGGCCTCGGGACGAACCTCGAAATAGTCATCGAGGAGGATGGTCTGGCCGTCCAGCGTGAAGTGAAGAAAGGCCGGGTCCCGTTCCAGCAGATCGAGGAGCCCGTCCATCAGCTGGACCAGCCGGTATCGGAATTGTTCGTGGGTCTGATACCACTCGCGGTCCCAGTGGGTGTGCGGGACGATGACCAGATGCGTCGTCACGGGGGCCTCCCAGCGCGGCATCCTACCCGAACGCGACTGCCGGCAGATCGACGACCCGGCGACACTGCCCGGAAGACCCCGCCACCGCTTGCAACGAGGTCAAGCTGCATAGCGATTCGGCCGATTCTGAGGCACCCTCTCCGCGATAGGTATGAGTCGAGACGAGAACAACAGCGCCTTGTGCGAAAGGTCGCCCGAACACCAATCGGGCGGACCAGAGCGACTGCCGACCGTCTGAGCCTTCTCTGAAGGCCCCGGCGGTTGGAGCGGGGCTTTCAGCATGGCCACACCTCAGGTCACAACCCGAATTCTGCGTCGCCTGCTCGCGAGCGGGGTAGACACGCGTGCCGAGCGGCTGCTCGCGCGCATGCCGCCTGCGGACATCGCACCGCTTTTATCGGGACTGACGCGGGACGAAGTCGCCACCGTCGTCGACCTGCTCTTCCGTCAGCGGCGCGCCGCCCGGGTGCTACGCGAGCTGCCGTCCGAGATGCTGCCCGAAATCTTCGAGGCGATCACCGACGAGCGGCTGGCCCGGGTGCTCGACCGCCTGGAGATCGACGACCTGCTCGAGCTGGTCGAGTGGATCCCGGAAGAACGGCGCCAAACGGTCATCGACCTGCTGCCAGAGCAGTCTCGGTCGGAACTCGAGAAGGCCGATCTCTACCCGGAGTCCAGCGCCGGCCGGGTCATGATGACCAACTTCGTCTCCCTCGACGCGAAGATGACGGCCGAGGAGGCCATCGAAGCGTTGCGCGCCCGGTCCGACGACGACGAGTCGATCCTCTACCTGTACGTGGTCGATGAGATGCACGCCTTGCGCGGCGTCGTTCCGATCCGCCGCCTGGTCTCGGCCCCACCGGCTCGCATGATCCGCGACATGATGATTCCCGACCCGGTCAGCGTCGAAGCCGATACCGACCAGGAAGAAGTCGCCAAGATCGTGGCCCGCTACGACCTGCTGGCCGTCCCGGTGACCGACGTGGACGGTCGTATGCTGGGCGTCATCACTGTCGACGACGTGATCGACGTCATCACCGAGGAAGCCACCGAGGACATGTACCACCTCGCTGGCCTTTCGGAGCAGGACCGCGTCTTCACTCCGGCCCACCTGTCGATTCGAAAGCGCCTGCCCTGGATGCTGGTCAATCTCGGCACCTGCTTCCTGGCGGCCTGGGTCGTCGGGCTGTTCGAACGCACCCTCGAGCAGGTGGTGGCCCTCGCCATCTTCATGCCCGTCGTCGCCGGAATGGGCGGCAACGGCGGCACCCAGGCCCTCACGGTCATCACCCGTGGCATCGCCCTGGGCGAGACCGAGTTCTCGAGTGCCGCCCGCGCAGCCTTGAAGGAGCTGGCCGTCGGCATCGTGATCGGCATAACCACCGGTATCGTGAGCGCCGGCATCGCCTATCTCACGGTGGGCAGCCCCGCGATCGGCATCGCCCTCTTCCTGGCCATGGTCGTCACCATGGCCGTGGCGGGACTGCTGGGGGCCATCGTGCCGCTCTTCCTCAAGGCCATTCACCTCGACCCGGCCCTGGGGGCCGGCGTGATCGTCACCACCTTCACCGATGTGTTCGCGTTCTTCTCGTTCCTGGGTATCGCCACGCTCCTGCTCGACCGGATGACCTAGAGTCCTTGTCCCGGAGAGCGTATCCGCAACCCGCGGGGGCGCGACGCAATCCTTGACAGGTGGCGTCAGCGGCGCTGCCAGAGGCAGCCGAAGGCGGCTCGCAGGCTCGGCTGGGTCGCCTCCAGATAGAGTTCCTTCGCCGAGAACTCGCGGACCAGCTTGCGGTGGGCCTTTCCCAGCGCGTGGTAGGGCAGATAGGGGAAAAGATGGTGGGTCGCGTGGTAGCGCAGACCCACCGGCGCCCAGAGGGCCGTCAGAAAGAGATTCCCGGGGACGTCCATCGAGTCGAGGAACTGCTGGGAAACCGTGAGCTCGTGGTCGCCCGGGCTGCGGTAGCGGTGGGCCACCAGGGTCCGTACGGCGTTCAGACCCAGCACCATCGCGGCGATGACGTACCAGGCCACGATCACCCGAATGCTCATCACTCCCGTCACGACCGCCAGCACGGCGGCGACGGCCGTCGCTGTCGTGAGCGCCTCTTCCGCTCGCCAAGTCGTCCCGTCGCGCTCCGAAGGCGCCGGTCGAATATAGGCAAAATCGATCGTGAGCGACGACAAGCGCTGCCAGAGGAGCAGCTCGAGCTTTGGATGCAGATGCGAGAGCGGTCCGAGGATCAGGAAGCGCACGATCAGCACCAGGGGAAGCAGCGGTGTCGAAACCAAGGCGAGCACGATCTTCCAGTGGGGCTCGATGCCGTAGGGAACATACTCACCGTCTTGCTTGGTTCCGTAGATTCCGGTCTTGTGATGGTCACCGTGGACACCGGTGTAGATGAAGGCTGGCACCTGAAGCGGGAAGCCGGCGATGAAGTTCCACACCCAGCGGAAGGCCGTAAAGGAGTCGCGCTTGAGATGGCTCAGCTCGTGAATGAAGATCGCCACGCGATATAGCGCGAGGCCGGCCACCACGATCGTCACGAGCTGGAGCGGCGAGCCATCCGAGAGCATGAGCGTCGCGGCAAACGCGCCCCAGCCGAGCGCTGCGTAGAAGAGCAGATCACACCAGTAGATCCAGAGCTTCGGAGTCGAGAACTCCTTCACCAGCTCGCGTGCTTCCGCGAGCGGAAGCTCGCGGCTCGGATCGACCGCCGGACTGGCCGCACGGGACTGCACGAATTCCTGGGCTGCCACGTCTCTCACCCCTTCCCCAAAAGACGGCTCATGTGCTGGCCTGGTGGCCTCCATGTGCTCCGCTGCGTGTCGGTCGGATGCACCGCGCGACACCCGCTGGGGGAACGGGGTGCGGGCTCAGTCGCCCCGGGCGCTCCGACACTGGCAACGGCGCTGCCGCCCAAGCAATTAGCACAGCGCGCAGCTCCGGGTGAAGCGCATCGTCCCCGCGGGACTTTCGGGCGCTTCGAAATCAGCAGGGTTCCGAAGACCTGTGGGAGAAGTCCTCGAGGGTCTACTCGCAGCAAGCGACCGGCGGGCGGCTACGAAGTCCGCGTGATCTCGTAGTCACCGGCGTCGTCCAGGATGGCGCGCCAGCCGGGATAGACCACCAGGGTCGTGAAGGTCTCTTCGATAATGGCCGGGCCGGTCACGACGTGACCGGGCTCCAGCTCGGGTCCCGAGAAGATGTTCGTATTGGCGTAGCCGTCGCCCAGGTTGGCGCGCCGCAACTTGACCGGTGTGGCCTCACGTTGCTTCGCGCTGAAGCCGGCGCCGAATGTCGGTTTCGGGCTCTCGACCGAGGTGGCCAGTCGCACACCCGTGATCTCGGGGCGCTCGTCCTCGCGGCGGTGGCCGTACTCGTTTTCGTGGTTCGAGTGGAAGCGGTCGATGGCGTTGGCGCGCATGGCTTCCGACACGAAGGAGAGATCACGCGCTCCCTTCGCCGTCTTTACATCGACCGTGAGTGACCAGTTCTGTCCCGGGTAGCGGAGATTCAGCTGGTAGCGCGCGGTGATGTCCTTGCGGTCATACCCTGCGGACAGAAAGAACTTCTCGGCGTTGACGTCGAGCTCTTCCCAAAGCTCACGGAGACGCGCAATGTCGGCGGACCCTGCTTCGGAAATGTAGGAGCGTTCTTCATCGATCGACGGCTGAGCGGTGAGTGCGCCCAGTGCGGAGAAGGTCGGCGAGGCCTTGGGCACCAGCACGCGCGAGATGCCAAGATCCTGGGCTTGGATGCCGGCGAAGACGGGGCCGTTGCCGCCGTAGGCGAGCAAGGTGAGATCTCGCGGGTCGATGCCCTTTCCCGCCGTGGTTCGACGTACGGCCTGGGTCATGTTGCCGTTGACGACGCGCCAGCTATCGAAGGCGGCCTGCTCGACACTGCAGCCCAGGGGGCCGGCCACGTATTTCTCGAAGGCCTCGTCGACGCCCTTGCGCGTGAGCCGGAAGCTGCCACCCGCGAACTCTGAGTCATCGGATAGAAGACCGAGAATCAAGTTCGCATCGGTGACGGTCGGCCGGTCGCCACCTCCCCCGTAGCAAACGGGTCCGGGGTCGGCGCCGGCGCTTTCGGGTCCGACCTCGAGCGCACCGCTCACCACGTGACAGATCGAGCCGCCGCCGGCGCCCACGGTCTCCACCTTCACCATGGGGACGGCGACCATGTAGCGATGGTGCCAGTTCCAGCTGGTCTCGGCGGGCGCCGTGCCGCCACGCACCACGGCCACGTCATAGCTGGTGCCGCCCATATCGACGCATAGGACATCCTCGGCGCCCTTGGCCACGCCGAAGTTCGCACCGCCCACGACCCCACCGGCGGGTCCGGAAGCGAGAATGCGGATCGGACTGCCTCGCAGGTATTCGCGTGTCATGACGCCACCGCTGGACTGCATCACCAGCAGCTCGCGGGAATAACCGGCGGCATCGAGCCGTTCCACCAGCTGATCCAGGTAAGCAGTCACCCGGGGCCCCACATAAGCATTCACGACGGTGGTACTGGTGCGCTCGAACTCAGGCGCACGCGGCAGCACCTGGTGAGAGATCGAGATCTGGGCCTCCGGCATCTCTTCGGCCACGATCTCGGCCACCCGCTTCTCGTGGGCGGGATTGACGAACGAGAACAGGAACGAGATCGCCACCGACTCTACGCCTTGCTTCTTGAGACGCCGCACGGCCTTGCGCGCCGCCTCCTCATCGAGCGCCGTGCGCACGCTGCCGTCGGCAAGGATTCGCTCGGGAACTGTGAGGCGCCGTCGCCGCGGTGCGATCGGCTTGGGCGGCAGCAGCCGCACGTCCCAGATGTCTTCCTTGTAGCCGCGCCGCAGCTCGAGCTCATCGCGGAAGCCCTCCGTCGTGAGCAGGCCCGTCACAGCCCCATTCATTTCGATCAGGGTGTTGTCGGCAATCGTGGTGCCATGGACGATGGCCTCGACCTTGTCGAGGAAGTCGCCGAGCGAGAGCGCCTCGCGGGCCGCAAGCTTCTCGAGCCCCTCCAGTACGGCGAGCGAGCGATCCTCGGGCGTACTGAGGGTCTTCTCCAAGACGAGGCTGTCGTCTTTCAGCAGCGCGAAGTCGGTGAAGGTGCCGCCAATGTCGATGCCGACGCGGTAGGTCATTCGACCTCGTCTCCACGTCCGCCGGCCACGGCACCGCGCTCGGCCGCGACCTTCTCGCGCAGACTGCGGGTGCCCTCCTCGTCGACCTCGACGTCGCACTCCTCGGCGGATCCCGTCAGGGCCACGCCGTAGCGCTCACGCGCGGCTCCGATACTGACGTATTCGTCCAGCACGTCTTGCTTGACCGCATCGGGGTCCCGCAGCTGCGGATCCTCGAAGCCAGCGCCTCCCCCGTACTGATAAGCGATCACCGCCCCGGCCGGCAGGTCGGCGCGCACCGAGCCCGTCACTTCATACTCGTTGGGGGATCCGACCTCGAAACGATTGCTATAGGGTCCGGCATCGTCGCCCCCGCAGAGACCGCGCAGGGGATGCTCGATCGACACCATCCAGGACATGGCCGTGCAGGGCTCGAGCACCTGCTTGACGTTGAGCGTGCCCGGCTGGCCCCGCCAGCGCCCGGCGCCGCCGGTGTCGATCGTCATCTCGCGTGAGATGTTGATCACTGGAAAGCGGCTCTCGGCGTCCTCGGCCTGGGCGAGGTACAGGTTGCCGAGCCCGCTGCACAGCGATCCCCAGCCATCGATGCCCTGAGTCGCCGAGGCATCCGACGAACGCACGTCCACGCCCTGGTCCATCCACATCTGGCCCTCCTCATCGAATCCGATCACTGCGTTCGGCATGCCCAGCTTGTAGACCTGGGGCGACGATCGCTCGGGAAGAATCTTCGAGAGCGCGATGCAGATGGCTTCGCCGATCTCGCACGCCGGATGAAAAGCCCCGAGCGCGGCCGGCTTGTTGGGCGGCGGCTGTACGATGGTGCCTTCGGGAATGATCATCTCGACGGCGTTGAAGAGACCCTCGTTCTTGATGATGAATGGATCCAGCATCGACACCAGCTGGGCCATGGCGTAACCGCGGCTGTTCGACAACGTGTTCCAGACGTTCACCAGCTCGGGCCGGTCGTCGCAGCCAGTCATGTCGACGGTGAGCTGATCGCCCTCGACGATGCAGGCCACGTGCACGCGCACGTCCTTGTTGCCCGCGGTGTCTTGATCGATCCAGACGTCGGCCTCGTAGCTCCCGTCGGGCCAGCGCGAAACCTCTTGGCGGAAGCGGCGCTCGGTGTCGTCGATCTCCCAATTGATGGCGGCTCGCACCACGTCGGCCCCCCACTTCTCGACGAGTTCGCCCAGCAGTCGGGCGCCCAGCTGGGCCGCGCTGATCATGGCGGCAATGTCGCCCGGAAAGGACGGCAGGCGGTTGTTGCGGATGATCATGTCGAGGATGTCTCGCCGCTTCACGCCGCGGTGGACGAGCTTTACCACGGGAATCGGCATGCCCTCGTGGAAGATGTCGATCGAGTCGACCGAGAAGCCGCCCGGGTCCTTGCCGCCGGTGTCTCCCTGGTGAGCCTGGATCGCCTGGATCGCCACCAGCTTCTCGTCCGCGTCGAAGCACGGGGAGTAGACCGTGTAGTCCGGCAGGTGGCCACCACCGTGGTCGGGATCGTTGCCGACGAAGACGTCGCCCGGTCCCCAGTCGTCTTCCTCGAAGTGCTCGAGCCCCCAGCGCACTGCCAACGGCGAGATGAAGAGCAGCTGGGGAATGCCCACCGAGATGCCCGCCAGACGGCCATGGGCGTCGATGATGCTGGCGTTGCGTTCGTTCGACTGGTTGATGATGGCGGACGAAGCCGAGCGGCCCAGGTGGATGGCCGTCTCGAAGCAGAAGGTCTCGAAAGCACCGCGGATGATGCCGGCGGTCACGGAATCCACGACGGCGTCCGTTTCCAGCGGCGACCGCTTCGCCACCAGGCGCCGGTTCACTTCGAAAGACATGTGGGGGCTCCTCGGGCCAGTAAACCGTCCAGCCTACAGGAAGCCGTACAACTTCCCGGCGTTTTCGCAGAAGATCTTGCGCTTCTTGGCCGCGTCGAGGCCCTGGGACATCTCGTCGATCACATACCGCGAGTAAGGCCAGTCGTTGATGTGGTGAGGGAAGTCGCTGCACCACATCATGTTCTCGACGCCCACGGCATCGCAGTTTCGAACGCCGTACGGGTCGCGCAGGAAGCCCACCTTCCAGTTCCGGCGGAAGTACTCACTGGGCAACATCTCGAGATCGACCTCGCACCAATAACGGTTGCGCTTGTAGCGATCGTCGAGCTCCTGCAGCAGAAACGGCACCCAGCCGGCGCCCACTTCGCCTCCGACCATGGTGAGGCCTGGAAAGCGCACGAAGACCGCATTGAACGTCATTTCGGCGATCAACGTGGGCATCCGGCTCATGCTGCTGGCGAAGGCCGTGAGCTGGGCCGCCCCGCCCCTCTTGGTCGCGACCTTGCGGGTCTTGTACTGGGGTGGCGTCAGCCCCACGTGCACGTGGACGGCGAGCTCGGCCGCTTCGGCTGCTGCCCAGAATTTGTCGTCCTGCTTCGACAGCAGGAACTCACCGCTGGGCCAGGTGGCAAGGCCCACACCTACGGCACCGTTCGCCTTGGCGCGCTCGAGTTCGGTCACGGCGTCGTCGATACCGGTGGCCGGCATCTGCCAGATGCCACCGAGCCGCTCCGGACAATGGCCGCTGAAGTCAGCGATGAAGTCGTTGTAGGCCTGCATGGCCGCCAGGGAAAACTTCTTGTCGTCCTCGAACATGAAGTAGATCATGGTGCGCTGGGGTGGAAAGAAGACAGCGGCCGAGATGCCGTCTTCGTCCATCAGCTCAAGCCGTCCCTTGGGATCGATGATGCCGGGGTGCATGTCCTCGTAGCGCACGCCCGTCCACTTGAGTTCGCGCGGACGCTTCTCAACGGCGGCCACCAGGCCGATCGACTCGACGCTCCCACCCAGGTTCCAGGCGTCCCCCCCATCCTCGTCCTTCACGAGTTTGGGCGCTTGGTCGTGATAGCGCTTCGGCAGCCACTTCTCCCAGAGATCGGGCGGCTCGATCACGTGCTGATCACAGTCGATGATCTTGTATTCCATCTCAGGTCTCCCGTCCTTCTCTAGACGAACTGCGCGTACCACTTGCGATACGTCGAGATCGGCCCATCGCCATCACACAGCATGGGTCGCTCCCAGTGGACCTTGTTCTCCCAAATGGGACGGTCGTGTTCGAATTGTTCCTTCAAGTCCTTGATGATGGCTTCCGCCAGGTGGATCTTCCGCGTGTCGCCATCGACCCGTACGGTGTACGCGAAACTGACGTCTGTCATTTCCTCGTCGATGGGCGTCGCCGTATTGATCATCAGCGTATCGATCAATCCGGTCATGTGAACCGTCTGGAGACCGGGGCCATGCTCGGTCGTGATCAGCGTGGACTCGGCTTCGCCGCCCGGAACCTTCATGGTGAACTGCGAAGTAGCGATGTGCTTGTGGCCGTCGATTGCAGCCGTTGTAGGGGGAATGGTCTTGGTCCCGTGGATGAACTTGAAGTGCGCCTGGTCGACGCTGTTCTCGTTCATGTCGAGCCAGCTGGCGCGCACCGTCCACTTTTCAACCTGGAGCGGCAGCCAACCCTCTTGGTCGAGTTCGGGCATCACGGGAATCTCGAAATCCGGCTCACCGCCGGCGTTGTCGTGCCAGACCATCACGATGCCGTTGACCTCGACCACGTGTTTCGCAGCCAGCTTCGCCATCGGCGGAATCCGCTTGGCGTATGGAATCTTCGAACACGTGCCGGTCAGGTCGAACTCCCAGTGGTGGAAAGGGCAACGAATCGACTCGCCGACCACCTTGCCTCCGTACCCCAGGTGGGCACCAAGATGCGGGCAATGGGGTTCCACGACGGCTACCGCGCCGGATTCGGTGCGGTAGGCGACAAACTCCTGGCCCAGGAGTTTGAGGGTTTTCACCTCACCCGGCTCGATCTCGGACGCGTAGGCCACGCGGAACCAACCCCGCGGATACGGCGTGAAGGGATATCGATGCTCGCGCCAGTTCTCGCTCAAAGCGTCACCTCGCAGAGGGCCCGAAGACCAAGTGCAGATTCGAGACCTCCCGAATCGCCGGACTGTAGATGGGCACGGAGCCCTCCCGGAGATGGTACTCCGGGATGCGGCGATGGAACTCCTCCAGGGAAACCTGGAGCTCCATGCGGGCCAGGTGGGACCCCAGGCAGCGGTGGCTTCCGCCCCCAAAAGCCAGGTGACGGTTGCTCTCACGCTCGAGTTCGACCTGCAGCGGAGCTTCGAACTGCTCCGGGTCGACGTTGGCCGCACCCAGCACCAAAGTCACGCGTTCGCCCTTCTCCAGCCTGACGCCGTTCATCGTGTAGTCCCGGGTCAGGACCCGGACCACCTGCATGACGGGCGTCTCCCAGCGCAGCATCTCCTCGATGGCGTGCTCGATCAGCGCCGGATTCCGGGCGATCTGTTGCCGGCGGTCCGGGTGCTGGGCCAGGTAGGAGAACACACAGCCCAGGGTCGCCGTCACCGTGTCGAGACCCGCGATCAGGAACAGGAAGCAGACGTCCTTGACCTCGTCGCGCGAAAGTTTCATGTCTTCGAGTCGCGCCGTGAGGAGATAGCTGAGGAAATCCTGCTTCGGGTGAGCTTCGCGCACGTCGAGCAAGGAATCGAAGTATTCGTAGATCCGGCGACCCGTCTCCGCGCGAACCACCTGGACTTCCTCGAAGGTCTCGCCGCTCGGACGGACGATCCCGTCCTTGAGCTCGAGGAAGAGATCGAAATCAGCCTGCGGCAGCCCGAACAGCCGCAAGAAGACCGTGCACGGAAGCGGCACGGCGAAATCTCGATGGAATTCGCACTCCCCATTTTCGATGAATCCATCGATCACCTGGTTTACCAGGGCGCGAACATCCGGCTCCAGCTCCGCGACGCGTTTGCGCAGGAAGAACGGGTCGAGCAGTTTTCGGTACTTCGTCTGCTCGGGCGGATCGATCTGGAGTGGAATCAGCGGCCGATCGTTGCCCAGCATGCGGGTCCCGACTTGGGCTGAGAAAATCTCTGGATGCTTGAGCGCAAACATCACGTCGTCGTATTTGAAGAAGAAGTGCCCGGCACCGGGAATCATCCGCTTGATGGGACAGCCGCTCTGGAGCCGCCGATAGACTGGCTGGGGATCCGCCTGCAAGTGGGGATTCAGGTAACCGAGATCAGGAGGCGCAGCGTCGGTTTTGGATGAGCGCATCGAGTGCCGGATCTCTTTCGCCGCCGCAGTGGAACGGACCGAAGGGTAGTCTAGTCCAAATCTGACGATTCGTCAGATACGTCGATTGGAGCTGGATCCGGGCATGAAACGACCGATTTCGGCCTCTCCGGAGCCGCCCCGACCGGTTCGGCTGGACAGGACCCCGAAAGCCGTTTACGGTATCTGACGGAACGTCAGATTTGCGCGCCGTGCCCTCCGACCCACCGCAAGGAGCCCCCATGAAGATCGAAGACATGATCCT
>SMVA01420479.1_pt1 | contig 35086 bp, 22 predicted proteins | sample 2456451 | NCBI WGS metagenome assembly SMVA01 (sample SAMN11095933, study PRJNA526329) | marine sediment metagenome | biome: Marine sediment; feature: Surficial sediment; material: Deep marine sediment; isolation source: Hadal surficial sediment | place: Pacific Ocean | collected 2014-05 | depth... | reverse complement strand
TGGCCTGGCGACAAGTTCCCATCAACATCTTTGTGACATCAAATTGAAGAACAAATCCTGGAAATCTGCGTTCACATCAATCGTCTGCGGTGACGATGCATCTGTCATTAACGGCAAACCTGAACCGGATATTTTCCTTGCCTGTGCTGCCTTAATGGGATTGCCAGCAGAAAACTGCATTGCCTTCGAAGATTCCCCCACGGGAATAAAGGCAGCAAGGGCTGCTGGAATGCATGTAGTGGCTGTTAACAGCCCCTATGTAGAACTCAAAGACCTGGGGGAGGCTGACATGGTCATCGACAGCTTTTATGAGATATTGCCACTCATAGAACGCTGGTGACCAGCCTCCTGCGCACCTGGGCAATGCGCTAGGTGCCTTTCCTGGCGGCTATTTCTGACTGGATTTCAGCGAGCCTCTTTTCCGTTAATGGGTATTTCCAAAGAAGTGGCATGGCGACGAATTTGAATAACGCAGGGACCACCGAGTACAGACACGCCAGCATCAAAAGTGAAAATCCTGTATTGGTTGTATCCTTCGGGTCTGCAAGAGAGTCAAAGCCGAAGAATACGGCTGACCCCGTACCCATCGTGATACCAATCGCGTATGCCATTTTTCTCGTCATGCTCCAGATTGAAAAATAGGCTCCGGCACGCTGTTCACCTGTTCTTGCAGTATCCACATCGACAACATCAGCAGCCATGGCAGCCGGTAGCGCAGCCAACGCGCCAATGGAGGAGCCTTTGAGGCACATAATAATGATGAAGAACAGGAATTTGCCGGTATCGATTCCTTCGAAGTGGCTGGTGACTGACAGGTATTGAGCCTCAGGCAGGAAAGCAAGCAGTACTGGAATCTCAAAGGCGTCAAACCACTCATCCGGAGATATGGCGATCAGGGGAATGCAGCTAGCCCACAGGGCATACCAGCCAATAGCAACCATGGTGGCCCTATGTTTTCCTATTCTTCTGGATAGCGCGAACCAGATTGGAATTGCCGCAATCTGGGAAACAAAGTAGGGAGCGAGATACAATCCATAGAGGTCACCCGCCAGCAGAACATGCTTGACGAAGAAAAAACTCAGGCTGTTCGTCATTGCTGAACCAAGCGTTGAGAACATAAAAATAATGATCAGCATAACGTAGGGGCCATTCTGCATCACCACCTTCAAGCTCTCTTTCAAAGGTGTTTTCTTCTTCGGAATAGCGACCGGGTATTCAGGAACGACTATCAATGCATTAATGACCACGATGGGCATCACAATGCACATCGCCACAGAGAGAAAATAAACAGCATCCGTCGGTTTGGTGTAGCCGTAGAACAGAATAATCGCCGGTGTGAATGCCGAGAGCAGTGCCCCTGTTACCGAGAACCCTTCTCGCCAGGAAGTCACCAGCGTGCGTTCATTGTAATTCCGGGACAGTTCTGCACCCCAGGCCAGATAAGGTAGATCTTTGATGGTCGAGCCGAGGTAGGTCAGGGTAACCATACAAAATAGATACGGATACCCGATACTAAATTCAAAGCCGAATACAGACACATCATAGAAGGTGATCACTGGAACAAACAGCAACCAGATTCCGGCAGCATAAATCGGAGTTCCTACAAGGATGAAAGGCTTGCGCCTGCCCCATCGGGTCTTCAGTCGATCAGACAGGAAGCCGATGATCGGGTCGGTAATGACATCCGTAAAGCGTGACAGGGTGAGGATCAAACCAACAAGACCAAGCGCCAGTCCAAAGCCATCCGAGTCTGCATATATGGCCGGCAGATAAACTGCCATCGGCAACCCGACCAGGGCAAGGGGAGTTGCGGGTGCTGCGTAGGATGCGAGTACAATTTTGCTTAAGGGTTTCTCGTCAGTTCCCTTGTCTTGATTGTCTAGCAACGCGTCTGTCATATCCCTTCCTGTTAAACCTCGCGAAAAGATTGAGGCATGCTCTCAAAATCTACCACATTCCGTTATGTGATAAGTCATCAGGGTTTATAATCTGCAGGGAGGTTGTTCGGTCAGTCTCTACGATTCCTGTCAATTGTCGAATTGGCAAGCTTGTTCCAGAAATCCATATTCTGCTCAAGTGCTTTTCGCATCAGATTGATTGGTTCCGTGCCTGAAAATTCCTGGACTCTCAGGCGATATTTTTCCTGGTGTTCCAAGAACGTCATGATGCTCTGCTCTATATATCGACTCACGACACCTTGCATCGTATCACCATAAAATCTGATCAATTGTTCAAGAACCCTGTTCGTCAGAATGGGCTCATGGCCCTCGCCTTCCTGCTCGGTAATAATCTGCAACAAGACATTCCTTGTCAGATCTTTTTCTGTTTTAGAATCGACAACAGATATGGGTTCACCCTCCATGATAATTTTTCGCAGATCCTCAACAGTCACGTAGCGACTTTCCTCAATATCATAAAGCCTGCGATTTGGGTATTTCTTGAACTCTCTCATCACTTACTTTCCTTATGCGCCCCGGGGATCAAAATCCATAGACACAGGAACTAAATTTTCTTAATTTGCGGTGATCAAAACTCTGCCACTCATTCTCTGGCAAAGAAAGCCGGTCAGCGATGATGCAATATACAAGCGGATTGAAGCCCATTCCGCAATGGCTCCCACGAACTTCGATGCTCTCGGTCTGGTGCCCATCACCTTCAAGGCACACCCGCCAATTCACAACGCCATCACCTTTGGAAAATATTGCCGTGGTCGGAACCCCTGGGCTCTTGCTGGTCGTGATGTCTGTGAGCTTTTCCCGCATCTCTTCGATACTCATCCCGGATTGTCGTTTAAACAGTTCCGTCACGATGGGGCTGGTAGCACTTGCCGTCATGGCACGAAACGGGCTAGCCATGGTGATCACCTGTCTAACCTTGTCAGGAAACCGATGCGCCAGGTCCCGGGCATATACACCACCCAGACTCTGGCCAATTATTGAAATCTTTCCCTGGTAGGTTTCGCTTAGCTGCCTGAACTTTTCCGTCAGCTTCGTTTCGAAAAGTTCAAGTTTGCCTGTATTTCTACCCAGGGACCATGGCAATGGCTCGTATCCCATTCGCAGCAGGTACCGCCGCATCATCAGCGTCGAATCATCACTCGCCATGAACCCAGGCAACAGTAATACGGGATGCATGTCACCCCGGGGGAGTTGGGAAAGCAGTGGAAAGGAGGCAAACAGGGAACCCATTTCAGCCAGGGTCCTGGGAATTTCTGTCAATGTGTTAAAAAGAGAGGGTGGTCTTGCGTGGCGCTTGCCAACATCTATTTCTTCGTACAAATTTATCCCCAACAGCCAATCTGCAGTCGCACTGGATCTTATTACAGTGCATTTATGTTGCAATGAACAATAGGAGTTTCGCTAACTTCCCATTTGGAATCAAGGCCTTAATTCAGTATTGCATATTTCAACAATAAAAATGATGCAACGCACAATTTATATTGACATTCATGATGCCAATTGTATAATCCGCGCCAATTGCACCATTCAGGATCATCCTGGCCGTGGATGCACCAGGATCATGCTAGTTGAAATCTTAATTTCAACTAGACCCATCCTTAAAACCCTTTAAATACAATATGTTAGCCCCAGATTCATTCTCTGGCACAGTGCTTGCTTTCCTTTGATAGCAAAATCTGTCCATTTAGGCATGAACTCTCAAAGCGGCGGCAAACAGGCCACTGACAGTGACCAATACGAAACTAAGACGGAGATCTGACATGAAAAAATTAGGCACAGTGGACGCAAACTTTCTCTATAGCGAAACACCGACCAATCCAAATCATGTGGCTTCTGTGCAGATATTTGAGCTTCCGGAAAATCAATCTTCAAGTGAGTTCATTGAGGGTCTGAAGACCTTCATGGCCGCACGAATCCACCTCGTCCCTTATCTGACCCGGAAGCTCCAGTTCACTCCTTTTGGCCTGGACCACCCGGTCTGGATATCTGACGGAAACTTCTCCATAGAAAATCACATCGTTGAAGTCTCACTGGCTGAACCAGGTGATTTAAGTCAACTTCAAACAAAGGTAGCCGAACTTCACGAAGAAATCATGGATCGAGAGATTCCGCTCTGGAAGCTGCACGTTATCACTGGTCTAAAAGATAATACCATCGCATTTTACAATCAGGTTCATCACGCATGTATTGATGGTATGGCCGGGCAGGCTGCGACCCAGACACTGATGGATACCACCCCGGATCATCCCGGCCACAGGCCACCGCCTGGTTTTCCACAAGCCGAGACTGCCGGATTAGCCGATCTTTACACCCTGGCATGGCAGAATTTCTTTAACACCCAGCTGGATGCCACTGAAAACTTTCTTGGCGGTCTCGATGCCCTGTCTCGAATGGGCCAAAGAGCCATTGATCCTTCAAAATCCTTTGGTGCACTGGCAGATTCCGCTCCGGCTACCCGGTTCAACAGAGCAATAGGCAAAACGCGGTCATTTGCGATCGGAAGTTTTTCCCTGCGAGACATCAAAGCCATGGGAAAATCAACTGGTTGCAAGGTAAATGATGTATTCATGGCCGTCTGTTCTGGTGGATTAAGGAAATACCTGCAAAGAACCGGTGAACTACCTGCTCGATCACTGATATCCGGATGCCCTGTATCGCTTAGAAAACCAGGGGACACCAATATGGACAACCAGGTCACCATGATGAGCGTCAATCTTGCGACAGATACCGCTGATCCGCGGCTCCGACTGCTGAAGATCCGCGATTCAGCTAATACCGCTAAGGATGTCACTGCGGACCTGGCGACAAGCATCATCTCAAACTTCGCGGCACCCGGCCTACCTGCTGCTGCCAGCATGACGGCTGGTCTGCTGGAGTCAATGAGTAGTGCAGATTTTATCTCCTCTCCCATCAATGTCGTGATTTCCAACGTCCCGGGTCCGAAGGAAACACTGTACGTTAATGGTGCCAGAATGTTGACTCATTACCCTGTATCCATCCCGGCTCAAGGTCTCGGCCTCAACATCACCGTCCAGAGCTATTCTGGCACCCTCTATTTTGGTGTCACTGCCTGTAAAAAGGCCCTGCCCGACGCGACTGCGCTCTGTGAGGATATGAATTCGGCCTATGAAGAGCTAAAAACACTGTTGATTGACAGCAAGATCATGGCGTTCAAAAGTGAGCAAACCCCCGTCCTGACTGGGATTCCTATGGATCGTGTTGCTTAATTCGCAAATTATTACGATTTTTTTGCAAATTGGGCTTGAATATTGTGCAGTGCAATATATATAATGTTGCAATGCACAACGCAGAACTCACCCAGGACCATCAGGAGACCCGGAAATGAATATAATTGAAAAGCAGTCAAAACTAGGCAAGTCAATCTTCGAGATTAATACCAATACACTCAAGGAACTTGCAAACCTGCAAAAGGACAACATAGAGAAGTACTTCGATACTAATCGATCTTTCGGTGAGAAATTGCCTGAAGTAAAAGATATATCTTCATTTGTATCTCTGCAGCGCGAATACACAGAAAGCATCTGGAATGGCGTTAAAGAAGCAGTTAGTGCCCATAGCGGTATCGTTCGGGACGCATTTGCAGAGACTCGAGTTGCTTTTGAAGAAGCTTACACCACAGTTGAAACCGAAGTTAAGACCGCCAAACCAGCGCCAAAAACAAAGGTAAAAGCTAAAGCCAAAACAAAAGCACAGCCAAAAAAGGAAACTTCAGCAGCCGCATAGCCGGTTAACCAAGCTTTGGAAGCTTCAGCAGGTAATTGGTAACAGCCTGTTGTAACCGAGAGCCCTGGTTTACGTTTATCCCCCGTGATAACCAGGGTTCTCACCCCCCAACAAAAAGATTTCCATAAATAGCTTGATTTTGTTGCACTGCAATATATAATGCTGCACTGCAACAATCGCATAAACAATTTTTAAAGCAGCAGATCGAAACCCCTAACTTAATGAACAGGTGCACCATGACAAACATAATTGAAAGACAGGCAGATTTTGGCCGTACGATATTTGAAATAAACCAGAACACTCTTCAGGAGCTGGCTCAGTCTACACAGGCTAATTTCAAGAAGTATTTTGAACTGAACTCAGAGTTTGGCCAGAAGCTTCCAGAAGTTAACGATGTAACCAGCTTTGTTGAATTGCAGCGTGAATACAGCGAGACTCTCTGGAGCAACGTTCGTGAAGCGACACAGACTCAATCCGAGATTCTAAAATCAGCAGTTGAAGAAACTGGTGAGGCGGTACGCAAGGTTTTTGCTACACAAAGCTAGTACCAATCCGAGTTGAAGCAATAAAGAAAAAGGGCGTTATCGCCCTTTTTTTTGGCCACGCAGATGGCTCTTGTCCACAAACTAGTTAACTTAAGGAAGACCAGATGAAAATAACGGTTGATGTAGATATCACTCCCAATGAATTGAGAAGTTTCCTCGGTCTTCCCAATGTTGAAAAATTACAGCAACAGATGTTGGACAACGCACAGAAATTTCTCAAGGAAGCTGGGCAAACTCAGTATGCCGAGATGGTGTCCGGTGCCATGCAACCCCTGTTTGCCTACCAGAACTGGGTCCAGCGCATGCTGACGGGTGACGGGACAAAATCAACAGAAAAGGACGAAAAGGGCTCATCAGATGAGTAAAGGTCGAGTACTCATCACGGGTGCCTCATCGGGAATTGGCGCTGCACTGGCAGCACAATTCGCAAAAAATGACTATGATCTTTTAATTACTGCCCGGCGGGCGCAAGCCCTCGAACAGGTAAAGGATACGATTGAATCAGCCGCAGAAGTCGACATTATCACCTGCGACCTGGCAAGTAGAGATGGGCCCGCTAACCTGGTTAGTGCCATTGAGGACAAGGAACTTCAAATAGATATCCTGGTTAACAATGCAGGAATAGCCACTACTGGAAATTTTGAATCCCTGGACCAGAACGAAGTTGATAGCCTTCTATCACTTAATATCTCCGCACTCACCTACCTTACCCGACACTTCCTGACTCAGATGGTACAAAGAGGGTCTGGCAGAATTCTGAACGTCGCTTCAGTCGCTGCATTTCAGCCCGTTCCATCCATGGGCGTCTATGCTGCGAGCAAAGCTTTCGTACTTTCTTTAACCGAGTCACTCTCAGAAGAACTTCGAGGAACCGGGGTTTCTGTCACAGCCCTCTGCCCTGGACTCACCAATACGGAGATGGTGGACTCGCTGCAAGCCCAGGAAGTACCACCCTTCCTGATGTCTTCAGCTCCGGAAGTAGCACAGGAAGGATTTGACGCACTTATGGCCAGAGAGGTCATCCGCATTCCCGGCATGGCCAACCAGGCAGCAGTTACCTGGGCTCAGCACCAACCAAGATGGCTGGTTCGTGGTCTCGGCGGATTATTCTCCCGATTGAACCCCAGGGGTAATTAACCACGGACTTGCAAGCCTGCGAAACCGGTGTAAAGTGATTCTCAATCCATTCAAAAACATTGTCTAGTTTGAAAAAAACGTTAACACAGATCCTTTGCCTATCTATTCTCTTATCGATACCCCTGCTTTCGGTTGCAACCTGTAACGACGATGCCAACCAGGCTCGATTGGAAAATCGTATTGATGATGCAATGGAGATCCTCGCAGACTGCCTTAATGAGGGACTCAGTAAAGTCGCCCGGACCTACCTCCTGCTGGGCCTTACCCACTATGAGAAGAATGATCACCGAAAGGCCATCCAGGACTATACCAATGCCATCAAGACTGACCCTAATTACGTTACGGCCTATGTAAACCGCGGCTTAAGTCGGTCCATTAAAGGAGACTACTCAAAGGCGCTCGACGACTTTGCAGAAGCCATTAGATTACAACCCGACACCATGCAAGCCTATTACTTTCGCGCCGGAGCCCATGAACGGAAGAGAAAGTACCAACTTGCGATAGAGGATTATAGCCAGTCATTGCTCTATGTTGCCAACGACTCTGAGTTAGTGACTGTTCACTATCACCGCGGACTTGTTTATCGAAAAATGGGCAACCATGAACTTGCAATTGCAGATTACACCACAGCTATTCAAAAAGACCCGGAGTATGTGGACGCATACTTTTCAAGAGCACGGGTGTTCCAGAAGAGCAAAAAAAGAGAAGCTGCCATCGCAGATTATTCCAGGGTCATCGAATTCCAACCTGACAATGCTGAGGCTTATTACAATCGGGGTTTGCTGTATAGAAAAGCGGGCACGGATCATCTCGCAATCCGCGACTACAACCGGGCGATCGAAATTCGACCTAAATACACCAGGGCCTATGTGAGCAAGAGCTACGCCTATTTGATCCCAATCATACCGTTGCTTTTAGTGCTACTGCTTGGCTAGATCCACTGGTTCCCGCCACACGAGATACTATTCACCCCCATTTTCGAGCCGTTCACTCTGGATCGGCTCATTTTCCCGATAACCGGTATCTTGTGGTCATCATTTTGTGACGGGCTTCAACTAAATCCCGTCTGCATTGAAATATATTAGTTCCACTGTTGAAAAACACAAACCAAACATACTGGAACTGAATAATGAATCTTAGAAACTTAATCAAGTGGAGCGTCTTTTGTCTCGTCATCATGACGTATAAGCAATACGAGGCTGCAGAACTAATTAACCTGTCTGAAAGCGTTCACCAGGAACAACTTAGCTCAAGGACACCCAATCAGGACCGTTAGTCAATCGGCTTAATCACAGAGGTATTTCTGGTCTCTAAAGGTGGCCCATGGCTGCCCTCTACAGGGAAGTGGGGGTGGCCTTTTATCGAGCATGGAAACTCGATAAACAAAATGATAGCTTGTCCAGACTCCGTTAAGAAAAATGACCTTTCTCTTGAAGCAGCAACCTGAAATCGAACCGAGCCCTACATACCAATCTGCTGAAGCACTGATCCAGTCACGCCAGGCTACGTTGCTTCAGGGCGTATTAAGAACCGTGGGTGTTATTACCATCATTGCAATCGGATTGATCGTGTTTCTTCCAGGATTCGCGACCGGCGGCGAGATCTTAGAACCTTTCCTCCGGAATTCTCTTATCATCCTGGTGCTTTTTTTACTGGATTATTGTTTACGGCGTGGATGGGTCATGGAGACATTCTTCGGAGTAATCGTCTTTGCATTGATGATTACGCCGTACACAATCTACATGGAATCGCCTGGTAATATGCAAATGCTGGCAGTCATGACTATTCCTGTAGCACTGGCAGGATTCTTACCAAAGAGAAATCAATTCTGGTGGGTATTTTTCACCACCGTGGTAATAACCCTGGTGACAATCTGGCTAATTATCAATGTCAAAAACGTGGACATGGAATATCGATCCGTTGTCTCTCTGCTCCTGATAATGACGATTCTGGCATTGATGACGGACGGCATCAGCAGCTCATATCGTCAAAGCATTCGCATGTTCTTTGAACAGATGCAGGAGCTCCAGGCTGCCCATGAAAAGTTACTCGGCATGAACCAGATCCTTGATCGAGCTGTTTCTGATCGGGTCAGGGCTGAGTCCCACAGCGATAAGAGTGCCCGGATTGAGAGACTCGCGCTGGATGCAGCCGGAGCTGGAATCCTGAATGTAAATCTGGAAACACTCAAGGCCGATCTGTCTGCAGACTTTCTGCTGCGGGCAGGGATTACTGATTCACCTACTTCCTGGGACGATTTTCTCGAGCTGATGCAGGACGAATCAAGGCACCGGCTCATGAATGAAATGCAGCTCATTGTTACCGGCACCTCCAATGTCTTAACCGGCAACTTTCAGCTCAGAGGTGACACCGACACCACATGGCTGGTCGCGGCCGAGGTCAATCGTTACTCTGCCGGGGGAATGGCAACCTTGAATGGTGTGTTAATTGACATCACCGAGCAGATTCAGTCAGAACGACAACGAGCCGAGCTTGGTGAGAAGATAAAAGATACCCAGAGACTGGAGAGTCTCGGGCTGCTGGCCGGAGGAATTGCACACGACTTCAATAACCTTCTTCATATCATCGTACTCAATGCCGATATGGTGAGACGATCGAGCAGTATTGACGAGAATTCAACAGAGCTTCTGGAAAATCTATTGACGACCGCTAACCGGGCAGCGGAACTTTGTTCTCAGCTGCTGGCCTATTCAGGCAAAGGACAATTTGTTATCGAACCTTTTGATCTTCAGCTCCTTGTCACTGAAATGAAGCACCTGATGGATGTCAGCAAACCTGCGAAATCTTCGATTATCTATGAGCCTGATGATAGCCACCCGATAATAGAAGGTGATGTCACTCAAATACGCCAGATTGTCATGAATCTGATTACCAACGCTGGCGAGGCCATTGGCGATAATTCCGGCAAGATTACTATTTCGACCAATACAGTGGAATTAAACGACGACGCAATTCACATGCTTGATTTGCTGGTCAGGATCCCCGCTGGGCGATATGTCTGTATACAGGTGGATGACACCGGAAGCGGGATGAATGAAGACACCCAGGGGAAAATCTTCGACCCATTCTTTTCCACCAAATCATCTGGTCGTGGCCTTGGCCTATCGGCAGCTCTCGGAATTGTACGAGGACATCATGGCTCCATTTGCATCACGTCCACTCCGGGATCAGGATCCAGTATTAGAGTTTTTCTCCCTCTCACCGCTGATTCTCCCGCCGTGGCAGGTGAATCAGCACAGATCGGCGATCTACAGGGTGAAGGAAAAATACTGCTGGCAGATGATGAGGAAGAGATTCTGAATCTGGGGAAAATTGTTCTATCGGAGTGCGGCTTTGAAGTCATCAACGCAAAAGATGGCGTTGAGGCAATCAAAATTTTTGATGAGAACAAGGATGATCTGCGGCTTGCCATTCTCGACGTCATGATGCCAGGCAAAACGGGATTGGAAGTTTATGACCATATCGCCCGCGTGGCGCCTGATCTGCCTGTCATTCTATCGAGCGGCTACAACGAAAATGATGCCATCCACCCGATCATAGATCAGGAGAAGGTTGCCTTCCTGAAGAAACCGTACATGACCCAGTCCCTTCGTGATCTGGTCAACAAAATGCTTTATTGAAGCACTTCAAACAAGTCATCTAAGCAAATCAAAAAGATGGCTGTATTTAACAATGAATTCCTTTCTTGGCGTCGAAAACCCGGTAACACTATTGTCGTCTATCTCATTATAGACAATATAGAGCCCCGTATCGGCTGACACCAGCCATGCAAATCTCAGATTAGTCGCAAGCAAATCGTCACGTTTATTGTACTGAACCAGCGCCTGGATCGAAATTTTTGGCGAGAAGGAATAGGTCAATCTTAGTCGAGCAAGATCTACCTTAAATTCCTTGCCCGGACCCAGGTCTATATCATTGTGATTCCATGAAATTTCAGAGGTAAAAGCCTTTCCTATTCGATACCTGATGGTCGGCTCGTAGGCCACTCTATCACCACCAAAAATACCACCTACCCTGGTCGTCAGGCGGAGGCTAAGCGGAGCGCTTTGATCAGTTATTAATACTAGCGCCACCTCATGGTCGTCATACTTACCAGCAGGGACCTCAATTCCATCGACAATTTCAAAAGGTTCCTGAACCCCCTCATGAAAAAAATTTACTCCTGTGTGTATTTCAAGACCGCTTTTCCACTCCCAGTGATTATCCGCGTGCACGAAACTCGTCACATGGAAACCATCAAAATTTCTAAATGTCCGGTAAGCTATGTGCGGTCTTAGTTCAAGAATGCCTGCCCAGTTCTCCGGTCGATATCTGCGCAGGGCAAATAGTTCCAGTGAACGATAATCACGACGTGTGAGAAAGCCCACCTCGGGATTAAAGTCCCCACCTACCTCGGTATAGAGAACACGGGATGTCCATGCTTCAGAATTGTAATCTCCTCGAATCCTGAAGGCATGATCTCTGCCACTTAATCCAGGTGTTTCTGATTTTGCTATGAATCCTGACAGTTCACCATTAGCACCAATTCCGAGACGGCCATCGACGCCAAAGGTGCGATTGTAATCATCGTCGTCATCATCCATCAGGCTACCATCGCCTTTTCGATTTATGAAGATAGCACCGACGGAAGACCTGTTAGCAAACTCCTGGCTTACCCTTGCAACGGTGAAGTCATTCTCCGGCGAAACACCAGCGACTTTCTCCGATCTCATCTGCAGAAACCCAACATTGGTACTATTACCAATCTTCCCTGACAGCCTAACTCCACCTAAAATCGGGATAGGCACGCCGCCGGGTCCAATGCCAATTCTTCTGCTAAAAAAAAGCTCGATCGATCCGGGTACTCCGACAGAAAATTGATCCGCATTTTCAAGAAAGAATGGCCGTTGCTCCGGCAGAAAAAGATTGAAACGATCCAGATTGATCTGAAATACATCCACTTCAACCTGCGCAAAGTCAGTGTTATACGTAACATCAAGCGTCAAACTGGGCGTGATAGAATATTTTATATCAAAGCCAAACTCTTCTTCGGATTCATCCGGTAAGTTGCCTCCCTTTATCTCTTTGGCCAGCCCATAGGGCGCAAATTTCAGGTTGCGCTGAGCTGGCACCCTTATTCCTTCAATGGAGCCGGCATCAGAAATTCTATAGAGATTGTGCTGTATCCCTAAAGGCGCCCAATAGACGATTTCATTATTGCCGCGTATATTCCTCTGTATATTGATACCCCAGGTTTGAAGTTCACCAGCTCCATAACGAAGGGATCGGAAAGGGATAGCCATCTCAAGGCTCCAGCCGATATCAGATACTTCAGTTTTCACCTCCCAGCTGGTATCCCAGTTCAGGTTGAAACCGCCACCACCTGAACCAAATGCGCCTGTGCCGCCCTTGGTTACCTGACCATCATATTCAATCCCTGTTGGGTTGGTGCCAAAGACAAATCCGTTCTGCTTGTCACCAAAACTGTCGATGATGATCTGGAAGCTATCGGTATTGTCCAGGTTTGCATCCCTTCGACTATCCGAGACAATAATACCTTTAGGATTTTCGTCATAACAAATGGCACCTATGTACAAGGTGTCATTGGTATAACCGATAAACACTGTCGTTTTCTGGCTGGCTGGCGCGCCTTCAACCGGCCTTACCTGCCGAAAGTTGCTCATCTCGGAGGCACCTCGCCAGGCAGGATCATTCAGCACATCGCCATCAATTATTGGTTTTACTGCGAATGGGTGGGCGATCGCCGTCGGCCTGATCCCGAGATCAGCACCAAATGAAACCCAGGGAAACACCAACAATAATATCGTGATTCTTCTCAAAACTTTCTACATCCTAACGATCAAGCCAAACGCCTTTATCAAACAGATGGACACCGGGTTCAGGTTTACAATACCATGAGCATACCGTGATTCTTTGGGAGAGTGGGTGTGATTGATGAAACTGATGCATCTGGCTTTGATCGATCGATATTGGGCCAATCAACTGATAACCCTTTCGCGCTGGATCGAGTACCCCTTACTCAAAACTCTCTTGGTCAGCTGACGGTTGATAGCCAGCTGGAAGATATTGGTTTGCTATCTCGTCGTGGTTTTCTTGGTAAATTTGCGTTAGGCACACTAGTTACCGGCACTCTGGCAAGTGGTACCTTTCCTGCAACAGCCCTTTCAAAAACCGCACCGGGTGCCAACGTCAACGGTATTGCTCCTGATAATGATTCCTACTGGAATCACATTGCAGACCAGTTCCTTATTCGACCAGATGTTGCTTACATGAACACAGGTACGAGAGGACCATCTCCGAGATCAGTTTTTGCCGCCCAGCTAAGCTCAATCGAGCAGGCTAATGTTGATAGATTCAGCTACGCCTCCCATGTATACACCAGGGAATTCAAGTCAAAGGTAAGAGAAAAACTGGCTCATTTTGTGGGCTGCAAGAGTAACGAAATTGCCATGACCAACAATACAACTGAGGGCATGTCCATAGGCACATTTGGACCGGATTTAAAACCGGGGGACGAGATCATCTACACAAATCACGATCACTCAGGTGGTGGGCAGCCCATTAATCTAAGATGTGCAAGACAGGGCACCATTCCAGTCATGATAGATCTTGCAGCACCAGAATTTCACCCGCCTGAAAGCCCTTCGACTATTATAGATGCATTCGAGGCTGCCATTACGAAGCGCACCCGACTCATCAGTCTGTGTCACGTGAATTACACTGACGGTTGCGTTCTGCCGGTAAAAGAAATTTGTGAATTAGCCAGGTCGAAGGGAATACTGACCCTGATTGATGGTGCCCACCCGCCTGGCATGATGGATCTTGATATTTCATCCCTCGGCTGCGATATGTATGCGGCCGCCTGCCACAAATGGATGCTCGCTGGCCAGCTTACCGGTTTCCTCTTTGTTCGAGAGGACATCCAGGAACAAATCTGGCCCAGTGTCTACTCCGGTCCGGTAAACGGGCTCAGTCTTTACGGTAAACCTGTCAGTGAAGATTATCTGCGTCGTTCACTCACGGCAGAAAAATATGAAATGCATGGCTCAACGAATTACTCCCTGGGAACAACCATTAATGCTGCTATTGATTTTCACAACGGCATTGGCCCGGCGGCTATCGAAGCACGTGACCGATACCTGATGGAGAAAGTTCGCAGCGGGCTTCAGTCTGTCCCCGGAATCAATATTTTTTCATCCGAGGATCCGGCCATGTGTGCGGGTCTGATTTCATTCAGGGTCGATGGCATCGAACCGAAGGAGCTTTCAATGAAGCTCTGGGATCAGCATCGGATTTACATCAGGAACGTCACTCATCCCGAGATCAACTGGGATGCGAATCGAGCGTCTATGCATATTATGGTCACCAGCAGGCAGGCCGATGAACTGGTTGACGCGGTTGGTGCTATTGCAAGAAAAATGAAAATCTAGAGAACGTCTGATTAAGGTCGGTATGCCGCATCACTATTTACGCCATGACGGCGTCAAAGGGTACTCAAAAATTTATTAACTTACAACATGTTAACAAATTTCCTCCGTGCGCGATAACAGAAAAACTCAGTGCGATCAGTAAAAGCCGGATGGTTGCTGTCATATTTGAATTCAGGTTATGCCGAAGGATCTATTTTAGTCTGACTGGCACTTCCTACCTACTCCGCTGCCCGATGAGCCGCTGGGTATGGCGTACAGTCTTCATAATCTGGTCCAATGGCAGGTAGTGAAATCGAGAGCCCTACCGCCTGGTTGGTGTGACCTGTTCCTCATGCTAAGAAAGTACCGACATCATATGCCTGATTCCTTCACTGAGGCCTAGGTCTGGTGACCAGCCAAAATCTCTTCTTACCTTCTCGATATTGAGAATATTGCTGGGAACGTCAAACTTCCTCGAACTGTATATTGTCCGGGGAAATGAGGTCTTTGTAACCGAGGCAGATGACAAACTCATTGAACCCGTAGGTAGAATATATTTTCATAATGTGCCAGAGAATCGGCCTGCCGCCGACCTCGATCATGGGTTTCGGCTTCAGGTGTGACTCCTCACTGATCCTGGTGCCTAGCCCCCTGCTAGTATCACGACTTTCATGTTGTCCTCTTTATCCTGAATCCCGATAGATAGTAGGTTCTTCCTGACATTGTACTTCCTGCTACCAGGTTGAGCACCTAGTTTCCGCTCAGTTTCCGCCACGCTGCCGCGTCGGCTTCGTGGTGATGAGAGTTCATCTTATTATGTGATAATGGATCAACTTCGCAACAACACATCCCCTATGTACCAGGCTATGATTAACGTAGATGTGCTTTATCGTCGCGAGACACCAAATCTGCTGTTGATTATTGCGATGGTCTTTCTGGTGCCCCTCATCTGGTGGCTGGTACCAGGCTGGAACTTCTCTGAGCTGCTGAATCAGCACGACAATCTGCTCTCCAGTTACATCGTCCAGCGTGAAATGGGCCGGGCTGGTGGTGACTGGACAAAACTTCTCTACTGGCCACAACTCGCCGGTGGCGTCAAGGTTCATGACATCATCGGAAGTCTTCCATTTGTTCAGTTGCTCGCCTGGCTCGGTGCTACACCGTTGATTATCAGCAACTTTGTAGTCTTCTTCATGCAAATACTGTTCGCCTATTTTTGCACTCGAATCACTATTGGACTCTCAGAAGTAATCTACGACAACCAGGTTCCGACTCCATACCTGGCACTAGTACTACTCGGGATACTGTTTGCCTTTCTCCCATTGCTGGGTTGGCGGTTGCCTTACGGACACATCAATATCATCAGTGGTGTATTTGCATTCCTCTGCTTTACCTGTTTGTTGCTGGAGGAAATGACCGGGCGAAGATCCATAACCAGCATTGCCCTTTGCGCACTCGCTCTCGGCCATACCTTTCAACACAGTGGATACCAGATGATCCACTACAGCCTTGTTTTTGGTTCACCCATCATTTTGTCGCTGACTTTAGCATATCCTGGCCAACCATTTCTCCAACGGACCAGATGGTACCTCCTTCCGGCACTGGTTTTTCTGGGCGCTTTCCTGATTAGCCTGCCAAAATTCTACGGCATGCTGGCAAATGCTTTGGGGGATGAGATGAGCAGATCGGCGGGAACCCAGGTGATTTACACCTTTACTATCGCCTCATTGGGTGACTGGATCAGTTCGTTGCCCTGGAATGTAAATTTTATCCCCGACAACAGGCCCGAGTTCACACATCGAGAGGTCAACTATCCACTTGGTCCTCTCGTCCTGCTTTTGCTGTTGGTAAAACCGACTACACCATTTGTGCGTTTGTCCATAGGCCTGGTTGCTTCATTTTTTATGGCAATTGTCGTTAGCATGAATATCAACCCATTTTCTACATTGATGATTTCGGTGATTCCCATGCTGGAATCATTCAGGGTACCGGCAAGGGCAATGCTTCCTTTCCTTGTATTTACTTCAATGCTTAGCCTGGCGTCACTTCTGAAGCTATTAGGTACCGATCAAGAGGCGCTTGATCGTCGGGGCCAAAACTGGTTACTTGCGGCAGTATCTTTAGCCTTATTCGCGATCAACTCTCCTCTTCTCAACGACGTGTTACTGATTCTTTTCATACTCGTGTTGTATACGCTCGTCAGGATAAATAAGCTGGCTAAAAGCCTGACTGTAGTGATGCTTTCAATTCTGACAGGCGCGGCAGTTTCTGCATTCATGGAACGCACGATGCCACCACTGGAAAACCCGATCTCGGAAGATTCAGTATCCAGTATTCGCGCCGAAGTATTACAGCAAGCCCCGAAATTGGCATTTCCGCTGAACCGTGTTTATTCAGACATTCAGTTGAAAGGTATAGGTCTCAACTCAATGTATTTCCTCAACCTTTCATCTTTGTCCTCTTACTGGTTTCCCCTAAGAAGGTATGCACAGCTGAGGGCGGCACTCAATAATGAACACTACAACGCTGCTCTCATGGCTTATCATAACCATCCGGGCAAGCCCGGTTTCACAGAGCTCAATCGTCTTTACAACGTTGGCTGGACAATGGCAATGGAGAACGATCAACCTCAAGTCAAGAACCTTGATCAAACGTGGGGAGCAGCTTGGATCTCAACTCAACTTATCTATCAGGATTCACTGAACCAACTGGCAACAAGCCTTAAATCCCGAAACAATAAAAAGGAAATGTTGCTTCTAGCTAGCGACCCAGACACCAATGCTGCAAGACAAGCTGCCATACCATGCAGGGTGATAACTGAGCCCGAGTTCCAAAAATCCCGGTTCCCGATGCAGGTTAGCCTGAATGTCACAGGTCAATGCTGGCTAACACTTGCGATGAACTACTCCAGGATTTTGGAGGTGGTCGATCAGAACAGTAAGGAGCTTTCCACATTTCCTGCTTATGGAGCCTTGCTTGGGATCGTGCTTCACGAGGACACAAGTAGAGTCAGCATCAGGCCGATCGAAACCAGATTGCCCGCTGCCATGTTGTTCACCCTGGCCGGATTCCTCACGCTAATAGGGGGCGTTATTCTTGCCCTAAAAAATCCATCTCCGCCCCCGTTAAGGCAAAGCGATATTTATGCAGATTTATGGCCGCAACTCCCAGTAGTAGAAGCGGAACCTGGTCTCAGCTCTATTTTTACTAGTCGCCTGATTTATATACAACTAGCCGTTCTGGCCATCTCTGCTCTGTTAGCTTACAACCAGGTTCGGGAACATCACTTTGTCTCCGATACTATCCCCTTTGTGCTTCAGAACCCCTGGGTACACGAAATTAATCTAGCCAACCTAATGGCCATGTTTACACAGGCACATCTGTCAAACTGGCAGCCGCTAGTCTGGCTATCGCATAGTCTTGACTTCTATCTATTGGGCAATGATTCAGGCAAGCACCACCTGGTAAATATCGCCTTACACATTGGCAACGCAATATTAATTTATCTCTTAACAATTATGCTGATGATGCGTGCGACCAGGTTTTCACTACCAGATAAACAATGGGTTGCGTTTCTCACTTCCTTGATTTTCGCTATCCATCCCCAACATGTAGAATCAGTTGCATGGGTTGTGGAAAGAAAGGATGTTCTCTACAGCCTCTTTTTCCTTTCATCAATTTTGGCCTATCTACACCTGCATACCAGGGTATTGAAGGAAACCAGAACCAGCGTTTTGCCTTTTCTTTTATTTGTACTTGCCATTATGTCAAAACCCATGGCGATTGTTCTTCCAGTGATATTGTTATTGCTCGACTTTTACCCTCTGAACCGATGCAAATTTACCCTGCCTTCCATATTTGGTGCTGTGATGGAGAAATGGCACTATTTCATTGTTGCGGCCTGTATCGTGCTTGTCACCCTGACCACCCAGAGCACGGCGATGCCATCTACCCTGGACCTGCCAGTCTGGGCCAGAGCTCTTAACGCTGTTGACAATAGCTGGTTTTATGTCGCTCATTACCTGGTACCAATCAAGTTGTCTCCGTTGTACCCGTATCCAGACGCTACTACTCTCACAACTGTTTCTTTCTGGTTAATGGGAGCATCGTTTCTAACTATCTCCCTGCTCATTGGCGTGATTTCATGGTGGCGAGGATACAAGTGGCCGTTAATTTTGGTGATGTTTTATATTATTACGCTGCTACCAGTTTCGGGCTTAATCCATGTCGGTCCGGCAAAAGCTACAGATCATTATACTTACCTTGCCACTCTACCGTTGACATTCCTCACTAGCCTGGGCATCTTCCTTTTGTACAGGAATATACCAAAGTTAAGAGTTGCGACGACATCAGTGGTGTTAGTCTACTTGTTGTTTTTGTTTCTGATGACTATCCAACAGGTTACCTACTGGAACAACCCGCTAACCCTCTGGACCCGCGTCGTACAACTTCATCCCGATTCAGCACTGGGCCATCGCAATCTCGCCAGTGCATACTATTCAATAGGGGAAAAGAGCACTGCTTTGTATCACGCAGAAGAAAGCATTCGACTGGGTGGTCCAGCACAGGGATACATAGAACAGCTTCGTCTAGAGATGTCTAAGTAATGCCCATCCTCAAACCTTGGTGGGGAAAGGGTAATCCCCAGTCTCTGTGAGTGTTTTAAAATAGGTTAAACCGGATACTTCAGTTTAACTTCGTCTTGCATATTGACTGATACGAACTAACTTGCAGTAAAAATCTCCCACTTTTGAGGATAACCTGAGAGTATATGGCCTTCACATTTCAAGGTACTTCTATGCAATACGCATCTTTAGCTGGTAAATTCTTCTCGCTGATGTTTTTCACTTTCACTATCAGCGTCCAGGCACTCGAGCCAAACAGCGAATCAAACAAGCTTGCAAAGAATGCACTCATCGTGGATACACATATCGATGTACCGTTTCGCGTCTATCGCAATCCAGACATAGATGTCACTCAGCCTACTGTGGGTGGTGATTTTGATCTTTACAGGGCTAAAGCTGGAGGTCTCAACGTCGCCTTCCAGTCAATTTACATTCCTGCCAGTGTCGATGAGGAAGGAAATGCTAAAACCATGGCTGATGAACTTATCGACCTGGTTCACGGCATTGTCGAGAAGGCGCCCGAAAGCCTGGCTGTCGCCACATGTGTTGCTGACATTTACGCCCAACAAAATGCTGGCCTGGTTTCCTTTCCAATGGGAATGGAAAATGGCGCTCCCATAGAAGGCGACCTCAAGAATGTTAATTATTTCAGAAAACGAGGTATCCGCTACATCACTCTTGCTCATTCAAAATCAAATCATATTTCAGATTCTTCTTATGATCCCAATGAACGGTGGAATGGCTTGTCGGACTTCGGAAAAACTCTCGTGCTGGAAATGAACAAGCAGGGAATCATGATCGACATCTCCCACATAACGGATTCTGCTGCGTGGCAAGTCCTGGAACTGTCAAAAACACCTGTTATAGCTTCACATTCTTCTTTGCGATTTTTCGTACCCGGGTTTCACCGTAACATGCGTGACGATATGGTAACGGCGTTGGGTGAAAACGGTGGGGTCATTCAAATTAACTTCGGCAGCGGTTTTCTTACCAGTGCAGCACGAACCTGGTCCACGCAAAGAACTGAAGACCTAAAAAACTTTAAAGAGAAGAATCAGCTCGAAGACAAAGACCCTGCCGTGACAGAATTTACCGAACAATGGACAGCTAAACACCCTTATCCGTATGCCACACTATCTGATGTTCTTGACCATATCGACAGAGCCGTGAAGCTGGCAGGTGTAGACCATGTTGGCATAGGCTCTGACTACGACGGTGTTGGTGCAACCCTGCCTGTGGATCTGAAGGATGTGCAAAGTTACCCGAATCTTATCCTGGGACTAAGATCACGTGGATACTCCGACCGAAATATCGAAAAGATTCTGGGTGGCAACATAATGCGAGTCTGGTCTGAAGTTGAAGAATTTGCAGAACAACAGGGAGTCAAACCTATCTGCCATCACAAAGCTTGAGCTCCCATTCTTTGGCCCAGAGCTTCATCCAGATGATCAATGATCTGCTCGAGGACAGTCTCGGGTTTCTCCCCCGGTACACGTTACTAAAATAATGGATGTTAGAATAGCAACGTGACGACAGGGCTAATCCCCTTTATGAAGATGGATAGTGTAAAGGAAAGTCACCGAAAATCCTGATATGGGTGGATGCATTCACCCTGCTATTGATCAAATTTGGCGTACCGGCAGTTCTCGTTCCTTCGACCATGCAAACAGATCAACATGGATAACCAGCTCCGTGTGGAAAATCAGTCGCTCATGTCGAGTCTTCCCCGGCAAGTCGGAGATGAAGCAGATCAATGACTAAACAATTCATAAGTTTATCTGCATATTCTCGGAATCGCCCAAACGAGCAAAAAATAGGACGAATCGACAAGTATTCTGGCTAAATACCAACTAAATTAGCGTTCCACGCGTCTAACTAATCAGATAAGTCACAGACCACCACATCGACATCTGTATATAGAGAGAAATATCTTGAAAAAGCTTGTTACAACCCTGGCTCCAGTTTTTGTCATTGCACTGGGAATTGGTGCATATGCTCTACTGGAATGGGTAAAACCCGAACCAGAGAAGAAAGAAGAGGCTCCCCGGCCATTGAGCGTATATGTTGAAGAGGTCGAGCAAATCAATGTCGCCCTGGATGTTGAAACCAGCGGTGAAGTGAGAGCCAGAACAGAGATAGATATCGTCGCCCAGATTGCAGGACGCGTGGTCTCTGTCTCTCCAGAATTCACAGAAGGCGGCAGAGTCTTCCCGGGCATTGCCTTGATTACCATCGAAGATACTGACTATCGGTTCGCCCTGCTTCAGGCTGAAGCTATCGTCGCCAATGCGGAGGTCTCACTGCAACAAGCACTGGCGGCAGCCGATGTTGCAAGAAAGCAGCTGCAAGGAACCAGTAACGCATCAGACCTTGCCCTTAATAAACCACAGGTCGCACGAGCACATGCCGGGATCAAGGCTGCAAAGGCTGATCTTGCGCAGGCACAGGCTAACCTGGACAGGACCAGTATTACGCTACCGTTTACTGGCAGAGTTATCAGTACCTCCGTCGATATCGGGCAATATGTAACGCCAGGAACTCAGCTTGGGAGAGCCTTTTCGACAGATGTAGTGGAAATTCGCCTGCCATTGAATGATTCACAACTGGCTTCACTTGACCTGCCAATTGGCTTTATCGCCGAGCCCAACGAAGGACTAGCTGTAGATCTCAATGCCACCGTCGCCGGGCGTGATCAGGTCTGGCACGGGCAGTTGACCCGACTGGATGCATCTATTGAACGGGAAACACGAATGCTCTATGGCATCGTCGAAGTTCACTCTCCTTATGATCAACATGTCTCACAAAATGGAATGCCACTGGCCGTTGGTCTATACGTCCAGGCAAAAATTCAGGGGCGAGAAATCAGGGGTGCCTATGTTATTCCAAGAGATGCATTGCGCGCTGGCAACCAGGTCTATGTCGTTAACGACAAGGGGCGCCTTGAGGTGCGTTCAGTTGAAGTCACACATAGCTCGAGTCTGAGGGCGATCATTGCCAGTGGACTGGCGCCGTCTGAGCGGGTCGTCATTTCCTCGATCAGGAATCCGATCCAGGGAATGGCCTTAAAAGCCTTGCAACAAACCTATAGAGAAACGGCGAACTCAGACTACTCCATATATTCGACTGTCGGGGGTTAACACGGAATGGAACGCTTAATCGCCTGGTGGGCCAGAAATCCCGTTGCTGCAAACCTATTACTTTTCGGTATCGTCCTCGCCGGTGTGTTGGGCTATCAATCCATGGAACGCGAGGTATTCCCCGTGTTCAGGACCAACCAGGTTCAGGTCGAAATTCCATGGCCTGGTGCAGCACCACAGGAGGTAGAAGAACAGATTATCAAGAGAATCGAAGAAGCCCTGACCAATCTTGATAATATATTTCATGTGTATTCCACAGCAGAAGAAGGCTTCGCGCGTATCGAAATCTACACCTACCCTGACCAGGATATCGAAGAATTCGTCAACGATATAAAGATGGCCATCGATTCGGTTAACTCATTACCAAGGGACATTGAGAAACCACGAGTTCGAAGGGTGGAGTACCGGGACGAGATGATGCGTGTCGCAGTCCACGGATTTCTCGAGGAGCGTCAGCTCAACCGACTTGCAGAAGAATTGAGAGACGAAGTCGCCGCCCTGCCATGGGTTTCCATCGTCGAACTCTTTGGTACCCGCAGGGAAGAGGTTACCATTGAACTTTCCGAAAACTCCATGCGACGATATGCCTTAAGTTTTGATGAAGTCGCCAGAGCCATTCGCGGCAGTTCTATAAATATTTCTTCTGGCCGGATTCGTACCGAGACTGGCGATGTTCTTCTCCGTGCACGTAACCTGGCGGACAATGAAGATGACTTCAATAACATCGTTATCAGGCAGTCGCAGAATGGAGGAATTGTCAGGGTAGGCGATGTAGCCAATGTTATCGATGGTTTCGAGGAGAACGAGGTTCTCGCCACGATGAATGGCGAGCCAGCTGTCCTATTGCAGATACTTACAACCGATAATATGCAGGTGGTTAAGACCAGCGAGGCGGTTCGCGCATGGATGGTTGAGCGCAAGAAAACTCTTCCCGAAGGAGTGAGCTTATCACTGTGGATTGATAGCGCCGAGACTTACAAGAGCAGGATGAGCACTATTAGTTCCTCTGCCTTCATCGGACTACTGCTCGTTTTTCTCGTCCTGATTCTTTCACTACGACCCAAGGTTGCACTGTGGGTCACCGCTGGTATTGGGGTTGCCTTCATCGGTACGTTTGCACTTCTACCGGCCAACGATGTTTCCCTGAACATCTTGTCTACATTCGCATTTCTCCTGGTTCTCGGCATTGTCGTCGACGATGCGATTGTTGTTGGCGAAAGCATCCATCAGCACAGCCACAACAAAGGTGGAGGAGGTGTTGAGTCTGCCATCGCTGGTGCCTATACGGTATCCAAGCCAGTGATTTTTGCAGTGCTAACAACGATAGTCGCATTTTCACCCTGGTTTTTCCTCTCTGGTGAGGATGCGCAGGTCACAAGACAGCTATCTATTGTCATCACGCTTGCTTTAATTATCTCGTTAGTAGAAGCCTTCCTGATCCTGCCGTCACATCTTCGCAATCTCAAGCCCAGGGAGAGCATGGGTAAACTTGCGAAGTGGCAAAAGAACATTGAACAAAGCATCATCAGGTTTGCAAACACAACTTATCGTAGTTGGGTATCGACAGCAGTGTCTCACCGATACCTTACGGCCAGCATTTTTATTGCTGCATTTACCGTTAGCCTTGGCATTTTTAACAGTGGATGGGTGAAGTTTTCATTCATGCCTGAGGTTGAAGCCGAAATCATTTATGTCAACGTCGTTCTGCCGACCGGCACTCCCTATTCCAGGGCACTGTCTGTATTGGATCAGCTCCAGCAAGCTGAACTTAAATTAATTGATGAAGTAGAAAAACGTGCGCTGGAGGAAGGTGGAACCGGCAAGCTTATCGAGGGCTGGTATACAAGATCGAGGCGAGACAGCGTTATCGCCATCGTGAAACTTGCTCCGCCGGAAATCAGGGACCTTTCCGCCAAGGAAGCTGCAACGCGCCTTAGAGAACTGGTTGGAGAAATTCCCGACGCGGATGAAATCGAAGTCAACTATACGATGAATAATTCATCGCCCAGGGTCAGCTACATCCTGCGACACAGGGATCTCAAGGTGCTTCAGGCCGCAAGTAACGACACCAAAGCCAGACTGGAAAAATATGAAGGCACGTTCTATGTCCGGGATAATTTACGTGGTGAATCTGACGAATTACACATGCAACTTGTGCCTGGCGCGGAACAGCTAGGCATTACACTTGCGCAGGTCTCACGTCAGGTCAGGCAGGCTTATTTTGGTGAAGAAGTACAGCGCCTCCCCAGGGAAAATGGTGATGTGAAAGTCATGGTCCGTTACCCCAGGAACCTGCGTTATAGTCTTGAGAGCCTCAATAACTTCATGGTTCGGACAGAAGATGGTCGGGAACTCCCACTCATGTCAGTCGTCGATGTGGAAGTCTCATCAGGAGTACAGCGTATTCAACGTCGCGATGGTGAACGCATGGTTCGTATAACAGCCGGGGTTGTTGGCGAACTCAAAAACGACATACGCAAAGACATGGATGAAGTATTCCTGCCGCTGCTTCAAGAACGCTACCCTGGCTTAAAAGTGGGGGCAGCTGTTGAAGGTGAGGATATATTCTTCGATGAAATTTTCTCTCTCTATGCAATCGCCTTCTTCGTGATGTATGCACTGCTGGCGGTTGCATTTCGCTCCTACTGGCTACCACTCCTTGTAATGACGGCAGTGCCATTTGGTTTTATGGGGGCAATTTACGGCCACCTGATTTTCGGCGTCTCGATGGCACTGTTCTCCTACTTCGGAATAGGCGCAGCCGCAGGTGTGGTAATCAACGATAATCTAGTTCTGGTCGACTATGTTGGCCGCTTGCGCGAAAAGGGTCAGGGGGCAATAGGCTCGGTTGTCGAAGCCGGAGTCAGCCGATTCCGACCCATTCTGCTGACTTCTGTGACCACTTTCGTGGGCTTAATGCCTATCATGGCAGAGAGATCCACGGATGCACAATTTCTTAAACCAGCAGTATTAGCACTGGCTTTCGGTGTTTTATTCGCGCTGTTTGTCACCCTGTTTCTAGTACCAGCGCTCTATTGTATTGGCGAAGATATATCTAACCTGGTGAAGAACAGCCGGGAGAAAGCTCGACTGGCTCTGTCCAATCGGCACAGTACCGCCACGGAAATTTAAGTCTCTGACACGGATGTACTGATCCACTCATCTACCATCGACTCGAGCATTGATAGCGGTAATGCACCCTGTGCCAGCACAGTGTCATGAAATTCCCTGATATCAAATTTATCACCCAGTGCTAATTCTGCTCGCGCCCGCAGCTCTGAAATTTTCATCTGACCAAGCTTGTAAGCCAGCGCCTGACCAGGCCAGGAAATGTACCGATCAATCTCATTCGTGATATCTAACTCATTTCTGGCAGCGTTCGCTAGAAAAAAATCTATCGCCTTCTGTCGTGACCAACCTTTGTAGTGCATACCGGTGTCAACAACTAATCTGACTGCGCGCCACATATCGTATGTTAGCTGACCAAATTTCGAATATGGATCTTTATACAGGCCAAGATCATAACCCAGAAGCTCACTGTACAGACCCCAGCCTTCTGTAAATACAGTGATACCCGAGTAGCGCCGGAAATTAGGCAACTCTTCCATCTCCTGCTGTAATGCAATCTGCAAATGATGACCGGGAACCGCCTCATGGACAGTTAATACTTCCATTTCATATTTTGGTCTTGTTCCCGGCTGGTACAAATTGACATAGTAATAACCCGCACGACTGCCATCACCAGCGGGACTTGTGTAGTAGGCAGTCGTTGTGTCGGGTGCAATGGCATCAGGAATCTTCTTTAAGCCATAGGGCATGCGAGGAAGTTTGCCAAAGAGATTGACCAGCTCTGGATCGATCCGTTTGGCAATGCTGAGATAAGTGTCGAACAGTTCTTCAGCATCATCGAAATAAAACTGCGGGTCCGTACGAAGAAATTTAATGAACTCATCAAAACCACCATCAAAGCCAACCCGCTCAATCACTTGATTCATTTCACTGCGAATGCGCTCAACCTCCTCTAATCCAATCTGGTGTACTTCCTCTGGCGTCAACTCGGTTGTTGTGAATCGTCGCACCCTGAACTCATAGAAGGCTCTACCGTTGGGTAATGCTGATGCGCCAATCGTGTCGAGACATGCTGGATAGTAGGTTGTGGTGAAAAAATCATAGAGATTCTGGTACGCCGGAACAACGACTTCAGCAATTACCCTCTTAGCTTCATCCTGGATTCTCGTTTTATCAGCCGCCGAAATAGATTCAGGGAATTCATCGAACGGTTTATAGAACAGACTGTCTTCAGGCTTTACTACCAGTTGCTTTTCAATCTGCGCAGGGACTCTCTTCATGGTGATCTTCGGTGGCAACATTCCCTTCTCAATGCCCTCCTGCATCAAGGCGATGGTCTGACCCATGTACTGACCCAGTTTACCCAGCCGTATCAACCAGTCATCATAATCACTGACTGTCTTCATTCTCAGCCTGTTGCCGGTTTCATCCAGCGTTTGGATACCACCTCGCTGGCTAATAGGGATAAGATTCGAGCCAAACTGGAACGATTCAATCCGGTCACGATATCGATGCTCAAACAAGTCACGGTTCAGCTTCTCTTCCTTGCTCAACAACTCACTGTCAATACTCTGTAAGTCACGAAGTGCCTGTACATTTCCCTGGTGTCGCCTGTTTCTCGCCTCTGGACTCAAGTCACTCCACTGTGTGTTGAATCGACGATCGCCTAATCTTGATGCCCTCACCGGATTTTCTTCCATGTCCCGGTTCCACTGTTCATCAAAAATTGTGTGAAGCTTCACTTCTTCGCTGTTTCTTGTGCTCACATCAGCTTTAGTTTGAATACTGAAAATAAACAAAAATGCTGCTAACCCTGTCATACCCTGAATTAACTTCATTTGTAACCCGATAGTTTGAGGTGGACCGCAATTATGCAACAAACGGTCCCGGATGATGCATTGCTTGATAAAGAACTGCTTCTTCACTGTTCAAATTAAGCCGATACATTCGGCACAATAGAGATTCTCTGCATCCTTCAGATTATCTACGCTCAAAGCAGTAAAACCCGGAATTCACAACAGATGCGCCAACATCTCTTATCCGGTTGCTGCATCAGACTCACAAAACCGGCTTAAATTCAGGTGTTTCTGATACAATCGCCCGCTAATCTATTCACCAGAATCTGAAAGACCCATGAATCACTTCGACGTTGTCATTGTAGGCGCAGGATTATCCGGAATTGGAGCTGCCTACCACCTACAGCACAAATGTCCTGGTAAAACCTTCGCCATCCTTGAAGGCCGGGAAGTAATTGGTGGTACCTGGGATCTCTTCCGCTACCCTGGCATTCGCTCTGATAGTGACATGTATACCCTTGGTTACAATTTCAAGCCCTGGGTAGAAGCCAAAGCTATCGCCGATGGCCCTTCGATTTTGAAATATATTAATGAAACAGCGGATGAAAACGACATCCAGGAGCATATTCGTTTCAAACACAAAGTGAAGTCTGCTAACTGGTCCACGAAAACCGCATGCTGGAAAGTCGAAGCTGAGCTGGTCGAGTCCGGTGATACGATCGAATTCTCATGTAACTTTTTATACATGTGTGGTGGGTACTACAGTTACGACGAGGGTTACACCCCAGAATTCAAGGGAACCGGTGACTTCCAGGGCACCATTGTCCATCCACAGTTCTGGCCGGAAGATCTCGACTATGCGGGCAAGAAGGTTGTCATCATTGGATCCGGTGCTACCGCCATGACGCTGGTACCAGCAATGGCGAAAAACGGAGCCCAGGTAACGATGGTGCAACGTTCGCCAACCTATGTCGTGTCTGCACCAGCTGAAGATAGAATCGCGAATACCCTTCGCAAGTTCCTGCCAGGGAAATGGGCCTATGCCATCACGCGATTCAAAAACATCAGTCTTGGAAACTGGTTCTACAATAAATCCCGTTCTTCCCCGGAAAAAGTGAAAAAAATGATTCTGGATATGGTTCGTAAAGCTCTACCGGACTATGACGTGGAAACACACTTCACACCGACCTATAATCCCTGGGATCAACGGCTGTGTCTTATTCCCGATGGCGATCTCTATGATGCAATTAGAGATGGGTCTGCCGTTGTGGTTACAGACACCATCGATACCTTTACCGAGAAGGGCATTAAACTGAGCTCCGGAACTGAGCTGGAAGCTGACATTATTATCACCGCGACGGGCCTCAAGCTTTCCGTCGTCAGTGGCTTGAAAGTATCTGTTGATGACAAGCCAATTGATTTTGCGAAAACAGTTTCATACAAAGGAATGATGTACTCAGATATCCCTAACCTGATCCAGACATTCGGTTACATTAACGCTTCCTGGACATTGCGTGCAGATATTATCGCAGAGTATGTATGCCGGCTTCTTAACCGGATGGATGAGCTGGGCATGAGCCAATGCACTCCACGACTGCGCGACGAAGACAAAAAGATGAAACTTCTACCATGGATTGATGGATTTTCTTCAGGCTACATGCAGCGCATGATGCATCTGTTTCCAAAACAGGGCGGCAATGGACCGTGGAGAAATACGCAGAATTACAAACTGGACAAGAAGCTGATTCGCAATGCACCGCTTGAAGATGGTGCCATGCAATTCACTAACCCGGTTCATGGCGTCGTACAGTCGAATCAGAATATTCAGGAAATCGAGCAGACAAGAAACGCTGCCTGATCTTATTGTTAGAGTATGTTATACATCGGCACCAGGCAATAGTGGGCTAGGCCTGGCAACTGTGAAACAAATTTGTTGCGCAAACTCCTGGGTCGTGACATTGACGGCGGGTCCAACCGGGGAGCCGTGGCCCGGCAAGTGCTTTGTGTGTTGCATCACATGACCAGGACACCGTCTGCATCGGGTGCAAATTTTTCCTGAAGAAAACGTTCTTGTGGCTTTTCTGATGCGGTTTTTGGTATCTCGTCGACAACCTGCAGATAGGCTGGGATGAAGTTAGACTCCAGCTCACGTTTACAAAGATCTAGTACAGATACCTGGTCAAACCCATCGGTGACGACAATCGCTGCAACGACATCTTTTTCCCCCGGGGCACCCGAAGCTGACGGTACACCGTATACAAAAACATCATTAATATCTGGATGTTCCGCCAGCACCTGTTCTACAAACCCTGGATTGATAAAATCCCCATTGTGCCTGATCCCCCCGCCTTTTCGAAAATCAAAATAGAACCAGCCTTCTTCATCTCGATGGCAAACATCACCAGTTCGAACCCAGCCACCGGCTGTTTTCTTCTCAGAGGCTTCTTTATTCTTAAAGTACTCAACTTTGACTTCACCCGTCGTCGGCCTGCCAATGAGCTCTCCCATCTCACCATGGCTCACTTCATCACCATCATTGTCGACGATAAGAAATTCGGAGTTATCAGGGATCTGCCCAAAGCTGCCGATAGGCCCATCTCCTGTGTTCATGAATATTCCATATCCATCCACTGCAGCGTAAAGTTCAACAATTTTCACGTTAAAGCGTTTTTCGAACTTCTCCCAGATGACCGCAGGCATCCCGGCGGATAAAACCATTCGCACCGGATTATCACCATCGTCTGCCTGGATAGCTTCACTGTAAATCGCTGTCGTCATACCACCTAACAAATTGAATACAGTGCAATTGTACTTTCTTGTGATATCCCAAAGGCGTGATTTTGTAAATTTGCGACTGAATACAACCGGTAGATCCATGCCAATGGCAGGAAATAACGTCAGGCTCTGGGCATTGCCGTGAGTTAGCGATAGACCCGTATATGGCCTGTCTCCCGGAATAAATTGCAAAGCCGGTCCCGCCATAGTGCCACCGGCAAGTCTTGCATTGGGAATCGAGACACCCTTCGGGTCACCCGTAGTGCCTGATGTGTAGATAATTTCCAATGGATGATCGGGGTTATCCACTACCCTATCAACCTTAACCGATGGTCCTTGCATAATCTCAGCCATCGAGATGCAATCTGGGAAAGCACTCATATCACCAATGGCATCTGATTCACCGGTGTCGCCGAGAACAATGATCCATTCAAGACCGGGCACCCGATCCTTCACTTCCATCAACTGTTCAATGCAGTAGTCCGCACAGATGATGCCTTTACTCTCGGAGTTATTAAGCGTAAAGGCAAGCTTAAGGCCTTTAGTTCTTGGGTCGATCGGTACAAATGCAGCCCCCAGCGTGGAAGCGGCGGCCATGCCCTCAATAAACTCCGGATGATTACGCAGCATGATCGCGAAACTATCCAGTGAAGCAAGGCCCCTGTCCCTCAGTGTTGCAGACAGTTTCTGCGAGTTCTCCCAGATTTGACCATAGCTCCTGATCTCATCTTCACGACTATCCGAGGTTGTGAAAGTCAATATCTCAAAATCAGGCTTGCTTTCGGCTCGACCCAGGAAGAAGTCTGCAAGGATAAAGTTATTAAGCTCGGTCATTTTTACCTCTTTAGATAGAACGATCTAACGATTAGACTACAGCACAGCGGGTGCTTTCAATCCCAGCGCATGTTCCATCATTTTTAATTCATCTTCACGCTCAGGCAACGGTGCTGGACGAGTAAACATGCCATCTTCTTTCAATTCATCCACCACTTCCTGGCTTCTTGGAAATGCATTGCCAAAGTTATTCATGTGGAACAGATCCTCGAAAGGTAATCTCGGCCTTTGACCGCCAGCTTCCCAGTGTTCCAGTGGGTAGCCGACAGTTTGCAGCAAGAGTAAACGTGCATCTTCCGGTGTGCCCATGGCTTCCATAAGCTTCGGCCCACTCGGCCCTGCACCCAGACAACATGTACCAAGGCCCATATCAAAAGCCGCCAGTGTCGCCTGGGCAATTCCCTGGCCACAATCCACTTCACTGATGCCGGGCTGTTTCATAATATCGCCGATCCCGGCGAAGATAGGCAGGAGTTGTTTCTCAACGCCTTCCTTTCTCACTTTTTCTGATCCAACACCCAGCGCACCAATCTCAGCAAGCTTCATTAAGCGCTCGCTTTGACCATCAACGGCATTTGGGTCCAGATACCAGACAATGACGCAGGGAGCCAGTTTGATCTGCCAACCGAGGATTATGCCTTCCAACTTATCCAGAATATCCCTTGTGGCAGTATCTTTGAAAATTGCAACCCCCCGGAGTGTCTGTACATTTCCCCAGTGAGAAGCGATTCGAGCGGCCTCAAACATAACCTGAATTTTTTCTGGTTCGACAGGCTTGTAAGGTTTCAAAAATCTGATTGATCGTCTTCGTCCGATTACTTCACGTAACTCCATGGTCTTAACCCTCTGCTTTAAGTGAAAGAACCTGATTGTATCTTTTTATACCATGTCGATTCAAAGGGGGAAAATGGCGGCACATACCAGCATGAAAAACAGGGTCGTACCCGGATGGATAGCTGTTACGACGCCGTGGAAACAAAAAAGGCAGCGAGAGTTGCTGCCTCATTATGCTGGAAAGTTAAAACGAACTTAGCGTGTCATGATGGTAATCGAAAGCGCACCTTCACCGGCTGGCGTGCTACCACCGGCATTCTGGGCAAGGCCTACTTTCGCGCCTTCTACCTGACGCTTCCCGGCTCTATCTGTTAGATGCCAGTACAGCTCAACCACCTGGCGAACACCTGTGGCACCAATCGGATGTCCCTGACATTCCAGTCCACCGGATACATTGATTGGTTGCCTGCCACCGAGTCTACTGTGACCCGCTTCGGCATGACGGCCACCTTCACCAGGATCACACAGCATCAGCCCTTCGCTTGAACTTATTTCACCCATTGCCGTGGCATCGTGAAGCTCGATCAGATCAATATCTTCAGGCCCTATGCCAGCCTGGTTATATGCCCTCTTTGCCAATAATGTGAGGTTACTCTGGCTTCGATCACCTGTTACTCGAGCACTGCCAAGAAGGCAGGAAACAATCTCAGCTCTGTGGTTTGGCATCTTTCGTTTGGCAAATGCCTCGCTACAAACAATGGCTGCAGCTGCTCCATCACCAATTGGCGAACACATCAGGCGTGTGAGTGGGTAGGCTACATCAGGTGACGCCAGCACTTCCTCTATCGAGTAATCCTGCTGATATTGCGCCAGGGGATTCATGGATGAATGGAAGTGGTTCTTTGATGCAATGGCCGCAAGATGTCTCTGTGTCGTGCCATATTTATCCATATGAGCCCGTGCGGCCTGCGCATAGATATCCATAAAGACTGTTTTCTGGCCCGATTTTTCTTTGGGAGCTTCATTCTGACCATCTTCCGCTTCCGCACGCGCCTTCTCTTCTGACGCTTTCATACGCGCAACGGTTTCTGCCAGGACTTCAACATCCATCGAACCGGTAAATGCAGGTTGTACCCGGGCCCGGTCTTCAAAATACATCTTTTCCATGCCGAGAACGAGAGCGCATTCAATTTCACCGGCAGCAATCATTGCCATAGCGCCGTTCAAAGCGGTGGCAGATGAGGCACAGGCATTTTCGACATTGATAATGGGAATTCCACCAATACCCATGGCATGAAGCACTACCTGGCCACGGATACTCTCCTGGCCTTGCAGAACGCCCTGGGAAGCATTGCCGACATAGGCGGATTCAATATCTTCAATTTCAATGCCTGCATCCTTAATAGCGAGGTTGACGGCCTCTTCAACCAGGGATTTTAGGTTTCTATCTTTGTGTCTGCCGAAGGCTGTCATGCCGCCGCCGATCATCGTGGCTTTCATCGTCTCTCCTGGGACTGGATGCCCGGTCGTTAATATCTTGCTCTCATTGTATGTAGATCGTGCAAGGAAGTGAAATGCAGAAAAGTGAGCTAGTTTCTGAGGTCTCCCACACTGCGGTTTCTGCATTGTGGGGAACGTCCCATACAGGAACGAACAGCCAAATTCTGATAAGTTGATGCAATAAATGGTTATTTCTTCTTGTCTCTGAGTAACTTGTGGCATAGTTTTTAATAACCAGGAGGAAGCTCATGAAGTACAAACTATTAGGCAAGAGTGGCTTGAAGGTATCAGAGTTAGCGCTCGGAGCGATGACATTCGGTACTGAGACGGGGATTGGTGTAGACAAGGAAGAGAGTCGCAAGGTATATGACGCATTTCGAGAGGCCGGTGGAAATTTTATCGACACCGCTAATGTATACAATCGAGGCACGAGTGAAACCTTCCTCGGCGAATTTATGCATGGAGATCGGGATCGCATCGTATTGGCGACAAAATTCACAGGACCGATGCGTAGCCGGGATGTGAACGCAGCGGGAAATTCCCGAAAAAACATGATGGATTCGGTTCATGCAAGTTTGAAGCGGCTGAATACAGACTATATTGATCTCTACTGGGCTCATGCCTGGGACCCGTTAACGCCAACGGAAGAACTCATGCGTGGCATGGATGACCTGGTTAGCCAGGGAAAAGTTCTCTATGTCGGCATCTCCGATACGCCCGCATGGGTCGTATCGAAAGCGAATACCATCGCCGATTTGCGAGGATGGTCACAATTTGTGGGCCTGCAGATTCGTTATAGCCTGATTGATAGAACCGTGGAACGTGAGCTGTTACCCATGTCCCGTGCTTTCGATATCGCTGTGACCCCGTGGGGGATTATCGGCTCTGGTATTCTGTCAGGAAAATATAACAAAGACCCGGAAACTCAAGGGCGTGCCAGCATGCGAGGACAGATTAACGAAAGGTCGTTAGCCATTGCTGATGAAGTGATCAAAGTGGCCGAGGAAATTGGTGCAACACCAACCCAGGTTTCCATCGCGTGGCTACGTAACGGACCGGCAAATATTATCCCACTGGTTGGGGCCAGAACAGTCGAGCAATGGGAAGAAAACCTCGGCTGCCTCGATGTCGATTTATCGGAAGATCAAATGTCACGTCTGAACACCATCAGCTCGATTTCACCTGGATTTCCTCACGACATGCTGTCGGGACAGGCAGAAGGTCGAGCCAAACGGATCGACAATCATCGTGACTGGTTTGTCGGTGGCCCAACGGGATAATTCGCGGAGTTCCAGTTCTCGTTGCCGTCAGCACCATGGCAACGGCGTTTCTGGTCATGCGGGCTTTAAACAGGTTGTCGTGGAAATGCCAACCGCTAGCAGCTTCTCGCCATTTCTGACTTCCAGTCGTGTTGTCGCTAGTCCGGTATTGATGCTTTCAAGTCGACAGGTTGACAGCAGCCAGGCAGGCAGGTCGCCTGAGGTCGTGAATCGAAGGGAGAGATCAGGATTAGGTATCGGTACGGGTTTTCCGGCCATTGCAGATGCAACGGGCGGTCCAACTGAAATATCTGCCGCAATGCAGCAGGCTTCCTCCAGGCTGTTTCCTTCATCCCAGATGACATCCACGCCAGTTGCAATACCAGATAAATTCTTTCCGAGAAAACGTGGTTTGAACGTTTCGATCAACGGTATCGGCTGGCCAGGTGGTTCTCGCCAGATCTTGCCATCACCGTATGATTTTAAAGCGCCCTCGGGGTAAG